>RCUP01001648.1_pt1 | contig 13216 bp, 11 predicted proteins | sample 2166341 | NCBI WGS metagenome assembly RCUP01 (sample SAMN09932325, study PRJNA488358) | compost metagenome | isolation source: compost soil in succinonitrile-enriched | place: Germany: Experimental Botanical Garden | reverse complement strand
ATTTTGGTTGGAGATGCGATCGTTGAGCACCGAACGCATCACACGTTAAGCTCAGGCGATCAATGCACGCAACGGTATGGAATTTTGACAGTGAATAAATATGGGCAGTATGGAAATCATATTACCATATTCACTATATGATATTTAGCAGGTTAAACCTGTCTTATCTAATTTGAAAATTTAAAAACGGAAACCTAAGTTTATATTTAATAATGGATATACACTAGTTGGTTCTGTATAAACAAGCTGATCATTTTCTTTGTATCGTGTTTCGAAACATGGCCCCATGCCGAAATCAAACCCCATAAAGAATCTCGGGCTGGCGTTCAGACGAATGTGCAAGTTGGCCATTAAACCATTTTGGATAAAATTCACCTCTGATCTTCTGTAGGGAACTCCTCCGCCTCCTTCTTGTATATGTGTGCCTTTTCCGATTGTGGTAAAATATGAGGGGCCTATCGCAAGGGTGGCCTTCTTTTTATCCAATAAGTAGAACTTAACACCGGGGTTGAAAAAGAAACTCGGGGCGCCATTTTCTACAAAGGGAGGCTCACTTCCGAAAGGAAGATGTTGCTTGCCATAATAGACGGGCAAATATAGGCCTATGATCCCTTTTTTGGTGATCTGGCGTTCATAGGCAATACCCTGGCCGGTATTAAAAACACCATATATAGCAATAGGTATAATTCGCAATGAATTAGGTCTTGGGTTTTCTGTACCAGCCATTGCTGTGTTGCACAGTAGCGTCATTACTAAAAGAACAATTGATAAAAATTTCTTTAACATACTGATTGCGCAATTTTAGAGATACATATTATATTGTGAGTGTTAGTAAAATATCAAGAGTATAGCAGTCTTTAATCCAAATAACTTATTCTCTGCATTATGATCCTCAGAATCAATAACTTCAAGAAGTTCTAATACATCACTCTCAGCAACATTATTTTTCTTTAAAACGTCCTTTCATTGCTCTTTGTTATATTTATCTATTTGAATGTTAGCATTTATTTCATACTGAGTATCCCCTTAAAGGAAACAAAGTCTAGCATTATGATTTAAGTAGCCTATGTATATCTATTGCTACCTTTTGCCTTGATGCAAAAGATACCGCAAAAAAATCAAGGCTGCAAAATCGATATCTTCTCCATGTTTTTCCAATAAAGCTAATGAATAATGAGAGAAATTGGATTACTTACCTGATAGCATATAATAATAAAAAGACGCACTTAATTATAGTGCGTCTTTTTATTATTATAGCTTGTTACAAGCTCCTACAAAATAACCTTTATTATATTATATCAATTGATGTTTTTAGAAAAACTTCATCAGGTTGTCTCTACCGGTACCATTAGATACATACTGTACTTTAGTGCCCAGGTAGTTCTCGATGAACTTGCAATACTCGGTAAAGGTTTCCGGTAAGTGCTCCAGGCTGGTACATGAACTGATCTTTTGTGCAGTCCATCCAGGGAACGATTGGTATACAGGCTCGATAGCCATATCACAGATATCAAAAGGCATTTCTTCCGTAATAGTTTCGCCTACTTTATAAGCAGTCGCCATTTTGATTTCTTCAAACTCATCCATAACATCTGCCTTAGTGATGATCAGACGGGTAACACCGCTCAGCATAATGGTATAGCGTAAAGCCACCAGGTCGATCCAGCCACAACGTCTAGGACGTTTGGTCACTGCACCAAACTCGTTACCGGCTTTACGTAAAGCTTCTCCGGTCTCATCGTGCAGCTCGGTAGGGAAAGGACCACTACCTACGCGGGTACAATATGCTTTGGTAATACCATACACCTCACCGATTTGGGAAGGGGCAATACCCAGGCCTGTACATACACCGGCTGTAATGGTATTGGAAGAGGTAACGAACGGATAAGTACCGTAGTCTACATCCAGCATAGAGCCTTGTGCACCTTCTGCCAGTACTTTTTTGCCATTGGCAATATGATTATTCAACCAGTACTCACCATTCACAATATTTAATTGCTGCAAGTAAGCCACTGCTTCAAAGAAGGCTGCTTCCCATTCCTGCCATTCGACTTCGGTCTGGTACATGCGCAGCATTTCTACATGCTTAGCTTTTAATTTTTCATAACGTTGCTTCCAGTCAGCAGCCATTAAATCCCCTACCCTCAGGCCGTTTCTGCCGGTCTTATCCATATAAGCCGGACCGATACCTTTTAAAGTAGAACCGATCTTTTCAGAACCTTTTGCATGCTCAGAAGCCGCATCGAGCGCTCTGTGCGTAGGCAGGATGATGTGTGCTTTGTGAGAGATGAAGAGGTTTTCTTCAACAGGAACGCCCAGTGCTTTCAACCCTTCGATTTCTTCTTTTAAAGTTACCGGGTCAATTACCACACCGTTACCGATAAGGTTCAGTTTGTGTTCCTGGAATACGCCGGAAGGAATGGTACGCAGTACAACCTTTTGTCCGTTTACGTAAAGAGTATGGCCTGCATTCGGGCCACCTTGAAAGCGTGCAATAATTTCGTACTGAGCTGCAAGGTAATCTACGATTTTACCTTTACCCTCATCGCCCCATTGCAAACCTATTAATACATCTACCATAGCTTATTAAAGTAAAGCGCAAAATTAAGGAAACTTTTGGGGTAAAAAAGTATTTTTATCAACAAGCTATAAATTAAAAAAGTCTCTTATCAATTAAGATAAGAGACTTGCTGCTTTTCGTACCACGTACGGGAATCGAACCCGTGATTCCTCCGTGAAAGGGAGGCGTCTTAACCCCTTGACCAACGCGGCAAAAACGATTAACAATTAAAAAACTCTGGTACCACGTACGGGAATCGAACCCGTGATTCCTCCGTGAAAGGGAGGCGTCTTAACCCCTTGACCAACGCGGCAATTGTTGTTGTTTTATCGTTTTGGGATTGCAAAGGTAGAATCCTTTTTTTGATTTACCAAATTATTTTATCAAAGATTTTTTTGAGCTTGCTTTTCCGGCATCCCACCCCTTGTGTTTACCCCCTTCATGCGGCAGTTTAGGACGCTCAGGATTGGTTCTGGGAGCGGGTTCTGTAAACTCTTCTTCTCTCAGTAATAAGTCTACCTGGTACTCTTCTTCTTTTACCAGGTGCCCCGTTACAGGATTGTAGTAACGCCATAATCCATGCTTGGTATACCCTCTGTCGGATGAAATGATCACCATCGTATCATTCAGGGTAACCGGGTTGGTCACCATAAAAGTATCGTATGCATACTTGGAATATATGCCCCTGTAATGTCCGATGCAGTACAGCCTGCCTTCATCAAAATACTGCGCCTGTCCATCCAGCACACCTTGTTTAAATGTTTCGATAGAGATCAGCTGACGCTCCTGGCTCAGTTTATACCACAGCCCGCTCTTCAGATCATCTTTATAGGTACCAAACTCCATATAGGAGGGATCGCCAAACTGTTCCGGCATATTAAAGAACCACATGCCCTGCTTCTTACCCAGTTTATCTTTTTTGTTCAGGTTATCTTCACTAGTCGCCTTCGTCTCTTTGGTCTGTTGTGCATTCAGGGACAGTGGCCGTGCGTTCAAACCCATCATCATCAGTACGGTACCCAGTAATATTTGTTGCGCTTTTTTCATGCTCTAATTTGTAAATTCACTTTATTCTTACGTCAAAATAACGTAATTTTAGGTTATGCTGTGTATAAGCTATTGTGAAACCTTATTTTTACGGCCTTTCCCTATGCGCATGTACCATTTCTGCATTTGCTTTTTACTGCTGTTCATTCCCGGCATATCATCTGCCCAGGAGCTTTTGTACCAAAAGCCGCTGAACAGTGCGGCAAAGAGTATGACTACCGATGAATTGGGTAATGTATATGTAATCTTCAAGGACAACAGCCTTATAAAATATAGCCTCAACGGAGACAGCCTCGGCAATTACCGCAGCATACAGAATGGAGATCTGGCCACTGTTGATGCCAGTAACCCCCTCAAGCTCCTGCTTTTCTATCCCGAATATGGTAAAATAACCTTCCTGGACCGTATGCTCAGCCCAAAGAATGAGATGGACCTGAAGAAACTAAACCTTTTTCAGCCCACTGCTGCCGGAATGGCCAGGGATGGCAATATATGGGTATACGATGTGCAACTGGCAAAGCTGCAAAAAATTGACGAGCAGCTGAATGTCATGCAGCAAAGCGATGACCTGCGCTCTGCCACCGGCGATGTGCTCTTTCCGGTACAGATACTGGACCGTGACCGCAAGATCTATACCGTAGACACCACAAAGGGTATTTTTGTTTTTGATCAGTATGCTACTATACTTACGAATATGGATTTGTTCCATGTGAAACAATTACAGGTATTCGATCATACACTGGTATACAGCACCCAACAAAAATGGATTAGTTATGATCTGAATATGATGAAGGAGCAGACCCTTCCCCTGCCCGATGATCCGGAATTTATCATGGCCAGGATCGAAAAAGAGCGGATTTACTACTTATTTACCCACAAACTGCAAATATTCAGGACAATACACAATTAAAATCATCATTTTTGCGCTATGAACGAATTCGGCCAGATTAACATCAATGAAATTGTCACCATATCGATTACGCTGTTTGCCGTGATCGATATACTCGGATCTATACCGGTACTGATCGGTATTAAGAAAAAGATGGGCGATATCAGTGCATTGACGGCAACAGTTGTGTCCGGTGCATTAATGATTCTTTTCTTCCTGGCGGGTAACGACATCCTGAAGTTTATGGGACTGGATGTCTCTTCTTTCGCGATTGCGGGTTCGATCATTATCTTTATCCTGGGTCTGGAAATGATCCTGGGTATAGAATTCTTCAAACCGGACGGTGGCTCGGCCAAGACCGGTAGTATTGTTCCCATTGCCTTTCCCCTGATCGCAGGATCGGGTACCTTAACCACTATTCTTTCTCTGAAATCGGCATACCACCAGTATAATGTCCTGATCGGCATCCTGGTGAACCTGGTGATTATTTTTGTGATTATCCGCTCACTGAATGCTATGGAAAAACTACTGGGGCCTGCGGGCATCCTGGTGATCCGTAAATTCTTCGGGGTAATCCTGATTGCTATTGCCGTGAAGATCTTCAGAGAAAATATGCATTTATAAACAAAAATACCTGGCTACCGTATGAATATCCTCTTCCATACCGGCGCTGCTATAGGAATTATTGCTCTGTGTGCCCAGCATATACCCCGTAACCCCCGACCTGTACAACAGGCCGGCTTCGGTTTATTATGTTTCTCACTGGGCATGATCACACATGGTATCCTGGATTATATACCCCATAACTACCCGGTGCCGGCAGCCCTGGATGCGAGTCTGGGCCTGATCATTATCTTACTCAATCTTTTATTCGCCAGCGGCCGATACCGGTTCATCATTTTTTCGGCCTTTCTGGGCAGTGTACTGCCCGACCTGATCGACCTGGCTCCGCAGATCATTAATAAACGCACGCATATCGGTATACCCACGCATAGCCCCTACTTTCCCTGGCACTGGAAAGAATTTTCCGGTTCTATATACGGCAGCCATTCGCTGGTGTCTGACATTAACCACATTACCCTGATGGTCTGTGTCCTGCTGGTCTGCCTGGTCTATCGCCGGCACCTCAAAAGGTTGTATCTGCAACGCAGATAATGGGCCGCTGAGAAGAACACAACATAATTTTAGCCCCTCTTATTTTTCCATCATAATCATTTGGCCTAATTTTGGGCTGCTTTCGCCTTCCTGTATCAGGAAATGCTAAGCTTTTACGTTTATTCATCTGATATAAAATACTTATCTGAAATTATATGAGCAATCATACTTCTTATGGTATCGGTACTAACCTGATCCATGCCGGTGTAGAACCGGACCCAAGCACCGGAGCTATTATGACCCCGATCTTCCAGACCTCAACTTATGTGCAGGATGCTCCTGATGAGCATAAAGGATTTGACTATTCACGTGCCGGCAACCCTACCCGCCAGGCACTGGAAAATGCACTGGCCGGTATCGAACACGGACAGTACGGCCTGGCATTCGGCAGTGGTGTTGCAGCAACAGATGCGGTTATCCGCCTGCTCAATCCCGGTGATGAAGTAATTGCGGCAAATGATATGTACGGCGGTACCTATCGCTTATTTGAGAAGCTGTTTGTAAAATTCGGTATCCGTTTTCATTATGTAGATATGAAGGACCCGGAGAACATCCGCAAAGCCATCAACAGCAATACCAAACTGATCTGGACCGAAACCCCGACCAATCCTCTGATGAACATTACCGACATTGCGGCGATTGCTGCTATATCCAAAGCGGCTAATGTTTTATTATGTGTAGACAATACTTTTGCCTCTCCGTACCTGCAGAATCCGCTGGACCTGGGTGCTGATATTGTGATGCACTCTGCGACTAAATACCTGGGTGGACACAGCGATGTGATCCTGGGTGCGCTGATCGTGAATGATAAACAATTGAGAGATGACCTGTTCTTTATCCAGAAGAGCGCAGGTGCCGTACCGGGACCACAGGACTGTTTCCTGGTGCTGAGAGGGATCAAAACCCTGCATGTACGCATGGATCGCCACTGCGAGAACGGTGCTAAAGTAGCACACTTCCTGCGCAACCATCCTAAGGTAGCTAAGGTGTACTGGGCGGGATTTGAAGACCATCCGGGACATGAGGTTGCCAAAAAACAAATGCGCAATTTCGGCGGCATGATCAGTTTCGAACTGAAAGATGACAGCCCGGAAAATGTAAAACGTATGCTGACCTCAACAAAACTGATCGCCCTGGCAGAAAGCTTAGGTGGCGTAGAATCACTGATCAACCACCCGGCTACGATGACGCATGCTTCTATTCCTCGTGAAGAGCGCATTAAGAACGGTCTTTCCGACGGACTGATCCGACTGAGCACGGGTATCGAAGATGTAGAAGATATTATCAATGATTTAAACCAGGCTATTGGATAAACATAATTTATGGTACCGGCACATGACCGGTACCTTCTGTTTTCATATAAAGAGACTGCAGACCGTGGTCTTATGCTGTCTGCTGCTGCTTACGGGCAATGCTTTTGCACAGCAAAAGGTACCGGCCGCTGATACTACCAAGAACAGTAATACTGCCTTTATCGAGATCCTGAATTCGACCTATACCGATATTGTAAAGCAAGGCACAGAACAGATCACCCGCATAGTAGGTGATGTAAAACTGCGTAACGGCAGTGATATTCTGTACTGTGACAGTGCGGTCCTATACCAGAACCAGAAAGTGGCGGAAGCCTTCGGTAATGTATCGATAGAGCAGGCCGATGGTACACAGGCATTTGCCGATTACCTGAAATATACCGGCGGTACCAAGATCGTGTATATGAAGGGTGACGTGGTATTGAACGACAGTAAAGGCAATAGTTTATGGTCAGACGAGGTGGATTATAACCTGGCCACAAAAGTGGGCAAATACTACAATAACGGTACTTTACAGAATGAAGCGACGCTGCTCTCCAGTAAATCGGGCGAGTATAACCTGAAAACAAAGGATGCACGCTTTAAAGGAGATGTTGTGGTGAATGACCCGGAGTATACCGTTACCTCTGAGGATATCGGTTATAATACGGATACCCGCGTGGTAAAATTCTTTGCACCATCCATTGTACAAAATGACAATACTTACCTGGTCGCCAAAGCCGGGACCTATGATGCGGAGCATAAAATAGCGAAGTTCAAAGGGCGTTCCAACATCATCCATAATGCACAGTTTATTGAGGCCGATGACCTGAAATATAACCGCGTCTCCGGCTGGGCTGTAGCTACCGGAAATGTTGTAGCGATCGATACTTCTATGAAAACAACCTTATACAGCGGCTTTGCCATGTATAATGAACTTACAGAGAAGATGACGGCGACCGACCATCCGATCATGAAACGAAAAGATGGTGCCGACAGCATATTCATCATTGCAGATACGGTATTCAGCGAACCGATAGCCAACCTGCAAAGACCAGATGCCGGGCCTATTGACACTGCGAAATTGCAGCTGGACAAACTGATCAATGCAATGCAACAAGGTGTGGAAGTGGACAGTACTAAACTTCTGTTCCGCCCTTCCGGTAAGGATAGCACAGTATCCTTAACAGGAAAGGACAGTACGGCTCACCTGAAAGGGAAAGACAGCCTGAACATACCGGAAGAGCCTGCATTGGAATTGCCACAGATGAATGTGGCTGCAGATGATTCCTTACTGGTAGATACTGATACGGTGTTGGCTGTAGCTGATAGCCTGAAAACCTCATCTGAACGACCGGAAAGGCCTAAGCAACGTATCGGAGAAAATGCTTCGCAAAAGGTTTTTGAAAACGGTGATGGGAAAGAGGCCGATAAGCCGAGGTATTTTATTGCCTACCGCCATGTGAAGGTATATGCCGATTCGGCTCAGGCCAAATGTGACAGCTTACGCTATGCACAGTCTGATTCATTAATGATCCTCTATAAAAACCCTGTGGTATGGGGCCGCCAGAGCCAGATACTGGGCGATACGATTTATGCCCTGCTGGACAGCAGCAAGATACAAGAGGTGTATGTGCCCAAAAATGCCATTGTGATCCAGCAGAACGGCCCGGAAACAGCGGGCATGTTTGACCAGATCCAGGGTAACCGGATTCATGCTTTTTTTGTAAATAACGAACTGGACTCTGCTGTAGCCTACCCTAATGCAGAAACGATTTATTTCCCGAAAGATGATGAAGAGGCTTATATAGGGGCTTCCAGGGCATCGAGCAACAGGTTGCGTATACAGTTTAAAAACCGTAAGGTAAAAATGATCTATTACCTGACCGATTTCAAACAAACGATGACCCCAATGATGCAGGCCGATCCGCAAAGCCTGCGCCTGAGCAGGTTCAAGTGGCGTGAAGCGGAAAGACCGAAATCGCTGGAAGAATTACTGGAACATGCTACTCCATTCCAAAGGGAACAGATACTGGGCAAAAAGGCTGATCAGGAAAAAGAACCGGATGCAACAGATTCCAAACCCAAAACAGAAAAAGGAAGTAAGCCTAAAAAGAAAATAAAGAGAAAATAATCATAGCAAAAGGAGCCCAATGGGCTCCTTCTCTATTTGGGTTGGTATGAATGATGAAATAAACCTATTGCTTACTGATGCGTAAAGTTTGTACCGCATCACCAGCAGTGATTTTGAGGACATATACACCTTTTGCTAAATGGTGCATATCTATTCCTGTTACCGGTTTTGCAGTACTGTATACTTCCTCACCAATGATATTGTACATTTTTACGGTTGCATTGTTCACCTGTGTTTTCCAGCTGATATTCAGTTTATCGGTAACCGGATTAGGATACACACCCGCTAATGCTACTGTAACGTTGGTCAGTGCAGTAGGACTGGTTGGTTTTACTTTTGTTGCCGTCTGGGTGAAGTTTCTATTGCCGATGGCACTACCGGAAGCATCTACAGTTATATGCTCATCTGCAATGGTTTCAAAATTAAGGGCATCAGGGAAGATTGTATATGTTCCTGCAGGCAGGTTTGCAAAAGAGTAATGGCCTTGTGCATCTGTAGTGGTATGTGCCACTACTTTATCCGTTGCCTCATCTTTCAGGTAAATATCCATGTTGCTTACAGGATCTCCTACAGCAAGGGTCTGTCCTGCTCCAGGTCGGTTGGCTCCCTGGGTCACATTACCTCCGATAAAGCCAGGACCTGTAGTCTGCGCACCGCTGAGCATAAAGATGTTTTGGGCATATACAGGCATAGCATTCGTATGATTAATGGTCGCAGCACTGTACCAGTATATAGAGCTGGTATGATAGGTAGGTACCATATACAAGCCGCCATTATTAATATTCAGTAAGTCCTGAGCCTTTACGAGATAATCGCCATTAGGTTTACCTGCAAAGTTGTACGCTACATAAATGGCATTGGTAGCACTTACGATCTGAGAGTCAACAGCGGTCAGCATATTGGTACTTGCATCGTGCTGAATGAGCCATACTTTAAAGGACAGGTTAGGGTAAACATAAGTAGGGTTTGCAATGCTATCATACGGTGCAAAAATGTTACCATAGAGATTGGCATTGGGAGCAGGCGGACCTGTAACCACAACGGTTTGCGTATCATTTGCATTGCAAGAACCCAATACGGAAGAGTCTGACATGGAAAGGACCACCTTATACACACCCGGAGCATTAAAGGTATATTGTGCAGTGCTGCCATTACCCCCAATGGAATTCATGTACGTCAGATATGAATTATTTGTCAGCAACAGCAGTGCATAAGACTGGTACGAGCTGCTGCTGGCCACGGTCGTATTGGTAAATGTGTACGTTAACGTGTTAGAACCCGTTTGCGCATAAGTAAAGTCAGGGTTACAGGAAGGTTGCTGTGCATTTGCAGAACCGGATAGCAGCCATCCGGCCGCAAGGATAACAAGCGATAAAAATGTGCTTTTCATAATGATCATTTAAGGTTACGGAATAAATGGGGATTTAAAAATTAGTTGTCGTAATGATAATGACGATTGGTCAAAACAGTTTGTTAGTATGCCAATCATTATTTTTTGCGGGTACCGAACAGTTTATATCCTACAGACAATCTAAAATAGGCCTGGGAAAATATTTGTTGTATACCCGGTTCTGTGAGACTACTATAACCGGAAAGATTTTGCTGCATCAGCAGATCGATCATTAATTTCTCGCGGAGGGTATAACTAAGGCCAAGATTATAGCCAAAACGCATGGGGCTTGTATTCGCGGGTAATGCCAATGGTTTGTACTCCGCGAATGATGTGCTGCCGGGATGAGTAAATTTTGCAGATGCAGCGGGCGCCACAGTGTCTGCAGTGTTCAGCACGGTATCGGTAATCGTAAGGCCCGATATTGTTTGCAGTTTATTGTTCCACAGCACAAGCTTCCCAAAAGTAAAATTCACCCCTGCCATAACCGAAAACTGCGGGTTTATTTTATAGCGGAGGAAAAGCGGTAATTCCAGTTCCGTAAAGTTCTTTTTCATTTCTACAGAAGCGATTATAGAATCATACGTTTGCCGGTATGCATAATCATATGTATATCCGGAACTATCATCTCCCCGGACATTGAACATCCTGGAAGTAGTTGCTCCGGCCTGGAAATAGTTACCAGCCTGGATCTGCGTACGATTCAACTGAGCCACTTTAATGCCGGGCTGCAATAAAAAGCTCCACCGGTCTGAAAGCTGTACTTCTCCGAACACAGACCCCACATATTTACCCGATGTAAAACTACCGAAGCCGGTTTCATACCCGGCTTTAATACCCAGAAAGAGGTTCAGGGATTTCCTGATTTTCTGCTCTTCAGCAACAGTCATTTTTTGTGCAGGCGGTAGTTTAACCGCCACCTGTTGCTGCATTTTCTTTTCCGACAGGCGAGCCACTTTACCGCGTGTTACCGTTTCCTCTTTCCCCGCGGCTTCTACCCTATCTCCGGATGCTTTTGCTGCGGCAGGTTCTATGTTTTCTATTGCATAGTTTGCCGCGGCATTTTGCTCCGGAACGTATTTTCGTTGCGCTGCATTGGAGGTATCTGAAGCGCTTTTAAACGCAACTTTATGAAACACGATAGCCTCCGGCGATTGGTCTGTAATATCCGGCGGCTCCGGTACATTATCCTGCCCTATATTGTCCGATGTAATCCTATCTTTATTGCGTTCCGATATTTCGACAGCATTTCGGTCATTCGCTATCTTTCCACCCGTAACCATAGGCTCAAGAGGTGTACTGAATGCTTGTTCCGGTTGTACAGGGTTACCCGAAAATGGTGTATTCTTACCTGCCTTCACGGCTACATTTTCTTTTAATGATCTGTCCCCGATAGTACTGTGTTGAGCAGGAACAGGGGTGATAAGGCCGTTTGCCGTCTTCGCTGTGCTAAGACCCAAAGGTATTTCCGGAACCGATAATAAGGTACGCTTAGCCTTATTATGCTGCCTCATAGCAGAGACTCCTGTGTTAGCGGCAATGCGGGCAACCTCCTCCCGAGGTTTCATGTGCTGCTGTGCTGCTTTTCCGGCCTCTGTCTCTGTGTCCAAAATAACCTTTGCAGTTGCTGCTGTACGATGTTCAGCTGCATCATCCTGCCCAGAGATACTGTGCTCCATGCTCGTTACCAATACCTGACCGGCCTGATGTTGTACCGGAAAAGAGACGCCACTCCACAAATAGGCAATGCCCCCTACTACAACGATCAGTGCTGCAAGCGATGCAATAAACCCTTTGCCGAAAGCCCGGCGTTCAGGAGGATGCTCTTTCAATTTTTCTTCCAGGCGCTCCCATACCGATGCCGGGGGCTGCTCACGGGCACCCGCCAGCTGCTCCAGGAAAAATTGATCAATATTTTTTTTATTCTTATCCATTGCTCACATTAAAGCGTCAATCTTTTCTTTTAATCTGCGTCGGGCATCGCTTAAATGCCACCTGCTGTTGTTTTCAGTTATACCCAGCAGTTGTCCTATTTCTTTATGAGAGAAATCGTCAAATACAAATAAGTTAAATACACTTCTCTGGACATCGGGTAAACTATGAATCAGGGCGATGAGTTCATGATAAGCCAGTTTACCAATACTCGTTTCGGGAACAGGAATCTCCTGCTCGGTCAGCTCTGTTCGTACAATCTGGTCCTGCTTTATCTTTTTGCGTAAAAAATCCATTGTGGCATTGACCGTAATCCGGTACATCCAGCCTTCAAAGGAACCGGTACAGGTATATTGCTCTATATGGGTCAGAATCTTAAAGAAGGCTTCATTCAGAATTTCTCCGGCATGGCTTGCATCATACACATACCTGCGGATGGTTGCATACAATTCGGGGGCATAGTGATCATACAACTTCTTTTGCGCACGTTTATCTTTCGCAATACATTGCTCAATAAGCATAGCCAACGGCGCTTCAATACCTGAAACGCTGTTGTCCATTTGTATGATTGAGGGTTGTTTTTCGTCGAGTTTCAAAATGCCTTTTGGGATCTGGTATACACATGCAAAGGGTGCTTCCTTAGCAATGACGTTCCAAAATAATCAAACGTTAGGATTTATTTTATTATTTATAAAAAACTGAGTATCCGCTTAAAGGAAACAAAGTCTAGCATTATGATTTAAGTAGCCTATATATATCTATTGATACCTTTTGCCTTGATGCAAAAGGTACCGCCAAAAAATCAAGGCTGTATAAATCC
>RCUP01001644.1_pt1 | contig 13237 bp, 9 predicted proteins | sample 2166341 | NCBI WGS metagenome assembly RCUP01 (sample SAMN09932325, study PRJNA488358) | compost metagenome | isolation source: compost soil in succinonitrile-enriched | place: Germany: Experimental Botanical Garden | reverse complement strand
CCCAAGTTCACCAAACGACCTTCAGCCAGGATAATCACATCGTTTCCTTTTACGTTGTAAATATCTACCTGTGGCTTCACTGTTGATTTTGTAGAACCGTAGTTTGCGTTCAACCAAGCCATATCGATTTCGTTGTCGAAGTGACCGATGTTACAAACGATCGCTTTGTCTTTCATATTCTCGAAATGACGACCAACGATGATGTCTTTGTTTCCTGTTGTAGTAACGATGATATCTGCGTTAGCAACAACTGAATCCAGCTTTCGTACTTCGTATCCGTCCATTGCAGCTTGCAATGCACAAATCGGGTCGATTTCCGTAACAATTACACGCGCTCCGGCACCGCTCAAAGAAGCTGCTGAACCTTTACCAACATCTCCGTAACCACAAACAACAGCTACTTTTCCAGCCATCATTACGTCTGTCGCACGACGAATTGAATCTACCAAAGACTCTTTACATCCGTATTTGTTATCGAATTTTGATTTTGTTACTGAATCATTTACGTTGATTGCAGGCATTACCAAAGTTCCGTTTTTCTTACGCTCATGCAAACGGTGAACTCCCGTTGTAGTTTCTTCCGACAATCCACGGATATCAGCTGTCAACTCAGGGAAACGATCAAACACCATGTTTGTCAAATCACCTCCGTCATCCAAAATCATATTCAAAGGCTGACCACCTTCAAATGCGAATAACGTTTGCTCAATACACCAGTCAAATTCCTCTTCATTCATACCTTTCCATGCATAAACAGGGATTCCAGCAGCAGCAATTGCAGCAGCAGCGTGATCTTGTGTAGAGAAAATGTTACAAGAAGACCAAGTAACTTCTGCTCCTAATTCAACCAACGTTTCAATCAAAACCGCAGTTTGAATCGTCATATGTAAACATCCAGCGATACGAGCACCTTTCAATGGTTTTTTCGCACCGTAGTCTGCACGCAATGACATTAATCCGGGCATCTCTGCTTCAGCCAAAATGATCTCTTTACGACCCCATTCTGCAAGCGAAATGTCCTTTACTTTGTAAGCTAATTTTTCTGTTGTATTACTCATAAATGATTTATTGCTCTTATTTTAAGACTGCAAAGATAAGTGATAGGTTTGTGATTTAAAAATTATCAATTGCACAATTACAAATTATTGGTTACAACCAATATCGAACTTAACCAATTGATAATTTCATCATTGATCATTGAAAAGTTCTTAATCAGATGCCACTTTTCAATTTTACATTCTCCATTTTCAATTATTCTTAGGACTTCCAATCAAATACAAAACGCCCGCCGGACCTGATTTTTGTCTTCCGACCTTCCAGTCAAAATTCTCATTTCCTTTCACACGCGATATCAACTCATTCATTTCCGGAATCGTGTAGGTTCTCAGAGCAGATAAAATTCCGTCCAGCATCACAAACAGTGGAACCAACGGAATCAAATACGTGAACACGATCCGACCAATTGAAAACGGTTTGATAAACGGTGTCATCAGTAATACATTAATGGGTGAAAAGATCATAGCCAAAACACTTTTCACATCGCGTTCCTGTGATTCAAAAATAGCGATCGGGCTTTTAGAATCAACGGCGTTCTGAAGAATCTGAACGGCATCTGTCTCACTGAAATGATGCAAAGACAAAAACTGAGTACGGACACCTTTTAAATGAGCCGGAACTAAGCGGGCATCTACCGATTCTTTGTGAAATTGAAAACTTCGATCCTGTCGGCAGACATATTCGAATGCTTTCAGATTCGGATAATAGTCCGTGAGAACAATTTTCAGATCAGGGTGTTTTTCTCTTAGCCGTTTCGACAAATTGAACAATCCGCCACCTCCACCGGAAGCAAGATCGATGATCGTCTGTTCTCCGCTTTGTTCGATCACTTCTGACAAAAGTGGTGTAACTCCTTTGTAAATATCAAAACGATTGGAAATAAACTGTAAAAAGTCAGTCATGTAATTTCTTAAAAAACCGGGAAACCAGGTCTGATCTTCAAATTCAACTAATTGCTTACGTCTCATACCACAAACTTTACTATCTTTAGGTCAAAGGTACTAAAATTATTTGAATTAGGTCAAGATTACTAAAAATGAAAACACGCGATAAAATATTACAAACAGCCTTGAACTTATTCAATAAACACGGAGTTCCGAATGTTACTTTGCGCAAGATCGCAGCAGAAATGTTCATTAGTCAGGGAAATCTGAATTATCATTTCAAGCATCGGGAAGACATCATTGAAGCTTTGTTTTTTCAATTGATGGAGACTTTTGAATCGGAAAAAGCAAAATTGGATACGGAGAAAATGGATTTTCAGTTTGTCATTGATTCTACCCGTTCCGGAATGGAGGCGCTTTTCAAATACCGTTTTCTCATGATCGACTTCAATCAAAACATGCGTGAAAACCTTAAATTGCACGAACATTTCAAGCAATTGGAAGAAGTGCGCAGAACGACTTATTTGTATTCTTTTGACTTAGCAATCAAGGCCGGAATTATGCGCGCACCTGCTTTTGAAGGTGAATACAACGGATTGAATGAGCGTATCCGGGTTTTTAGTGATTTCTGGATTGCTTCTGCGGAAGTTTATAACGAACCACCTGAACACACGGTTGAGAAGTATCACAATTTATTGGTCGAAATGTTTTTTCCATATTTTACCAGAGAAGCTCAAAGGGAATTTTTATTGAAGAGATTATAATGACGGGACACGATGTATCTGGTCCCAATGCTTCCCCCTTTCCTACCGTTTAGGAAGTTTTTCGCACATTCACCAGAAAAATGGTTCTCCTGCTCAAAAAGCGCTTATTTTTGAGTAGTGACTAAGCACACCTTACATATCCTACTTTTTCTCACATGCTGTTTTTCCGGACATACGCAGGAATTGTTGTTCAGCAACATCAGTAACGAGTTCTCGATTCCTTCTCAGGAATGCTATAAAATCCTTCAGGATAGACGGGGTTATATTTGGTTCAGCACCGACAATGGCTTGTGTCGTTATGGAAACGGTTCGCTGAAAATATTTGACGCACGGAACGGACTACCCGAAGAAAATGTTTACGCTATGTCGGAGGATCAAAAGGGCCGGTTGTGGTTCGCAACTTCGGATAATCGGATTCTCTATTATGACAAAGGAAAGCTCATAGAAGCTCCTTTCAATCAATCCTATCAAAAACCTGCTATTAAAGAACGGTCCAATCCGATACCATTGATGCTCGATATGTGGGATCCTGAGAATTCCTACATCACGAATTATTACTACAGCTCCAGAATCAAACAAAGTATCAACTCCGCTTATTTGATTCCAACTCGTGATTCAACTGTTTCTCTTGTATTCCAGAAAACGAAAGGACATCCGTTTATCCCGACACAACTCAAAAAAACGGATGAAAAATTCCGGACACTTCTCTTAAGTAATGAACAGAAAGACCACCGGGTAACGCTATTTGACTTACCGGTCAATAAATCCTTTAGCTGGTATTCGGTTACAGCCTTTAGCGGAGTTACCGACTTCATTGCAATTCACAAAAAATTACTAAAAGTAAATGCAGACCTCCATTTTTCTGCAATTAATTTCCCCGGAAGAATTCTAAGTCTTTATACCGACAAATCAAACGGCCTTTGGGTAGGTGTTGAGAATAACGGACTTTATTATTATCCCGATATCCATACCATGAAACAAGGTCATCACAGCCTTTCCAACTTCTCTGTTACCGGAATTTGTGAAGATCAGGAAAACGGAATCTGGTGTACAACGCTGGAAAAAGGTGTTTTCTATTGCCGAAACAAGTTCCTTATCTCCTATAATTCATTAGATGGTCTGAACAAAAACATGACCTTACTCAAATACACCGACGGAAGTTTATTTGCTTCTTCTTCCAGTCAGGCAATCTTTCGTTGGAGAAATCAGAAACTGGAGACATACGATCTCAGATTAAAAAATACCCGATTTTCAGATATTATTCGCGATAGAAAAGACTGGATTCTCAGTGGAAAAGAGACAGTCATACGAACAAATTCCACTTTAAATTCTAAAACGCAATTGGTGTTTTTGCCCTATCACACCTTCGGTTGCAAGGAACTAGTCAAAGGAAGAAACGATCAGATTTTCGGGTTTCTCGCAAAGAACGTTCTTCAAATAAATTCCATAAATCTGATCACGGTCGTCAACCGCAGCAATAGACTTATTTCCCAAACTATTATTCACAAAAAAGGAGATGTATTCTTCCTTGGCGGAGATCAGGGGCTTTATGAATTCAATGTGGTTACTCTTCAATACCGGAAAATAAAAGGAGTACCGGAAAAAGTCAGAAAAATTATTCGAACACGCTCCGGACGCATTTGGATTGCTACGAAAAACGATGGAATCTACTGGCTCGACGGCGAAAAAGTAACCAATGCAACTCAACTACTCGGATTGAAAACATTTTTGTTTTACGATTTGGCGGAAGATCCGGCAGGTACTGTTTGGGCAGGAAGTAATCAGGGACTTTATCGTTTTTCTTCAAACGGCGGAAAATATCAAACAAGCTGTTACACCATTTCTCACGGATTACCTTCCAGTGACGTTTACAAAGTAGCCGCTGATTCTGAAAAAATCTGGTTTTCTACCTACGAAGGATTATTCAACCTTCCTCTTGAAACGAGTTCCTTAAACACAGCAGGTCCGGCAATTCACCTACAAAAACTCAGCGTGAAGAACAAACCCGTCACCGACCTATCTGGTACATTCCGGTTTACTCACGACCTGAATAATCTTCATTTTACTTTCGACATCTTAACATTTAAGAACGGTTCAAACACAAAACTTGAATACCTCCTGGAGTACAACGGGTTAGTAACTGCAACCAAACTCGACGGGAATGAAGTTTTTTTAGAAAATTTGGATCCCGGAACGTATGAATTGACGGTTTTCGGCGTAAACAATGATGGAGTCAGAAGTTCAAACCCGGAAATTTTCCTGATTACAATTGACTCCCCTTTTTGGCAAACCTGGTGGTTCATCCTGCTTGCATCATTGATTATTTTGCTCTTCATTTTCCTTACAGTGCGTTTAATCATCAGTAGTATCCGAAAAAAGGAAGAGGCAAAAACACTGGTCAATAAATTGATGGCTGAATATCAAATCACTGCTTTGCAGGCACAAATGAATCCCCATTTCATTTTCAATGCCATCAACACCATTCAAGGATACATTCTTGAGAAAAACGAAGATGAAGCATACAATTACCTTGCGAAATTCGGGAAATTGATCCGAAAGGTACTGCATCATTCACAAGAAAAAGTATTGCTTTTGGAAGTCGAACTGGAAGTGCTTCAACTGTATGTGGAATTAGAGCAATTGCGTTTTGATCATTGTTTCGACTATGAATTAACGATTTCCGAAAACGTCTTTCCGGAAGACATTTACCTTCCGGGGATGATCTTACAACCTTATCTTGAAAATGCCATTTGGCATGGAATTGTAAACCTTCGTGAAAGTCGACGAGGTAAATTGGAAGTGTTTGTCAAACGTGAAAACAAAGTCTTGCTTGTTCTAATAAAAGACAATGGAATAGGTCGGGAAATGGCGATGAGTTTTAACAAAGACCGCAGGCACAAATCGGTCGGGATGAAACTTACCGGAGAAAGGCTACATGCGATGAATCAACTTCACGGTTATGAAACAGCAAGTGTCACAATTACGGACCTTTTCGATCAAGACGGAGAAGCTTCCGGAACAAGCGTTGAGGTCAGCATTCCTATAAATACCGAAACATGAATCAAAGTATCAAATCAATCATTGTCGACGACGAATCTAAAAGTCGTGTAGTCTTACGCACATTGATCAACCGGGTTTGTCCGCAAATAGAACTTGTTGGCGAAGCCGCTGATGTAGATACTGCTTTTGAACTCATTCACACATTAAAACCCCAGCTTGTTTTCCTCGACATACAAATGCCCAGAGCAGATGGCTTCAGTCTGCTTAAACGATTTGACCGGGTTCCGTTTGAAGTTATTTTTGTGACCAGTTTTGATCAATATGCCATCTCCGCAATTAAATTCAGTGCACTCGATTACCTCTTGAAACCCGTAGAAGTCGATGACCTTTCATATGCCATCAAAAAAGCCTCCGAACGAATTGCCACACAAAGTGGAAATCAAACTCAGATCGTGAACCTGCTTCACAGCATTGACGACCTCCCGGAAACACATCATGTTGCAATCCACAATAACGATTCTGTGAGGCTTATTGAAGAGACAACAATTGTTTCCATTATTGCAGACGGGCATTATTGTACGATTCGCACAGAGAGTGATGAACGTTTCACTACGGCAAAAAACCTTCGCGATTTTGAAGATTATTTCGGAGATGCAGCTTCTTTTGTTCGCATTGGGAAAAGTCAGATGATTAATGCAAAAAAGATCATGAAGTACAGCAAAGGCGAGCCATTCATTATTGAACTGATAAACGGAGAAATTTTTGAAGTTGCCAGAAGAAGGAAATCTGAGGTATTGGCAAAGATCAAAAGGTATTGAGGAAAACAGGTGTTTTGCTTCTATCAATTTGAGGGAACACAACACATCTGTAAATTAAAGAGTGATATGATCACTTATAAGACCAGTGGGGACGCGATGCATCGCGTCCCAAACAAAAAATCCCTTCATCTACAGACAAAGGGATTTTCCAACAATAAAAACAGAGTCTAAGGAAACTCTTGTTTAACAATACATTACAAATTAGCCAAAGCTTCTTTTACCAGTTCGGAAACGCGTTTTCCATCAGCTTTTCCAGCCAACTGACCATTTACAGGTCCCATCACCTTACCCATATCCTGAGGACCACTCGCTCCAACTTCAGCAATTTTTGCTGCAATGATCTGACGAACTTCATCCTCAGACATCATTTTTGGTAAATAGTCCTCTAAAACTTTCGCTTGAAACAATTCTTCTTCAGCCAAATCGTTTCTTCCTTGTTCAACATAAATTTGGTAAGTTTCCATGCGCTGCTTGTGAAGTTTCAAAACGATTTTATTCGCCGCTTCTTCAGTCAACTCACCTGAACCACCAGATGTTGCTTCCAGTAATAATTTACTTTTAATATCACGCAAAACCGCCAGGCGTTCTTTTTCCTTCGCAAGCATTGCACTCTTTATATCTTGATTGATTCTTTCTGTGAAATTCATTTTTGGGGATTTTAAGATTTTAGGACTTTAAGACATCAAGACTAATAAGTCTTAACATCCTAAAATCCTGTTGTCTTAATGTCTAATTAATCTACGTTATCGTGTAAAAAAGAGTTATTGGTTTTAATTCCGTCATCTGAAAGACCGAAACGGCTCACATTGGATTCTTCGCTTTTCACCACTTGATCCAAATGAATGTTTCTTCTGACAAACGCAGGCTCATCTTCCAACTCTTTCAAGCCTTCTGCTTTTTTCAATTTGCTATTGTAGTTTTTGATTCGCTCCATACGCTCCATATTACGGCGTTGTAACTCTTCTGCACTTACAGGTGCTTTTTGCACTACATTTTCCAATTCTGTTTTCGCTTCTGCTTCATCTTCCAGGAAGTAACGCTTTGGCTCTTCTTTCTCTTCAACAGAAGGAATTGACATTGAGCTTGTCATTGGTTGCGCTTCCGATTTCACCTCCCAATCAAATTCAATTGTTCCTGAATTTGTTGATGGCTTCACCTCTTCCACTCTGCTTTCCGTTTTCAAAAAAGGCTCTTCTTCCTTTTTCTCAGGAACCACTTGATGCGTAGGCGAAGTTAAAGGTGTTTTGATCTCGTTTTTCGGCTCATCTTCCAAAACAGAAACTGTTTTTTCAGGAGTTTTTTCAAAACCCGTGTAAGGCGTTGAATGGAAACCCGTAGCAACCAAAGTCACACTTAATTTATCTCCTAAGCTCGGATCGTAACCATGTCCCCAGATAACATCTGCAGTTGAACCTGCTTCATCCTGAATGTAATCTGTGACTTCACCGATTTCATCCATTGTCACTTCAATATCACCGTAAGTGATGTTCAACAAAATGTATTTAGCTCCTTCAATATTGTTATCATTCAACAACGGAGAGTTCAATGCAGCCTGAACAGCAGTAATCGCACGTCCTTCACCTTCAGCAACAGACGATCCCATAATTGCTACTCCGGAATTACGCATAACCGTATTCACATCGTTGAAGTCGACGTTGATCGCTCCTGTAGTTGTAATCACATCTGCAATTCCTTTTGCCGCAGTTGCCAATACGTTATCAGCCATCGCAAACGCTTGTGCCAAAGACATATTTCCTCCCACTTCACGCAAACGCTCATTGTTGATCACCAATAAAGTGTCAACACATTGGCGCATGACATCCAATCCTTCTTCTGCCTGCTGGCGACGACGGCGACCTTCAAATGCGAAAGGAATCGTTACGATACCAACAGTTAATATATTTAATTCTTTCGCAACCTGAGCAATTACCGGGGCAGCACCTGTTCCGGTTCCACCTCCCATTCCTGCAGTTACGAAAACCATTTTCGTTCCACCTGATAGAAGTGCACGAATATCATCGATATTCTCAACAGCAGCATTTCTACCAATTTCAGGAATTGCACCCGCACCACGTCCTTCAGTCAGACTAGGTCCCAACTGAATTTTATAAGGCACAGGAGAAATATCCAAAGCCTGACGGTCTGTATTACAAACGATGAAATCAACTCCTTTGATTTCTTGATCGAACATGTGGTTTACAGCATTACTTCCACCACCACCAACACCAATCACTTTGATAATTGATGTTGTTCCTTTTGGCAAATCGAATTCCATATGCTTTCTTTTATTGTTGTTGTTATTGTTGTCTACTCTTATTCTTTCTTACTCCTCCTCGGCAAAGAAATTCTTACTCTTCGTTAACAAGGTATCGAAGAAGCTTCCTCTTGTTTTTGTCGAATGTCCTTTCACCTGGCCTGTAACAGCCTCTACTTGTTTTTGAGGAACATCGTTTTCAAATCCTTTCATCACCAAACCGATACCTGTTGCATACATCGGCGATGTAATGGCGTCAATCGTATTGGAAGATGCCAAATGCTCTGTCGGAAGTCCGATTCGCGTTGTCATTCCGGTCATGTACTCAAACAATTGCGTAATGTGCTTCAATTGAGCTCCTCCACCGGTAACCACAATTCCTGCAATCATTCGTTTCTCATATCCGGAGTTCACGATCTCGTAATGAACGTGTTCAATGATCTCTTCCATACGAGCCTGAATGATACTTGCCAAATTACGAAGCGTAATCTCTTTCGGATCTCTTCCACGCAATCCCGGAATGCAAACCACTTCGGTTTCCAAACTTTCAGAAGCCAATGCTGAACCGAATTTTACTTTCAATGCTTCTGCATGTCGGCGTAAAATCGTACATCCTTCTTTGATATCGTCTGTAATAACATTTCCTCCGAAAGGAATTACAGCCGTATGACGAATCACTCCTTCGTGGAAAATTGCGACATCTGTAGTACCACCACCAATGTCAACCAAAACCACTCCGGCTTCTTTTTCTTCTTCATTCAGTACCGCATCAGCAGAAGCGATCGGTTCCAAAATAATATCTTTCACCTGCAAGCCTGCTTTATCAACGCAAACTTTGATGTTTTTTGCAGCATTAATTTGTCCGGTAATAATGTGGAAATTTGCTTCCAAACGCACTCCCATCATACCGATCGGGTCGATAATTCCTTGCTCGTTATCAACGATGTATTCCTGTGGCAACACGTGGATAATTTCTTCTCCCGGAGGCATTACCAATTTGTACATGTCATCAATCAAGGCATTGATATCTTTCTGAGAAATCTCCACTTCGGGGTTGTTTCTTGTGTAAATTCCACGATGCTGCAAGCTTTTAATGTGCTGACCTGCAATCCCGACGTTCACCACACGGATAATCAAATCCGCATCCACACGATCCTGAGCTTCTTCAACAGCAGACTTGATCGATTGAACAGTTTTCTCAATATTGGACACGATTCCTCTGGAGACTCCTAAAGACTCGCTTTTTCCCATGGAAATAATTTCAATTTTCCCATGTTCATTTTTCGTACCAACTAAACATGCAATTTTAGTCGTCCCAATATCCAATCCAACTACAATCTTTTTTCCCGCTGACATAAACTCTTCTTTTTCTTCAACTTACTTCCCGATAACTACCGGAACTAAATTTCGACCGTTTTAACAATCCGTAATGTAGAAATTAATCCAACCAATTTCTGTCTTTATCGAATATAAACCATCACATATCGATATTTTGGTTTTTCCCCAAGATACAGTATGTACAAACTTAAATTTTATTTCGCCGTCTTTCCCGTGAATTTAGAATACTTATTAAACGGGTATTGTTAATAAAGATACGCTTTATTTTCAGCCAAAATCTTCCTTTTCACCAGCAAAACCAATGCTTCTCAACTATTTCATTAATTCTCAAAGTATTTACATAATGGAAACAAAAAATTTACTTATTTTTAATCACTACACTTTGAACCTATGTTATCATGCCGAAGCGACTCTACTTAGTTTTTTTGCTTTTATTGATTTTTGAGCAATTATCCGCCCAAAAAACCGATATCCAAAAGCTTGAAGATTTAAAATTCAGAATCAAGCAGGCCACTTTTTATGACAGCTCAACGGTTTTCTCACTCGGAAAACAATGCATTCAACTTGCCAAATCATTAAAGAAAGAAAATGAAATCGGTTACGTTTACCAGTATTACGGAAGTTTCAATTACTATGCCAGTGATTTAAAAGAAGCGAAAAAGTATTACCACAAAAGCATTTTCGTCGGTGAGAAAACAAAGGATTTCAAACTCATCAACTCCACCAAAATCAGACTCAATTTTCTAATTCTGGATCAGGATGTTTTAAAAGCAGAAGACGGCTTCAAAGCACTTTTAAAAGACGCTATCAAAGGAAATCACATCGAAAACCAGCTGGAAATATACAACGGACTCGGAATCATGTACGAAATGCGTTTGATGGATGACAAAGCCATTGAAAGCTACCTGAAAGGACTCCGGATTGCTGAGAAACACCGGAAAAAATTTGCAACCGGCTACCTGCTCAACAATCTGGCTCTGCTGAAGATGAAATCCAAAAAGTATCAGGAAGCAAGAAAAGATCTGGAACGTGCGCTGATCTTGGCAAAAGAAACCAATGAGTCTCGTTTACAATTCAATGTTCTAAACAATCTTGGTCTTGTGACAAGACAAACCCGCGACTTCAAAGGATCAATCGTTCACTACAAACAAACCGTTCAGAAAGCAAAAAAAATCGGGTTTCCTTCCGGAATTACGGTGGCTTACATCAATCTTGCCTCTTCCTATTTAGATGACAAACAATTGATTGAAGCTTCCAGAAACAGCGACTCCGCTTTAGCTGCTATTAAAAATTTCCGTGAGCCGGTTCACCTGATCAAAGCTTACATCATGAGAGGATTGGTTTCGGCAGAGCAAAAAGATTTCCCTGAAGTCGAAAGATGCATTGACTCCGCTCAGAGTTTTCTGGCATCCTTCAACGATCCGAATTGCCGCAAAGACCTGATTTCCCTGCAATCCAAATTAGCTTATGTTCAGGGAAATTATAAACTGGCTTATGATCTGGAACGAAAATACAGTGAGCTTTCCGACAGTATTCGTGAAGTTTCTAATGAAAATGAACAAACCCGCTTGCAAACCATTTACGGAAAAGAGCGCATGGAAAATGAGCTGACAGATTTGAATCAGCGAAACAAAATTCTGAACACCGAAAACAAGCTTAAATCGGCCAATTATCGGTTTATTTTTCTTGTAATTCTATCTATTTTTATGCTGATACTTGCCACAATTTATATCAGCAATGTGCGCAGATCAAGGAAAATCAAATCTCTTTTTTCGCAAAAATTAATCGAACAAATCGACGAAGAACGCTCCCGGATTTCTAAAGATTTGCATGATGACATCGGCCAAAGTCTGGCAGTAGTCAAATCCAAACTGAATCTGTTCACCACCGGGAAAATTTCTAAAATTGACGGTGTTGATCTGGAAATCGGTGATATTCTCGAGCAAACCCGGGTATTAAGTCATCAACTTCATCCGGCTGCTTTGGAAAAGATCGGTTTGGAAAGAGCGCTTCATTCCATTATCGAAAAAACACAATCCGGAACAGATCTTGTGTGTAGCCTCGAATTCGACATCGATGGAAAACCGCTCAACACGGAGACCAGTTCTCAAATCTACCGCATTATTCAGGAATGTATTTCAAACACGATTAAACATGCGCACGCCAGCGCTTTGAAGGTTCTGATTGAACGGAGAAACGGAGAACTCATTATTCAGTATAGAGACAATGGAATCGGCATTTCTGATTCACAAAACAAACTTGGCCTCGGACTTTTAACGATCCGGGAACGCACAGCAATTATCGGCGGTCGTCTGGAGTTAAAAACGGGAAACAAAAAAGGAATTTCATTAACAATCAGCATTTAAATGAAAGTAATTTTAGCAGATGATCATCCGATTTTCAGAAGTGGCTTGACTTTTCTTCTCGAATCTTCATTTGACCACGTTGAAATTCAAGCTTATGAAAACGGCTTGCAAGTCCTTGAAAACATTCCGATTTTCAATCCGGACATTGTTTTACTGGACATTGATATGCCAATCAAGAACGGACTTGAAACTTGTTCTATCATTCAACAACGCCATCCTGGCTTGGCGGTCATTATTCTTTCAATTCACAAAACCACCGACATTGTGAAACTCGCTTTCTATAACGGTGCAAAGGGATACTTAATCAAGGATAATACCTCCGAAGAAATCGTTGAATGCATCAATTGGGTTTTCGATGGAAAAACGTATCTCCCTTTGGTACTAAGAGATCAACACAATAAAAGACAGATCGATCCTTTAATGGAGCTTATCACCGATGAAATCAAATCACTAACTCCAACCGAATTAAAGGTTTTGAAATTGGTCAGTAAAAAATATTCCAGTAAAGAGATTGCAGATCTGTTATTTGTTTCACCGAAATCAGTAGAAAATTACCGGTCTCGTATTTGTAAGAAATTGAATTTAGATGCCCGAAACAACAGTTTATTGCTTTGGGTGATGGAAAACAAATTTTTGCTGGATTCCGATCAGCTGTTATAACGTTCAAAATACTTAACCCAAATATCCCCAAGAACAAATTTGAACATTTGAACAAAAACATCCTGAGCTTGTCGAAGGATGAACGATACGCAACAAC
>RCUP01001641.1_pt1 | contig 13264 bp, 12 predicted proteins | sample 2166341 | NCBI WGS metagenome assembly RCUP01 (sample SAMN09932325, study PRJNA488358) | compost metagenome | isolation source: compost soil in succinonitrile-enriched | place: Germany: Experimental Botanical Garden | reverse complement strand
GCATGGCCGAGATCGGCCGCATCCTGAAGACGATGAAGGCCGAGGGCTGCGAGGCTGTCTGCCTGGCCGGCTATGTGAACCGGCCCGACTTCAAGACGCTGAAGCCCGACTTCAAGGGCGCGACCCTGCTGCCCGGCATCGTGGCGGCGGCGACCAAGGGCGACGACGCCCTGTTGCGCAAGATCCTGTCGGTGTTCGAGGCCGAGGGCTATGCGGTCGAGGGCGCTGACGACATTCTGGGCGGCGAGGCCCTTGCGGCGGGCGCGCTCGGCGCCGTGTCGCCAACGGCGGAGCAACTGTCGGACCTGAAGAAGGCGCTGCACGTCGCTGAAAAATCAGGCGAACTGGATATCGGTCAGGGCGCGGTCGTCTGCGATGGTCTGGTACTGGCGGTCGAGGCGCAGGAAGGCACGGACGAGATGCTGCGCCGTGTGGCGGGTCTGCCCGCCGACCTGCGTGGTGCGCCGGGCGCACTGAAGGGCGCGCTGGGCAAGGCGCCCAAGCCGATCCAGGACCTGCGGGTGGACATGCCTGTCATTGGGCCACGCACGGTCGAACTGGCCGCGGCCGCAGGTCTGGCGGGGATCGGCGGCTTCGCCGGGCGGCTGATCATCATCGACCACGAAGCCTTGGTCGAAGCGGCGGACCGGCTGGGCCTGTTCGTCTGGGGCGTGGAAGCATGAGCCGTCCGCTCAAGATCATGCTGGTCGCCGCCGAGGCCTCGGGCGACGCCCTGGGCGCCGGGCTGGCGCGGGCGTTGAAGACGCGTCTGGGGGCGGATGTCGCCTTCGTCGGCGTCGGCGGACCCAAGATGGCGGCCGAGGGCGTCGTCAGCCCGTTCGACATCGCCGAACTGTCCATCCTGGGCTGGATCGAAGGGCTGAAGGCCTATGGTCTGGTCAAGCGACGGGTGGCCGACACGGTCGAACTGGCCAGGGCTGAACGCCCTGACGCCGTCGTCCTGATCGACAGCTGGGGCTTCACGATCCGCGTGGCCAAGGCGCTGCGCGAGGTTCTGCCGGGCGTGCCGCTGATCAAGTATGTCGGGCCGCAGGTCTGGGCCTCGCGCCCCGGTCGGGCCAAGACCCTGGCCGCCAGCGTCGATCACCTGCTGTCGCTCTACACCTTTGACGCGCCGTGGTTCGAGCGCGAGGGCCTGCCGACGACGGTCGTGGGCTCACAGGCCCTGCATGTGGACATGGGTAGCGCAGACGGCGCCCGGTTCCGCGCCGCTCGCGGGATCGCCGCAGACGCGCCCCTGCTGCTGGTCCTGCCGGGAAGTCGGCCTAGCGAGATCACCCGCATGACGCCCGTCTTCGAGGCCACGGTGAAGCGGTTGAAGGCGGCGAACCCGTCACTCGAAATCGCCGTCGTCGCCGCCGGCACGGTCGCCGCCGATGTGGCCGGCCGCGTCGCCGCCTGGCCCTTCCGCGCCCATCTGGTGCAGGAAGCCGACAAGTACGACGCCATGAAGGCCGCCAACGTCGCCCTGGCCACCAGCGGCACGGTCTCGACCGAGCTGGCTCTGGCCGGCGCGCCCATGGTCATCGCCTACAGGATCGACGGCCTGTCCTATCTGCTGATGAAGAACCTGGTGACGGCCAAGCACATCACCCTGTTCAACATCGCCGCCGACGACCGCATCGCCCCCGAGTTCATCCAGAACGACGCCACGCACGAGAAGCTGACCGAGGCGGTCGGGCGGCTGTTGGCCGACCCGCAGGCGGCGGCTGATCAGGCCGCGCGCCAGACGGCGGCGTTGGACCTGATGGGGCGCGGCGGGCCTGATCCGTCCGAGTTGGCGGCGGACGCTGTGCTGCGCGTGATCGCCGCTCGAAGGGGCTGATAGGCGCAGTCTTCGCGCCGCGACTGAATCACGTCTGCTTGGACCCGTTGTGGCCAGGTTTCAAATCAGCAGAATGGCGCCTTCTCTGGTGGGAGGGGCTACGACTCTGATGAAACCGGCCGTGTTGATGGTGGATGTCGATGGCGTGGTGATCCGTCACCCCGACCCATCGGGATGGTCCGCTCGCATTGAGGAGGAATTGGGTGTTCCGCGCCTGGCGCTGCAAGCTCGCTTCTTCAAAACGTGCTGGGACGACGTCGTTCATGGCCGCGCAGCACTTCGGGAGCGTTTGGCGCCCGTGCTTGCGGAAATCGCACCGCATGTCAGCTGCGATCAGTTGATCAGCTATTGGTTTGAAGGCGACGCTCATCTGGATGCGGCCCTGTTGACCCAACTCGTTGAGGTTCGGGGGGCAGGAGTTTCGTTGCACCTGGCGACCGTTCAGGAGCACGAGCGCGCGTCCTATCTGTGGAATAGGCTCAGGCTTCGCGACCTATTCGATGACATGCATTATGCCGCACAGCTTGGCGTTTCGAAGCCGTCTCAAGATTTCTACGCGGCGGTGGAGCAGCGCGTGGCTCTGCCCGCGTCCGCTATCGCCTTCATCGACGATACCGAGAGAAACGTCGAAGCCGCACGCGCGCGCGGCTGGCGTGCGGCGCTCTGGACGCCCGGCGCAACAATCAGCAGTCTCATTCCCGAGCTGACTGGCTAGCCGTAACGTCCGCCCTGCCGCCTAGCGCGTCATCCAGGGCTTGTTTGAGCCGGACTTGACGGTGATCGACTTGTCGCGCTGCAGGCCGCCTTTCTGGGGCGGGCCGGACCGGGCTTTCAGCGCGGCCTGTTTCAGGCGCAGCGCGCGTTGGGCCGGGGTTTCGGCGGCGGGGGCGTCGTCGTTGTGGTCGCTCATAGGCGTTTCCTAGCACAGCGGAGCCGCCTCGGCGGCGTGTTTCCGAGAACAAAAAACGCCGGAGCTTTCGCCCCGGCGTTTTTCATTCTTGGTGGGCTGCGGTCAAAAGGCTTCGCCTTTTCGACCCGACGCAGCCCGAGACACGGCCTTAGCCGCGCTGTTCGATCGGCACGTAGTCGCGTTGCGTCGGACCGGTGTAGAGCTGACGCGGGCGACCGATCTTCTGCGAGGGGTCGGCCATCATTTCCTGCCACTGCGAGATCCAGCCCACGGTGCGGGCCAGGGCGAACAGGACGGTGAACATGGTGGTCGGGAAGCCCATCGCCGACAGGGTGATGCCCGAGTAGAAGTCGACGTTCGGGAACAGCTTGCGCGAGGTGAAGTACTCGTCCGACAGGGCGACCTTCTCCAGTTCCTTAGCGACCTGGAACAGCGGGTCGTTCTCGCGGCCCGTGGCGGCCAGCACTTCATAGGCCGACTGCTGCATGACCTTGGCGCGCGGATCGTAGTTCTTGTACACGCGGTGGCCGAAGCCCATCAGCTTGTACTTCTTGTCCTTAACGCCTTGAATGAACTCAGGAATGCGGTCCGGCGTGCCGATTTCCTTGAGCATGTTCAGCGCCTCTTCGTTGGCGCCGCCGTGCGACGGGCCCCACAGGCAGGCGATGCCGGCGGCGATACAGGCGAACGGGTTGGCGCCCGACGAACCGGCCAGACGGACGGTCGAGGTCGAGGCGTTCTGCTCGTGGTCGGCGTGCAGGGTGAAGATGCGGTCCATGGCGCGGACCAGGGCCGGATCGACCACATAGTCCTCGGCCGGAACGGCGAAGCACATGCGCAGGAAGTTCTCGGCGTACGACAGGTCGTTGCGCGGCGAGATGAAGGGCTGGCCGATGTGGTACTTGTAGGCGCGGGCCGCGATGGTCGGCATCTTGGCGATCAGGCGGATGGCCGAGATGTCGCGCTGCACCGGATCATGGATGTCCAGGCTGTCGTGATAGAAGGCCGACAGGGCGCCGACGGTGCCGACCATGATCGACATGGGGTGGGCGTCGCGGCGGAAACCCTCAAAGAAGCGATCAAACTGCGCATGCAACATGGTGTGCATGGTGATGCTGTTTTCGAACTTCTCGTATTGAGCGGCGGTCGGCAGCTCGCCGTGCAGCAGCAGGTGGCAAACTTCGATGAAGTTGGACTTCTCGGCCAGCTGGTCGATGGGATAGCCGCGGTGCAGCAGGACGCCTTCGTCACCATCGATGAAGGTCAGGGCGCTTTCGCAGGCCGCCGTCGAGGTGAAGCCGGGGTCGAAGGTGAAGGCGCCGGTCGCGCCGTACAGCTTGCGGATGTCGATGACGTCCGGTCCGGTGGAGCCCGCGAGGACAGGAAGTTCGACGTTTTTGTCGCCGTAGGTGAAGGTCGCCGTGCCGGCGGGTTTCGCTTGTTCAGTCATCTAGGCCCCTTATTTTTCTTCGGGCCGGGCGCGGGGAGGCGTCCAGCCTGCATGGTTATGGGTGTTCACTTAGTCTGTTGCAGCGCATCATCCAAGCGCCCCAGACCTTCGTCGCGTCCCAGGGCGGCAAGAATTCTCGCAATGTCCGGGGATACCGACCCACCGGTCAGAGCGCCGCGCATGGAAGGTCCAATTTTTCCGAAGCCTACGCCTTCTTCCTCAGCGAACGCCTTAAGCTCGGCCTCAAGGGCGAAAACGTCCCAGCTCTGGAAAAGACGAAGTCGTTCACGGAGTCGTGAAATTCTTTCGCCGCCTTCGCCGGTCAGCAAACCACGGGTTTTCTCGTCCAGAGCGAGCGGGCGGGCCTTCAGCACGAACTCCGTCTGGGCGGCCAGTTCCACGATGGTCTTGGCGCGATCCTTGACGAAAGGCATGGCGCGCAGCAGGCGAGCCTCGTCGTCGGGCTGCAGGGCGCGGCCCTTGGCCAGGTGGGCGTCCAGCGTCAGTTTGGCCAGACGGTCATCCTCGGCCAGGCGAATCCAGTGGGCGTTGACGTGGGCCAGCTTGTCGAAGTCGAGGCGGGCCGGCGCCTTGCCGATGCCGGGCAGGTCGAACCATTCGATGGCCTGCTCGTCGCTGAACAGTTCGTGGTCGCCGTGGGCCCAGCCCAGACGCGCCAGATAGTTGCGCATGGCCTCGGGCAGATAGCCCATCTCGGCGTATTCATGCACGGCCTGGGCGCCGTGACGCTTGCTGAGCTTGGCGCCGTCGGGGCCGTGGATCAGCGGGATGTGGGCGAAGGTCGGCCGGGCCCAGCCCAGGGCGTCATAGATCAGGCTCTGGCGGGCGGCGTTGTTCAGGTGATCGTCGCCACGAATGACGTGGGTCACGCCCATGTCGTGATCGTCCACCACCACAGCCAGGTTGTAGGTCGGGGCGCCGTCCGAGCGGACGATGACCAGGTCGTCCAGCGACGAGGATTCCCAGCGCACGCTGCCCTGCACCGCGTCATCGACCGTCACCGCCTGATCCAGCGGGCGACGAAAACGGATGGTGGAGGGCTTGGCCAGGTCATCGACGGTCGGTTCACGGTCGCGCCAGGGCGAGACGAAGTCGCGGCCCTCGGCCTTGGCGGCGTCGCGCAGGGCGTTGGTTTCATCGGCGCTCAGGAAGTCGCGATAGGCGTGACCCGAGGCCAGCAGCTGCTCGGCGACCTCGCGGTGGCGGTCGGCGCGGGCGAACTGGAAGACAGGTTCCTCGTCGCCGAACAACTCAAGCCAGGACAGGCCGTCGAAGATGGCCTTTACGGCGTCGTCGGTCGAACGCTCGCGATCCGTGTCCTCGACGCGGATCAGGAATTTCCCACCCCGGCTCTTGGCGTAGAGCCAGTTGAATAACGCGGTTCTCGCCCCGCCGATATGCAGGTAGCCTGTGGGCGAGGGGGCGAAGCGGGTGACGACAGTCGAGGAGGGGGAGGTCATAAACAAGGGGTCCGTTGCGGAGGCCCTTATACGCCCGCGCGCGCCAAAGCGAAGCCTTGCCTTAAGGCTTCTTGATGGAGTGCGCGATGAAGTTGCGGATCAGACGGATCGTTGGCGCCTTTGGGCGCCGGTCTTCTTTGGCGGCGGATGCGCGATCTATTTCGCCTTGAGGGCCGAGCCAGTTGGTTGGCCGCTGATGCTGGCAGCGGTGCTGACAGGCGGGGCCTGGCTGGCGGGACGACGGTTCGGTTTGGCGCGGCGCTGGACCTTGTTGCTGCTCATGCTGGCCTGTCTGTGCGGCGGGGCGGCGGTGGCCAAGCTGCGGACCGAGGCGGTCGGCGGGCCGATCGCGGCGGCTCTGGCCGAGCCGACCGTGGTCGAGGCCTGGGTCATGGATGTCGACAGTCCTGGCGAGCGCGGCGCGCGAATCGTCGTGGCGCCGGTGCGGATCAGGGGGCTGGCCCCCGAGGCGACGCCGATACGGCTGCGGGCCACGGTACGGGGCGAGCCGCCGGCGCCGGGGACGGCGGTGCGGCTCTACGGCATTCTGAATCCGCCGCCGGCGCCGGCCAGTCCGGGGGCCTATGACTTTGGCCGCAACGCCTATTTTCAGGGGATGGGCGGGACGTTGTTTGCTCTGGGCCAGACGCGACCCACGGTCCTGCCCGAGCCGCCGTGGCGGGTGCGGCTGGCGATGAAGATCAATGCGGCGCGCTATGCTCTGGCCCTGCGCATCGTGGCGCGGCTGGGCGAACGGACCGGCGGCATCGCCGCCGCCATGACCACGGGGCACGAGACCTGGATCGGGCGCGAGGATCTGGACGCCATGCGCGATTCCGGGCTGGCGCACATCCTGTCGATCTCGGGCCTGCACATGGCCATCGTCGGGGGCTTTGTCTTCTTTGGGGTTCGCCTAGGTGTGGCGGCCTGGCCGTGGCTGGCGCTCAGGGTGTCGGGCAAGAAGGTGGCGGCGGTGGCGGGGCTGATCGCGGTCGGGACCTATCTGGTGGTGTCGGGGGCGCCGCCGCCGGCTGAGCGTGCGGCGATTACGGCCTCCATCGCCTTTGTCGCCATCCTGCTGGATCGGCAAGCTGTGACCATGCACGCCCTGGCGGTGGCGGCTTTCGCGGTTCTGTTGCTGCAACCCGAGGCCATTGTGACGCCGGGGTTCCAGATGTCGTTCGCGGCCACGGCGGCCCTGATGGCGCTGGCCGAGGTCTGGCCCCGTCGGATCAAGGAGATTTCGGCGCCCTGGCCCATCGTGGCGGCGCAACGGCTGGGAAGCTGGCTGCTGATCGCCTGCACCGCCAGTCTGGTCGCGGGCATGGCGACCGGGCCGTTCGCCATGCAGCATTTCAACCGCACCGCCGTCTATGGCCTGATCGCCAACCTGGGCACGGCGCCGGTCGCGGACTTCATCCTGATGCCGGCGCTGGCCCTGGGCGCGGCGCTGGAGCCGCTGGGGCTGGGCGCGCCCTTTCTGTGGCTGGCGGGCAAGGGCGTCGATCTGATGCTGGCCATCGGTCACTGGACCGCAGGCCTGCCGGGGGCAGTGCAGACGGTGGCTAGCGCACCGGCGGCGGCCCTGCCGGTCGCCTTCCTGGGCATCCTGTTCATCTGCCTGTGGCGCGGGCGGTTACGCTGGCTGGGTCTGCCGCTGGCGGCGGCGGTGCTGATCTGGCCGAGGCCGGCGGCGCCTGATCTGTGGATCGGTGATGGGGGGACCAATGCCGCCTGGCGTCAGGCCGAGGCGGCGGTCGTGGTGCGTCCGGGCGTGCGCCAGTTCGCGGCGGATCTGTGGTCGCGGCGACGCGGGCTGGAGCTGACGCCGAGGCCGGAGGAGGGTTGGACCTGCAAGCGGTCCTTCTGCGCGCCGGAAACCGCCGGGCCTGTCGCCCTGTGGTGGGGCAAGAAGGCGCCGTCGGTCGAGCAGTTGGATGTGATGTGCCGGTCGGCGTCGGTCGTCAGCAGCCGTGCCGAGCTGCCGTCCTTGCCGTCGTCATGCGCGGACCGGCTGGTGCTGGACGGCGTGGACTATGGGCGCGGGGGCTCGGTGGAGCTGTGGCGCGTGGGCGCGGGCTGGAAGGCGGTCTGGGCGGCCGACGTGCGCGGGCAGAGGCCCTGGACGCGTCAGGCTGATCCCGACTTCAGTGATAGCGGCGGATAAGGCCGACCAGCTTGCCCTGAACCGCGACCTGATCCGAGCCGTAGATTTTGGTCTCGTAGTTGCGGTTGGCGGGTTCCAGCGCGATGGAGGCGCCCTTCTTGCGCAGGCGTTTCAGCGTCGCCTGTTCGCCCTCGACCAGGGCCACCACGATCTCGCCGGACGAGGCGTCGGCGGTCGATTTGATGATGACCATATCGCCATTGAGGATGCCGGCCTCGATCATCGAGTCGCCCTCGATCTCGAGCAGATAGTGTTCGCCGGCGCCCAGCATGGCTTCCGGCACCGGATAGCGGGCGGTTTCATGCTCGATGGCGTCGATGGGGGTGCCCGCCGCGATCTTGCCCATCAGGGCCAGTTCGCGGGTGTCGTTGGCGGGTTCAGCCGCCTTGGGACGACCGCCGCCCTCGATCACGCCGGGCTTGAAGCCCGCATGGCCGCGCGGCGCGCCCGCCGTGGCCTGTTCCGGCAGCTTGGTCACTTCCAGCGCGCGGGCGCGGTGGGCCAGGCGGCGGATGAAGCCGCGCTCCTCCAGCGCCGTGATCAGACGGTGGATGCCCGACTTGGACGCCAGATCCAGCGCCTCCTTCATCTCGTCGAAGGAGGGCGAGACGCCCGTTTCCTGAATCCGTTCGTGAATGAACATCAGGAGTTCGTGCTGCTTCTTGGTGAGCATGGGCGCAAGGCTTCCAGAACAAGGCGTGAACCGTCGACGATGTTCTGTAAGTGTTCTTGCCTAATGTCAACTTAACGACGGCGTTGGCATTTCAGGCTCGGGCCATTGGAGGATGATGGCCTCGCGCGCATTCTCATGCGTCAGGATTACGGGCTTTCGCGTGGCGGTTCCCAGGATTTCCATAAACCCGATTAGGGCTCTCGCCTTATCGGCGCTCGCGACTTCGCGCGGATCGAGGTCGAACTCGATCTCGTCAGCACCAAAAAAGTGGCAGTTGAGGACCATCCCGTCGAGGTTGACGGAAAGCAGGCCGTCACGGCTATCAAAGACTTCGGATAGGTCGGCAGGCAGGGGCGATATGGCGCCTTGGGTCTTGAAACTAAGGGGTAGTTCGCTCTGGCTCAGAGCCCGCATCACGTCTCGCCAGTCGGCCAAAGTGGTGTTCAGGACATAGATGTCCCTTAGGGAGCCATCCCCTCGAACTCTGTTTTCAGTTCCGCCCAGTCCATGTTGTCAGGAACCATGAAGCTGATTGGCTGACAACGCCCGCGCCCTAACGCAGCAAAGCCCTCGTCGCCGCTTCCACATCGTCCTGCCGCATCAGGCTTTCGCCGACGAGGATGGCCTGGGCGTGGGCGTCGGCGACGCGCTGGACGTCGTCGGGGGTGAAGATGCCGCTTTCGGCCACCAGCAGGGCCTTGACCGGGCTGAGCATGGACAGGCGCTCGGTCGCGTCGAGGTCGACCTCGAAGGTGCGCAAGGAGCGGTTGTTGACGCCGACCAGATCGCCTCCGAGCGCGCAGGCGCGGGCCATTTCGGCCTCGTCGTGGGTCTCGATCAGGGCGTCCATGCCGAAGCGCTCGGCCTCGGCCAGCAGGTCGGTGGCCAGGGCGTCGTCGATCATGGCGAGGATGATCAGGATGCAGTCGGCGCCCAGGGCGCGGCTCTCGGCCACCTGCCAGGGATCGACCAGAAAGTCCTTGCGCAGGCAGGGCAGGGCGACCGCGTCGCGGGCGGCGGCCAGGAAGGCGTCGTCGCCCTGGAAGCTGGGGCCGTCGGTCAGGACGGACAGGCAGGTCGCGCCGCCGCGCTCATAGGCTTTGGCCAGGGCGGGCGGGTCGAAGTCGGCGCGGATCAGGCCCTTGGACGGGCTGGCCTTCTTGATCTCGGCGATCAGGGCGGGACGGCCGGTGTCCTCGGCCTTGCGTTCCAGGGCGGCGCGGAAGCCGCGCGGGGCCGTGGCCTGGGCGGCGAGGGCCTCGATAGCGGCCTGAGAGGTCGCGGTCTTGCGGGCGGCCACGTCGTCGCGCTTGTAGGCGGCGATCTTCGCCAGAACGTCGGTCATGCGGCCTCGTCAGGTTCGATAGGGGTGTTGGTGACGCGTACCAGGGTTTCCAGCGCGCGGGCGGCCCGACCGTCGTCGATGACGGCGGCGGCCAGTTCGGCGCCTTCACGCAGGTCAGCGGCGCGGTCGGACACGACCAGGGCGGCGGCGGCGTTCAGCACGACGATGTCGCGATAGGGGCCGGGTTCGCCCGCCAGCAGGGCCGTCAGGGCCGCTGCATTATACTCGGCGTCGCCGCCGCGCAGGTCGTCCAGCGTCGCCTGCGGCAGGCCGGCGTCGGCGGGGGTGACGGTGAAGCGGCGGACGGCGCCGTCCTTCCATTCGGCCACCTCGGTCGGGCCGGTCGTGGTCAGTTCGTCCAGACCCTGACCGTGGACGGTCCAGGCGCGCCGCGCGCCGAGACGGCCCAGGACCTCGGCCAGAGGCTCCAGCAGTGTGGGATCATAGACGCCCATGACCTGACGGTTTGCATGTGCTGGATTACAAAGCGGTCCCAGAAGGTTGAAAACCGTACGGAAACCGATTTCCGACCGCACCGGCCCGACGTGGCGCATGGCCCCGTGATAGGTGGGGGCGAACAGGAAGGCGATGCCGGCCTGATCCAGGGCGCGGGCCTGTTGCGGGATGGTGGCGTCCAGGTTGACGCCCAACGCGGCCAGCACGTCGGAAGAACCGGACTTGGAGCTGATGGCGCGGTTGCCGTGCTTGGCGACCTTGAGGCCCGCGCCCGCCAGAACGAAGGCGGCGGCCGTCGAGACATTATAGGTGTGCTGGCCGTCGCCGCCGGTGCCGCAGGTGTCGATCACCTCGTCGAACGGATGATCCAGCGACAGGGCGGCGTCGCGCATGGCGGTGGCGAAGGCGACGATCTCGTCCACCGTCTCGCCGCGGATGCGCAGGGCGGTGACGGCGGCGGCGACCTGTGACGGGGTGGGTTCGCCGCGCAGGCAGGCCGAGAAGAAGGCGTGGGCTTCGTCCTGCGTCAGGACGCGCCCGTCCACCAGCTTGCTCAACAGAGGCTTGAAACCGTCCATGGCGTCAGACCGTTGCAAGCCGTTTGACGCCCGCCAGATCGAGGAAGTTGGCGATCATGTCGTGGCCGTGTTCGGTGGCGATGGATTCCGGGTGGAACTGCACGCCGTGGATCGGCCGGGTGCGGTGGGCCAGACCCATGATCTCGCCGTCGGCGGTCCAGGCGGTGACTTCCAACTCATCCGGCAGGGTCTCGCGACGCACGGCCAGGGAGTGATAGCGGGTGGCGGTGAAGGGCGAGGGCAGGCCCTTGAACAGGCTGCGGCCCTCATGCTCGATCGGCGAGGTCTTGCCATGCATCAGGGTCTTGGCGCGGATGACCTCGCCGCCAAAGGCCTGACCAATGGCCTGATGGCCCAGGCAGACGCCGAAGATCGGCATGTCCAACGGCGCGGTCGTGATCAGGGGCAGGCAGATGCCGGCCTGATCGGGATCGCACGGACCGGGCGACAGCAGCACGGCCTCGGGCTTCAGCGCCCAGGCTTCGTCCACCGTCAGGTCGTCGTTGCGGACGACATGCGTCTGGGCGCCCAACTCCGCGAGGTAGTGGACGAGGTTGTAGGTAAAGCTGTCGTAGTTATCGACGACGAGGATCATGGCAGGGTTCTTAGGACGGGAGGGACGACGCGCCAAGCGAAGGCGGGAGGAAAGCGGACGTTAAGCTGTCCGCGCGATACAGGAGCATCGCCATCGGAAGAAATCCGTCTTGACCCGCCTAGAAGCCATCCGCGACGCCCAGGCCCTGCTCGATGAGCCGGCCACAGAACAACCCAAGCCGCTGCGCCTGCTGGCGGCGGCGGCCTTCGCCGCGACGGCGGCGGTGATGCTCGCGGGGACCATGGTCGTGGGCCCCGGCGTGTCGTTCGACCAGGGTTCCACGGTTTCCAATCCTTAGATCTTGCCGTCGGCGCCCAGGTTCGCGGCGCCCTGGCCGCGAATGGTCGCGGTGAATCGCCAAGCGTCCTCGGCCGCCTTCATCGGAGCGCGGGCCTTGGCCAGGGTTTCGGCGTATTCGGCGGCGGGATCGCTGTCGGCGACGACGCCGGCGCCGGCCTGAACGAAGATCTTGTTCTGGGCGAACATGGCGGTGCGCAGGACGATGCAGATGTCCGCCTCGCCATTGGCCGAGATATAGCCCACGCCGCCGCCGTAGCCGACGCCGCGCTTCTCGGTCTCCAGTTCGTCGATGATCTCCATGGCGCGGACCTTGGGCGCGCCCGACAGGGTGCCTGCGGGAAGCGCCGCCAGAAGGGTGTCCACCGCGTCCAGCTTGGGATCGGCCGCGCCGTGCACGTTTGAGACGATATGCATGACCTGGCTGTAGCGTTCGACGACGAAGCTTTCCGTCACCTCGACCGAGCCAGGCGATGAGACGCGGCCCACGTCGTTGCGGCCCAGATCAAGCAGCATCAGGTGTTCGGCGCGTTCCTTGGGGTCGGCCAGGAGTTCAGCTTCCAGCGCCTTGTCCAGTTCCGGCGTGGCACCGCGCGGACGGGTGCCGGCCAGGGGACGGATGGTGACGCGGCCGTCCTTCAACCGGACCAGGATTTCCGGGCTGGAGCCGGCCAGCTGGAAATCAACGTAGTCGAGGAAGAAGAGATAGGGCGACGGATTGCCGCGACGGAGCGACCGATAGAAGGCGAAGGGGTCCTGGCTCCACGGCGCCGAGAAGCGGTGCGCCAGCACGACCTGGAAGATGTCGCCGGCGGCGATGTAGTCCTTGGCCCGGCCCACCATGACGTCGAAGCCGGCGGCGTCGACCGGCGAGCGGAAGTCGGGGGCGGGAACCGGCTCGGCTTCGCGCTGGATCGGCAGGGGGCTGCGCAGGCGGTCCTCGAAATCGTCGAGGCGGGCGATGGCGGCGCTGAAGGCCGTGTCCGGGTCGGCGCCGCTGTCGGGATAGGCGGCGGCGATCAGGACGATCTCGTGCTTCACCGAATCGAAGATGGCCACCAGCGACGGGCGGGCCATGACGGCGTCGGGCAGGTTCAGCGGATCGGGATTGGCCGGGCCCAGCGGCTCCAACAGCCGCACCATGTCGTAGCCGAAGACGCCGAAAAGGCCAGCGGCCATGGGCGGCAGGTCGTCGGGCAATTCGAAACGGGTGGCGGCGATCAGGGCGCGCAGGGATTCCAGCGCGGGACGGTCTTCGGGCGTGAAGCGGTCGGCCAGGACGGCCTCGCCGCGCGCCATCTCGGCCTGACCGTCGCGGCAGCGCCAGACGACGTCGGGGGCCAGGGTGACGATCGAGTAGCGGCCGTTGACCGCGCCACCTTCGACTGACTCCAGCAGGCTGGCGTAGGGACGTCCGTGCCCGACCTTGAGGAAGGCCGAGACGGGCGTCTCCAGGTCGTCGATCA
>RCUP01001639.1_pt1 | contig 13270 bp, 14 predicted proteins | sample 2166341 | NCBI WGS metagenome assembly RCUP01 (sample SAMN09932325, study PRJNA488358) | compost metagenome | isolation source: compost soil in succinonitrile-enriched | place: Germany: Experimental Botanical Garden | reverse complement strand
GCTTCCTGGCCATCGGGGTGGATGCGACCGATGCAGTCCTGCGCGGCCTGGGGCAACATCGGCACGTAAATCGGGTATTGCGGCATCAGTTCGGCAAGAAAGGTCCGGCTTTCCAGACCGCAAAGCCGTTCAGCCTCGGCGTAGGGCAGGTCGAAGAAGTGCTTGCCCACGGCGTCCCAGAATGGCGAGTGGCCTTCGTCGCTGCTGTAACCGACGATCTCGGTAATCACCGCATCGGAAAACCGTCGGGCATGGGCTGCGATGAATAGCAGTCTGGCCCGTGACAACAGTTCGGAAAATGCTGTGCGCTCCAGCGCGGCATCGATGTGAAAGCCCCGCAGCAAGGTGTGGCCGCTGAGGTCATGACACAACGACAGCGCGGGTACGCCATGCTCGATGTTGAGTTCCCGCGAGGCACTGTTGAAGTGGCGGTTGCGCAGGCTGTAAAACGGTTCGCTGAAGCCGGCGGTGGCGAGTATTTCCGAGCACCCCGCCAGTTTTTGAGTCGTCGAGTCCTCCAGCACAAAGAAGTAATTTTCCGGGCCGGGGCTCTGCACGTCTTGTTCGAACGACGTGCAGGAGTCGAGAATCTTGTCGCGCAGGCGTTCGCTGTCGTCCGGCAAGGACGTAACGCCCACCAGGCTTTCGCGAGCCAGTCGCTGCAATTGGGGCAGGTCGGTTAACTGCACTGGACGCAAGACCAGCATGGATGCACTCCTGTATCAAAGGGCTCGGCAACGGGTGCCGGGCCTGACTATCACTGTCGGTTTCCACACTATAAAACGGCGGTCGACCTGTCAGGCGCCGCTCTTTTTTTGTCATTCGTTACTTGTTGGGACGGCCACACGCGATGCCCGGCGCGATCCGTGATATCCGGACGGGGTCATCAAAATGCATACGGCTTTGCGTGCGAATCACCGGGGTCGGTGATCGGGTCTTGGCATGAAGGCATCCGGGCTCCTGCTGGATGGTGGGGGTCATAATCCGTTGAAAGGAGTATTTAGTTAAGGCGTACAACATGTCTAGTTAATTTTCGTGCGGTGTTTCAACACCCGCCCATGGGGCGAAAAAGGGCTACGGGCAATTCGACTGGGCTTGTAGGTTATTGCCTAAAGAGTGGTCGGATGTAGCTGTACTTGTTGGATGAAATGCCTCGGCGAATCAGGGCGCTTACGGCACAATTGCTCGATGACTGGCGCCGCGACGCCGTTTTTCCTTTCTATCGACAGAGTGATCCTTCGTGCAGGCGACCCGTTTGACCTTGATGTGCCACGCTCGAACCGTCGCACAGAAACTGGCGCGTTTTCCTACGGATGAGCCATTGGAGATGGATTGGCAATCAGCAAGGGGCGCGCGCAGTTCTCAATTCAAGCATCCGCCGAAATTGCTGTGCGGTCCGGAACTGCGGGCCCGGCAAACCGCCGAATTGTTCGGTAGCAGCGCGGAAGTTGTCGCGGCGCTCAGGGACTGCGATTTCGGCCGATGGAGCGGGGTTCGCATCAACGATCTGCAAAAAGCCGAACCTGAATTACTCCAATCCTGGCTTGCCGACCCGAATTCAGCGCCCCACGGTGGCGAGTCAGCGGCGCAAGTCACTGAGCGGGTGAGCGCCTGGATCGCGACACTGGAGGCTGCACCCGGTCATGTCGTGGCCGTAACCCATCCGTTCATCATCCGCGCCGCGCTCACCACGGTGTTGCGAAGTTCGGCGTTCAACCTGATTGATGTTGAACCGTTGTCGGCCATCGAACTGAGGTTCAATGGATACTGGAGGCTACGCTTGCCGGGCACTGACCCTGAAGGAACGCTTTGATGAAAAAACTCCTGATTATCGGCATCGGCGCCGGCAACCCCGATTACATCACCATGCAGGCAGTGAAGGCGCTGAATCGGGTCGACGTGTTTTTCCTCATGGACAAGGGCCAGAGCAAAGACAAGCTGATCGACCTGCGCCGGGAGATTTGCGAGCGCTACATCACCGATCGCGATTACCGCTTTGTCGAAGCCTTGAGCCCGGAACGCGAGCGGGGCGATGTGGACTACACGTCCAGTGTCGACGATCTGAACCTGGCCAAGCAGCGGACCTTTGAACGGCTGATCAACGAGGAAATGTCCGACGAGCAATGCGGCGGTTTCCTGGTGTGGGGTGATCCGGCGTTGTACGACAGCACAATCCGCATCTTGCAGGCGATTCTGGCCTCAGGCGCGTGTGCGTTCGAGTTCGAGGTGATTCCCGGCATCACCAGCGTCCAGGCGCTGACAGCGCAGCACAAAGTGCCGCTCAATCAGATTGGCCGCTCGGTTGAAATCACCACCGGACGGCGTCTGGCGGCGGGGCAGGTCAGCAATGCGGACAGCTTGGTGGTGATGTTGGATGCGCAGGATGCCTACCATCAGGTGGCGGATCAGGACACCGAGATTTACTGGGGCGCTTACCTCGGGACGCCGGATGAAATCCTGATCAGCGGCAAGCTCAAAGATGTGGCAGATGAGATCGAGCGAGTGCGCAAGGCGGCGCGGTTGGCCAATGGCTGGATCATGGACACCTATCTGCTGCGCAAGCCCTGAACAACACCTCAGGACATGGCCTTGACCTTGCGCCCGAACCGTTCCCGATACACCGACGGTGGCACGCCGACCACGCTGCGAAACGCCACGCGGAAGCTTTCCACCGAGCGATAACCGCAGCGCTGGGCGATCTGCTCGGTGCCTTGATCGGTGCTTTCCAGCAGTTCGCGGGCGCGGCCCAGGCGTTCGTGTTGCAGCCAGGTCTTGGGCGACTGACCGCTGGCTTCACTGAAACGGCGCAGGAAGGTGCGCTCGCTCATGGCCGCTTCGCTGGCCAGGTCGCGCACTTCCAGCGGTTCATGCAGACGTTCACGTGCCCACTGCATGACGCGGGAAAGATCGCTGCGCGGTGTAGGACTGACCGGTGTCGGAATGAATTGCGCCTGGCCACCGGTGCGTTGCGGAGACATCACCAGTCGCCGCGCTACGGCATTGGATACCTGCGTACCGAAATCCCGTGTGACCAGATGCAGGCAGGCATCGATGCCCGCAGCGCTGCCGGCCGAGGTGATCAACTGACCCGAATCGACATACAGCACATCCGGGTCCACCAGGATGTTCGGAAAACGTCCGGCCAGTTCCGTGGTGTAGCGCCAGTGCGTCGTGGCGCCATGACCATCGAGCAATCCGGTGGCAGCCAGCACGAAAACCCCTGAACAGATCGACAATAACCGCGCGCCTCGGGCATGGGCCTGACGCAGGGCTGCAAGCAACGCTTCGGGCACCGCCGCGTTGCGGTCACGCCAACCGGGAATGATGATGGTCCGGGCGTGTTCGAGCAGTTCCAGGCCGCCATCGGCCAAGACCTGGATGCCGCCCATCGCGCGCATTGGTCCTTGATCGACCGCGACAATCTGATGCTCGTACCACGGGAAATCGAACTCCGGTCGCGGCAGGCCAAAGATCTCCACGGCGATGCCGAACTCGAAGGTACAGAGGCCGTCGTAGGCCAGAATTGCGACCAATCCAGGGGCTGATTGCATTTGGCGGAAAGTTCCCGGTGAGTGTCCTGTGCGCCACTGTAGCCGCAAGTGGCAGGCGGATAAAGTCTGTTCACACCCACTGACGCTCTGGAGAACTGCCCATGACCAGCCTTGTTCGCGAAATTCCTGCCGCACCATCGGCCATCGCCCTGATGCATTTCAGCAACCGTCTTACATTCGAAACCGATTGCTCCGACGTCCACGGCAGTCAACAGGCCGGCCTCATTGATTTTGTTCTGGTTGATGTCCGCGGCCCGCTGGCATTCGAACGTGGCCATGTACCGGGTGCGATCAATATTCCGGGGCGCTTGCTCACTGCCGAAGGTTTGGCGGCCTACCCGAAAACCAGCCTGTTCGTGGTTTATTGCGCGGGGCCGCACTGCAACGGCGCCAACAAGGCTGCGGTGAAACTGGCGGCGCTGGGCTACCCGGTCAAGGAGATGATTGGCGGCGTGACCGGGTGGCTGGATGAAGGGTTTGAGTTGAGTGTCGCGGCGCAACGGCCGGTGAAAGCCGTGATCGGTTGCGAGTGTTGATGTAACCGAAAAGATCGCAGCCTGCGGCAGCTCCTACATTGAAATGCGTCCTCCTGTAAGAGCTGCCGCAGGCTGCGATCTTTTGATCTGGCTTTTAAATTTTCACCCACCACTGATCCAGCGTCGCCTGCAACCAGTCAAAAACGCTGGCGTAGGCGGCGCTGTCCTGCGTCCCCCGAGGTAGCGGCGACTCATCGGCGAAGTGCTGGTTGAGCAGGGCCACCGATTCGGCATTCCATTCCGGGTGAAACTGCAAGCCAACCCGCGTCGGTCCCACGCAATACATCTGCTGCTCACACTGCTCGCTGCTGGCCAGCAGTTGCGCATTCGGCGGCAGGTCGATGGCGTCTTCGTGCCATTCCAGCACCTTCAGGCTCTGGCCATCGACGAAGTTCACCTGCGTCCAGCCAGTTTCCGTGCGCGCCATGCGCCGCACATTTCCACCCAGGCTCAAGGCCAACAATTGCGCCCCCAGGCAGATGGCGAACACTGCAGCGCCTTGTTCGAGGCTGCCGGCCAGCCATTGGCGTTCGGCCTCCAGCCATGCCGGCCCGGCGTTGGATTCATACGGCCCACCCAACAGAATCGCCGGTGCCGCGCTCACCGCTGGCAACTGACCGAGGTCGGCGCGAAAGACGTTCAGCTTCACTCCACGGGAAGCGGCCCACGCGGCAATGGCGCCCGGACCCTCGGCAGGGTGGTGCTGGATCAGGTTCAACTCGGACATCGTGCTTCTCTTGAACGGGCGGGGTGGGTGGTCAATGTGCCGCAAAAAAGAGCTCATCGCCAGCATGACTGTTCAGTCGGAATGCTCCCAAAATCTTGTAGGTTTTTTCCGGAAACGATAATTGTCTGACAGGCTTTGCACCGCTCTGGCGCAAGCTTCTACGGCAATCATCGACTCGGCCAATTTCTGTAAGTATTTGTCGCCTATAAACAATTTGCCCCGCACCAGCCACTCTAGACTGCCGGCCTCTTCGGTCCTTACCTGCCACAAGCAACGACCGAAAGCTGCCAATAAAAACCTCCGCACACAGGAGTTATAAATGAAGAAGCTAGTGATGTTCGGTGCCCTGGCACTGTCGATGTTGTCCCTGACCGCCGTGGCCGAAGACGCCAAGCCGATCCGCATCGGTATCGAAGCCGGTTACCCGCCATTCTCGATGAAAACCCCTGACGGCAAACTCACCGGTTTCGACGTGGATATCGGCGATGCGCTGTGCGAGCAGATGAAAGTCAAGTGCACCTGGGTCGAGCAAGAGTTCGACGGCCTGATCCCGGCGCTGAAGGTCAAGAAAATCGACGCCATCCTGTCGTCCATGACCATCACTGACGACCGCAAGAAGAACGTCGATTTCACCATCAAGTACTACCACACCCCGGCGCGCTTCGTGATGAAGGCAGGCACCGACATCAAAGACCCGCTGATCGAACTCAAAGGCAAGAAGGTCGGTGTACTGCGCGCGAGTACCCACGACCGCTTCGCCACCGAAGTACTGGTGCCGGCCGGTATTGAGCTGGTGCGTTACGGCTCCCAGCAGGAAGCCAACCTGGACATGGTTTCCGGTCGCATCGACGCGCTGCTGGCCGACTCGGTCAACCTGGACGACGGTTTCCTGAAGACCGACGCCGGTAAAGGCTTCGCTTTCGTCGGCCCGACCTATGAAGACGCCAAGTACTTCGGCGGCGGCGCCGGTATTGCTGTGCGCAAGGGTGATAAAGAGCTGGCGGACAAATTCAACACCGCCATCACTGAAATCCGCGCCAATGGCAAGTACAAGCAAGTGCAGGACAAGTACTTCGACTTTGACGTTTACGGTCATTAATACGCCGTAGAAAAAAGTGGCCCCGTTGACGCGGAGGCCACTTTTTTTATGCTTTCATTTCATGAAATGAGAAACCTGTAGCCCTGATTCTGGAGTTCTCCCATGCAACGCATCGACCACCCTCTGCCCTGGAGTCACCTCGGCTCCGAACGCACCCTCAGTGTGTTCCGTTATGGCGCGGGCACCCGCAAGGTTTACATCCAGGCCAGTCTGCATGCCGACGAATTGCCGGGTATGCGCACGGCGTGGGAACTGAAGAAGCGTCTGTCCGATCTCGAAATTCAGGGACAGTTGAACGGTGTGATCGAGCTTGTGCCGGTGGCCAACCCGATCGGTCTCGACCAGCACTTGCAAGGCAGTCACATGGGCCGCTTCGAACTGGGCAGCGGCAAGAATTTCAACCGCGCGTTTGTCGAACTCAGTGCACCGGTGGCGCAGTTGGTGGGTGATCGTCTGGGCAGCGATGCCGAAGCGAACATCACGCTGATCCGCCAAACCATGGGCCAGGTTCTCGACGGTTTGCCGGCCCCGGCATCACAACTCGAAGCCATGCATCGCCTGTTGTTGCGCCATGCCTGTGACGCTGACATCACCCTCGATCTGCATTGCGATTTCGAGGCGGCGATTCACATTTACGCACTGCCGCAACACTGGCCGCAGTGGCAATCCCTGGCGGCGCGTTTGCAGGCTGGCGTGGCGTTGTTTTGTGAGGATTCCGGCGGCAGCTCTTTTGACGAATCCTGTTCTTCGCCGTGGTTGCGTCTGGCCAGGGCGTTCCCCGAGGCCGCCATTCCACCGGCCAACCTGGCAACCACTCTGGAGCTGGGCAGCATGGGCGACACCCGGGTTGATCAGGCCCAAGCCAATTGCGAGGCGATTCTGGGCTTTCTCGCTGAGCAGGGTTTCATCAAGGGCACTTGGCCGGCAGCGCCGGATGAGTGCTGTGAAGGCATGCCGTTCGAAGGCACCGAATACCTGTTCGCGCCGCATCACGGTGTCGTCAGTTTCCTGCGCGAAGCCGGGGAGTGGGTGGAGAAGGGCGATGCGCTGTTTGAGGTGGTCGACCCGTTGAATGACAAGGTCACCACCGTACGTGCCGGGACCAGCGGCGTACTTTTTGCGATTGATCGCGGGCGTTATACGCAGCCGGGGACCTGGCAGGCGAAAGTGGCGGGGCGGGAGCCGATTCGGGTTGGGAAGTTGATCAACGACTGACCGACGATTTTTGCAATCTGGTCTGGCCTCATCGCCAGCAGGCTGGCTCCCACATTTGGAATGCATTTCCCTGTGGGAGCCAGCCTGCTGGCGATGGCGGTTTTAGCCACACCCGAGATGCCCCGGCCAGCTTCACAGTGTTAGGCTCTTCCCCGAATCCTGCGCATTGTGAAGGAAGGCTTATGTTGAAATTTCTGGCTCTGTTCATGCTGCTGGCATCCGCCGCTGTCCACGCTCAAACCCCGCTGCAAACCGACCTGCCGCTCAAGTACGTGGAGCAGGCACCCTCCGATTCCCACGATCAGCCCTTGGTGATTTTCCTCCACGGTTACGGCAGTAACGAGCAGGATCTGTTCGGCATCAAGGATGAATTGCCCGCGCAATACACGTACCTGTCGGTGCGGGCGCCGATGGTGATGCAGGAGGGAAGTTACCAGTGGTTTCGCAAGAAAGGCGAAGGTGCCTACAACGGTGAGACCGATGATCTGAAGTCCAGCGGCCAGATGCTGCTGGATTTTGTCGCACAGGCAACAAAGAAATATCACACTGAGCCGGGCAAGGTTTTCCTGGTGGGGTTCAGCCAGGGCGCGATCATGTCTTACGAAGTCGCGCTGCGCCATCCTGAAGCGGTGGGCGGGATCGCCGCGTTGAGCGGGCGGATTTTGCCGGTGCTCAAGGCCGAACTGAAACCGGATGAAAAACGCCAGTCGCTGGCGATTTTCATCGGTCATGGCACGGCGGACAAACGTCTGCCGTACAGCGATGGCACCGAAGCGAACAGCCTGTTGCAGAGCATTTCACTCGAACCCGAGTTCCACGCCTATCAGGGTGTTGGCCACAACATCAGTGCCGAAGAGATGCAGGATTTGAGCGCCTGGTTGCAGCGCCTCAATCCCTGAGATTTATTTGCCGCTGACGATCTGCTTGATCAGCGTCTCGTGGGCGGCCATGTCGCCGGGGCGGGAAATGACCTGAATGACCGTCATGTGGCTGCCGGACGCGGCCATCAGCGTGGTGTTGAGGGTCATGCCGCCGCCCTGGGTGGCGGTGCTGTCGACCTGGCGTACGCCCAACCCGGTGCTTTTCAGGGTCAGGCTTTTTTCGCTGAGCTTGTTGTAGTCGGGCAGGGCCTTGCGTTGTGCCGCGTCGAAGTCGGCGACGGTGCCATCCAGAAATGCTCCGTCGTTGTCCTTGACCGTGGTGCCTTCCGGCAGACTGTTTTGCGCGGCGATGACCACTGTCTTGGTGGTCTCGTTGGCGTACATGGTGCCGCTTGCGCCGGTGGGACTGGTCGGCAGCGGATTGGCGACGAAGCCCTTGGGCAGGGTGAACGTGAACTTGCCGTCGAGCATCGAAACCTTCTGTGCAGATGCGGTCTCCTTGGCCGTGGCCTTGGCGGCCTGCGCATTCAGAGCCCCGAAAGTGGCCGCCGCCGCCAGCAACAGGACAACGGCTTTTTTACTCAACAATGACATTCGAAATCTCCAGGGATGGTCGCGCGGTGGGGGGCGATCATCCCATGGAGGTTGTGACGTGTTCCAGCGTTGGGTAACGGACGGTCGTTGTCCGTTGCCGAGCCAGCCTCAATCTTCGCGACGCACCGGATAACTCTCGATCACATCCAGAAACTCGATTCGGCGTGCGCTCGCCAACAACTCCGGCAGCAGTTTTTCGTACTCCTGGCGATACGGCTTGCTCAGGTGACGAGCGATGAAGTCTTCCTTGCTGCAGTTCCAGGTTTCGTAGAGCACCAAGGTGTTCGGTTCGTCCTGGAGTTGATGCACCCAGGTGTTGACGAAGTCCCGCTCGGCCGACATCTGGTGCACGACGTCCAGCAGCCGTTCTTTGGTTTCGGCAAAACGTTCGGGTTTGGCCGGCAGGTAAACGATAAACGCGACTTGATCACTCATTTCATCACCTTCCTGTATTGGGAGCGGCTTACTGAGCCTGGTTTTGCGGGAACAGGTTGCGGCGGGTTTCTTCGTCGAACTCGGCCTTGAGTACCAGCTTCTCTTTCAGACCCTGAGCGCGTTGGGCAGCCGGGCGGGCGCTGATTTCGTCGTACAGGCGCTTGACGTTCGGATAGGCCGCCAGACCGTTTTCACCGAGGATGTACGGCGCGTAGTTGGCCCAGCCCCAGAGGGCCATGTCGGCGATGCTGTAGGTGTCGCCGGCCAGGTACTGATGCTCGGCCAGGCGTTGGTCGAGGACGCGGTAGTGGCGTTCGACTTCCTTGAAGTAGCGGTTTTTCGCGTACGGCAGGTCTTCCGGCGCGTGGTGCATGAAGTGTACGGCCTGACCGGAGAACGGCGAGAGGCCGGTGGCGATGAACATCAGCCAGGACAGCAATTCGGCATTGCCGGCAGCGCTGGTGGGCAGGAAACGCTGATGTTTTTGCGCCAGGTGCAGCAGGATCGCCTGGGAATCGAAGACCGTGGCGTCGCCATCGACCAGCGCCGGGACCTTGGCGTTAGGGTTGATCGCCAGGAAGGCTGGCAGGTGTTGTTCACCTTTGAAGGTGTCGACGCCGATCAGCTCGTAAGGCGTTTGCAGTTCTTCAAGCAGCAGGGCGACTTTCATCGGGTTCGGCGAAGGGTGGAAAAAGAATTTCATGATGTAGGCCTCAGTCGTAGTGGTTTGAACTGAGGCTGATGGTGGGCGAAACCTGTTCGATTGACGTACGGAGTTGTTGGGCTACTCGTGCGAAACCATCGAAGGTGTTGTAGGGGATTTAACCGACGGCTGCGCGGTGGCGATCACCGCGCCGGCAATAATCAGCAGCGCAGGAATCATCAGGATCGGGCTGGCATGGCTGCGGCCGACGACGATCAACAATACGGTGGAAATCAGCGGAGCCAGGTAGGACAGCGCGCCCAGCGTGGCCAGGCTGCCGTGTTTGGTGGCGTGGTCCCAGGCGAAAAATGCCAGCCCCGCCGGGCCGAGGCCCAGAATGACGATCGCTGTCCATTGCCTGAAATCGGGCCACACTGTGGTTTCGAACGCCAGATGGCAGACCAGCCCGCCCAGGGCCGACATGCCGCAAATGCCGCCGATGATGCTGCTCGGTACTTCCTTGAACCGCCGGTTGAACACCGAGTACCCGGCCCAGATCAGCGCACATCCGAGCGCCGCCAGATACCCGGCCACCGGCATCACGGCGGAGGTATGGGTATCGCGTTGCTGCATGATGAACGCGGTGCCTGCCAGGCCCAGAATTGCACCGAGGACTTGGCGCTTGTGCAGTTTTTCTCCGGCGGCGAAGGCCGAGAGCAGCACCAGCAGAAGGGGCCACAGGTAGTTAATCAGGCTGGCTTCGGCTGCCGGCGCAGACTTGAGCGCGAAAAAATACAGCGCGTGATAAACGAAAATTCCGACAAACCCTGTCGCCCAGACGGGCCAGGGTTGGCGCCAACTGCTGAAACCGCTGAGCCCGCGTCGACCCAGAATTATCAAGGTCGCGATAAACGCAACGCCGAAGCTCAGGGTCAGCAGTTCAAACGGTGGAATGCCTTCGGTGAGGGTGGTCAGCAACGCCAGGCAGGACCAGAGGAAGATTGCGATCACGCCGACCGCGGTGGCGGAGCGGGCACTGCGGACGCTGGACGTGGCCATGTCTGTTCCTTCAGGCGTTGAACGGGCGACTTCCTTGCCCGATGACCTGTTGCAGCTTAGCGCTTGATCGCGGTTCGTCCAGCGTCCGCCGGAACCTGGCCGACGGGCCGCGCCAGCAGGCGTTTGGTCACGCCCAGCATTGCCACCGACACCGCCACGCCGAGAGCAAACGCACTCATCCCCATACTCGGCAATGTCAGCGCAAGGACCAGGCAGAATGCCGAGAACGAATACATGCCGGTGGCCGTCGCCCGCAGCAGGGCAGCGGTAAACGCCGGGCCACGGGTTTGCTGGGAGAACACCGCCATCACGCTGCCCAACACCGGGAACACTGCGAGCAACCCGCTCCAGCGATCGCCGACGGTGCTGGCCAGCAGAGTGACAGCCAGCGTCAGCAGGGCGCCGGCGACCATGCGCAGCAGCAGTTTGTCGGACTTCGGTTTTGGACCGGAAACGATGGGTTGCACCGAAGGGAACAGGTAAGGGGCGGCCAACAGGGCAGTCGCGGCGGCGATCACCGAAAACACCAGTGACGGTGGGATCAACGACAGCACCACGGCGATCACGGCCCACACCAACAGGGAAATCGTCAGCGCCAGTGGCCATCCGGTGCGTTGGGCGACCTGCGCGTAAGTCACGCAGAAAGCGATCATCGCGAACATGGCCGACAGCGCCGCCTGGGCCGATTGAGCGGCGAACAGCTCGCCCTGTTCGATGGCGAGGAAAAACAGAATCGGCCCGACCACCACCGGCAACCCCGACAACCAACCGGCCACGCTTGGCCCCCAACGTTTACCGGCCAGGGAAATCAGCAGCAGGAATCCGGGAATCACCAGCAGTTTGAGCATCAGCACGCGTACATCTCCAACCTGTGTCAGGTGGCAACGTTAGCACTGCGAGAGATGGATTGCTGCACCGATTGATGTTTTTTGTATACAAAGTGCCGATCGGCCCCATGTGCCCGCAGTTCCCCCTTGGGCGTGCGAGGCGAAACGTCTAAGCTGCGCCTTCCCACCTGTTGATGGATCATCGCGTGAAATTCAGTTTGCCCAAAGTCGGCACTGCGCCGTTCTGTCCGCCGGAAGTGGCGGGTACCGTTGCTGTCGACCCGAGCGCGTCATTTTTCAAACGGGTCCTGCGTTTTGCCGGTCCCGGTTTGCTGGTGTCCATTGGCTACATGGACCCTGGCAACTGGGCGACCGCCATCGAGGCCGGGTCGCGGTTTGGCTACAGCCTGTTGTTCGTGGTGCTGTTGGCGAGTCTGGCGGGGATGGTGGTGCAATGCCTGTGTTCGCGGTTGGGCATCGCGACCGGACGCGATCTGGCGCAGTTGTGCCGGCAGCGCTACAGCAAACGGACAGCCCGCACGCAGTGGGTGCTGGCGGAAATTTCGATCATTGCCACTGACCTGGCCGAAGTGCTCGGCTGTGCCCTGGCATTCCATTTGTTGCTGGGCTGTTCGCTGACCTTCGGCATCGCCCTCACGGCGTTCGACACCTTGCTGGTGTTGGCCCTGCAAAACCGTGGTTTCAGGCGTCTGGAAGCGATCATGCTGGTGCTGGTTTGCACCATCGGCGCGTGTTTTTTCGTCGAGTTGCTGCTGATCAAACCGTACTGGCCTGAAGTCGCCCAAGGTTTCAAGCCATCGCTGTCGGCCCTGAGTGATGCGGCGCCGCTGTACCTCGCCATCGGCATTCTCGGCGCCACCGTGATGCCACATAACCTGTACCTGCACACCTCGATCGTACAAACGCGGTTGATCGGCAAGGACGTCGCCAGCAAGCAGGACGCGGTGAAGCTGGCGCGCATCGACACCATCGGCTCCCTGGCTTTAGCGCTGTTGGTCAACGCCGCGATCCTGATCCTCGCCGCCGCGGCGTTTCACAAGACCGGGCACACCGAAGTGGTCGACATTCAAGACGCCTATCACCTGCTCGATCCGTTGGTGGGCGGGGCGTTGGCCAGTGTGTTGTTCGGCGTGGCGCTGCTGGCGTCGGGGCAGAGTTCGACTTTCACCGGCACGATTGCCGGCCAGGTGATCATGGAGGGTTTCCTCAACCTGCGCCTGCCGTGCTGGCAACGGCGTTTGATCACCCGTGGCCTGGCACTGATCCCGGCGTTCATTGGCGTGTGGCTGATGGGCGACGATGCGATCGGCAAGTTGCTGGTGTTGAGTCAGGTGGTGTTGAGTTTGCAGTTGCCGTTCGCGCTATATCCGTTGATACGCATGACCAACGATCAAAAACTCATGGGGCCGTTTGTGAACCGTTTGCCGACACGGGTGTTGGCGTGGGGGCTGTTTGCGGTGATCAGTGGGGCGAATAGCTGGTTGATCTTGCAGCTTTTTGGGTGACTGGTCGGGCGCCATCGCGAGCAGGCTCGCTCCTACAGTTGACCGCGTTCCACTGTGCGAGCTTGCTCGCGATGAACGATTACGCGGTCTGTGTTTGAAACGCCTTAACCACAAAATCGATAAACACCCGGGTCTTGGCTGGCATCAGCGTCCGGCTCGGGTAGTACAGCGAAATAG
>RCUP01001638.1_pt1 | contig 13275 bp, 8 predicted proteins | sample 2166341 | NCBI WGS metagenome assembly RCUP01 (sample SAMN09932325, study PRJNA488358) | compost metagenome | isolation source: compost soil in succinonitrile-enriched | place: Germany: Experimental Botanical Garden | reverse complement strand
TGCGCCTGCGAGGGCAGGGCGAAGGGCTCGTGCGCCAGCGGGTCGGGCATGGGCGTCGCCGCGGCATCGTCGGCACGGCGCGGTGCGTTCGCGAGGATGGCGTCCCAGTCGGCGGCGGACGGCATCTGCGCGGACACCTGCGTGGTCGTGGAGGTCGCTGCCGCAGGGGAAGACAACGGTGGTGGTGGTGCAGGTAGCGGCGCAGGGGCCGGCGCATTCACCGGTGCCGGCGCGAAGGTCGGCATCGCGACCGTCTTCTCGGGCGGTGCATCGCCAAGAGGCAGCGCGCCTTCGCCGAACAGGTCCGCGAAGACATCGGAGGCCGGTGCTGCAGTGGGCAGCAGCGCGCTGATCGACGGGGCCGACGCGAGGTTCGATGCCGCAGGCGGGGCAGACACCAACTGCGACAGCGACGGCTCGGTGATCGGTGCGGCCGGTGGCTCCGTGAGCGGCTCGGTGATGGGCGCCTCGGCGATCGCAGGCGGTGGGGCCTGGCTTGCACTCGCGGCTTCGAGCACGTAGCTGCCGATGGTCACGCGGTCGCCCAGCGCGACGCGCGATTCTTCTTCGTGGCGCAGCGTGCGTCCGTTCACGCTGATGGGCAGCACCGCGCTCATGTTGCGCACCACGGCGGCGCCGTCGTCGTCGAAGCGCACGGTGGCCTGCAGGCGCGAGATCTGCCGGTGTTCGTCGGGCAGCACGAGGTGGTTGTCGGGGCTGCGGCCGATGGTGCCGCCCGGGGCGGCGAGCAGCGCCGAGGGCCCCGAGGCCACGGGCATGCCGCCGTGTTCAATCACTGTCCAGCGCATGGCATCTCCATGTTCGTCGCGGTGGGCGCGAGCGTGCCCGGGCGCGGCCGTGGCCGGCCGCGTGTCATCCGCGCTTCATCTTCTTCGCGGCCTCGAACGCGGGGCCCCACACGGGGTGGGTGCGTTCCGCGACATTCAGGTCGAAGCTCGGGAACACATCGAGGAGCTTGCGGAATTGCGTGCGGCATTCCGCGATCTGGTTGTTCACGCAGTAGCTGAAGGCTTCGAGCTTCAGCGCGGCCAGCCGCGTCGCGGGCTCGGCCCCGTCGAACACCGACACGCCACCGCTCTTCAAGGTGGAGATGGCCTTGGCGTAGTCGCCCGCATCGTAGGCCTGCTGCGCGCGTTCGAGCGTGGTGCGTGCCACTTGCTGGCTCAGGCGTTCGGGTTGCTGTGAGGCATCCGGGGTGCTCTGGCAGCCGCTCAACAGCGCAAGCATGAAGGCAAAAGACAGAACAGGCAGGCAAGACTTCAATCTTTTCTCCTACTTCGCGAGAGGCAATGCGTGAGAGAGGGCGTGCTGTTGCATCACGATGCAACAGCACGCAATGCACACCGTGCGCGTGCATGGTTTCGATAATATAGATCGCGAAGCTTTCAGGGAGATCTCATGCATCGACGGACCTTGATTCAAGGCGCATTGGCCACATCGCCGTTGCTCGCAGGCCTCGCTGGTTGCGCATCGACCGCGAAGTCGATGCCCACGCCGTATGCCATCACCGTGCGCATCGACGACGGCGTGAATCCCGATGGTCGCGGCCAGGCCGCACCGATTCTCGTGAAGGTCTTCGAACTGAAATCTTCCGGCAACTTTGAAACGGCAGACTACTTCGCGCTGCAGGACCGCGACCGCGAGACGCTCATGACCGAGCTCGTGAACGCGGACCAGGCCATCTTGCGCAGCGGCGAGGAACGCGTGTTCAAGCGCGAGGCCGGACTCGACTCGCGCGCCATCGGCGTGATCGCCGGCTATCGCAAGCTGGAAGCGGCGCGGTGGCGCATCGTGTTGCCGTTGAAGGAGCCGAAACAAACGAATCTTTACAAGGTGTGGCAGTTTTCTCCGAGCGAGCAGAGCGTGCGCATCGCGGTGCGCAAGAGCGGCCTCGAACTGCTACCAAGTCGTTAAGTTTCAGCGCGCGCTAATACGAAAGTGCGGCGCATTCGCCTCTGAAAAGGCATGCAAAACGCAAGAGGCGCCGTGTAGCATCAGACGCGAAAGAAGATCGAGCGGGGAGCCGCTGTACAGCGCATTTCCCGCCTCCGTGTGAGCACTCCAGGAGGTTCTTTGGTGACAGTTCGCAACGCGGGCGCAGCCGGTCAGGGCGCCCAATCTCAGGCATTGGCGAATCGCGTGGTGTGGTCCGAAGGCATGTACCTGCGGCCCCAGCACTTCCAGCAGATGGAGCGCTATGTCGAGCAGTACGTCACTCGCCGCACCGCGGGCATGCAGGGTGCCTACTGGGGATGGCTGCACCTGGACATCGACCGCGATGCCTTCGCGCTCGGGCGCGTGTCGCTGCTCGGCGGCGCGGGCGTGCTGCCCGACGGCACGCCGTTCTCGTTCGGCCTCGAAGACGCACCGATGCCCTTCGACGTGCCCACCGACCTCACCGACGAACTCATCGTGCTCGCACTGCCGCTGCGCAGGCCCGGCAGCGAAGAGGTGATCTTCTCGGAAGACGAAGGCTCGGCCGCGCGCTTCGGCGTGGTCGAGCGCGAAGTGGCCGACGGCAACGCGGTGGCGCTCGGCCCCGCGGTGCTGCAGCTGGCGAAGCCGCGCCTGCGGCTGGCGCGCGCGTCGTCGCTCACGGCCGAGTGGCAGGCCATCGGCGCGGTGCGCGTGATCGAGCGGCGCACCGACCACAAGCTGGTGGTCGATGCCAACTACATCCCGCCGGTGCTCGATGCCTCGGCGCACCCGATGCTGCGCAGCATGACGGCCGAGCTGCACGGCCTGCTCATGCAGCGCTCCGAGGCGCTGGCCTCGCGGCTGTCGCAGCCGGGGCGCGGCGGCGTGAGCGAGGTCTCCGACTTCCTGCTGCTGGAGCTGGTCAACCGCTACCTCGCGCTCACCTGGCATGCGCAGCAGGCGGTGCAGGTGCACCCCGAGACGCTGTTCGTCGACTGGCTCAAGCTGGCCTGCGACCTGGCCACGCACACCTCGCCCACGCGCCGTCCGGTGGTGTGGCCGGTGTACGACCACGACAACCTCAACGAGAGCATCCGCCCGTTGATGGAAGAGCTGCGGCGTTCGCTGTCGGCGGTGCTCGAGCAGAGCGCCATCGCCATCGAACTCGAAGAGCGCAGCCACGGCGTGCGCGTGGGCCGCATGCCCGACCCGGTGCTGGTGCGCAACGCGGCCTTCGTGCTCGCGGTGCATGCCGACCTGCCGGCCGATGCCGTGCAGCAGCGCTTTCCGACGCAGGTCAAGATCGGCTCGGTCGAGCGCATCCGCGACCTCGTGCAGCTGCAGCTGCCCGGCGTGGTCGTGCGCTCGCTGCCGGTGGCGCCGCGCCAGATCCCGTACCACGCGGGCTACCACTACTTCGAACTCGACAAGGGCGGCGACATGTGGCGCCAGCTCGAGAAATCGGGCGGCGTCGCCATGCACCTGGCCGGCGACTTTCCGGGGCTCGCCATGGAGTTCTGGGCCATCCGTCCGTGAGGGACCCTATGAACGGTGCCAATGACATGGCCGTCGGCCCGGGTGGCTTCGTGCCGCCCAATCCGGGCGGCGGCGCGACCACGCACAGCGGCCCGGGGCCGCAACCTCAGCAGCAACCCCAGCCCGATGCCTTCACCGCGTGGCATGACGCGCGGCGCCCGCATGCGGGCGACACGGCGCTGGCGGGCAACAACCCGCTGGTGGCGGCGGCCAACCCGCTGCTCGACCTGATCCCGCAGATCCGCGCCACCGGCCACCACCCGTCGCCCGCGCAACTGCGCGAGCACCTGGTCGACGAGGTGCGGCGTTTCGAGACGCGCGCGCAGCAGGCCGGCATCGCGCCCGAAGTGATCATCGGCGCGCGCTACTGCCTGTGCACCGCGGTCGACGAGGCCGCGGCGCTCACGCCGTGGGGCGGCAGCATCTGGTCGTCGCAGAGCCTGCTCGTGATGTTCCACAACGAGACCTGGGGCGGCGAGAAGTTCTTCCAGCTGCTGTCGCGCCTGGTGCAGAACCCGCAGCAGCACCTGCACCTCATCGAGCTCATCTACTTCTGCCTGGCGATGGGCTTCGAGGGGCGCTTTCGCGTCATCGACAACGGCCGCTCGCAACTCGAGACGCTCAAGCAGCGGCTGCTGCAGATCATCCGGCAGGCGCGCGGCGAAATCGCGGCGCCGCTGTCGCCGCACTGGCAGGACGCGAGCGCGCCCGTGCGCCGCACGCGCCACTGGCTGCCGGTGTGGGCCGTGGGCGCGGTGGCGGCGGTGCTGCTGGTGCTGGTGTTCGCGGTGCTCACCTTCAACCTCGCGGGCCATTCCGACGGCGCCTTCTCGGCCGTGAACGCGGTGCGCCTGCCGCAGACGCAGCGCGCGGTGGCGGTGCCCGCGGCGCAGCCGCGCCTGCAGCGCTTTCTCGAGCCCGAGATCCGCGACGGCCTGCTCACGGTGCGCGACGAGGCCGACCGCAGCGTGGTGGTGCTGCGCGGCGACGGCCTGTTCGCCTCGGGCTCCGACCGCGTGCTCGACCGCTACGCGCCGGTGCTCGCGCGCGTGGCCGACGCGCTCAACGCGGTGGAAGGCAACGTGCTGGTCAGCGGCTTCAGCGACGACCAGCCGATCCGCAGCGTGCGCTTCCCGTCCAACTGGCAGCTCTCGCAGGCGCGCGCCGATGCGGTGAAGGCCATGATCGCCACGCGCCTGAGCCGGCCCGAGCGCCTGCGCGCCGAAGGCCGCGGCGATGCCGACCCGCTGGTGCCCAACGACTCGGCGGCCAACCGCGCGCGCAACCGGCGCGTCGAGGTGACGCTGCTGGTGGCGCCGGTGGCGGGCGTGCCCGTGCCGGGGTCTGCGCCGCAACCCCGGCAGCCACAACCACAAGGAGGAACCCGCTGATGCTGCGCGCGCTCTTCCGTTTTCTCGTCAGCCGCGACCTCTGGGTCTTCTTCGGGCTGGTCGCGCTCGCGTTCCTGATCTGGGTCATCGGCCCGGTGATCGCCGTGGGCCGCTACCGCCCGCTCGAAGGCGAGTTCGTGCGCATCGTGGTCATCGCGCTGATGTTCGGCGTGTGGCTGGTGCGCGTGGCCTACCGCAAGTGGCGCGAGCGCCGCCTGAACGCGCAGCTGCTGCACCAGCTGCGCACGCCGTCGCCCAAGGCGAAGGAGGCCAAGCCCGAAGAGGCGCCCGAGATCAAGGAGCTGCACAGCGGCTTCGCCGACGCCACCGCGGTGCTGAAGAACATGCGCTTCGGCCCGGGCCCCGGCGGCAAGGCGGCCGGGCGCTTCGCGCTGTTCGACCGGCAGTACCTCTACCAGCTGCCCTGGTACATCTTCATCGGCGCGCCGGGCTCGGGCAAGACCACGGCGCTGGTCAACTCCGACCTCGACTTTCCGCTCGCCGACCAGCTCGGCAAGGCCGCGGTGCGCGGCATCGGCGGCACGCGCAACTGCGACTGGTGGTTCACCAACGAGGCCGTGCTCATCGACACGGCCGGTCGCTACACCACGCATGAGAGCCACCGCGAGACCGACGAGGGCGAGTGGAAGGGCTTCATCGAGCTGCTCAAGAAGTTCCGGCCGCGCCAGCCGATCAACGGCGCGATCCTCACCATCAGCATCGCCGACCTGCCGCTGGCCGACGACGCGCAGCGCGCGCGCCACGCCATGGCCTTGCGCAAGCGGCTGCTCGAGCTGCGCAACGACCTGGGCATCAACTTCCCGGTGTACGTGCTGGTCACCAAGACCGACCTGCTGGCCGGCTTCAACGAGTACTTCGGCTCGCTGGGCCGCGCCGAGCGCCAGCAGGTGTGGGGCTTCACCTTCCCCATCGAGGGCAACCCCGCCGACCCGGCCAAGGCCGACCTGCGCGAGCGCTTCCACCAGGAATACAAGCTGCTGCACCAGCGCCTGGACGAGCGCCTGCCCGAGCTGATGGCCACCGAGCCCGACCCGATGCGGCGCGCGCAGGCCTACCTGCTGCCGCAGCAGTTCGCGAGCTTCGAGGACATCCTGGGCACCTTCCTGGCCGACGTGTTCAACCCGTCGAAGTTCGAGGTGGCGCCGCTGCTGCGCGGCGTGTACTTCACCAGCGGCACGCAGGAGGGCACGGCCTTCGACCGCGTGATGGGCGCCATCAAGCGCTACCTGCAGGTGAACGCGCCGCCCGCGCCGCCGCCGGGCCCGGGCAAGAGCTACTTCCTGAAAGAGCTGCTGCAGCAGGTGATCTTCCGCGACGCGGGCGTGGCCGGCACCAACCTGCGCTGGTACCGCCGCCGCCGCGCCATCGACCTCGCGGGCTACGCGCTGGTCGGCGTGCTCGCGGTGGTGCTGCTGGGCGCGTGGGCCAACAGCTGGCGCCACAACAAGGCCTACGTGGCCGAGGTGGACGGCAACGCCAAGGCCTTCAACAAGGCCGCCGCGCGCGGCGAGCTGCCGACGGTGGTCGATTCGAGCGGCGACATCGCGAGCTCGCTGCTCATCCTCGACCGGCTGCGCGACCTGCCGAAGTCGGCCGAGTTCGACATCGGCGATCCGCCCGTGGGCTACCGCTTCGGGCTCTACCAGGGCGAGAAGCTGCAGGCCGCCACCGACGGCGTGTACCAGCGCGCGCTCGAAACCGTGCTGCTGCCGCAGGCCGCGCAACGCGTCGAGCAGTCGCTGCGCGAGGCCGCGAAGCTCGATGCCGAATACAGCTACGAGGCGCTCAAGGCCTACCTCATGCTGTACGACCCCGAGCGCTACGACGCCGACTTTCTGCAGGCCTGGCTGCTGACCGACGTCGACCGCAAGATCGGCGCCTCGCTCACGCGCGAGCAGCGCACGAACCTCGAAGCGCACCTGAAGACGCTGTTCGCCGACCGCGTCGTGAGCTCGCCCTTCACCAAGGACGACAAGCTCATCGCGCAGACGCGCGAGCGCCTGGCCGGCGTGCCGCTGGCGCAGCGCTCGTACGCGCGGCTGCGCCGCATCCTGCTGCAGACCAGCGCGCCCAATGCCTTCACCATCGCCGAGGCGGGCGGCGCGGAGTCGGCGCTGGTGATCCGGCGCGCCAGCGGCAAGCCGCTGACCGACGGCATTCCCACGCTGTTCACCTACCGCGGCTACTGGGACATCTTCGACAAGCGCATGGCCGAGACCACGCTGGCGCTGGAGCAGGAAGACCGCTGGGTGCTGCAGATCCGCGCGCCGGGCATCGCCGACATCACCTCGCGCGAGCTGCTGCTGCGCGAGGTGCGGCGCCTGTACCTCAGCGACTACATCCGCACCTGGGACGAGTACCTGGCCGACATCCGGCTGGCCGAGAGCAAGTCGCTGCTGCAGAGCATCCAGATGACGCGCGTGCTGTCGACCGGCGAGTCGCCGATGTCGCGCCTCATCCGCGGCGCGGCGCGCGAGACCGACCTGCTGCGCAACCACGACGAGGCCACGCGCAGCCTGCTCGACCAGGCGCAGAACCGCGTGACCAGCACGCGCGAGCGCATCGAGCAGCTCATCGGCCAGCCCGACGGCAGCCAGCGCCGCAACACCGCGCCCGACCGGCCCGAGTCGCTGGTCGACAACCACTTCGCGCCGCTGCGGCGCATGGTGACCGCGCCCAAGGCCGGCGGCCAGACGCCGCTGGACCAGACGGCCGCGCTCATCAACGAGCTGTACACCTTCCTCACCGCCACCGACACCGCGCTGCGCAGCGGCAACATCCCGCCGCCGGGCGATGCCGTGACCAAGCTGCAGGCCGAAGCGGGGCGTTTGCCGGTGCCGTTCCAGGGCATGCTGAACGACCTGTCGGCCACCGCGTCGTCGAAGGCCGCGGCGGTGACGCGGCAGAACATCGGGCAGAACGCGGCCGCGACCATCGGGCAGTTCTGCAGCCAGGCGATCGCGGGGCGCTACCCGTTCGCGCGCGGCTCCAACCGCGACGTGGCGGCCGGCGACTTCGCGCAGCTGTTCGCGCCCGGCGGGATGATGGACGACTTCTTTCAAAAGAACCTCGCCTCGCAGGTCGACACCTCGGTCAACCCGTGGACCTTCAAGCGCGGCGTGGACGGCAGCGCGTCGGGGCGCTCGGCCTACCTCGATGCGTTCCAGAAGGCGCAGGCGATCCGCGACGTGTTCTTCACGGGCATGGCGGGCGGGCGCACGCCCTCGTTCACGCTCGACATCCGGCCCGAGGACATGGACGCCACGCTCACGCAGTTCACGCTGGACATCGACGGCCAGACGGTGCGCTACGCCCACGGCCCGCAGGCGCCCAGCAGCATCAAGTGGCCCGGCCCGCGCAACAGCAACCAGGTGCGGCTGCAGGTCACGGTGGCCAACGGCACGCCGGCCGGCGGCATCGTGACCGAAGGGCCGTGGGCGCTGCACCGGCTGTTCGACAAGGCCTCGATCTCGTCGGGGCGCACGCCCGAGTCGTTCAACGCGACCTTCGACCTGCAAGGCAAGAAGGTGGTGCTCGCGGTGACGGCCAACAGCGTCTACAACCCGCTGCGGCTGTCGCAGATGAACAGCTTCTCCTGCCCCGGGAAATCCTAGGATGACGCCTCCCCCGCACGCCTGGTCGCCGCTCGACGAGCAGATCGGCTGGTACGGCAAGCTGCCGTCGGCCGGCGACTTTCTCTACCGCCGCATGCCGCGCGAACTGCAGGCCTGGTGGGACCGCTGGATGCAGAACGGCCTGGGCAGCTTCAAGCGCTGGCCCGACGCCATGACGCGCCACTACGCGGTGGCCCCGGTCTGGAACTTCGCCATCCCCGCCACGCACGGCGTGAACGCGGTGCAGCTGGGCTGCATCGCGCCCAGCTGCGACCGCGTGGGCCGCTACTACCCGGCCTGCGTGGCGCTGCAGGTGGACGCGGCGCGCTACCACCCCGCGCTGCTCGAAGGCTCGGCCGCGTGGTACTGGCAGTGCGGCAGCGCGCTGCTGCAGGCCATCCGCCACGGCGTGGCGCCCGACCTCTTCGACGGCCAGGTGCTGGCCGCGGGGCGCACGGGCTTTCGCACCGCCAGCGGCGGCTCGGACGACATCCTCTCGATCCTCGGCGCGGCCGCCGGCCCGGCCAACGGTGCGCGCGGCGCGAGCGCGCAGCAGCGCCTGGGCTGGCCCGAACTGCCGCTGTGCTTCGACCCCTTCGGCGGCACCAGCTACTGGTGGACCAACCAGGCCGACGGCTCGCCGCTGCGCACCGCGGCGCACGGCGGCGGGCTCAACACGCCGCTGTTTTCCCAGTTGTTTTCGCAAGGCCACGTGCCATGGGCCTGACGCGCCCGACCCACCCGCAGGAAGAAGAGACACCCCATGACGACGCCCGCCAGCCCTAGCGCGACGCCCGACCCGCAGGAGGAGCGCCCCCATCCCCTCGGCACGGGCCACCGGCTCGACGAGTTCGAGCTGCTCGAAGTCATCGGCGAGGGCGGCTTCGGCATCGTCTACCGCGCCTACGACCACTCGCTGCAGCGCGAGGTGGCGGTCAAGGAATACATGCCCTCGATGCTCGCGCGCCGCGTGGGCGACAACAGCGTGCACGTGCGCTCCGAGCGCCTCACCGCCACCTTCGCGGCCGGCCTGCGCAGCTTCATCAACGAGGCGCGCACGCTGGCGCAGTTCAGCCATCCGGCGCTGGTGCGGGTGCATCGCTTCTGGGAGGCCAACTCCACCGCCTACATGGCGATCCAGCTGTACAAGGGCCGCACGCTGCGCCAGCTGGCGGAGAGCGAGCCGGCCACGCTGACCGAGCCCTGGCTGCTGGGCATGCTGGGGCCGCTGCTGGGCGCGCTCGACACGCTGCACCACAGCCAGTGCTTCCACCGCGACATCGCGCCCGACAACATCTTCATCCAGCAGCAGGACGACCGCCCGGTGCTGCTGGACTTCGGCGCCGCGCGCAAGTCGATCGCCGACCTGGTCGACGAGGTCGCGGTGATGGTGAAGTCGGGCTACTCGCCGATCGAGCAGTACGCCGACGACAACACGCTGCTGCAGGGCGCGTGGACCGACCTCTATGCGCTGGGCGCCGTGCTGTACCGCGCGGTGACCGGCCACCCGCCGCCCTCGGCCGTGGTGCGCAGCGTGCAGGACGCCTACGTGCCGCTGTCGTCGATGGACCGCGACGACCTGAGCCCGGCCTTCTGCGCCGCGGTGGACCACACGCTGGCCGTGCACAGCAAGGACCGCACGCAGACGGTGGCGGCCTTTGCGGCGGAGCTGGGGCTGGTGAAGCTGGGCGATCTGTACGTGGTGGACCGGGCGGCGCCGCCGGCGGTGGTTGCTGCTGCTGCCGTGCCCGTCGCGGCGCCCGTGCCGCAGGAGCCGCCTGCGCCGGAGCCGGTGGAGGAAGCGCCACCGTCCGCGCCCGAGGTGCAGCCCGTGCCCGTGGAAGCGGCGACCGCGCGCGTGCAGGCACCGCCGCCGCCTGCGCCGCCATCGCCCGTCGCACGCCCGAAGAAGCCGTCGAAGCGCCCGCCGTGGTTCCTCGTGGGCGCGCTGGTGCTCGCGCTGTTCGCGGTCGGCGGCTGGATCGGCTGGCGGCTGACGGCCAAGGCACCGTCCGATCCGATGATTGCGGCCGCGCCGCCGCCCGGCACGCCGATGTCCGATCCGGGCGCGCCCCCGGCCGCGATGCCGCCGGCCGGCGCGACCTCAGAGGCCCCGCCTGCGTCCGCGCCCGCCGCATCGGCCAGCGCCCCGCTGAGCCCGCTCGACAACGTGCCCATCGCCGCCGCGCCCACGCCACCGGCCACACCGCCGGCCGAGCCCGAGGCACAGCCCGCGCAGCCTGCACCGCCTGTGCAACCGGCGCCACCCGAAGCGCCGCCGCCCCCCGACCCCGCCGTGGTCGCCGAGGTGGAAGACTGGAACCTGGCCCAGGCCGAGAACACCCGCGAAGGCTACGAGGCCTACCTGCGGCGCCACCGCCGCGGCCTGCATGCGCGCGAGGCGCGCAACGCCATCGCCCAGCTCAACCGGCAGTCACCGCCGCCACCCGCCGCGGGCAGCACGAACCCCGTGCCGACCGTGATCGCGGGCGCACCGCCGGCCCCGCCACCGCCGCCGGCCGCGGCACCCGGCATGGGCCGCGTGCAGTTCAACATCCGGCCCTGGGGCCAGGTCTTCGTCGACGGCGCGGACCGCGGCGTGAGCCCGCCGCTCAAGTCGCTGCCGCTGCGCCCGGGCATCTACACGATCGAGGTGCGCAACGGCGACCTCACGGCCTACCGCCAGCGCGTGACGGTGCAGGACAGCAAGTCCGCACCGGTCGTGAGCCACGAGTTCAAGTAAGAGAGCAGCGCGTCAGGGCGTGCCGGTGCGCAATGCGCGGCGGTACTGCACCGCCTCCGCCACGTGCGCGGCCTGCACGGCGTCCTGCCCCGCGAGGTCGGCGATGGTGCGCGCCACCTTCAGCGCGCGGTGCGTGCTGCGCGCCGACCAGCCCAGCCGCGCGGCCGCCTGCTGCAGCAGCTGGCGGGCGGGGCCGTCGAGCACGGCGTGCGTGTCGATCGCGCGGCCCTGCAGCGCCTGGTTCGCATGGCCCTGGCGTTGCAGCGCGCGGTCGCGTGCGCCCACCACGCGCGCGCGGATGCTGTCGGTCGATTCGCCCGCCGGCGCATCGAGCAGCTGCGGCGCCGACACGGCCGCCACCTCGATGTGCAGGTCGATGCGGTCCAGCAGCGGGCCGCTGAGCTTGCCCTGGTAGCGCGCGACGCGCTCGGGCGTGCAGCGGCAGGGCTTGAGCGTGGAGCCGAGGTAGCCGCAGGGGCAGGGGTTCATCGCGGCGATGAGCTGGAAGCGCGCCGGAAACTCCGCGCGCCGGGCGGCGCGGGTGATCGTGATGGTGCCGGTCTCCAGCGGCTCGCGCAGCGCCTCGAGGGCGGCGCGCGTGAACTCGGGGAATTCGTCGAGAAACAGCACGCCGTGGTGCGCGCGCGAGATCTCGCCCGGCCGGGGCGGCGAGCCGCCGCCCACCAGCGCCACCGCGCTCGCCGTGTGGTGCGGCGTGGCCGTCGGGCGGCTCATCCAGCGCTCGGGCGCCAGCCGGCCGTCGAGGCTGGCGATGGCCGCGCTTTCCAGCGCCTCGTCCACGTTCATCGGCGGCAGCAGGCCGGCGAAGCGGTGCGCCAGCATCGACTTGCCCGAGCCCGGCTCGCCCACCATGAGCAGGCTGTGGCCGCCGGCCGCGGCGATCTCGAGGGCGCGCTTGGCGCCGGTGTGGCCCTTGACGTCGGCCAGGTCGGCATAGCGCGGGGCGCCGTCGCCGGGCGCGGCGCGCACGCGGGTCCAGCCGTCGTCGCTCGCGTCGACGGGCCCGCCGCCGCTGGCGACGAACTGGCGCACCACGTCGAGCAGGTGCCGGGCGCCGTACACCTGCGCACCGGGCACCAGCGCGGCCTCCTGGGCGCTGTCCAGGGGCAGCACCAGCCGCACGGCCGTGCCTTGCGTGTAGGTGGCCACGGCCATCGCGAGCGCGCCGCGCACGGGGCGCAGTTCGCCCGACAGCGACAGCTCGCCGGCGAACTCGTGGCCGGCGAGGCGGGCGTTCTCGATCTGCCCGCTGGCCGCGAGGATGCCCAGCGCGATGGGCAGGTCGAAGCGGCCCGAGTCCTTCGGCAGGTCGGCCGGGGCGAGATTCACCACGATCTTCTTGTTGGTCGGAAATTCGAGCCCGGCGTTCTGGATCGCCGAGCGCACGCGTTCGCGCGCCTCCTTGACCTCGGTCTCGGCCAGCCCGACCAGCGTGAAGCTCGGCAGGCCGTTCGCCAGATGCACCTCGACCGTGACGGCGGCGGCCTCCAGGCCGAGCAAGGCGCGGCTTTGCACCAAAGACAGACTCATTTTTCTCCCTCTCCCCAAGTTGGTGCGCCTGCGACGTGCAAGCCCAGGACCGTGCAGCGTGCAAGCGTGTGCAACTGCCGGAAACAGGGCTTGTAACGATTTGGCGCTCATCGCCGGACACCTGCGCCCTCTGGCCGGGGCGGTATTCGTGCAGTTTGGCACGCTCCCTGCTTTGAGGGTGCTCAGGTCCAACAACACACTTGCGAGGAGTTCCCTGATGACGCACCGTACCGCCGCCCAGGCGTTGATCGTTCTGGCCACTGCACTGACCGCCTCGGGCGCCGCCATGGCCCAGGCCGCCGACGCCGCCGCACCGGCGCCCGCGCCCCTGCTCACGGGCAATGTCTCGCTGACCACGAACTACAAGTTCCGCGGCCAGGACCAGGACATGATCGGCAAGAACGACTACGCCAAGACCAAGGGCTTCAAGCCCGCCATCCAGGGCGGCTTCGACTACGCCTTCGGCGACAGCGGCTTCTAC
>RCUP01001635.1_pt1 | contig 13284 bp, 9 predicted proteins | sample 2166341 | NCBI WGS metagenome assembly RCUP01 (sample SAMN09932325, study PRJNA488358) | compost metagenome | isolation source: compost soil in succinonitrile-enriched | place: Germany: Experimental Botanical Garden | reverse complement strand
GTTGAGGAAGTCATTAAACGAGAAGACGCCCTAGGGAACAAGCTCAAGGTTTATATCGGCACCGATTCCCAAGTAAAGAGAGGAATCATCGACTTCGCCACCGTCATCGTCTTTCTCAGGGAACATAAAGGTGGATTTATGTTTATCCAACGGGACAAAAGGCATCACCGAATGAGTATTAAAGAACGGATGCTACTCGAAGTCCAAAAATCCATCGACATCGCCTATCAACTCTGCCCCCTCCTCGAAAAACACAAAGTAGACCTAGAAGTCCACGCCGACATCAACACCAATCCAAATTTTCAGTCAAATGTAGCCCTCAAAGAAGCCATGGGATATATTATGGGTATGGGGTTCGTATTTAAGGCCAAACCTGAGTCTTTTGCGAGCACCAATTGCGCCAATAAACAGGTGCAGTAGTTGATTCTAAGGCAGACTTTGTATCTTTAAGGTGTAATTTTTAACACACCAGATGCAGGATTTTTTTCAGCAGATTGCCAGTCAATTTGCCCAAACTACTTGGCTCGAATGGTTAGGTACGCTAACTGGCTTTCTTTGTGTTTATTTGGCCGCAAGACAAAATATATGGAACTGGCCAATTAGCATTATCAGTGTGGTCTCCTATGCCATCCTTTTTTATGATGCAAGGCTTTATGGTGACACCATACTCCAATTTTATTTTTTGTCCACAGCCGTATATGGCTGGTATTACTGGCATAAGCGAAAGGAAGAAAAAAAGAGACCGATTGTTAAGGCCAATAGAAATCAACTCATCTTGAGCATACTTGTCATTATCTTTTTGACAGCCGCAATAGGCTACCTTTTGGACAGTAAAACAAATTCCGACGTCCCTTATATTGACGCATTCTGTACTTCAGTTAGCTTTGTCGCTCAGTTTTTAATGACGAGGAAAGTACTTCAGAACTGGATTCTCTGGGTTTTTGTCGATATCTGCTATATTCCATTGTATGTACACAAAGAGCTTATGCTAACAGCTGTACTGTATCTCGTATTCGCCATTATTGCCTGGAATGGTTACCGTGACTGGCAAAAAACCTATAAAAATTTTGCGTAATATTGCCTATCAAAAAGATAGATGTGGGAAAAGAGTTAATAAAAATTGCCGTCGTAGGCCCCGAGTCTACAGGAAAGTCAACCATGGCACAGTATCTCGCTGAAAAATTTCAAACAGTCTGTGTACCGGAGTATTCGCGCTATTACTGTCAGAGTCTCAATAATAAATATACGTTGCAGGATGAGGTCAATATGTTTTATGGACAAGTTGCTTTGGAAGAAGCACTCCTTCCATTAGCAAAGGAAAACATCCTAATCTGTGACACCACTTTTATGACCGTGAAAATCTGGTCTGACCATCTATTCAATCATACCCCCAAAGAGGTTACCGATAAGATTCAGCAACACCCCTATGACCTATACCTACTGATGGATATAGATCTACCTTGGCAAGACGATCCATTAAGAGATTTTCCAGAGCAACGAGAACATTTTATGGAGATATGGAAAACAGAGTTAGAAGCCGTCGGTGGTCAATATCGCATTATCTCAGGGGAGGGACAGCAGCGACTGGTAAATGGTTTAACAGCTGTTAACGATTTTCTGACATTGATTTGAGACAAGCACCTTGACGAGAAAGCCTTTTACATCTATATTTGTAAAAGTAAAGTATAGCGATTTGGCAAAGATCGTAGAATGCGAAACAGAAAGTCGCGCTGTACCAAATTAAATTAGAATATTAACATTTTACTTAAGAAATAATGTATCCAGAATATTTAGTAGCTCCAATGCGTCAAGAGTTAGTTGATGCGGGATTCGAAGAATTAAAAACTCCAGAAGCAGTTGATTCTGCAATCGCTTCAGAAGGAACTGTTTTTGTAGTTGTTAACTCCGTTTGTGGTTGTGCGGCAGCAAATGCACGCCCTGCAGCAAAAGCGGCTGTAAAAAACGAAAAACATCCTGCAAAACTAGTTACTGTTTTTGCAGGTATGGAAGCTGATGCTGTCAACACAGCACGTAACTACATGTTACCTTACCCTCCATCTTCTCCAGCAATGGCGTTGTTCAAAGACGGTAAATTGGTACACATGATTGAAAGACATATGATTGAAGGTCGCCCGGCACAAATGATTGCTGACAATTTAGTCGCTGCGTTTGACGAGTACTGCTAATCACATATTTTGATTTTTGAATTAAAACGGCTATCTGAGTTATTTGGATAGCCGTTTTTGTTATTAAAAAGATAGAAACCGTCTATTCCATTATACAACCCCTCCATTGTTACCAAGTCCATAATATACCAAACGATATTTCAGCCAAGCCCCCCGATATTTCAGTCAAATCATATTTCAAAGAAATAGCCCTCGCTTTATAAACACTTTTTTTTTATTTTTAGGATATGAGAAACTTTCCAGTTATTCTTTCCCTCTTTTCCATGATCTTCCTTGCTTGTTCTCCGCAAGAAAGGGTAGACCTGATTGTGTACAATGCTCATGTTTATACCGTTGATTCCACCTTTAGCACAGCACAGGCATTTGCGGTTAAGGACGGTAAATTTATTGCAATAGGCTCAGACGACGAGATCCAACGAAAGTATAAAGCCAAAGAAAAAATAGACACTGAAGGAAAAGCGATCTATCCTGGATTCTACGATGCGCACGCTCATCTATTTGATGAAGCCGAACTCATGGATCAGGTCGACCTCAATGGCGCGGATTCTTTCGAAGAGGTGATTCAACGGGTTAAAAGTTATCAGCAAAAAAATCCCAAGAAAACCTGGCTCATTGGCGGTGGCTGGGACCAAAATCGCTGGAAAGACAAGTCCTTCCCTACAAAAGAACTACTGGATAAAGCTTTCCCAGATATACCAGTATACCTGATACGTGTAGATTATCACGCCGCTGTGGTAAACTCCAAAGCCTTAGAATGGGCCAAATTGACAAGCATTCCCATTATTCATGGTGGCGTTGTCGGTGGGAGCAACACTATACCAAATGGTCTTTTGATCGACAATGCAATGGATCTGGTCAACAAAACAATCCCGGTACCCAATGAAAAAGAGTACCTGAGAATGTTAAAGCGAACTCAGGACTCATTGCTTTCTGTGGGCCTTACTTCTATTGTGGATGCAGGTTTATCAAAAGAAAGACTCAGCCTATTAAAAAAATACTATAAAGATGGCGCGTTAAAATTTAGAGATTATGCAATGATCCTTGGCAACCCGCAAAATATCGCCTCATTTATAGCACAGGGATTTTACGAAACTGATCGTTTAGAAATCAAATCATTCAAATTACTTGCAGATGGCGCATTAGGCTCAAGGGGAGCCTGCCTCCTCGCTCATTATCATGATGCACCTACACATGGCTTTCTTTTGCACAGCCCACAGGAATATGAAAACATGATCAAAGCGATTGCAGCTAGTACTTTCCAGGCCAACACCCATGCGATCGGTGATTCAGCCAACAGAATTATTTTGGACATCTATGGCAAATATCTACAACCACACACAGATCGCAGATGGCGTATTGAACACGCACAGATTATCTCACCAGTCGACTTCGATAAATTCCGAAAATTCCAGATTATGCCCTCTGTGCAGCCAACCCATGCTACATCAGACATGTACCGGGCCAAAGACCGACTGGGAGAAGAGCGAATGAAAGGTGCCTATGCGTACAAGCATCTCTTGAAAGAATATGGTAAACTAGCCCTAGGGAGTGACTTCCCGGTTGAACATTTCAATCCGATGTATGGTTTTCACGCAGCTGTGGCTCGTGTTGATAAAAAAGGTTCCCCAGATCAGGGCTTCCAAATGCAAGACGCTATCAGTAGGGAAGATGCATTGCGCGGAATGACAATCTGGGCAGCATACTCCTGCTTTCAGGAGAAAAAACGGGGAAGCATAGAAGCCGGCAAAGACGCCGATTTTGTTGTCCTCGAACAAGACATCCTCAAAATACCAAACGAACAATTGCGGAACGTAAAAACAACACGAACAGTGATTGCTGGAGAAACTGTTTTCAATAGACAACAACAATAGTTTCACACCTAACAGAACTCCGTCTCATCCTTCCAGAAAAGCACCATTCACGGGATAGTAGTGAAAAGTTACAATAATTTTCATGATTACGAATATTTCGTATATTTACGATATAAACATAATTTTATGAAATATTCATTATCCCTCTTATTATCTGTGACAATACAGATTCTATTTGCTCAAGAAAATTCGCCAGCAATAGCTAAAGTACATTACGAATTCAAACACATTAATGACACTGCGCAACGTGATCAATTTATTCGCGACGAAACGGTCACCTATCTTAATCAGCAGGCCAGTTTCTATACCTCATACTCCACAGATCGTATGCAGGATGAGGTCAAAAAACAGATGGATGCCCCCTCCTTTGATGGGAATATAACTATCCAGACACGAACGACAGCTTTAGGGGCATCGTATTTACTAGATGTCAACAACAACAAAATGACAGAATTGATATCCGTTGCCGGGGACAAGTTTGCTATACCTCAGACTTACCCAGCTCAGGAATGGGAAGTATTAGGTGATCATAAGGAGATCGGAGGATACAGTTGTCAAAATGCAAAAACAACTTTCAAAGGTCGCACATATGAAGTCTGGTTTACGACGGAATTGCCATTTCCATATGGTCCTTGGAAACTTCATGGACTACCGGGACTCATTTTGGATGCAAGGGATACAAGAAACGAGGTCGTTTTTGCCTATGCCGGATTTGATAAACTGGAAGACAGCAAAGTACAGGTGGCTCTACCACAAGGCGTGATTACAACCTCACTGGAGGAAGTTCAAAAAATCCAAGCTGCATTTAAAGCAAATCCACAGGCCTATATGAACGCTCAATCGGCAAAGAGTCGAAGTATCAGTGTAGGTTCCGGCAATGCCATTACTGTTAGAAGCGGTTCAAGCACCGGTGCGAAAACTGGAGATGGTGGCATGGATGTGTCTAGGATCAAAAGTTTTAATATACGGAAAGATGAACTATATAAACCTTCTAAAGTCACCAATAATCCGATTGAGTTAATACCTTAATGAAAGTATCTATATGTTTATTTTTAATCATTTGGTTTGGGCAAATTTGTTTTGCCCAACAAATGATTAGTGGGAAGGTACAAGAAGCAAATACACAGAAGCCCATACCCTTCGCAAGTGTAAATATCCTGTCTGAAAATAAAATCGTCGCTTTTAAAACGACTGATAAGGAAGGACTATTTATGATGCAACTTTCTAAAGAATATACTACCATCTACCTGCAGATCAACCATCTCACTTACGAAAAATTCGAACAGCAAATTGGTAAAAAGGCGACCGATCTCCAGATTACCTTAACCCCAAAAACCAATCTATTAAAAGATGTTGTTGTGAAGAGTAAACCCAAAGTAAGTCGTTCCAACGACACCATTTCTTATGATGTAGGTTCTTTTGCTAAGGAGGAGGATCGAAATATCGGAGACGTCATCAAACGCCTACCCGGTATGGAGGTAACAGAATCCGGCTTAATAAAATATCAGGACAAAACGGTTTCCAAACTTTACATTGACGGCGATGATCTGCTAGAAGATCGTTACGGAATAGGCACGCGAACAATTCCGCACAAAATGGTCAAAGACATTCAGGTCCTCGATAACCATGAACACTACAAAGTGCTTAAAAACAAAAGATTTACAGACGATGTAGCCATTAACCTTGTCATTAAAGAAGATGCTAAATTAAAATTAACCGGACAGGCTAAAATAGCTGCTGGTACTCCCAACAACTATGACCCCGAGATAAACACAATCCTTTTTAACAAAAAAGTTAAAATGCTGAATGTACTCAGTGCAAATAACACTGGCAGGGATCTTTCTGGTGATGTCGTAGGCAATAGCCAATCATCTTTGCTCGCCAAGTTTGGCGGTTCCTCTATTAACAATCTCCTTGCAACAAGTACAACTGGAGCTCCCAATATTCCAAAAAACAACTATTATTTTAACAATACAGGCTCCCTAAACACCAATAATCTATATAATTTCAAAAACAAATGGCAATTGAAATCAAATATTCAGTTACTATTTGATAAAGAAAGGCAGAATAACGCTGCTAGTACACGATATTTACTCGATGGGGGTGATGTATCCTTTGAAGAACAAAACGGTATCAGAGCAGAGAAATGGCTAGGTGCGGCAAGACTCTCGGCATCCGTGAATACAGAAAAAAAATACATCAGCGAAATACTCTCCTTTGAATATGAAAAAAAAGATATAAAAGCCCTATTAACAAACTCGACCAGTAAAATTGACCAATTTCAAAAACACCATATCAAGGGAATCAGCAATCAGTTCAGTTATATACCGAAATTAAAAAACAACGATATTATAGCCGTTAATTGGACATTAAACTATGGAAATAAACCACAATCTCTACAGATTTATCCAGGTGTTTTTCCTGAAATATTAAATGACAGCATTCCATACAAAAGTACCATTCAGCAGATCGAGGTTCCCTCATTTTTCACTGAAGTTTCGACAGGTTACCACTTCAATAAAAGTAAGATCAAGCAGCATTATCAGATCGGTTTCAATACCGACCGCCAACATTTTACTTCATTGTTATATCTGCAAGATAATGAGCAGATAGATAGAAGACCGGGCCAGAATACGAGTAATGATCTACACTGGAGCAGATCTCAAGTATTCATTACACCGCAGTATGACTGGAAAAACGATCGCTTCGAGGCTCACCTCGATATCCCGATCACCTATTTGATCACTCAATATGAAGATAATACACAGGCTATGGACGTTTCAAAAAATTCATGGTTGATCAACCCCGGCCTAAAAGCACGCTGGCGAGCCTCCCAAGAAGATTATCTCCAATTTGCTTATCAATATAGCCAGGACATCGGGAATATTGAAGACGTATTCCGTGGAGCAGTACTGCGCAATTATAGGATGCTTAGCCAAAACAATGCTGCGCTGAATGAATCTCAAAAACATGCCTTTAATCTCAATTACAATCTGGCGCGTACATTGAAAGTATTATTTGCGAATGCAGGAATCAGCTATTCCAGGCTTTCCTCCAACACGATGTTATCCTCAATTATAAAAGATGATATCACAGAGAATATATTGGTTAATATGGACAACCTGCAAGAACACTGGTCCTCACAAATTGGGTTTGATAAATATATATTTCCATTAGCAAGTACACTCAAGTTAAAAGGCGGTATTGCATATTCCCAATTCAATCAATTGCTAAACAGTAGCGTTGTCCCCATAAAAAGCATCAATTATACCCTCCAACCTAGTTTAGAAGCAAAAATATTCAAATCCTATCATGTATCTTATACAGGTACACTCAATTGGAATAGAAGCCAGCAAAAAGGGAAAGACCATCTGATCCGGAATAAAACAACCATGATGATACATAACTTAGGTTTCCCTATAAGCCCTTTTAAAAGCGGCTATATACGCGTAAACATACGTAACCTCTCCACTTTCCAGACGAATATGAATAATGCGAGTTACACCTTTATAGATGTTTTTGCGCGTTATCGATTGAACAAATGGAAAACTGATTTTGAATTGGATATGAGTAATTTAACGAATATAAAAAATTATCGAACCTACATGACAACAGCCAATATGATCTCTCAAAATGAATTTGAACTACGTGGAAGAACAATTTTACTACGCGCTGTTTTTAATCTTTAGGGTTTAAATTTACATGAAAACTAGCCCTTTAAGTGAAATCTGCTGTCGAAGGCAGTTACTTGCAAAGTTCAACTAGGATAAGATGATCCATTAAAAGGGCCGTGTGAAATATTCACCCGGCCCTTTTTATATGTTAACATGGAAACAACTTTTGTTTTCCCAAGAAGTCTAATCATTTAGCGCGCTATTATTGCATATCGAACAAATGCTTTTCAGCATGGTAAGATGAACGAACCAAAGGTCCGGACTCAACATATTTGAATCCCATTTCCAAACCAATTTTTTTATATTTTTCAAATTGAGCTGGTGTAATAAATTCAATAACGGGATGATGCGCTTTCGTTGGCTGCAAGTATTGTCCAAGAGTCAAAATATGAACACCAACATTATACAAGTCCTGCATTGCTTCAATCACATCTTCTTCCGTTTCACCAAGCCCCAACATGATACCCGACTTCGTACGAAGACCTGCTTCCGAAATCCGACGCAAACATTCCAAAGAACGGTCATATTTCGCCTGAACACGTACTTCTCTGGTCAAACGACGCACAGTTTCCAGATTGTGTGAAACGACCTCTGGGCGAACCGCAATGACACGATCCAAATTATCCCATTGACCTTTAAAATCTGGCAATAGTGTTTCCAAAGTTGTTTCCGGACTTTCTTTACGGATTGCATTGATCGTTTCCGCCCAAATTGTAGAACCGCCATCTTTTAGATCATCACGGTCTACAGAAGTAATAACACAGTGTTTCACCTGCATCAACTTCACAGAATTGGCTACCCTATTTGGTTCATCCAAGTCTACTGGCAAAGGACGACCTGTTGCTACAGCGCAAAACGAACATGAACGTGTACAGATATTTCCTAATATCATGAAGGTCGCTGTTCCTGCCCCCCAACACTCACCCATATTTGGGCAATTTCCACTCTCACAAATTGTATGTAATTTGTGCTCATCTACAAGACTTCTGACATGTCTATACTCTTTACCAACAGGCAATTTGACACGCAACCAATCTGGCTTGCGTTGTGCAGGAGTTGCCGGGATAACTGGAAGTTCAATCATACAACAAAGTTAAGGATTAAAAATGTAATTTCTATTGGGCAATTTGTTGGTTTTATATCATAAATACTTATCGAATGACGGCAATAATAGAATAATGAAACAAAAATTAGGATATTTGTGTTGATTATCTATTGATCTAAATACTTTACTATGCGATTGAGCAAATCTTTATCCCTGTTATTGCTTGGGGGAGCTTGCATTTTTAGTGCGCAGGCCCAAACTAATTTTGACATTATTCCCAAGCCATCCAAGGTGAACGTAGCGACTGGAATATATACCATCCCAACACAACTCACAGTTATTGTCTCTGATGATTTCCAACCAGCGGTGCAATTGCTTACTGAGCATCCTGCGATCAAGAGTTTAACACTTGAAGTGCTAAAGAAAAACAAAAAAACACCAAAAGAAGGTTTTCGTATTGTAAAGGCTGTTGATGCAGACAACCTCAGCAAAAATGCCTATTCGATTCAAATTGATGAGAAAGGTCTCTTGCTTAAAGCCTGGGATACGCCACAGGTCATTAATGGAATTTATACTTTAGTTCAATTAGGGTATCTACAAGTTGATCCTAGCCAAATAGCATTTGCGACTATCGTTGATGAACCTCGTTTTTCATACCGAGGATTGCATTTAGACGTTTCCCGTCATTTTATGCCCCTTTCTTTCGTAAAGAAATATATCGACATCATGGCCATTTATAAGTTCAATAACTTTCACTGGCACTTGACAGATGGAGCGGGATGGCGACTGGAGATTAAAAAATATCCGGAATTAACACAAAAAGCAGCTTGGCGTACACATGCCCATTGGAAAGATTGGTGGAACAATGGACGTCAATATGTGGAAAAAGGAAATCCAAATGCCAGTGGTGGCTTTTATACACAGGAAGAAGCGCGCGAACTGGTCGACTATGCTGCCCGAAAAGGCATCAATGTCATCCCGGAAATAGAAATGCCCGGACACTCAGAAGAGGTATTAGCCGTGTATCCCGAACTTTCCTGTTCAGGGAAACCCTATAGCCAAGGAGAATTTTGCATTGGCAATGAAAAGACTTTTGAGTTTCTAAAAAATGTGCTGGATGAAGTACTCACCATATTCCCTTCTCAATATATCCATATCGGTGGTGATGAAGCGGAAAAGAAACATTGGGAAACCTGTCCAAAAGATCAAGCTCTTATGCAGAAGGAAGGGTTAAAGTCAGTTGACGAATTACAGAGTTATGCCATCAAACAAATGGATCTGTACCTGCAATCAAAGGGTAGAAAGCTTATTGGCTGGGATGAAATCTTACAAGGCGGACTGACCGAAGGAGCAACAGTCATGAGTTGGCGTGGAGAAGAGGGCGGAATAAAAGCTGCAAATGCTGGCCACGATGTCATTATGACTCCGGGCTCACATCTTTATTTCGATTCCTACCAGACAGACCCAAGAACACAACCCGAAGCTATTGGAGGCTATCTAACACTTGATAAAGTCTATTCCTACGACCCAATTCCAGCTGCGATACAGGGTGATAAGGCGAAACATATCCTCGGTGCACAGGCAAATATATGGACAGAATATGTGCCGACTATTGAGCATGTCGAATATATGGTATTTCCGCGCGCATTAGCATTATCCGAAGTCAATTGGACAACGAAAGATGCAAAAAGCTGGGCTGACTTTCAACGAAGATTACAATCACATTATAAATTGCTACAGGAGCTAAATCTGAACTATTATCGTCCATCATTCAATGTTGCTTATACAGCGTCTTATAATGCAATTAAAAATAACAACAAAATTACACTTACTACAGAGCAATTGAACACGGATCAGATCCGATATACAATTGATGGGAGTGAACCTACGATTCAGTCTACACCATATACTGGCCCATTTGAACTTAGTTCAACAGGACATATCAATGCTGCATATTTTCAGGACTCCATCAAAATAGGCCCTACATTATCATTTGATATTGATATTCATCGCGCCATTGGAAAAAAAGTAACTTACAATACGCAATGGTCAGGATATCCCGCTCAAAAAGATTCGACTTTAACCAATGGAATAACCGGCGGACTATCTTACCACGATGGTCAATGGCAGGGTTTTACAAGCCCGATTGATGTGGTAGTCGATTTAGAGCGAAGAGAAGAAATTCATCAGGTTGCCATGAATTTCATGCAAATGATAGGTCCGGGGGTTTACATGCCTGGTGAAATGGAAGTCCTTCTTTCTGATAATGGACGTAGCTATAGAAAAGTAGGTACAGTTGTAAATGATATATCCGATAAAGAATCCAAATTAACCTTTAAACGATTCGAACTTAAACTGGATAAAGCACAACAGGCCCGCTACATAAAAATCAAAGCCAGCAATCCGAAAAAAGGATATTTATTTACAGATGAAATTATTGTTTATTAACCGAATAATAGACAATTTACGATAATAGTTGGAGAACCCACTCCTTACGTTTTCCAACTATTATTGCTACTTTCAAGACTACTTTTCCAACAAAGGTCATTTTATTTTGAAATATTATTAAAATAAATACTTCATTTTCAAAATTTAAAATGTAACTTTGCACTCCGACAAAGCAGTCGGAATGACCCTTCCCCATGAGCTATTTTTGATTGTCTTTGCTCAGATTTACAATAGGAAATTTAATTTTTTGAACTAGATATAATGCCAAGAAACACTTCCATTAAGTCGGTTTTAATCATCGGATCAGGTCCCATCGTTATCGGTCAAGCTTGTGAATTTGATTATTCTGGATCTCAAGCATCCCTTTCATTGAAAGAAGAAGGTATTGAAGTATCCATCATCAACTCAAACCCTGCAACAATCATGACGGACAAAGTTGTTGCAGACAATGTCTACTTACTTCCATTAACTTGCGAAAGTATTGAAGAAATATTGCAAAAACACAATATTGACGCTGTACTTCCTACCATGGGTGGTCAGACAGCTTTGAACTTATGTATCGAAGCTTCCAACCTAGGTCTTTGGGAAAAATACAACGTAAAAGTTATCGGTGTTGATGTTGCTGCCATTGAAAAAACTGAAAACCGTGAAGAATTCCGTCAATTAATGGTTGATATCGGTGTGGGCGTTGCAACATCCAAAATTGCAAACTCATTCCTTGAAGGTAAAGAAGCGGCACAAGAAATTGGCTATCCGCTTGTTATACGTCCATCTTATACTCTTGCAGGTACAGGAGGTGGATTTGTTCACAGAAAAGAAGATTTTGATGCGGCCTTAAATAGAGGTTTACACGCTTCACCAACACACGAAGTTTTGGTAGAACAAGCGGTATTAGGCTGGAAAGAATTTGAGTTGGAATTACTTCGTGATACCAACGACAATGTTATCATCATCTGTACCATTGAAAACTTCGATCCAATGGGTATCCACACTGGAGACTCAATCACTGTTGCACCAGGCATGACATTGTCAGACAAATGTTATCAAGATATGCGTAATCAGGCTATTCTGATGATGCGTTCTATTGGTACATTTGCAGGTGGATGTAACGTTCAGTTCTCTGTAAACCCAGAAAACGAAGAGATCATTGCCATCGAAATCAATCCACGTGTATCACGCTCTTCGGCTTTAGCATCGAAAGCAACGGGTTATCCGATTGCGAAGATTGCAGCTAAATTGGCGATTGGTTACAACTTGGATGAATTGCAAAATCAGATCACAAAGACAACATCCGCATATTTTGAACCAACATTAGACTATGTGATCGTTAAGATCCCTCGTTTCAACTTCGATAAATTCAAAGGAGCAAACAAGGAATTAGGTCTACAGATGAAAGCGGTAGGTGAAGTAATGGCAATCGGCCGTACATTTATCGAAGCTTTACAGAAAGCTTGTCAATCATTGGAGACTGGCCGCGCTGGTTTAGGTGCTGACGGTCGTCAATGGAGAAACCTTGACGAAATCATGGACAGTTTGGAACATCCAAGTGGTGACCGTTTATTCCATATCAAAGATGCTTTCGAATTAGGCGTTCCTTTGGAATCTATCCGTAAGGCAACACGTATCGACAAATGGTTCTTAGTACAGATCCAAGAGTTGGTACACCTTGAGCAAGAATTACGTCGTTATCAATTGAATAATATTCCACGCGATTTCTTCATGACCTTAAAACAAAAAGGTTATTCAGATGTACAAATCGCATGGTTATTAGGAAATGTAACAGAGGATCAAGTTTACGATCGTCGTAAGGAGTTAGGTATCAACCGTGTTTACAAAATGGTAGATACTTGTGCTGCAGAATTCCCTGCACAAACACCATACTACTATTCGACATTCGAAGAAGAAAACGAATCGATCTCTTCAGATAAAAAGAAAATCATCGTTTTAGGCTCAGGTCCTAACCGTATCGGTCAAGGTATCGAGTTCGATTACTCCTGTGTACACGGTTTATTGGCGGCTAAAGAATGTGGTTACGAAGCGATTATGGTTAACTGTAACCC
>RCUP01001632.1_pt1 | contig 13304 bp, 27 predicted proteins | sample 2166341 | NCBI WGS metagenome assembly RCUP01 (sample SAMN09932325, study PRJNA488358) | compost metagenome | isolation source: compost soil in succinonitrile-enriched | place: Germany: Experimental Botanical Garden | reverse complement strand
GCCTGTTCCATGCCGCGCAGTTGACACTGCACGGCGCGAACGGACTGGCGCGTCTTCTCGGCCAGGGATGCGATTGACGGATAGATGGCCGTCCCCTGATCGCTCGAATGGTCCGCAAGTGCCAGCGCGAGGATCATTTCCCCCCCACCGTTCGGATACCGCTCGAACACCATCCCCATGACTTTCACGCTCATGGCGATTCTCCATACAAAAGTTGATACCGCGCTCGGCCTCGTCTGGCCACTTGCCCAGATCGATGATTCGCTGGCGCGTGAGGCGAAAGGCGGGTATGAAATAGCTCAGCTTCATTTAAGCCGTGGACTGATCCAGGAAGAAATGGCAACCGCCGCAAGCGAAGGCAATCGCTCAGTCATGCGCCTTGATCCCCTTCCCTTTGCCGTCTCGCATCCGATTCATTGCGCCGATACGGTGCTTTCGGTCCCGCCCCAGCAGTAGCTGGGCATGCGGGTAAGGCATTCCTCACCCTTGGCAAGCGCGAGGAGAGCCGGGTTGCGCTAGACGGTCTTGGGCGGCTTCTTAACGCGCTACCAGGCCGGCAATTTCCAGCCGTTCATGTGGCGCTTGACCAGCCCGGCGCGCACGGCGTCGAACAGGAACGAATCGACCGGGCACGCGGCAGCGTCAGCCCGCGACGTGCTGGGCCAAGGGTCGACGGGCTTCAAGGCGGGTCGAACGATCCCGCGCAAGGTTTCCAGGTCCACCCGGCCGCGCGTGTCGATGATGGCCTGGCGGACCTGCTCGACAGTCGCCGGCGGAACACGGTAGCCCCGGAACATGTGCAAACAGTCAGCCATAGACGCCGCTCCAGTCCACAAAGGGCTTGCGGACAGCCTCATGAAAGAGCGTTGCCGCCTTGGCGTTGTGATCCAGCTCGGCGCGGCTGGTGATGCCGCACGCATCGCGGACATACTGCGCCGCATGCTGCTGGGCCGACACGCCCTCAGGGGCGGCGCCAACGCGGGACACAACCCACTGTTGGAACTTCGCGCCGTTGCACATCATTGCAGCCGCGCGCGACAGCGCCGCCCCCTTGCGCTCCGTGGACGGGACATGCGCCCGCACGGGTACTCCGGACGTTCCGCGCTGGATCATTGCTCGGCCATCCCGCTAAGCCGGCGTGCGACCCCAGCGACCGCCTCCATCAGCGCCCGGCCCGCCGCGTCCACGCGCTGTATTTCCTGCTGATCAACGCCCCCATCCGCCAGCGCGTAGTACACCTCATGGCCGAACCGGCCATGGGCGATCATCAGCGCCGCGGCCTGCTCAAGGACGGACATGTCGCATTCGCCGCAGGAGTCGGGCGCCTTCACCAGGCAATAGCCGTTGCCGTGCGCGAACGCGGACAGGATCCGCACGTCGCCCGTCATCCGTACGATGTGGTCCGCTTCGGCAAGCGTCAGGTGATGGGGGGAGTTGTTGGGGTTGACCTTGTTGCGCAGGACGGCCGGCGACATGCCAATGACCGCCCCCAGCGCCTCGCTGCCACCCTTGTAGTCATGAACCGTCAGATCGGCCGCAGTGGTGATGTTCATTTGTTGATTTCCTGAACGTATCTATTGCTGAGCAGCGGCCTTATGATGCGCTGCATGGAAAACGAAATCTCGCCCTACACGTCCAGCGGCCCGATCTGGATCTTGTCGTCCGCGTCGGACGGCTTGGCCTGCTCGGGCGCGGCGGCACTTGAGGCCTCCGCCGGGACGTTGAAGAACCACGCGGCCTCCTCGGCCGTGGGGCGGCGGGCAGCAAGGCGGGCGCCGAGAGTCATAGGGGCTGCGTTACGCATGCGACTGTCCCGTGTGCGGCTTGAGACGATGGACGTACATCAATTCGCGAAGCTCCACCGGGAGAGGAAAGCGCCTTGCGCGCTTGATGGCCTGCGAAAGCGCTTGCTTCAGCGCGTCCGGGTCTTCAGTCAGACCATCCAGGAAAGCGGCAGCCGCTCCTTCACTTAACATTGGGCGTCCGAACACTTCGCAGCAATACGACAACCACTCGACCGGGGTCGCCCCCTTAAGGATTTCGCTCATGGAAGATCACTCCTTGAAGATGCATGCCGTTAGAACCGTCGAGGAGACCATTGCAAGGGCCCTCTCAGACCTGACGGGGAAGAACGTAAAAATTACGATCGCGAAAATTGATTTCGAATCGGGGGCCTGGATAGACACGCGGACCAAATTCGATGTAGCTATGGATGAACGTCCGGTACTCGAGGAAAACGGTGCGGACCTGCCGGCATGGGTCGAGGATCCGCAACCCTGACTGCCCCTGCTCCGCCTATGCATTGGAGGGGTCCTGTTGAGCGAGATCGACGAGATGCGAGGTTGCGCGTGCTGATGTCATGCCGCCCTCGTCTCTTCGGCCATCTCAGGCCAAATTCGCTGCCAGTCCTCAGGCCGGAGGTCACGTCGAGTGACCGCACCGCTGGTAGCATGCTCAATGGACGCGCAGTGCTCGACCGGGACCGGCCTGCGACCCGTGCGCCATTGATAGACAAGCGCCGGGGATACGCCCACACATCGAGCGAGCACCGCGGCGCTGATCGCTCCATCCCGGTTGAGGTAATTGTTCAGATCCATGGCTCTAACTATAGCGTTGCTATAGTTTATTTGCAAGCCATGCTATAGATTTATTTGAATAGCATCGCTATATGAAAACTTGGACAATTGAAGAGGAAGCCGCCGCCCTGCGCAGACGTTTTGATGGCGTGAATCGCGCGGCTTTCGCTCGCGACCACCAAGTGAAGGGTGGGCAAGCAATGATTTATCAACACATTACTGGTCGCCGTCCGATCAACATTGAAGCGGCAATGGCGTATGCCGAGGGGTTTAAGTGCTCGCTGGCGGATATCAGCCCGCGACTTGCCATGGAGGCGCAGAAGGCTGCATCTCTGTCACCCGAAGCTGCGGCTCCCTCGCCTCCCTCCAACGCAGTGTGGCCATTCCCTGATATTCCAGAAGACGAAGTCCGCGCGCTCCCTCCAGCGCAGTTGAGCGCCCTCCAGGGTGCCTTGGCTTTGGCGATAGCCCAATTGAATCTCGGAATTAAGGTCTCCCTACCGCCGACCGCCACGCCGCCATCGAATGTTGTACCGCTGCGCGCACACAAGCCCGGCGGCCTGGTTGACATGGACCACGCGGACGACGCTTTCCCTATGCATATCGTTGGCCTGCCGCCCGCGCCATGGGAAGGCGGAGCAACAACGTTTCAGGCAGAGCGGAATCCTAAGATTCGGCTCAGCACTCAGACAGGGGTCATCGCCAATGTTGGCCCTGGTGAACCGCACGCCGCCAATGACAAGTTTGAGAAGGTTCCAGAACTGGCCGAGGTGCGCTTGGCCGCGGGCGACGGGATCGAGAATCACACTGAAGACCAAACCGGCATGATCCAGTTCCGCCGCTCGTTCCTGCGAGCAGTCGGTGCGGATGGCGGCAAGGCTCGGGTGGTGTACGCCAAAGGGGACAGCATGGAGCCCGTCATCCGCGATGGCGCCGCCTTGCTTGTTGTCCCAAACGAAAGCCTAACTCTGCAGGACGTAGCAACTGGCGGTGTGTACGCCATCAACTATGACGGCAAGATGCTGGTGAAGACGGTCGCTAAGGACGAGCTCTCTGGGCGCTGGGTGGCTCGGTCTTTCAACCCCGCTTATTACGACATACCACTGGAGAACGGCACGCCCGTGCGCGTGTTGGGCCAAGTAGTGTGGGTGGGTGCGCGCCTGCGCGATGATGAGGCGGGGCAATGGGTGCGGTCGTGACCGTGCCTGACCGCAGGAGTTAATTTCAGCCGTTTTTTGGCGGCGATTACATAGATGAGGTAACTGGATGAGAATGTCATTGCTGTTTGTCGCGGCGCTCGTGACCGGATGCGCGAGCTCTGGATCGCAGATCGATCAAGCAAAGGTGCAAGCGATCCAGCCAAACATCACCACCTATAACGATATGGTGCGTGATTTCGGTTCTCCCTTGAGCCAGGCATTCACCCAAGACGGCCTTCTCACTGCCCAGTGGTTCTACTTCTACACCGCTGCATTTGGCATGAACCAGGAGCAACAACACCTGACGGTGCTGTTCAACAAGGACAAGACCGTGAAGGATGTAGTCAGTTCAGCGGGCGGCGGGAACGGCGCCCGATTGGGCCGGTAGACCGCGGCCGTTCCTCTTCGCGCATCGGTCGCAGTAACGGCGTAGATGAGCGATTGGTATGATGGCCCAAGCGAACCACCTGCCTCAATGACGATGAGGCGGGGCACTGGGTGCGGGCACGAACCCCGGCTCTCCACGGGAAGGCGTAGATGAGAGGCCAATACCATGGAACACACCACACCAAGCTCGCCGTCCTTAGCCATTCGATCTTGCACAGAGAACGCCATGAGTGATGAAGTTTCGCGGTCAGACGCTCTGCTACAGCAATTTGTCGCTTTCGCCGCCTATAAGAATATTTCGCCTAAATGTCCGACATGTAGCTCGGAGCAAGGGTGGAACATCTTGACCAATCAGGGGAAATTCCACGTTGTCCCCATCGGGGAGGACCGGGATGTTTTGATCGGAGCGGCTGGCATAGATGTTTTGACGATGCGCTGCCGAAATTGCGGCTTCATACGCATGTTCCACCTAGACATGATCAGAAGCTGGAAAGCGGAAACTGGAATAGATCTTGATGGAATAGGCGAGAAGAATGAGCGCTCCTGATAAGACTAGCAATCTCTACTCCATAGAAGGTTCAAAAAAGGGAGGCGGGCACGGAACCGGCGATGGAGGTAACATGGGAGGCATGGACCGCCTTGACCATCTTGAGAAGCGTGTAGACGACATCGACAGCCGCTTAGGCCGAATCGAAGGCGACGTTTCGACTCTGCGTATTGATGTCGGCACCATTAAAGACGGGCTCACTGATCTCAGAATTGGAATCGCTGAGCTCAACGCAAAATTCAACATTGGCGAAATTCGGGCGAATGTTGAAAAGTCTCACACCGATATCTACAAATGGATTGCAACCCTTGCGCTCGGGGTTATCGGGCTAGGATCAGCGATCTTGTTTGGAATGCAACGGGCAGCCGCACCGCTGGTGTATGCGCCGCCGCATGTGCAATCAGTGCCGCCGGCGCCCCAACCCGAAATTCCTCAAGTGCCACCCTCGGCTCCCAAGGAATAGCACTTCGCGCTAGCAGGCCACCTCCGGGTGGCTTTTTGTTTGTCTGCCTGCCGCATCACCTAGTCGGTTCTGGGTAACCGATTCTGACTAACCGGCGCATCTCGGGTGACAGCCGGCGTAGCAATACGGCTTGCCCCAGGGTGCCTCTCGGTAATCGATATGTCAGGCGGGCGTACTCGACGGACGTGCCGCCGTTGGTCTGCACCTTGTGAGTTGAGGCCTTGATAAGTTCCATAGCGAACTCCTTGTAGTTTGCGAGGCGCGCCGCCCAGATCGGCGCGTCGCCGGGACGATCTTGTCCCGTGCCTGCGCATCGTGCTCTATGCCTCCCGCAGTATGCGCCCCCCACCAGCTTGCCTAGCGCGAGCTTTCCTTCGTCCGTTACAAATTACCAATAGCATCGCTATTGCATCAAATCTATAGCGTTGCTAGTCATTTGAACGCAGCGCAAAACGTACCGCATAGGGCCAAGGCCAGCACCGCCCTGTTGCAGCAAACAAGCAGTACCGCTCTTTAACACCTGAGGCCGCCCGCCCCCCCCGAGGGAGGACGGGCGAAACAGGACAACCAGGCGCCAGCGCGCCCCCGGACCCTGTGTGCTTGGGCTTCCACAGCCAAGCAACGCCCAGCCGGGCGTGGCGACGATAACCCCGGCCTCGTCCGATTCCGCTGAAAAGCGGGTTTCGGCCAGCGCTGCGAGTCAGCGCTTACCAAAGCTCTCCCACCTCAAGCGCATGCCCGCGCAAAGGAACCACCCCATGGAATTGAAGATCAGCATCGACCTGGAAGCAGCACTGGCCCAGGCACTCGCCCCCGAAAAGCTCAAGCCCATTCTGGACAAGCACATCATCGGCGCCATCACCAGCGCCATTGATGACGCCACAGGCTATCGCAGCACCTTCCGCACCGCTCTCAAGGATCAGCTTGCCGCGGCGATGCCACACGGTATCGAAATAGCCGATGTCGCGAAATTCCAGCACGTGTTGAACGAGGTTTTGCGCAATGCGGTTCACGGCCAGAACGCAGCCTCCCTGAACACCGCGCTGGAGAAAGCTGCCGCGAGCGTGATGCCCGACATGCCGGCCACACTGAACTTTCCCAACTAATGGAGGATGCACGACACGGCTTGCACGTCGAGGAACGCGAGGCGTTCTACGCTCTATTTGAGCAAGAGTACGGTTTCTCGCATCTTTACCTTGACCGCGAGACGAGCAAAGGGAGCCTCTACGGCAGCGGAACCGGCGAGACCAAAAAGTACGCCGCGGATTACCGACTTGATTTCGATAAGGAGGGCCGCTGCTACTCGATGAAGCTGGACGGCAAGCAAGTTACGCTAGGGTCCCTACCCAATGCGGTTGGCGGCTTCGAAGCCACGCTGCTCGCCCTCTACGTCGGCCGCGCGCGCCTCGAATTCGATATGGACGCGGATGACGTGGAATCGGCCGCTTCCGAGCAGCACGACGACTGAGCCCCGACGCTGCGGAAATGACCATGATCGACCTGAAACGCTTCTGCGCAAAGGATGACCCGCGCGCCTACTTGAACGCCCCCTGGCAAGAAGATGGCAGCTCGTTCGCCACCAATGGCCACATCGGCATCATGCTGGCCAGCGCCCCCGACCCTTCACTTCCTCCCGCGGATCCGATCATGGCCGGCCGCATACCGAAGCTGTTGGCGCAGGCAGCCGCCAACCAACTGGAAATTGCAATCGCCCTGCCCGAAGAGCCCGCTGAAACTTGCTATCGGTGCCAAGGAATGTGCTTCGCCACCTCGCGAGAGTGCGAAGAATGCGACGGCGACGGGTGGTTCGAACACGGCTCGTACAACTACCATTGCAAGGATTGCGACGGCAGCAGCGAACATGTCGTTCCGGCCACGCAGGAATCACCAGGCGCCAAGGAATGCGAGCGCTGCGACGGCCACGGCAAGCTGTTCAGCCGCTATGTCGACCTGCACGCAAACGGCACGACCTACAAGTTTCAAGAGAAGTACTTGCGTCTAATCAACGACCTACCCTCGCCCCGCCTCATCGTGAGCGCAGACCGCAACGAGGCTGCGCGCTTCGAGTTCGAAGGCGGGCGCGGCGTGTTGATGCCGTGCCGCTTCTGACAGCCCCGGCTCATGCCCCGCGTGCGGGGTATCGCCAACCTACCCTGTTTTAGACAACGTCACGCCGTGCCCGACGGAGTTCCATTGGCATATTCGTATATGTTTTTAGCTATTGCTTCTGGATCCCATCTGCCCCGTTGGTCCACCTCGCCGTATTGCTGCGTTTCGAGGTTAAACGCGAAACAGTAGCCCGCCATGTCATCACCCAAGAGCACAACGCCCGGCAGGTTCCGTTCATCTCCGAAAATTTCTTCGGGACCAATCGGGCCGCTGTATAACACTCGCCCGGTCAAAGTCATACCCCAACCGTACTGGGCTAGATAGTCCAAGTAATCCTGCGGCAGCGCTGGAAATTTTTCTTGAAGTGCGACTAGCTTGGCAGCGCTAAGTTTTTCCTGCTGTTCATTCATAAGAGCGGCCCATGTTGGTGATCTGTCCGCAGAAATAGTACCCGCCCGCCAGGCGGCGTCCAAGCCTCCTCCACGCTGCACCTTCCCTTCCTAACCACCGGAGCCTTTCATGCTCGAAGCACTCGTACGCTTCATCGAAGAACTGATCGACGTTTTCAACTTTGGCGATTCGATCAACAAGTAGCGCGCCATCCCGCCCCCTCTGATGGGAGGCATGCCCGAACGACTTAAATCCGTTCTTCGGACATTCGGATGGAGAAAATCAACGCGTTAGCTTGATCGACTACTTCCCTCCGAGCCTCCACGAGGATCGGGAAATAATTGCGAAGTTTGCGTTCAGCATTTGCCAACCTGTCCTTATGGTCGTGGAACGTTCCGTTTTTAACGGCAGCAGCGGCGTCCATATACGTTCTCGCCAGTTCCGAGTTGGTCTGAACCGTTAGGACAAGGCCTTCCAGTTGAGCGTAGATCCGAACAATTCGCTGCCTTAGGTCCTGGGTTCTCACCAACGGAAGGCGGTCAACCAAGCTGCGATAGACGGGAAATGGCTCAGACGGCATGAGGTTATAGCAGTCAAACAGTCCTTTTTTTTCGTCCAAGCATTCGTCTAAGTAGTCGCCAATAACCCGTTGAAATTGCTCTACGCGAATCGCTAGCTCATCCTCGATAGCCTGCAGCACTCGAGAGGCTTCCTGCCTCTCGGCACGGTCCCGACGGGCTTCCTCTCGGCGTTCTTGTGAGCGCTGCAATCGAAGTCCAACAGCATATTGCCTCTTGGCTAGCGCAAAGCCGGCCCAGATCGCAGCTACGGCACCGAACGCTTGCAACCAAGCCGCCCAGGTCTGCCCCGAGATCACTGCCAGCCAGCTGGGCCAGTCGAGGATGTAAGCACCGCCAGTCGCACCGATTGCCATACCCAGCAGCAAAATTGCGATGGCTTCATACCACCTGGGCTGTCGCAGTTTCATTCTCGCCCCTCCATTTCCACATGGGGCGCATCGTAGCTCAACCCTCCCGTCCAGTCAGCATGCCTTCATCCGTCTCCGCTCTCAGTTGGGGGCTGGCCCTTTGCGCCCTCGCGTGTTTGGTGCTGGCCCCTCTTGGTGATTATTTTGCCCTCCGCCATGCCGCGGCAGATCCCTGGAACCCGACATGAACACCATCAGCGCTAGCGCGCCCCCGGTGCGCCACCGTCATCCCATCACGATCAGGCAGGCCGCCCGCAAGCTGGGCAATCTGATCGCGCCCCGCGACCACGCCGGCAAAGGCAATTGGAACAAGGACGCGGATATCCCGCTGTGGGCGTGGCCCGCCAGCGTGGGCCTGGCCGGATTCTTCCTAATCGGCCCGCGAATCCTTGGCTGGCTGCTCCACTTCGCAATATGACCAGACGGAAGCCAGCTTGGCGACCTCGCACACTGGACGATTCCCCTCAGCGGAACATGGTGGCTTGCTTGAATAGATTATTCGACCGCTCTTGCCACGTGAGCCAATCCACCGTGGGCGGAGGAGATCCAGTCAGGCTACGTCCAATTGCATATGCCAATACCTCTGCAAGCAACTGCCGAATTTCGAATACTAGATTCTTGAGAGTCTCGGGTGAATCACCAGATCCCAGATTACCCAGGCGCCGCAGCAGGTCCTTCATCACGATTACCTCAGTAGCATGCTCGCCCTTCCGACCGTCGTCCAATGCCATGGCACCAAGCTTCGCTATCCGAAGCTGAAGTTCGAGAGCTACCGCCGCCAAGTCATAGCTGACCGCAATCCGGCGCTCTATCTGCTCTCTGTGTCGATCGTCTCGAACGATTTTTCGGTCTCTCGCAGAAATCATCACCGCGATCAACACTGCGAGTATCGAGCCGACAGCTTGCACCCATGCTGCCATACCTTCGGTGCCGATACCGGACCTCGCCCATGCGTATGTGCCCGCCATTACGCACACCACCAGTAAACCAGCCGTCGCGCCCGCTGCAGCCAAGACCAACGTGAGTCCGGTCGCGTGTTTTAGCTTTTCCGAAAAACTCATTCGATACCCCCAAGTTCCTTTAGGCGGGCCATCGTATCCCACCCACTCTTAGGTGTCATATGACCCATCCCCCCGCATCGTTCAAGACGATGATTCTGGACAAGACGATAAAGCGCGCCGACGCGATGAAGATCGAGTATGGCCGCATCCGCGTGAAAGTCGGTTTCAACCTGCGCGACCTGGACGACGAGTACGAGGCCGGCATCGAAGACCTAACCGCCTACATCATGTCCGGCGGCATCCTGCCCCCGCTGGAAGTGGTGGCGCTTACGGATGGGTCCGGCGTGGAGATTGTGGACGGGCACCGCCGCTATGACGCACTCGGCCGTGCCATCGCCGTGGGTTCCCCATCGCATGGGTTGCCATCATCGCCTTCCAGGGCAACGAAATCGACCGCCAGGCCCGAATCTACACCAGCAACAAGAACGCTCAACTGCGCCCCCTGGAAGCTGCTCGCGGGTTCAAGCGCTTCCGTGGCGCAGGTCTGGAGACTGCTGAGATTGCGGCAATCACCCATTTCAGCCGGACTCACGTCGAAAACTACCTGGTCCTGGCCGACGCGGAGCGCGACGTGCAAGAACTGGTCCGATCCTCCCAGGTCGCGGTCGAGGTCGCAATCAAGGCCGTGCGCGAGTTGGGCGCCAACGCGGGCGATTTCCTCGTCGGCAAGGTCGACCAGGCGAAGGCTGCCGGCAAGTCCAAGGTGACCGCCAGCACCATCCACGGCCGCGCCCTCCCCCGCAAAGTCGTCTCCCCGCTCATCAGCGGCGTGGACTCGTTCATCAAGGGCCTGGACGCCAACCAGCGCGCCACCCTCGTGGACATCCAGGAGGGCCGCGTAGCCAGCGAAACAATCACCATCCCGGCCGCAGCTCTCCTTGAACTGTTCCAGGCCCACGGCGCCGTCGAAACCGTCCGCGCCAAGCGCGCGGAAAAGGCAGCCAAGGACGCGCAGCAAGCCGCCCCCGACACGCAGGCGCCTATCGACCTCGGCCCGCAGGAAGCCACCATATGAATGCACCTCTCAGCGAGCTTCTGGGCGCCGCCCTGGGCACGCCCGAAACGTCGCGCCCCGCCCCCGACGGCCAGAAATGCGCAACTTGCCGCGGCGCATTCTCCGGCATGTCCTGGGACACGCTCTGCCCGTCATGCTGGGAAGAGAACCTAAAGACGGAATCTGCCGTGCGCCGAGCCTCCGCTCCCGCGGTTGGCTATGCCCCCCTTCCACTGCAAACCCACATCGTGGAGAGCTGCGGGCATGAGTAGAATCTGCAGCGCCTCAATTACGATTCGTAGCCCTGATCCGGAAATGGCTCAGGCGTACGCAAGCAGTTGTCTTCTGAGCTCTCTCATGGCGGTACTTGAACTGTTTGACCTCGGCTGCCGAGATGGCCATGAGCCCGTCAAGCTGCTTCAGGTGCTCCAAGGCATGGGCAACCTGGCCCTGGAGCCAAATCAGGTCGGCGGCCATCTGGGGCGGGCAATCCCCCGTAATGAAGTGCTGAAGCAGGTCAACGATCTGTTCGAATCGCCGGGTCTCAGGCTGAAACGGCGACGATTGCCGATGATTTCGGAGCTTGGTAGCTGCCTCTTGGAATGTCTTCGAGGCCTCCCTTGCAAGCGCGTATCCCACTCGCCCTCGATCTATTGCGCGCTCGCGATCAGCGGCCCTTCTCTCTGCTGTGTCATGACGTCGAGCAGCATCTGCGATGAAGAAAGCACCTGCAATTGCCGCAATGGAGCCGAAGGCTTGCACCCAGGCAGCCCATTCATCCGACGCGTCCTTAGAGGCAGGCATCTGCCACAGGAAGACACCGATCAGCGCCAAAACGCCGAAGATCGCAAACACCTGCCCGCAGGACAACTCCTTCTCTTGCACAGCATTCTCCTGTTTCACAGGCCGGGACGGTATCGCAACTCCAAAAGGGTGTCAGCATGACGTCGCCGGCCCAGCTCAGTCTATTCGCCCAAGAATCGAACGCCGAATTCATCGCACGTTGGCACCTACTGGATTCGCAGTCTCCTCACAAGATACATCTATCTATAGCCCTCTGCTCCGGTTTGATGAACCACAGTCTGGACTGGCTAAAACGCCACGGGTGCCACCACAAGGCGGCAGACCTGGTGGTCACCGGAGGTATGCGCGTATGGCGCGACGCGATGCATTCGGCACGTGTCTCGACCCCTGTCCCGGGGGCGGCAGCATGACCGACCTGTTCGCGGTCCCTTGTACGTTCCTGCGCCCCGTGGGTCGTCCCTTTCACTACCGCTACGAAGTGGTTCGAATCCTGATGGAAGACGACGAAGGCTCCGGCCACTGGACCATGTGGCGCTGGGGCATGAACGCCGACCGCCAGCCGTACCCAGACGACGGCCCGCGCGTCGACAACGCGCAGCACTACCTCACCAACCTTGAACGCGTCGCGCCGGGAGTCTGGAAAGACAACGTGGCGCAGCACTACGACCCGCTCTATTACCGCCTAATCGACGTGGGCGAGCAAAAGGATCTCTTCTCATGACCGACCAGCACAACGCCGCGCAGGCGGCAGACCGAGCCGAGGCCGAAGCAATGGCCCGTATCGCCGTCACCGAGTACGTGAATGCATGCTGCCCGACCGACCGCAGGAAAATCGCCAACTACCTGATGAAGCTGACCAGCGTCAGCGCTGTCGTGATGGCGCAGGTTGAAGGCTCCGAGGAATCCGCCCGACGCCTGGAGGCTACCGCCGCCTGGTTTCGAAAAAGGATGCCGCATCAGCCGGCAAAAATGGAGACCGTTCAATGACCAATCAGAACACCCCCGCCCCGGCAAACCAGCTGAGCGATGAATACGTCAACGTCGTGATCCAGCAGCACGGCTACCGAAGCCCGGAAACCGTCATCGCGCGGCTCAATCAGTGGATCGGCCTGCATGGCGGTGAAAACTCCGTGACGCTGCTCATGTACGAAGCGCACAAGGCCCTGTCCAGGCTGCGCGCCCCTATAGCCGATGGCGCGCGAGACGATATCGCCGCGGGCCTGCAAGACAGCGCGTATTGCGCGGGCCTGCAACGCGGCTTCATGCTTGGCGATCACGGCGACAACGAAGGCTTCCGCCAGGCGCTGGAATCGCGCGACGGGTATGTGAAGACGATCAAGGATGCGAGCGCCGCCCTGGCAAGCGCCCCTGTAGCCGGGGAGGCGGTGTCGTGGGCAAACTGGAAGGTTGGCACGAAATCATATGTGCCATACCGCACGCGGGAAGAGGCGCAGGCGTACGTCAATAGGTCGGCTATCGCCGCCACCCAGGAAGGGCCGTACCAGGTCGTCGCACTCATCCCTGCCGCGGCCCAGGCCAGCGAGATGATCAACGCCAAGGTCGATCTGTACACAGTCGGCGCGGTGCTTGGCCACAAGTCAGCTGCCAGCACGAAGCGCTATGCGCATCTGGCGACCGATGCCATGAAAACCGCTCTCGGGCAGATTGGCAAAAAATCCCCCGACAAAAGAAAAGCGCGGGTTGCGTAAACTGCCCGCAAACCCGCGCCAATTCTTGGTAGGCCCCCCGAGAGTCGAACTCGGCACCAACGGATTATGAGTCCGCT
>RCUP01001622.1_pt1 | contig 13339 bp, 6 predicted proteins | sample 2166341 | NCBI WGS metagenome assembly RCUP01 (sample SAMN09932325, study PRJNA488358) | compost metagenome | isolation source: compost soil in succinonitrile-enriched | place: Germany: Experimental Botanical Garden | reverse complement strand
GGAAGCCGATGATCTGCTCTTCGGAAAAGCGCTTCTTCACGTCCAATCTCCTTGTTATTGAGGATTGGACTCCAAACCGCTTCGCTACTCAATCTTGGGGGGGGCGTCGAGATCTTGACGGGACCGAGACCGTTGTCAATCGGCCCTTCAACGGAGATTGTCGCGTCACAGTCACGAGACCTCCAGCCTGGCGGCCGATTCGCATATGTGGTGAAGCGGCGTTCTGGGCCGACGCAGCAAGATTCGGATTTTGATCCAAGGGCCTATGAACCTAAATGTGCGTCAGGCCATGGAGGCAGTGCTAGTACGCTACTACGCTCGAGGACGCCCGAAGTACGACCGCAGACTCAAGGGGAAGTTGCTCATGAATGCCTTGCATGACCTGGCGCTGGCTGATGTTCTGCAAGCGATGGCCGAGGCCCTTCGAGAGGGGGAGAGCGTTTCAGTGGAGACGGTGTTCGTCGTCATGGGAAGCCTGCTTGCCGGTATTGCGGTTCCAGCGGAGGATCCCACTCTCGTTCCAATGGAGGCGCTGCGCCGACGCGTGTTAGGCAAAGTGCTGTCTTGCCAACTGGAGCTTGCTCGGTTTGCGGCATTGCCGTGTGATGCTGCACAGTTCGAGACGGTGCAAACGCGGCGCAACGAGGATGGTGAGGTGGGTTCGATCTATTGGGCTCGAATGGCCAACGTGCGCCGCGCCTTCAGCGCATTGGTGCCGTTGCTGACCTACGACGAGCAGCCACATTGGCCGATCGACCCGGACGGGGGCTTTGAAATCCTGCACTCCGCAGGTTACGTCAGCGTGCAGCTTTTTGAGAGTCCACAAGCGAAGAATTCCACGTGGCCATAATCCGGGCATATAGGACAACAATCCACTACACGATGTGGGACATGACACAGGAGAAAACGATTCTGGTACGCAGGGGCTGATCTCGTCTGGCGTCTGGCCTATCGCACACCCGCCCTGCCCTGAACCATCAGGTTGAAGTCAACTCCTTCAGTTGTCTCATGGGGTGACTCAAAGCAATAGCGCAATCCCCGTTGGCATTCGTCCGGAGCCTTTCCTGAGCATTTGCAGCGACCTGCCGGGCACGCGCCCGGCAGGCCATTTTCATCACCGCAGACGGTTCTCGAACGCAGACGATACCAGCAGCGTCGGACCGACGGCATCCCGCTCGTCACCCATCAGATCGAACGATGCGCTCATCGATGCCCGCTGCGACATCGTCTGGATCAACAGGCGCGTCTCTTCCATCATGCCCTGCCCTGCAGGCACCCGAACGGCATCAACGTCCGATCCGGTCGCAGTCGAATTGCGCGAAGGTGCAGCCAGCCCGCGGGTCCGGATTGCAGCGGTGCCCCAAGACGAGCCGTCATCGAAAGCGATGGTTTCGATCTGGGCCTTCCAGTTCTGAGCACCGTCGGCGGTATACCAGCCCCGTATCCTAACGCTGTCAGCGCCGCCACCCGCCACATCCAACACTAGATCCACGCCCTCACGGTTGAACGTGATGGCATCTGCGGTGATACCCTCGCCGAAGCGGAGCGTATCGTTATAGGTCGCAGAGTTGGTGGAGTACGACGTGTTTTCAACGATGGCGTCATGTCCGTCGCCCGCGTTGAACAGGTATGTGTCCGCGAAATAGCTACCAGCCAGCGTATCTGTCCCCTTGCCACCGTGCAGCGTATTGCCACGGGAATCAGTGGACACGGCCAAGCTGTCGTCTCCGGCACCACCGTACAGCGCGTTGGCGCCACCCCCGCCATTGAGGGCGTCATTCCCATCGCCACCGTCGAGTGTGTCATTCCCGAATCCACCATTGAGCGTGTCGTTGCCCTTGCCCCCCACCAGGCGATCATTGCCGGCCCATCCCGTCAGCACATCATCCGCATCCGTACCACGGCTAATGGCTCCGCGGGCCACCAAGTCGGCGTGGCTCCAGCGAGTACCGTCTGCAAACTGAAGGGATTCGATTCTCGCCTTCCAGTTCTGTTCGCCGTTCGACTGCAACCAGTTATTGAGCCGAAGCGTATCGTTGCTGCCTGCAACTTCCAGCACGAGATCGTTATTTTCCTTAACAACGGTGATATCGGCAGCGGTGATGCCCGCGCCGAATCGCACTATATCGTTGTAGATGGACGAGTCGGTCGTATAGACCGTGTTCTCGATGATGGTGTCGTGGCCATCGCCTACGTTGAACAGATAGGTATCGGCGTAGGAGCTGCCGGTCTGGGTATCGTTGCCAGTACCGCCATGCAGCGTGCTGCCACGCGCATCGGTGGAAACAAGGAGGGTGTCATCTCCCTCCCCACCATACAGTTCGTTGGTGCCGCTACCTCCATCCAGCAGGTCATTTCCGGAGCCGCCTTCCAGCACGTCATTGCCCGCCGCACCCTTGAGGATGTCATCACCGGCTCCGCCGAGCATCCTATCGTTGCCGGCCCAACCGGTCAGCGTATCGGCAGCGTCGGTTCCGCGGCTGATGGCTCCCTTGGCAACAAGGTCGTTGTGCGTCCAGGTCGAACCATCGGCGAACTGGAAGCGTTCGATCTTCGCTTTCCAGTTCTGCGCGCCATCGACCTGCAGCCAGTTCTGAATGCGCAGCGTGTCACTGTCACCACCTACCTCCAGGACCAGATCGCTGCCCTCCTTGACTACCGTGATGTCGTCAGCGGTGATTCCCTCACCGAACCGAACGGTATCGTTGTAAATGGAGGATTCGGTGGAGTGCACCGTGCTCTCGATGATCGTGTCATGGCCATCGCCTAGATTGAACACGAACGTGTCGGCGTAATAGCTGCCGGCCAGGGTGTCGCTGCCGGCTCCGCCATGCAGGGTACTGCCACGCGCGTCTGAGGAGACGCGCAGCGTATCGTCGCCGCCGCCGCCCAGTAGAACGTTGGTGCCCAAACCACCATCGAGCACGTCATCACCCTCGCCGCCATCCAGCGTATCGTTGCCGATGCCGCCCTCCAGCGTGTCGCCCCCTTTGCCTCCCAGCATGTGATCATGCCCGGTGGAACCAACCAGCGTGTCGTCCGCATCTGTCCCCCGGGTAATCAGACCTTGTGTCAGAAGATCGGAGTGGGTCCAGGTGGAACCGTCAGCAAAATGGAAGGTCTCGATCTTGGCCTTCCAATTCTGCTCGCCGCTGGTGAGCAGCCAGTTCTTCAGCCGCAGAGCGTCGCCACCGGTTCCCACCTCAAGCACCAGGTCATTGCCATCCTTGACAACGGTGATATCGGCCGAGGCAATGCCAACACCGAATACAACCTTGTCGCTATAGGTCGCCGACTCCGTGGAATAGGCAGTATTTTCGATGATGGTGTCCTGGCCATCGCCGAGATTAAACAGATAGGTATCCGTATAGTCACTGCCGGTCAAGGTGTCATTTCCGACTCCTCCATGCAGGACACTGTCACGGGCATTCGCAGACACCGCCAACGTATCGTTCCCCGCACCGCCGTACAGCGTATTGGTCCCGCTGCCGCCGTACAGCGTGTCGTTGCCTTCACCGCCCTCAAGCAGATCGTTACCTGCGCCGCCGTTGAGAATGTCGTCGCCCGCGCCGCCCAGCATGTTGTCATTGCCCACCCACCCATCGAGCGCATCTCCCCCGCCCGTACCACGCGTGATGGCACCACGGGTCACCAGATCGTTGTGCGTCCATTCCGTTCCATCGACAAAGGTGAAGCGCTCGATCTTTGCTTTCCAGTTCTGCTCGCCATTGGCCAGCAACCAGTCCTTCAGACGCAGCGAGTCCGTGCCGTTGATCTCCAAGATCAGATCGTTTCCGTCCTTGAGCACGACCACAGAGGCTTCGGTGATGCCTTCACCGAAGCTCACGGTGTCGTTGTAGGTTGCCGACTCCGCGGAATACGTCGTGCTTTCGATGAGAGTATCGTGCCCGTCTCCAATGTTGAACAGATAGGTATCGGCGTAGTAGCTTCCCGCCATCGTGTCATCGCCGGCACCGCCGTGCAGCGTACTTTCACGCGCATCGTCCGCCACGCGCAATGTATCGTTTCCCTCTTCGCCCCGTAGCACGTTGACCCCAATTCCGCCGTCAAGGATGTCGTCGCCTTCGCCGCCCTGCAACGTGTCATTGCCGGCGCCACCGGTGAGCGTATCGTTACCCTTGCCCCCCTGGATATGATCGTGGCCCGTCGAACCGACCAGCACGTCGTCGTCGTCGGTGCCTCGGGTAATCGCACCCTTGGCGAGAAGATCGGCGTGCGACCAGACCGTGCCATCCGCAAACTGGAACGACTCGATCATTGCCCGCCAGTTCTGTGCGCCATTGGGCAGCAACCAGTTCTTCAATCGCAACGCATCACCGGTTCCGGCGATCTCCAGTACAAGATCCACCCCCTGCTTGACTACGACGATGTCAGCTGCGTTGATGCTGTCCCCGAACTTCACTGTGTCGTTGTAGATCGACGAGAGGGTCGAGTATCCGGTGTTCTCGACAATGGTGTCTTGACCGTCGCCACGGTTGAATACGTACGTATCTGCGTAGTCGCCGCCCGACAGGGTATCGTTCCCCGTGCCGCCGTGCAGGGTGTTATCCCGCGCCTCCGTGGCCACTACCAGGCTGTCATCGCCAGCGCCACCATAGAGCGTGTTGCTGCCGGTGCCGCCATTCAGTACGTCATTGCCGTCGCCGCCCTCCAACACATCGTTGCCGCTGCCGCTTCTGAGGATATCGTTGCCGGCACCTCCCAGCATATGGTCGACGCCAGCCCAGCCTTCGAGGGCGTCGTCCACCGCGGTTCTGCGCGTAATCGCCCCCCGGGCCACTAGATCGCCGTGAGTCCATACCGTGCCGTCAGCAAATTCGAATCGCTCGATCCGAGCACGCCAATTCTGCTCGCCGTTCGAAAGCAACCAGTCCTTCAGCCGAAGCGCGTCAACTCCGTTACCGATCTCCAGCAGCAGATCATTGCCTTCCTTGATTACGGTCACGGCATCGGCGCTGATCCCGGCACCGAACCTGATGGTGTCGTTGTAAGTTGACGACACGGTGGAGTACGCAGAGCTTTCGATAACCGTGTCGTGCCCATCTCCGACGTTGAACAGGTATGTGTCCGCATAATCGCTGCCGGTCATGGTGTCGGACCCGGTACCGCCATGCAGTACGCTGCCGCGCGCGACCGCATTCACATGCAACGTGTCATCACCGGAACCGCCATACAACGTGTTGCTGCCACTACCGCCATTCAGTGTATCGTTGCCTTCGGCGCCATCCAGAATGTCGCTCCCCTCACCGCCATTAAGTGTGTCGTCGCCAGCACCACCGAGCATGTTGTCATTGCCGGCCCATCCCACCAGCACGTCGTCCCCGTCGGTGCCCCGCGTCGTAATGCCCAATGCGACCAGGCCTGCGTGCGTCAGCACCGTGCCGTCGGCGAACTCGAACCGTTCGATGCGTGCGCGCCAGTTTTGGTCACCATTGCTGAGTCGCCAGTCCTTAATCCGCAGGGAGTCGCCACCACTGCCAATTTCCAGCACGAGATCGTTGCCCTGCATAGTCGCCACGACATCTGTCGCGGCGATGCCTGCACCGAAGCGCACGGTGTCGTCGTAGGTCGCGGACAGGGTGGAGTACGCTGTGTTCTCCAGGATGGTGTCCTGGCCATCGCCCAGGTTGAACAGGTAGGTATCGGCGTAGTTGCCGCCTGTCATCACATCATCACCCGTGCCACCGTGCAGGATGTTGTTGCGCGAATTGGCAGCCACGCGCAGTGTGTCGTTGCCTGTACCACCGTACAGGCGGTTAAGGCCGTTGCCGCCGTCCAGTACGTCATCGCCCTGTCCTCCAGCCAGCAAGTCATCACCGTTGCCGCCGGTCAGCTGATCATTGCCTCCCATACCTAGCAGTAGCGTATCGGCGTTGCCGGAGGTGAGCACATCATTGCTTGCGGTTCCGCTGAGTGGCGTCAGCAATTGGCCGCTTTGCAGCACTACATCCAGTTCGGGCACACCTACGCCGCCCTGTGCCTCAATCGCATCCAGGATCGATGCCTGGGTTCCTCCCAGCAGCGTTTCCAGCATGACGCCCAAATCCATGGCGACGCCTAGCGCGCGGCCGGGCTCACTCGCGTACAACTGTTGCAGCGAAGCCGACAGCGCGGTGAAGTCATAGGTGAACCCCCCGTCGGTGCCCACCGTGATGAGGTCCATCCACGGCCGCATGTGCGTCTGCATCAACAGTTGAGCGGATACTGCTTGGCGGATCTCGTCGTAAGCACCGCGCAGCACGCCCGCCGCCTGCGGCCCGGGGTTGGAGCCCCAAGACGACCCCTGCTGGTAGCTTTCGCCGAGGAAGGCCTCCAGCGCATAGAGGATGCGACCATCGGCAAGATTGCTGCCGCGCGAACCAGGCGCACGACCATCGACGCCGGCCCAGCGGAAGATGATCTGATCCACCAGCGCCTCGCGGGCGGTACGATCGCCTGCGGCCGAGTACGACTCAACCAGGCCCTTAAGCGTCGCATCCGCCAGCATCGCGCTGCGCAAATTGGACACATTGCCGGTGCCCGCAATCTGCGGCAGGGCGTCGATCGTGGCATTGCCCGTGACGCCACCCCCGTCGACCACCACCTCTTGGCTTTCGGCGTAGTCCACCTTGAACCAGACATCGGACACCTCACCAAGCGAGCCGTCAGTGCGGGTGAAGCTGCCGGTCTGCAGGTGATGATTTCCGTTGGCATCGACCAGGTCGGTATTGATGAATCCGGTATTGATGCTGGCCACGCCGGTGTCCTGCAGCATCAGCAGCTCCCCTGCGTCAGCCTTGCCGTTGCCGTTGATATCTTTCCAGACGCGTAGCTGGCTGTAAGCCGCATCGCTTGCGTCGATGCGACCGTCATTGTTCTGATCCCAGTCGGCCAACGCGAGGAATCCGTTGGCTGCGGCCGTCCCGTCGGCCAAGCGGGAGTGGTTACCGAAGAGTTCGGCACCCGTATCGATCTGGCCGTTGCCATTTACATCCAGTACCAGCAGGCCGTCGTCCTTGCCCACCCAGCCGGTAGCCTCGGCAAATCCATTGCCGTCGTGGTCGAAATTGACACCGTTTGCCACGGCCTGGGTTTCGACCCCATCACCGTCCAGATCCAGGATCAGCGGTGAAGCCAGGCGCTCGGCATCCCCGAAGCTATCCTGCGCAGATCCGGCCGCTCCACCGGTCGGGTCCAACCCCAGTGAATCGAACAGGTTGTCCCAGAAGTTTCCGCGGTCCTTGAAGGTGTCGGCCAGATATTCATCGTATATCTCATCCGCAACCATGCCCGCCAGGATACCAGCGGCTAGGCCCACCATCACCGGCGCGCCCAGCGCGCCTAGCGCGATGCCGGTCAGCACACCCGCCGCAACGCCGAATGTCGCCTTGGCGACCGCACCGGTATCGCCGTCGCTCAGCGCGCTGAGCAGCGTCACGGCATCCATCACGGCACCAAAGTTGGCGTAGCGGGCATCGATGGCGCCTGCTGCCGAGTTGGCCAACTGCGCTGCCTCGCTGTACTGCTGCGCGTTGCGCGCTGAACGAATGGCCATGTCCAGCCTTTCCTGACCGCGCGCATCAAGATGCTGCGCCATGCCTGAACGGTTGTTCTCCATGCCCTCGGCAAGTGACTTCCACAGCTGTCCCTGAGCAGCATAATCGTTGCCGGCGCGACTGATCGCATCGGAGTTGGCCTGCAACGACTTCGCGAAATCCGTCATGAACATTTGTTGGACACTGTCGCCACGTACCGCGTCCACCAAAATGGCTGCGGAGTTCACGACCTTGTCGTTGTCGGAGATCAGCTTGAGCCCTTCGCTCAAGGCGGCTTGTCCAAACTGTCCCTCGCTGCTGGAGGAGGTGCCGCGACTGGTTTCGTACAACCCGGTCGCTTGATTGAACTGCATGACGGTCGTGGAACCGTCGTTGTTCGTGAAGGTGATCTTACCGGTGGACTCATCGACGGTGTAGCTGTCGTCGAGATCGATGATTCGCAAGCTCATAAACACTCCATTGTTGTAGATCAAGCATCAGCACCATGGCCGCCGAGCCATGGCGTACGAGGACGCACGCAGTACCTTTTCCTGCACCGGAGCGTCCCATCTCCTTGTGTACCAGCGTGCCAATCGATGGGCGGCGCACGAACGCTTGGCGCAACCTTTCGGTGTCTCCTGATCAGCCGCCGCCCGCCCCTCTACCTCAGTGCTTCTGCGCACCGATGGCGCGCAACATGCACGGGCCCAGCGCTACCATTGCACCAATCGCCAGGTATGGAATCCAGCCGTTCATCAACAGCGCCATTGGATCGCCTGCCACCTTCAGCTTCCGGAAGTCTCCGCCCCCCGCCGCCGAAAGGAATGCGGCTCCAACCAGCGGGAAGAACACTACGCCGAACCAACTCGCAAGTATCCCCTTTCGGTCACGCTGTTGACTTACCCAGGCGCGCAGCCTGCCATCGGGTTGGAAGGTAAGAAATCCATACCCCACCGCAATGCCCAACGGGAAGGTGAGCACCACGATGGTGTAGTAGACCGATGCCATGGCGCCCAGCCCAGACCGTCTCGACAGGCGATCACCGAGGCCAAGGTCCCGCACCCACTCGACCCATTCCGGCATGGGATGTCCCGATTGCTGCAGGCTCCACACATGCCACGCCGCAACGGATGCCGCTGCGATCAGCAGCAAGGCAAGCCCCAGCGCCACCCAGGCTATCTTGTGCGCGCCACATAGTGGCTTCTTCCCATGCGGCGGGCGTGCGGCTGGATGCCATCGGGGAGTGTTGATCATGTGCTTACCTTGCTGACATGCGCGGATAAACAAGTCGGCCTGAACAGGCCTTCGGGGACGGGGCACGGGGTCGAGGTGTCAGCGCTCATTGCCGGCCGCATCCAAGTGCTCACGCAACGGGCTAAGCAGATAGTCGATGACCCGGCGACGGCCGGTGCGGATATCCGCACTGAGAGACATACCGGCACTTACATGCAGCGCATGGCCATTGCGGTTCACATTGCCTTTGGGCAGGCGGATGCGCACGGGAAACACCAGCCCCAGATTCTCATCCTGCATCGCGTCGGTCGACACGGAACTCACTTCTCCCTCGAGATAGCCGTAACGGGTGAAGGGATAGCTATCCAACTTCAGCACGGCCGGCTGTCCCTCGCGTATGAAGCCGATGTCGGTGTTCAACACCTTGACCTCCACTTCCATACCCTGGTCATCTGGCACGACTGCCATCAACGGCTGCGCGGGTGTGACCACGCCACCAACGGTATGCACCGCCAACTGCTGTACACGTCCGTCGACAGGAGCGCGCAGCTTCATCAAGCGGTCTCGCTGCACAGCCTTCACGGACTCCGCCTCCAACTGGGCAACCTGCTCGCGCGCCTGCTTCAAGTCTGTCAATGCTTGTTCACTCGCACTGGCTCGCAGCGCGGCCAGCTCTTCGGTCGCATTGGCGACGGCCGCTCGACTCTCCCGCAACCGGTTCCGCTGTGTCTCCAGTTCGGCCTCGGCTGAGATTCGTTCCTGCTCACGCAGCAGGTAGTCATGCCGGCCGACGTATCGGCCTTCCAGCAGCCCAGCGTAGTCCGTTGCGCGCGTCCGACTAATGCGCGCATTCTCTGCGAGTGGCGCGAGCATGGCATTGATGGTAACCGTCTCGGAACTGCGCTGCTCGATGGTCGCGCGTAGCGCCGCAGCATTGCTCTGCAGCGACTGATACTGCCCCTCCGCCATCCACTGTGCCTGTTCGCGCGCGACCGCATCGATTGTGTCATCCACTGCCAGCACTGGCGGACGGCCAGTGCGATGTGATTCCAGCAACGCCTCCAAACGAAGCACGTTCAGGCGCTGAGCAAGCAACCCCTTCTGGGCCTGCTCGGCATCGGCCGCTGTGAGGGTTCCGTCCAACTCGACCAATAAGTCGCCTTTACGCACATGGTCGCCGTCGCGCACATGGATGGACCGCACCACTGCCGTCTCGGACGGCTGGATCACCTTGGTTCGGGAGCTAACCACGGTGTTGCCTGGCGCTTTGGCGACGATATCGAGCTTTCCGACCAGTGCCCAGACCAAGGCTACAAGGAAGATCGTGATGATCGACCACATCACTATCCTGGTGAAGGGCGAGACCGGGGTCTCGATGAGCTCGAGATGTGCCGGAAGAAACTCCACCTCATCACGGCTACGTGGGGCCGTATCATGACGGCGGCGGTGTCGCCATTCATGCGAAAACGCCTCACGGTAGCGGCCGAAGAACGCCAACAGAGCCTGATAGCGGAGCTTCATTGCGCCCCCTGCTGCAGCGACAGGAGGTGGCGATAGTGGCCGCCGATGCGGCTGGCCAACTCCTCGTGCATACCCTGCTCGACAATCTCGCCTCGGTCCATCACAACGATACGGTTGGCGCGCCGCACGGTCGAAAGCCGGTGCGCGATGATGATCACGGTGCGTCCTCGGCAGATCTGCTGCATGTTGGCCATCACGGCGTGCTCGGACTCGTAGTCCAGCGCACTGGTGGCTTCGTCAAGGATGAGAATGCGCGGATCGCTCATAAGCGCACGCGCGATCGCCACGCGCTGGCGTTGACCACCCGACAGCCCCGCACCCTGCTCGCCTACCCGGGTGTCATACCCCTCCGGCAGGTCGATGATGAACTCATGAGCACCCGCAAGCCGGGCGGCGTGCAGCACCTTTTCCATCGGAGCGCCAGGATCGGCCAGCGCGATGTTCTCGCGGATGCTGCGGTTGAACAGGAAGTTCTCCTGAAGCACCACGCCCAACTGACGGCGAAGCCAGGCCGGGTCGGCAACCGCAAGGTCCTGTCCGTCCACCAGCACGCGTCCCTGCGCCGGAACATAGAGCCGCTGGACAAGCTTGGTGAGGGTGCTCTTGCCGGATCCGGAACGACCGACGATGCCGATGACCTCGCCCGCGCCAATGCTCAGTGACACGTCGGACAGAATGTCGCGGCCATCGGGTCGGTAGCGGAAGGTAACGTGGTCAAACGTTACTTCTCCACGGATCGGAGGTAACGCCAAGCGGCTACCCGGGAGTTCGGTACGCGTATTGAGAATGTCTCCGAGCCGCGAGACGGAGATTCCAACTTGCTGGAAGTCCTGCCAAAGCTGCGCGAGCCGCACGATCGGCGCGGCCACCTGCCCGGCCAACATGTTGAACGCGATCAGCTGACCCAACGACAGTGTGCCCTGGATGACCATCTTCGCGCCCCAGAACAGGATCCCGACGCTGACCAGCTTCTGCACCAGTTGGATGCTCTGCTGCCCGAGCGTTGCGATTTTTGTTACGGAGAAGGACGCAGCAACATACGCGGCCAAGTGTTTGTCCCAGCTTTTCACGGCACGCGTATCAACAGCCATGGCCTTGACGGTACCGATGCCTGTGACAGTTTCGACAAGGAAGGCTTGGTTGTCCGCACCCCGCGCGAACTTGCGATCCAGACGGGCGCGCAACACCGGTGTAATGACGGCGGAGATGACGGCGTAGAGTGGCAGCGACAGCACCACTATCAGCGTGAGCCAGCCGCTGTACATCCACATGACCGCCAAGAACACGCCGGTGAACAGCAAGTCCAGGACCGATGTAAGGGACTGGCCGGTCAGGAAGGTGCGAATGCTCTCTAACTCGCGCACCCGGGCCATGGTGTCGCCAACACGACGTGACTCGAAGTACGCCAGTGGCAGCGCCATGATATGCCGGAATAGACGCGCGCCTAGCTCCACGTCGATCTTGCTAGTGGTGTGGCCGAACACATAGGTACGCAGCCCCCCCAGAACCACTTCGAAGACCGCTACGGAAATGAGTCCAACACAGATGACATTGAGAGTGCTCAGGCCGTTGTTGGCCAGAACCTTGTCCATGACCACTTGGTAAAACAAAGGCGTTACCAGCGCGAATAGCTGGATAAAGAGCGACACCACGAACACTTCAAGAAGCAGTCGTCGATACTTCACGACTGCCGGCACGAACCAGCGGAAGTCGAATCTGGCAAGGTCGCCCAGCACGGATGCGCGCGATGCCACCACCATGAGGCGTCCCCCATAGCGCTGGTCGAATGTCTCGCGCTTCAACACCTTGGGGCGACGCAGCCGCAGGTCGTGAATCAGTACCTCGGTGTCATTTGCCTGCGCAATGATGAACGCACCGTCATCGTCATCCAGGGCCAGCGCAGGAAGGTTTGCCATGGCGATGCGCGCTGCAGGCTGCGAAATCACCCGCGCCTTCAGACCCAAATGTCGTGCCGCGAGAACGAGGTCGGTCTCGATAATCGCGCCGTTTTCACCATACGCGTGAAGTAACTGCTCATAGTCGGCTGCCAGTCCATGAAACTGCGCCAACATCACCAACCCGCGCAGCTCGAGAATATCGAGGGCTGCCTCGCCATTGTCCGCTACAACGGACAACGTCCCTGTGCTATCCATGCGTCCCCTAACGTACCCAAGCCGCTTGGCCGGGTCAGTCCCTGTTAGCGGCGATGGACATCCTCCCACCGCCTGAATAACGTCATGATCTGAGGAAAGCCCTCTTCAAATCTGAGCATATCGTCACACTTTTAGTTCACAATGACGGAAGCGCACATATGCCGTAGTTGACAGGCTGTACCGCTTCGTCGCAGGTATCGATCTGCGCGACCGCAAGCTGCTCTCTTCGGCTTCTACAGAGGACGCCATCTCCGATTTCCGCCCCGCCGGTGCAAAGGCGGGCTTCGAATCCCCGGTGCTGCAGGGGCGGGAAGCCATCGTCGAGGCGCTGTCAACTTCGCTCAGCCGGCTCGATACCTCCCACTCGTTCAGCAACCCGAGGGTGATGGTGGAGGGCGACACGGCGCGGGTGGATGTGCTGGTCGAAGCGCAGCATGTATCGAGCGTCGATGCCGCACGCCAGTACCTGATGAAGAACCGCTATGACGTTGTCTTCGCCCGCGGCGACGCGGGGTGGGAAATCGAGCACGTGATCGTGGACAATGTCTGGAGAACGGGGATCCGAGCGTGCTCGCCGGAATCTGAGCGGATTAGCGGATTTGACGGTCAATAGACCGCTTCCGGCCAGAAGCGGACATCGCACCGGCCCGCACCTGGTATTCGCAAGTAGGTAAGCGGCACCTTCCGGTTCCAGCCCATGGGCGTCTCGGCAATATAGCTGGACGAGCGATGTCGCACTTGCCATGTTCCGAGCCTGACATCGGAAGAACTGGTCGACGAAACCCCATAGCTACCAAGGCCTTGTCCCCCAAGGACTCTCGCAGCCCCGCCCCCTATGCGACAATGCCAAAAACGTCTGGGGTTTTGGCGGCATTGCCCCCTACCCCTTGGCATTCC
>RCUP01001621.1_pt1 | contig 13347 bp, 10 predicted proteins | sample 2166341 | NCBI WGS metagenome assembly RCUP01 (sample SAMN09932325, study PRJNA488358) | compost metagenome | isolation source: compost soil in succinonitrile-enriched | place: Germany: Experimental Botanical Garden | reverse complement strand
CTGCCCGGCATGACCGATACGGGCAAGCTCGTCGCCGAGCATCACTCCGTCATCGTCCTTGCGAAACAACGCATCTTCAAAAGGCAGGAGGCCGGCGAAAATGCCCGACCCCATCACACCCGGCTGGAACCGCGCGCCTTCCTCATTGGTGAAATTGGCGATCTCGATTGCGCGCCGCGTGGTGACGCCTGCCGCATCGAGCGCGCGGATAACCGCAATCCCGGCAAGCACGCCCAGCACGCCATCAAACTTGCCGCCCGGCATCTGCGTGTCGAGATGGCTGCCGATCATCAGCGGCGGCAGCGACGGATCGGTCCCTTCCCGCCGCGCGAACATGTTGCCGATAGCATCGACAGTTACCGCCAGCCCCGCCTCCTCCGCCCAGTAACGGAACAGGTTACGTCCTTCGCGGTCCGCATCCGTAAGCGCGGGCCGGAAACTGCCACCGCCCTGCGTCGCGCCGATCGCACCCATCGTCATGATATCCGCCCAGAGGCGCTCGGCGTTGATTTCCGGCGAGGTGGTCATGGTGTATCCTTTGGCATTGGGTATGGCAGCGATAAGCGAGGCGGATGCTGTCACTGCGTCTCGTGCAGCACCTCTTCGAGCACCTTCAGGAATATGTCAGCATGGTCCTTGCCGAACGGCAGCGGCGGGCGGATCTTCAGCGTGTTGCCATGAATGCCGGCGGCGCTGATCAGCACACGACGCTCGCGCATGCGATTGACGACCGCGAGCGAGCGCGGTCCGTCCGGGGCGCGGCTTTGCAGGTCCTTGACGAATTCTAGCGCGAGGAAGAGACCCGCGCCGCGCACATCGCCGATGCAGTCGAAATGCTGCTGCAGCTTGCGCATGCCTTCCAGCATGTAATTGCCGGTCGACAGCGCATTGCCCATCAGGTCTTCGTCACGGATGACGTCGAGCACGGCATTGGCGGCGGCGATCGATACGTGGTTGGCGCCGAACGTGTTGAAATAGCGGATGTCCTTGCCGAAACGTTCCTGCACCTCGCCCTTCATCACCGCGGCCGCGATCGGCAGGCCATTGCCCATCGGCTTGCCCATGACGGCGATGTCGGGAACGATGCCGTGACGCATGAAACCCCACATATGCGAGCCGGTGCGGCCAAAGCCCGGCTGCACTTCGTCGGCGATGTAAAGCGCACCGGCCTCGTGCACCACGTCCAGCGTCTTCTTCAGGAAGCCCGCAGGCTCCGAATAGATGCCGTCAGTCGAGAATATGCTGTCCGCGATGAAGGCCGCCGGCTTGATGCCATGGCGCAACATGAAGGCGATCGCCTTGGACACCTCTTGCGCGAAGGTCTCGCCGACATCCTTGCCATCGGCGCGATAGGCATCCGGTGCCGGTACGGTGATCACATGCATGCCGAGGGGCATGTTGGGGCCAAGCGACGGCGAGATGGCGGCGGCGGCGGCCGTCGTGCCGTGATAGGCGTTCTCGGTAATGATGATGCCGGTTCCGCCCGTGTAGTAACAGGCCAGCCGCATGGCGAGATCGACCGCCTCGCTGCCGGTGCAGCAATACATGACCCGGTTCATCTCGTCGGGAAAGGTTGCCAGCAGTTTTTCGGAATAGTCGAGGATCTTTTCGTCGAGATAACGCGTATGCGTATTCAGCACCGCCGCCTGTTCGGCGATCGCGGCGACAACGCGCGGGTGGCAATGTCCCACCGAAGGCACGTTGTTATAGGTGTCGAGATAGGCATTGCCGTCCGGATCGTAGAGCCAGACGCCCTCGCCGCGCACCAGATGCAGCGGGTTTTCGTAAAACAGCCGGTAGGACGGCCCGAGCATCGCCTGGCGGCGCTCGATCATCGAGCGCTCGCGCTCCGGCAGGCTGCTCAGACGCGACGCATCGAAGCCGTTGATCATCGTTGTGGCTGGCTTGTTCATGTCTCTCTCCCTCGGGTGTCAGGCGCGGCAGGCCGCTGCCAGGCGCTTTACGGCGTCATCTCTTGAAATTGCGTCGAGCCGGGCAAACTGCGCCCATACGGTCGGGCTGTTACGGGTGTAAAGCGCCCGGTGTTCGGGAAACAGCTTTCCGCGCCATTCGGGTATCGCAAGCCGCATCAGCATCCGGGTGGTCACCGCGGTGTAAAGCAACTCGATCTCTTCCTGAGCGAGCGTCTTTTCGGTCGAATACCCTTTCAGAAAATCGCACATCGCCTCCACCGGATCATCGGCGTCGCCCATCTGGTAGGCCGCGCCGACAGCGACATCGAACAGGATGGGTGCATGCACCATGTCGCCGAAATCGATGATGCCGCTGATCTCATCCGGATCATCCTCGCTGACGAGAATGTTCTCCATGTTGAAATCGTTATGGATCACCTGCGCCGGCAGTTCGCCCATGCGCGGAGCAATCAGGGTCTCGAACTCGGCCATCGCGCGTTCCAGCCGCGAACGTTGCGCCTCGTCCTCGAACACAGGCAGCAATTCGCGAAGCCCTGCGGCGTGCGACATATCCCAGGTGATGCGATGGCCCGCGGCCTCGTGGGTAAATCCTTCAAGGGCCTTCTGCATGCGACCGAGAAGTACGCCGACGCGGTAGCGCTGGATTGCCGAATGCGGCTGTGATTTCTGTGAAATGCCGGGCGCGAAGGTCACCATGCGCACGCCGCGCGTGCCGCCTTGGTCATCGGTCATGCGGAAATCGGCCTCGCCGTCCAGGGTGCGGATGATCCGCTGGATCGGAATGCCGGGATCGGCCGCTTCCACATGCAGAAGCGCCTGGCTGTGCATGTTCGTCATCGCCGGATTTTCCGCCGGGTTGAGAACCTTGAAGAGATATTCCCTTCCGTCGTCGAGCGTCAGCCGGTAATTGCTGTCCTTCTCGCCCCAAAGCCATTCGGCCTTGCCGGAAAGCCCGTATTTTTCCCGTGCGATGCGCTCGGCCTGATCCGGGGGCACGGCAGTCGCGCCCGTCTTCAGCTCTGCGCCAAGTCCGCCTGCCGCTCCTTGGCTTGCCTTGGAGGCCATCTGTCCCATCCCGATACTGCTGTTGATCGTTTGGTGCGGAAGACAAGGCCTTCCGCACCTTTGTTGTCCGGCTCAGCCGAGCCTGGGCGCGCTGAGAACGTCTTCGGGATAGGCGGACTGATAGGCCGCAGCCAATGCCAGCACGATATCGTCGCGGAAACGCGGACCGACGAACTGCAACCCGATCGGCAACCCGCCGGCATCGAAGCCGCAGGGCACCGACACGGCAGGCTGGCCGGTCATGTTGAACGGATAGGTGAAGGGCGACCAGTCGGACCAGTCCTTGCCCTCGATCCCGCCGGGAAAATCGACACCCGCCTCGATTGCCGTCGTCGGCATGGTCGGCAGCATCAGCGCGTCATACTTTTCGTGGAACAGCGCCATCGTCACCTTGAGGTCGGCACGCACCTGCTCGGCCGTGACATAGTCGATGGCCGAGTAGGTCTTTCCCTTCTCGTAGATGCGGATCAGGCCGGGATCCATCAACTTCTTCTGCTCTTCCGTCGGATTGACCATCTCGACGGTGCGGGCTTCGGCGGCGTACCAGAGCGCCAGAAGCGCATCCTGCGGATTGGAAAAGCCCGGATCGATCTCCTCGATGATCGCGCCCATATCCGCCAGCCGCTGGGCGGCCCGCTCGACCGCAGCAGCGACATCCGGCTGCACTTCGGCATAACCGAGATTTCGGCTGTAACCGATCTTCACGCCCTCGACGCTGGTAGCATTGATCCCTTCGTGCCAGTTCGGCACCGGTGTCGGACTATAGCCATACATCGCCTTCGGCGTCGGCCCGGTTGTGGCATTCATGAACAGCGCCGCATCCTCGACCGTCCGCGTCAGCGGGCCGCGATGGGCAAGCTCGAACAAAGCCGTCGGCGTGTCGGAGGGAATCCAGCCATAGGTCGGCTTGATGCCGAACGCGCCGCAGAACGAAGCCGGGATGCGGATCGAACCCGCACCATCCGACCCCTCATGCAGAACGCCCATGTTGAGCGCGGCTGCCACGGCCGCACCGCCTGAAGAGCCGCCCGAGGCGCGATCGGTGCGCCACGGGTTGAGCGTGTTGCCGAATGCCGGACCGTGAGTGACACCCTTCCAGCCGAATTCCGGCGATGTCGTCGTGCCGAGAATGGTCACACCCGCGCCTCGCAGGCGTTCCATGATCAGGAACTCTTTTTCGGAAGGCGTCGTTGCACCGAGCGCCGAGCCGCGCCGCCACGGAATGCCCTTGACGGGAGTGAGTTCCTTGATCGTCGTCGGCGCACCATCGATGGGAGAAAGCGGTTCGCCCTTTTTCCAGCGCGCTTCGGATGCCCTGGCTTCCGCCAGCGCCAGTTCCGGCACCACATAGGCGAAGGCGTTGACGCTCGGATTGAACTTTTCGATCCGCGCAAGCGAGGCCTTGGCGGCTTCGACCGGCGACGCCTTGCCCGACGCGAACAGCTCGGAAAGCTGTGCCGCGGTCATTTCGCCAAGATCGGTCTTTTCCATCATGTTCATGATCTCAATCCTTGATGCTTCAGGCGCGCGCAGCGGCAACGGTATCCAGCGCGCGGGCAACGGCACCGAACATGTCTTCGATCTGTTCGGTAGTAATGATCAACGGCGGGCAGAAGCAGATGGCCTCACCGATATTGCGGATGATCAGGCCTTCGTCCTGGCATGCGGCAGCGATCGCTGCAGCCGCATCACCGGCATTGGCATCCGCCCAGGGCTTGATTTCCAGCGCGCCGAGCAGGCCGACGCCGCGCGAGGAATGCGCCAGCGGATGCTTGGCAAGTTCTGCCAGTCCACCGAGGAACTTTTCTTCCAGCCGTGCGACGTTGCCGACCAGATCCCGCTCCTGGATGATCTTCAGGTTTTCGAGACCAACCGCGGTCGCGACGGGATGACCGGAGGCTGTGAAGCCGTGGCCGAAGACGCCGATACGGTCGCTTTCGTCGGCGATCGGCTGATAGAAATGGTCGTTCATGATGATCGCCGAAAGCGGCATGTAGGACGACGAGATCTGCTTCGACACGACGAGCACGTCCGGCTCGATGCCGAGCGTCTCGCAGGCGAACATCTTGCCGGTACGGCCGAAGCCGCAGATGACTTCGTCGGCGACGAGAAGGATGTCGTATTTCTTCAGGATGGCCTGAACGCCCGCCCAGTAGCCGTCCGACGGCATCAGCACGCCGCCGGCGCCCATCACCGGCTCGCCCCAGAAGGCGGCGATCGTTTCCGGGCCTTCCTTGAGGATCAGGTCCTCCAGATCCTTCAGCATGCGCTTGGTGAAATCGGCTTCGCTTTCGCCTTCGAGGCCGAAATGCACATAGGACGGGCAGGATGTATGAACCATCCGGTCGAGCGGCAGGTCGAAGCTCTCATGGTTGCGCGGCAGGCCGGTGATCGAGCCTGAGGCGATCGTCACACCGTGATAGCCCTTGATCCGGCCGATGATCTTCTTCTTGTCTTTCTTGCCGAGCGCGTTGGAACGGTACCAGACCATTTTGCAGGCAAGGTCGTTGGCTTCGGAACCGGAGGAGGTGAAGTGCACCTTCGACATCGGTACCGGTGCGATCTTGACCAGCATCTCGGCCAGATCGATCGACGGCCCATGCGTCTTGTAGGAGAAGCTGTGGTAATAGGGCAGCTTTTCCATCTGCGCCTTGGCGACTTCCGCCAGCCGCTTTTCGCCGAAGCCGAGCGCCACCGACCACAGGCCGGCCAACCCCTCGATATAGCGCTTGCCGGTATTGTCGGTGACATAGATACCGTCGCCGCTCTCGATCACGAGGCCGCCGGTTTTTTCATATTTCCGAAGATTGACCATCGGATGCATCTGATAGGCCATGTCGCGGGCTTCGACCGAGTTCGGCATAATCGTCATGTGCTGCTCCATAAGCGGGCTCTGTTGCCCAGATTGATTGATATCCGACGGGCTCAGGCCGTCATCAGCGCTTCCTTTGCCCGACCGGGAATGGCCTCGATCAGGCTTTTCGTGTAGGGGTGCCGGGGTGTGTCGAAGATCTCGCTCCCCGTACCAAGTTCGACGACCTCGCCCTTCTGCATCACCATAACGCGGTCGCAGATCTTGGCCGCGACGCGCAGGTCATGGGTGATGAACACGAGGGAGAGGTTGAGGTCTTTTTTCAGCTGGCCCAGAAGTTCCAGAACCTGAGCCTGGATCGAAACGTCGAGTGCAGACACCGCCTCGTCGGCGATGATGATCTCCGGTTCGAGCGCCAATGCGCGGGCAATGCCGATACGCTGCCGCTGACCGCCGGAAAACTCGTGCGGAAAACGATTGGTTCCTTTGGGATCGAGCCCGACCATCTCCATCAGCTCGGCGGCGCGGGCGAGCGCCTTTTTCTCATCCTCACCATAGGCGATCGGCCCCGAGGCAATGATGCGCCCGACCTTTTCGCGCGGATTGAGCGACGAATACGGGTCCTGGAAGATCATCTGCATGCGTCTGCGCATGGCGCGCAGTTCTTCGCCCTTCAGATGCGCCATGTCCTGCCCGCCCAGCAGAACGCGGCCGCTCTCGGGGTCCTGCAGCCGCACGAGGCAGCGACCGACCGAAGATTTGCCTGAGCCGCTTTCGCCGACGATGCCGAGTGTTTCACCGCGACCGAGCGTGAACGACACGTCCTTGACGGCATGCACTTCACGGGCCTTGGAAAACAGCCCGCCGCCCATGCGATAGATTTTCGACAGGTTCTCGACGGCAAGCAGCGGCTCGCGGGTCTCGATACGTGCCACTCCTTCGCCGGGACGCGGGATCGCCGCAATCAGCTTCTTCGTATAGGGGTGCTGCGGCGAGAAAAGCACCTCTTCGGCCGTTCCCTGCTCGACGATGCGGCCGAGCTGCATCACTGTCACATAGTCGGCGATCTCGGCCACGACGCCGAAATCGTGGGTGATGAACATCACCGCCATGTTGCGCTCCTTCTGAAGCCCGGCGATGAGTTTCAATATCTGCGCCTGTGTGGTCACATCGAGCGCCGTCGTCGGCTCGTCGGCGATCAGCACTTCCGGCTCGAGCGCCAGCGCCATCGCGATCATCACACGCTGACGCTGACCGCCGGAAAGCTGAAACGGATAGCTGTCGGCGGCTCGCGGCGGGTCGGGCAGACCGACCTCCGTCAGAAGCGACAGCGCCTTTTCCTTGCGCTCCTTCGGAGTCAGAAGACCATGCGCCTCGAACACTTCCTCGATCTGTGCCGAGACTTTCATCAGCGGGTTGAGCGCCGACATCGGCTCTTGGAAGATCATCGCCACTCGGCGACCGCGAATGGAGTAGAGCGCATCCGCCGGCATGGTGATCAGATCGGTGGCGCCAAGCAGAATACGACCCTGCGCCACGCGCACCGTATCGGGAAGAAGCCCCATCAGCGCATTGGCCGACATGGATTTGCCCGAGCCGCTTTCACCGACCACGCAGAGCATCTCGCCGGGAAACAGCTTGAAGGAGACGCGGTCGACTGCATAGGGGCGATCAGCGCCGTCCGGAAGTGCGATGCTCAGCCTGTCGATATGGACGACCGGTTCGCCCCTCCCCTCTTCCTTCAGAGCACCCGGATGGATGACGGCGGCAGCGATTTCGTCGGATGTCACGGCATTGGTGTCGATCATGTCTGCCATGGTTACCTCCCCTTGCGCGCAAGGCGCGGGTTGAGGGCGTCGTTCAGCCCTTCGCCGACGAGGTTGAGCGCCAGCACGGTCAGAAGGATTGCAAGGCCGGGGAAGAAGCTCACCCACCAGGCCTGACGGATCACGGTGCGACCCGCGCCGATGATATAGCCCCAGGACATGATGTTGCGGTCGCCTAGCCCCAGGAAAGACAGCGAGCTTTCGATCAGGATCGCCGCCGCCACCATCATCGAGGCCAGGACGATGATCGGCGAGAGCGTGTTCGGCAGGATCTGCCGCCAGATGATCGTCGAATGCGTCTGGCCGGAAAGCACGGCGGCCTCGACGAATTCGCGCGACCGGAGCGACATTACCTCGCCGCGCAGCAAGCGCGCCACCGGTGGCCAGGAGACCACGGCAATCGAGATGACGATCGAATAAATGCTCGGCTGGAAGATCGCCACCAGCACCACGGCCAGCGCGAAACTCGGCACGCTCTGGAAGAATTCGGTGAACCGCATCAGCAGATCATCGACCCAGCCGCCGAAATATCCGGCAATTGCGCCGATCGGAATACCGATCAGTAGCGAGACGACGGTCGATACGAGCCCGACCAGCAGGGAAACCCGTGCGCCGTGGGCGAGACCCGCCGCAAGGTCGCGTCCCATCGGATCGGTGCCAAGCACGAAAGCGTCCATGGTGAAGGGCGGAATGAACGGCCGCTGCACCATCGCCCAGGGCGACTTGGTGTAGATGAACGGAGCGACGATCGAAAGAACGACGACCAGAAGCAGGATGACCAGACCGACGACGGCGCCGTGGTTCTGCGAAAAACGTTTCCAGAAATCCTTCATGACGTCACCTTGATGCGCGGATCGACGAGGCGGTAAAGCACGTCGGTGATGAGGTTGAAGAGCAGGACCATCGCCGCCGAGACGACAAAGACGCCGAGCAGCAGATTGTAGTCGCGCTGCGAAAGGGCATCGAACATCAGTCGGCCGATGCCCGGCCAGGCAAACACGGTTTCGATCAGCACTGCGCCGCCGACCAGCTGCCCGGCCTGCAGGCCGGCAAGCGTCACCACCGGCAGAAGCGCATTTCGCAGTACATGGCGGCGCTGGATGACACTGGGACGCAAGCCCTTGGCCTTGGCGGTCTTGACGAAATCGAGCCTGCCGACTTCCAGCATCGAGGCGCGGGTCATGCGGGCATAGACGGCCATGAAGAACAGCCCGAGCGTCATCGCCGGCAGGATCAGGTGCAGGAGGATATCGATCGCGCGGGCAAGGCCGGTATAGTTCGCACCGACGGTTTCGTAACCGAAGCCGGGCAACCAGCCGAGCTGGACGGAAAACAGCAGCACGCCCATCAACGCCAGCCAGAAGAGCGGCGTCGCGTAGAAGATCAGCGCGACCAGCGAGATGATCGTGTCGGCCCATTTGCCCTGACGAGCCGACGCGAAGGCTCCGGCCGCAACGCCGAGGCCGAGCGAGATCACAAAGGCAGAAAGGGAAAGCAGCAGTGTCGCCGGCAGGCGCTCGCCGATCAGCTGCAGCACCGGCAATTGCTGGCGGTAGGAATAACCGAGATCGAGCTGGACCACCGAGGAAACGTAGATCCAAAGCTGCACATAAAGCGGCTTGTCGAGGCCGAAACGTTCTCTGAGCTGTTGCAGGAAGGCAGGATCGGCATCACCTGCTTCGCCGGCCATGACCGCTGCCGGATCGCCCGGTGCGGCATGGATGAGGAAGAAATTGAGCACGGTGATACAGATCAGGATCACGACGGCCTTCAGCAATCGCCCCGAGATGAATCTCAGCATGAGCACGGCTCCGACTAGATTTTTCAGGTCAGGAATGAGCCAGGCGGAGACGGATCTCCGCCTGATAGCGACTTATTTCTTGATCCACGCGTCGCGCATGGATTCCGGCAGGCCGGAGGCGGTCGTCACGATATCCTGAACCTTGCAGTTGTAGATCGTCGGGAAACCGAGTTCGAGCAGCCAGGCGACCGGAACGTCTTCCTGAAGCTTCTTCTGCGCCTGGTCGTAAAGTTCCTGACGCTTGGACGCCGGATAGGCGACGGCAGCCTCGTCGAACAGCTTGTCGAGTTCGGGATTGGAATAGCCCTCGACATTGTTGAACGGGTTGCCTTTGGCGATCTGCGAGCTCTTGTAGTTCCGGTCCACGCCGATTGCCGGGTCACCATTCTGATAGAGATAGGTGAAGGCGATGTCGTATTCCCAGTTGGATGTGCGCTGGTTCCAGCCGGCAACGTCGGCCGCTTCGATTTCGATCGGAATACCGACTTCCTCGAGGTTCTGCTTCACGGCTTCCGCCCAGCGCTGCCACGTCTCGCCATAGGGAAGCGGCAGGAGCTTCAGCGGCTTGCCGTCATAACCGGCTTCCTTGAGCAGTTCCTTGGCCTTGTCGACATCATGCGGGTATTTCGGCTCGACATCCTTGTAGAAGGGAAGCTTTGACGATAGCGGCCCGGTCGCAACCTTGCCGTAGCCATTCCACAGAACGTCCTTGGCGAATTCGCGGTCGAGCGCATACATCACCGCCTGACGGAACTTCACATTGTCCATCGGCGCTTTGCGGTTGTTGAGCCACAGCCAGGAGAGCGGCGCGAAATATTCCCAGCCCTTTTCTGTCGTGCAGGTATTGGGCAGGTCCTTGAGCCGCGGAATGTCGAAATTCTCAACCGAACCGCCCGGAACCACGTCGATATTGCCGGTCTCGAAGGCGACCGAACGCGATGCGCCGTCCGGAATGACCTGGTAATACAGTTCGTCGAGATAGGGCTTGCCCTTCACGTAATAGTCCGGGTTCTTGACGAGATGGATGTAGCTGCCGCGCTTCCATTCGTCGAACTTGAACGGGCCGGTGCCGATGGGCTTGTCGTTGGCCGGATTGGTGGCGTAGTCGGTGCCTTCATAGATATGCTTGGGCAGGACTGGCATCGTGTAGAAGGCCAGACCGCGGATGAAGGCCTCGAAGGGCTGCTTCAGCTTGAACACGACAGTCTTGTCGTCCGGTGCCGTGACGCTTTCCACATGGGTCATCAGGTTGCGATGACGCGGCTGCATCTTCATCAGATAGTCGTTGGCGGAAAACAGCACGTCGGCCGAGGTCATCGGCTTGCCGTCATGCCACTTCACACCATCCTGCAGCGTGAACGTATAGGTCAGACCGTCATCGGAGACCGTCCACGACTTGGCAAGCGACGGCTCGGGCTTGAGGTTCTCGTCGTAGCGCAGCAGGCTTTCGTAGATATTGCCGCCGACGAGCAGAGCCGGGCCGTTGGTGGTGGTGCCGATCATGATGCTTGGTGGTTCGGGCTGAACGATGAGGTTCAGTTTGCCACCCGGTACGGCCTGGGCAAAGGCCACTGTCGTCGTCATGAAAAGGGCGAGGGATGCAGAAATCAGTCGTCGCATGAAGTTCCCCTTTATGGATTTTCGTTTGCGTGCAGACGTCACTTCGTGATCGTATCGGACCTACAATATACCGATATATCGATACATCATCTTGACTCCGGCCTTTGGCACCTGTCAAGCAAGGCAGGTGATTTTTTGCATAAAACTTGCACTCGAAAACCTGTCGCTCAAAAAATAATCAACCTGCGGAAAATCGCGACGCCATATGCTTTGAAGACAGACAAGCAGCAGCAATGAGGTCCTGATAAAGATGGAATTGATGAGCCGGACGGACGCAAAAATCCCTCACATCGCGCTGGTCAGCAGCACGCTCGATCTCACCTTTCTGAAAACCGCATTTGAGGCTTCGGGCCTGAATGTGCGGCTGAGCATTTACCCCGAGCCCGGCTTCGAGGAAGCCGATGTAGCTGTGGCGTGGAACCCGCCGCACGGGCTTCTGGCCGATATGCCGAACGTGAAAATGGTGCACAGCATCGCGGCAGGCCTGGACAACATCTTTGCCGACCCGAAGCTTCCTGCCGTCCCCGTCTGCCGTGTCGTCGACAGCCAACATGCGCTTGGCATGGCGGAATATGCGATCTGGTCCGTGCTGCTGTTCCATCGAGAAATGGACAGGCATCTGCAAAACGCCGCGCACAAACGCTGGGAACGTCCTGCACAGAAGGCGGCACAGGATTATACGGTCGGCATACTGGGTTTCGGCGCAATCGGTCGTACCGTCGGGCGCAGTCTGCGCGGCCTCAACTACAATGTCCGCGGATGGGCACGCTCGCCCAAGGAAGAGGCGGGGATCGCCACCTATTGCGGCGACGCGCAACTGCCGGATTTTCTCAACGGTTGCGATGCGCTGATCTGCCTGCTTCCCCTCACCGATGCCACGCGCGGCATATTGAATGGCGACCTGTTCGCCCACCTGCCGCAGGGGGCCGCGATCATCAACATGGGGCGTGGCGAGCACATGGTGGAGGCCGATCTTCTGGCTGCGATCGAGAGCGGCCATCTGCGCGGTGCAGTCCTCGACGTCTTCCTCAAGGAGCCCCTCCCCGAGGAAAGCCCTTTATGGAGCCATCCCAAGATCTTTGCGACGCCGCATATCGCCTCCATGCCCAATCCGGGCGATGTCGCCGCGCAGATTTTCGAGAATGCCACGCGCATCCTGGCGGGACAGGAGCCGCTCAATTCCGGCAGTCGTGAAAGCGGCTATTGAGCCGCAGGCGCCAGCATCACGTCCAGCGTCGACAGATCGAAGCCGGGTTCCTGCACGATCAGGCCCGGTTGGTCGGCAAAGACATATTCGACGACTGCGGCGATATCGTCGAGATGCCGCCGCATCAGATCATGGGCGCGATCGGCATCACCGGCGCTGATCGCTTCGTAAATGGCCCGGTGCTCCTGTTCGACCTCGTCGAAATAACCCGACCGCGGGATGGCGAAGCGCCTTATCCGGTCAAGCTGCCCCGTCGCATTGTGAATGGTCTGCCAGACATCCGGAAAACCGGCCATCGTGCAGATCAGCCGGTGAAAGTCATTGTCGACCGCAAAGGACTGGTCGTAGTCCTGACGCTTGGCCGCATCGCCCTGCAGGAACATCAGAAGGTCGAAATCCCGGTCCCGCGCGGCGTCATGGGAACGCGCGGCTAACCGCACCATCCGCAGTTCCAGACTGGAGCGGATGAGATGCCCCTCGATCACGCCCCGCAGAGAGATGCTGTTGACGAAGGTGCCGCCGCTCGGCACCACATTGACCAGCCCCTCCTGCGCAAGCCTTAACACCGCCTCGCGCATCGGGGTACGCGATACGCCGAGCTCGGCGCAGGTTTCCTTCTCGCTGATCGTCGCGCCCGGCTCCATCTTCATGGTGATGATCGCATGGCGGATGTAGTTATAGGCCGTCAGCGCCTTGGGTTGACCAGCCGCATTTCCGGGCAGGAAGTCGGACTGATTTAAACGTGTGTTCATTTCGGTCCTCCTCCCATGATGGTTTTCAGCCGGCGCCATACCGATATATCGCGGCTTCTCCCTAGCCTCTTCTCCAAGGTTTGCAAGGAATATCGTCAGGTTTTGCAGGCAAAGCTCCGCCCCGCGGGTGTTCTGCACCCACGTGAACGCGCGACAGGGAGACTTCCGGAACATGGCTGCGATACTAGATCGCAGCCACCTCCTTTTTTCGCCGGACGATCAACACCACGGCAGCAAGCAGCAGGGTGCCGAAGATGAACAGGAAGGCCGCGGCGGCGATCGCCGGGCTGATATTGTCGCGAATGGTGGAAAACATCTGGCGCGCCAGCG
>RCUP01001619.1_pt1 | contig 13349 bp, 9 predicted proteins | sample 2166341 | NCBI WGS metagenome assembly RCUP01 (sample SAMN09932325, study PRJNA488358) | compost metagenome | isolation source: compost soil in succinonitrile-enriched | place: Germany: Experimental Botanical Garden | reverse complement strand
CCTTTTTCACCGTCTGATGAATATTGCGGTCTTATCCGTCCATAAAGCGGGCGAGCGGACGGAGCAAGCGTCGTCGGCGACCTTGGCGGTTGACCCTGCCCATAATCTTTCGTCAAACCGGAGAAAGCCGCGTTCAAGGCGAAGTTTCGGGGAAGAAACCATGCGCAACACGATCCTGAGAGCCGCTCTGCCGGCGCTTGTCATCCTGGCCGCCGTGCCGGCTCTGGCCCAACCCGCCTCGGCCCAGACCGTCGGCGCCGCGCCGACCTATCAGCAGCCGCCGCAGCCGATCGCGCAGATCCTCGATTCCAAGCCCAACCCGACGGCTAGCCTGAGCCCCGATCGTCAGACCTTGTTGCTGCAGGATCGCGCCAACATGCCGACCATCGCCGAACTGGCCGAGCCCATGCTGCGTCTGGCTGGATACCGCTTCAACCCGCAGAACAACGGCCCGGCCAACAGTCGCGCGAGCTGGCTGACCGGTCTCAGCTTCCAGGCGGTCGAGGGCGGCGTGGCGCGTCCCGTCGCCGGTCTGCCCGCCAACGCGCGCCTGACCCATGTCAGCTGGGCGCCGAACGGCAAGGCGGTGGCCTTCCTGGTGAATACGCCGAACGGGCTGGAATTGTGGACCGCCGACGTGCCCTCGGCCCAGGCGCGCCGCCTGACGGGGCCGACCGTCAACGCCGCTGCTGGGTCTGGCTATAGCTGGCTGCCGGACGCCTCGGGCCTGCTGGTTCAGGCCGTGCCCGCAGGTCGTCGCGCCGCGCCCGACGTGACGCGCCCGCCCTCGGGCCCGACCGTGGCCGAGACCGGCGGTCGCGCGGCGCCGGTGCGCACCTATCAGGACCTGCTGACTAATGCGGGCGACGAGGCCCTGTTCGACCACTACTTCACCAGCCAGCTGACCATCGTGCCGCTGAACGGTCGCGCACGCACCATCGGCCAGCCGGGCGTCTTCCTGAACGCCTCGGTGTCGCCTGACGGGCGCTACATCCTGCAGACGCGGGTCAAGAAGCCCTACAGCTACGTCGTGCCCGCCAGCCTCTTCCCGGCGGACGTGATCATCACCGACCTGAACGGGCGTGAAGCGCACCGCGTCGCCGACCTGCCGCTGCGTGACAATGTGCCGACGCCGTTCGACGCCGTGGCCCCCGGCCCGCGCTCGGCCCAGTGGCGCGCCGACGCCGACGCCACCCTGGTCTGGGTCGAAGCCCAGGACGGCGGCGATCCGCGCAACGCCGCCGAGGTGCGTGACCGCGTCTTTATGTTGCCCGCGCCGTTCAATGACCGCCCGCGGACGCTTGTGGATCTGAAGGAACGCTATGCCGGTGTCCTGTGGGGCCGCGATGACGTGGCCATCGTCAACAGCCGCTGGTTCAACACCCGCCACGAGACTCGCACCCTGGTCGATCCGTCGAACCCCGGCGCAGGCCGCGTCCTGGTCGATCGCAACTATCAGGACCGCTACAATGACCCCGGCGCGGTGGTGCTCGAGCCGAACGCGCGCGGCCGTTCGACTATTCGCTTCACCGCCGACGGGTCCAAGGTCTTCGTCGAGGGCGACGGCGCCACGCGTGCGGGCGAGTATCCCTTCCTCGACACTCTGGACCTGAAGACCGGCGAGACCGAGCGTCTGTGGCGTTCGGCCCAGGGCGAGTACGAAACCGTCGTCGGCATTCTGGATGATGCGGGCCGCAAGCTGGTGACCTATCGCGAGAGCCGCACCGATCCGGCCAACCTGCGTCTGCGCGATCTGGACGGCGGCGTGACCCAGCTGACCCAGTTCCCCGATCCGGCGCCGCAACTGGCCGAGGTGAAGAGCCAGCTGATCACCTATACCCGCGACGACGGGGTCCAGCTGTCGGGCACCCTCTATCTGCCGGCCGGCTACGACAAGGATCGCGACGGTCCGTTGCCCTTGGTGATGTGGGCCTATCCGGCCGAGTTCACCGACGCCGCCGTGGCCGGTCAGGTGGTGGACACCGACAACCGCTTCGTGCGCCCGACCGGCATCAGCCACCTGTTCCTGCTGACCCAGGGCTATGCCGTCCTGGACGACCCGACCATGCCCATCATCGGCAAGGACGGGGCCGAGCCGAACGACACCTACATCGAGCAGCTGTCGGCCAGCGCCAAGGCGGCGGTCGATGCGGTGGTGGCCCTAGGCGTCGCCGACCGCGACCGGATCGCTGTCGGCGGCCACTCCTACGGCGCCTTCATGACCGCCAACCTCTTGGCCCACACCGACCTGTTCAAGACCGGCATCGCGCGTTCGGGCGCCTATAACCGCACCCTGACGCCGTTCGGCTTCCAGGCCGAGCAGCGCTCCTACTGGGAGGCGACCGAGACCTATACGGAGATGTCGCCCTTCACCTACGCCAACAAGGTCAATGAGCCGGTCCTGCTGATCCACGGCGGCGCCGACGACAACTCGGGCACCTTCCCGGTGCAGTCGGAACGCTTCTATGCGGCGCTGAAGGGCAATGGCGCGACGGTGCGTTACGTCGTCCTGCCGCTGGAAGCCCACGGCTATCGTGCGCGGGAATCGGTCGGCCACACCCAGTGGGAGATGGTCACCTGGCTGGACCGCTATCTGAAGCCGAAGGCGACGACGGCGGAGTAAGTCGCTTCTTTCCTCCCCACTCTGTGGGGAGGGGGACCACGAAGTGGTGGAGGGGGCGGCGCAAACGTCAGCCGTGGAGTCGCCCCCTCCGTCACGTCGGCTGCGCCGCCGCGCCACCTCCCCATGGAATGGGGAGGAAAGAGGTTATCTGTCCCATTCTGGCACATCGCCGTAGAGGCCCGCCAGAAACTCGATGAAGGCCCGTACCCGGTTTTCGGCGCGCGCACGCCCGGCGGTCAGGGCGAAGATCGCGACATCTGACGCCCCCGCATACTGCGGCAAGACCCGCAGCAGCCGCCCGTCACGCAGCTCGTCCCCCACGTCCCAGGTCGAGCGCAGGGCGATGCCGGTCCCGGCCAGCACCAGTTCGCGCGCCACCTCCGACGAATTGGTCCGCACCCGGCTGCGGGCGCGGAAGGTCACGGGGCCGTCCGGGCCTTCCAGTCGCCAGGCAGACTGGTTCTCGGCCGCCAGCTGGGCGTGGGTGCGCAGATCGTCCAGCGCCTGCGGCGCGCCGTGCTCGGCCAGATAGGCGGGGGCGGCGCAAAGGACGCGGCGGTTCGGGGCCAGCCGGTGCATGGCGGGATCGCCAGCCTCATAGCTGCCGATGCGCACGGCCACATCCACGTCCTCGGCCATCAGGTCGACGAAGGCGTCGGTCAGGTTCAGTTCCAGCGTCAGCCGGGGGTGGGCGTCCAGGAAGGGCGTCAGCAGCGGGGCCAGCCGCCGCCGCCCGAACGAGGTCGGCGCCGAGACGCGCAGCAGGCCGCGCGCCTGGGTGGTGCGGCGCGACACCAGGGCCTCCAGATCCTCGACCCCGTCCAGCAGTTGCATGGCGCGGTCATAGACCAGCCGCCCGGCCTCGGTCGGGGCCAGTCGCCGCGAGGTGCGCTCGATCAGGCGCACCCCCAGCCGGTCCTCCAGCCGCGCCAGCCGTCGGGAGGCCACGGCGGGGGACAGGTCCAGGCGGCGGGCGGCGGCGGACAGGCTGCCTTCCTCCAGCGCCCGAACAAAGATCTCATACTCGGCCAGCATGGCGCGGTCTCATCATTGCAATATTGGCAAAGATAACCGTCGATCTTCGCCGTGGCTAGACGGCGGGCGCCGGGCTAGGCTTCAGGCTCAAGGAGAACCGCCATGTCCACGACCTATGTCCGCCACGGAAGCCTGAGCGTCGCCGCCGAACTGGACGCCTTCGTCCGCGACGAGGCCGCGCCGGGGACGGGCGTCGCGCCCGACGCCTTCTGGGCCGGGGTGGAGGGGTTGCTGGGCGAGTATGCGCCGAGGAACCGCGCCCTGCTGGCGCGCCGCGACGAACTGCAAACTCAGTTGGACGACTGGCACCGCGCCCATCCGGGCCAGCCGGACGCCGAGGCCTATCAGGCCTTCCTGCGCGAGATCGGCTACATCGAACCTGAGCGGATGGACGCCCGCGCCGAGACGGCCAATGTCGATCCCGAGATCGCCGCCATGGCCGGGCCGCAACTGGTCGTGCCCCTGACCAACGCTCGCTATCTGCTGAACGCCGCCAACGCCCGCTGGGGCAGCCTGTACGATGCGCTGTACGGCACCGACGCCCTGGGCGAAGCGCCGAAGAGCGGCGGCTATGACCCCGAGCGCGGGGCCAGGGTCATCGCCCGCGCCCGCGCCGTGTTGGATCAGGCGGCACCTTTGGCCGATGGCAGTCACGCCGAGGCGGTGGAGTACCGCATCGAGAACGGTCGGCTGGTTGTCGGTCTTTCGGGCGGGCGGACGGCGGGTTTGGCCGATCCGGCGGTCTTCGTCGGCCATGCGGGCGAGGCGGCGGCGCCCTCGGGCGTTCTGCTGCGCCACAACGGCCTGCATCTGGAGATCGTCATTGACCGTGATCACCGCATCGGGCGCACCGATCTGGCGGGTGTCGCGGATGTGGTGGTCGAGGCGGCCCTGTCGGTTATCGCTGACGCCGAGGACAGCGTCGCGGCGGTGGACGCCGATGACAAGCGACTGGTCTATTCCAACTGGCTGGGCCTGATGCGCGGCGACCTGTCGGCGGGCTTCGTCAAGGACGGCCAGACGGTGCAGCGGCGCATGAACGGCGACCGTTCCTATACCGCTCCGGACGGCTCGGCCTTCGCCCTGAAGGGGCGCAGCCTGCTGATGGTCCGCAACGTCGGCCTGCACCTGACGACCGACGCCGTGCTGGACGGGGAGGGGCGCGAGACGCCCGAGAGCCTGCTGGACATCGCCATGACCGGCCTGATCGGCCTGCACGACCTGAAGCGCCCGGCGGATCAGCGCAACAGCCCCGCCGGCTCCATCTATGTGGTGCGGCCCAAGATGCACGGCTCGGAAGAGGTCGCCTTCGCCGACGCCGTGTTCGGCGCGGTCGAGGCCATGGTGGGTCTGCCGCCGCTGACGCTGAAGATGGGCATCATGGACGAGGAGCGCCGCACCAGCGTCAACCTGGCCAACTGCATCGCTGCGGCCAGGGGGCGGGTGGCCTTTATCAACACCGGCTTCCTGGATCGTACCGGCGACGAGATCCATTCGGTGATGGAGGGCGGGCCGGTGGTCCGTAAAGAAGCGGTTCGCAACACGGGCTGGATCAAGGCCTATGAAGACCGCAACGTCGACATCGGCCTGAAGGCCGGGCTGGCGGGGCGTGCCCAGATCGGCAAGGGCATGTGGGCCGCGCCGGACCGCATGGGCGAGATGCTGGCGACCAAGGCGGGGCACCCGCGGGCCGGGGCCTCGACCGCCTGGGTCCCGTCGCCCACGGCGGCGACGCTGCACGCCCTGCATTACCATGAGGTCGACGTCTGGGCGCGCCAGGTCGAGATTGCTGAGCGTGCCGCCACCGGCCTGACGCCCCTGCTGACGCCGCCATTTGCGACGGAAACGCCCTCGGCCGACGAGATCCGACAGGAGCTGGATAACAACGCCCAGGGCATCCTGGGCTATGTCGTGCGCTGGATCGATCAGGGCGTCGGCTGCTCCAAGGTGCCGGACATCCACGACGTCGGCCTGATGGAGGACCGGGCCACCTTGCGTATCTCCAGTCAGCACCTGGCCAACTGGCTGCGCCACGGTGTGGTCACGGAGGGCGAGGTGAGGGCGGCGCTGGAACGAATGGCCGTGGTGGTCGATCGCCAGAACGCGGGCGATGCGTCCTATCGCCCGCTGGCTCCGGCCTTTGACGGTGCGGCGTGGAATGCGGCCTGCGATCTGGTGTTCAAGGGGCGCGAGCAGCCCAACGGCTACACCGAACATCTGCTGACCGCCTGGCGACGTCGCGCCAAGGCGGGTTGAGGATGACGCGGCGTACCGTCGCTGTCCCAAAATGAAGCGAAAGCTTGTCAAGGCTGAACGTCGCTCCTAGAACTGCGATCGTTAACGTTTCATTAACCATTGCAGCCAGGGCTGACGCCGCATCTGCTGGGTTTGTGTGCCATTTTGGGATGGCATGCCTCTTGGAACGCTGACCAACGAACCCCTCCTGGTGGCGGGGATGCGCTTGGGGAGGCGAATCGTGGGCTGGCTCGGGAATGCTGCATATGCACGCGTCGCTCTGACCGCATGCGTGATCGCGCTGTTGGAACTCGCCCAGCCATCGGTTGCATTGGCCTATGAAGGGCTGCCTGGTGCGGCCGCCTATGCCCCCGAATTGAGCGTAACCCTGGCAGGGCGGATCGATGACCACTGCGCCATCTCCGGCGGAGGAGCCATGGCGCTCGGGGAACTGACACCCGGAGAGTCGGTGGCGGCGGATTTCTCGCTGGATTGCAACGTCCCTTTCGACATTCGCATTGCGTCGGCGAATGGCGGGCTGACGCATCTGACCAAGCCTGATGGCGAAGGTCCGTTCGCGGGGCGTCTGCCATATGATCTGCAGGTTCGCATCCCGACGCTCAACCCTGGCGCATCGTCCCTGACCGGTTCCTTCTCCAGCGCAGAGTTGAGGGGCGAGGCGATCATGAGCAGCGGTCAGGCCGTAGCTGCGGCGGGGCGCAGTCGTTTGGCGCTGACGACCAGAAACGTGCAGGGCGCAGGATTGCTGGCTGGCGACTATTCCGAAATTTTGACTATTTCAGTCGAGCCGAGAATGTAAAATTCTACATACTTCACGATGCTTTTTGAACTGATTTCTATCAGTAGTAGTATTTAAAACCATTATTTCAGCATTCGATAGCAGTTTGTGCGTTTAATATTCTCTTTTTTGGCTAATTTGTTTGCCGTGCTGAATGTAAAATTCTAACATCGTTATCGGATTGGGGTGGATGTGTCCCGATCATTGTTTTCAAGCAGGAGGCTAACAATGAAAATGGTATCGCTTTTCGCGACTGCTGCGGCTGTCGCTCTCATCGCTGGTTCGGCTTCGGCTCAGGCTGTGACTGAAACGAGCTATGTGAATCCGGCCAATGCCGGAAATTCGGGAACTGTCGCCGAAGAACTGACCGCGACCTTCTCGATCTCGGGTTCGGTTTCTCCGTCGTGCATTCTGGGCAATGGCGACGGCGATCTGGATGACGTCAACTTCGGCACGCTGGGCATCTATGGCGATGCCGCCAACGGCGTGGACAACGCCTTTGAAATGGTCGGCGCGAACAGCAATGGCAACTCCAGCACCAATGCTGCGGGCTGCAATACCTCGAACCGCCTGACGCTGACGAAGACCAACGGCACCCAGGGTCTGCTGAACGCCGACGCCGCCGCCGCTGGTTGGGATCCGAACGTCTTCCAGGCCAACATCCCCTACAGCCTGGGCGCCGTTTACACGGCCGGCAGCCCCGGTCAGGAGGGCGTTTCGGCCAGCGGCGGCAAGTTCACCGTCAGCACCACCGAAGCCAGCGACTCGCGTGAGAACAACGCTTGGCGCAGCGGTCTGGGCATCCGCGTGGACATTCCTGCGGCCGCCAAGGCCCTGGTCGCCGGCACCTACACCGACACTGTCACGGTCCTGATTGAAGTGATCTGATCCTGTCGGGTCGAAATGAAAGCGGGGAGGTCCGCCTCCCCGTTTTCTCTTTGTTTGGCTTTGAGTTTCTACATAACGCTGTCGGTCCAGCGAGGGGCAGGGATGACGATGCGTCGATCTGTGAATTTCATGCGTGGGTTGTCGCTGGCGGCGGCCGTTGTCGCCTTTTCGCTCATGTTGATTCCGGTCGCCAAGGCGATGCGTCTGGCTCCGATGGTCGCCGAGATGTCGACGTCCGGAAGCGGCGCCACGGCGCGGATCGAGGTCGGAAACGTCGGTTCTCGCGCCATGCCGTTCGAAACCGCCATCACGCGCGTCGAAATGGATTCCGAGGGGCGGATCACCGAAACCCCTGGCGATGATGATTTTTTGGTCTTCCCGCCTCAGGGACTTGTGGCCGTCAACGGGCAGCAGGTCGTCAGGGTGCAGTGGGTCGGCCCGCCCCTGGAGCAGACGCGCGCCTATTATCTGGCGGTCAAGCAGTTGCCGGTCGAGACCGACCCGACCGCGATCCCGGACACGCAGAGCGCGATTTCCGTCAACGTCCTCTACACGATGAAGACGCTGTTGCTGGTGAGCCCGCGAGGGGTCACGCCTGATGTGAAGGTGACGTCGGTTTCGCCGACGGACGTGACCACTCCTCAGCCCGAGATCGATCCGTCGCTTTCCGTGACCGACCTGCCGGCTCCGGTTTCGACGCCGGGCGTGAAGGTCGAAGTCACGAACCAGGGCGGGCGGCACGCCATGATGAGTGGAGCGACCTGGATCATTGAAGGCACCTCCGTGTCGGGCGAGTCCTTCAGCCGTCGTTTGAGCGGAACGGAAGTCTCGCAAATGGTCGGCGTGGGCTATGTCCCTGCGGGCGGCGGCCGGCGGGTGTTTGACTTGCCGCTGGGGGTCGCGCTGGATCCGGCGAAGCCGATGACGGTGCGCTTCACGCGATGACGGCGACATGGCGAGTTCTTGCTATCGGTTTGCCGATCGGCATGGTTTGTCTGGGGCAAGGCTCGGCCAAGGCTCAGGCTGCGAGCGATGTCGAAAGCGCCCAATCGACGATTCAGGACGCGGCGAAGTCTGCGAAGCCGGATCTGAACCCCTATGATCGGGACATCAATCTCACTGCGCCGCTTCAATTCAACTCGCGGATGCTGGGCGAAATCGACGTCCTGCTGACAAAGGACGATGATCTCTACGTCGATAGCGAGAGCTTCCGGCGGCTGATTGATCCGCTATTGACGGTGGAGGCCCAGGCGCAACTTCGACAGGGCTTGGGCTCTCTGACCTCGTTCACGCCCGAGCAGATCGAGGCGCTGGGCATTCGTTTGGAATATGATCCCCAGCAACTGGCCATAATGGTTTTGCGGATCGATCCCTCCAGGCGAGCGGTCGAGAATATCTTTCGCGAAAGCCGACGAGACGAACCGGGTCAGACCCCTGAGAGCTTCTCTGCCTATCTGAACACCAACGTCGCCCTGGTGAAGCGGTCGGACGAAAGCGGCTTTGACAAGCCGTCGGTGTTTCTCAACGGGGCTGTCCGAGCCGGGAACGTCGTCTTTGAGGCCGATGTTCAGGGGCGCGAGAATTTCAGCGACGACAGCTATGAGATGTATCGTCGCTACGCGCGGGTTGTTTATGATCAACCCGAACATTACCGCCGATTTTACCTGGGTGACCTCGATCCGGAAACGAGAGGCCGTCAAGGTTTTGCGCAGATCGGCGGGGTCGGGGTCGTTCGTCAGCGACAGAGGTTCGACAGCTTCCGCTCCAACGCCCTGGTGGGCAATCGTCAGCTTCTGCTTCAGGAAAATTCAACGGTCAGGGTGCTGCGTAACGGCGTGCTGCAGCGCGAATTGGTCCTGGATGCGGGCCAGTATGATGTTTCAAACCTGCCTCTCGAAGTCGGTAGCAACGAAATAGAGCTGGAAGTCGTCGGCATATCGGGACTTCAGAACAGCGTCCGCTACAGCGCCTATTTGGACGTCATCGATCTGGAGCCTGGCGACTATGAGTATGGCGCCTTCCTGGGGCTCAATAGCGATTTCGCCTTCGGCTCCCCATCCTATGACGATGGAGAGCTGGTTTTCAGCGGCTACTTCCGCAAGGCCTTCCTCGATGCGCCGGCTGTCGGTGTCGGCTTGCAGGCGACCGAGGCCGTGCAGACCGTTTCGGCCCAATCCCAGCTGGTTCTCGGATCAGGCGCCAGGCTCCGGTTCGACGGTGCGGCTAGCAATGCTGACACAGGGACCGGTTACGCCCTGGGCTTAGGCCTCGATTATATTTTCGATCAGGGTGTTCAACTCGACAGCCTTACGATCAGCGCCGACTACACTTCCGAGGATTTCTCAGTCCTCGGCAACGAGGCAGGCGTGAACCCCATATCCTGGCAGGTGTCGGGCAACTATACGCGCGTCTTCGATCAGCGTTGGACGGGCAGCGTGGTCGGCAGCTACCGCATCAGTCGGCAGGTCGATCGGGGGGACGGCTATTCGCTGAACCTGATCAGCAACTATCGCATCAATCCGCGCTGGTCCATTCAGGGGGGCGTCGAGTATGTGAAGACAGGCAGCAAAAGTCCGTTCAGCAATGACGGGTTCGGAGTCAGCTTTGCTCTGGTCTGGCAGCCGGGCGTCGATCGCAGAGCCGAGGCGCGCTATAATTCGGCGCGCAATTCTGGCAGCGTGCGATACAGTAAAACGACTGACAATCATGTCGGGGCTTACGGCTATTCTCTAGCGTCGACCTATGAGGACGGTCCAGGCTCTCTGTCAGGCCAGGTCGATTACATCGGCAACCGGTTCGCGGCCAACCTGTCGCATGGCGCCTATGGCCAGAGCTTCAGTGATATTGGCGATCGACAGATTACGACGCTGCGCCTTGGGTCATCCATAGCCGCCGTTGGCGGCTCATGGGGGATCGGTCGCAATATTTTCGACAGCTTCGCGATTGTCCGCCCCCATCCGTCGCTCGACAGCCCTGTTATCGTGGGCGACACCCTGGCGCAGGGGCGCTATGTCGCTCGGAGCGGGCCCCTCGGCGGCGCAGTGGCCAACAATCTGATTTCCTACGTCAACCAGAGCGTTCGGCACGACGCCCTGGACCCGCCCATCGGCTATGACACGGGCGTCGGGACCTCCCGCGTCTTCCCGGCCTATCGTTCGGGATATGAGATCGTGGTCGGGCGTGCGGACTTTGTCAGTGCTGTCGGTCGGTTGGTCGATCGCAGTCAGCGCCCCATCGCCCTGACGTCTGGCCGCATCCGCCCGGTCGACGAACCGAACGCCAAGCCGGAACTTTTCTTCACCAATACCGCTGGACGTTTTGCGGTCCAGAACCTGACCCCTGGCCGGCGTTATCTGGTCGAACTGCCTTCCATCGAGCGCGCGTTCGAGATTTCGGTGCCGGAAGATTCCGATGGACTGCTGGATCTCCAGCAGGTTTCTCTGTCTGTGGAGATCGCCAATGACTAGGCTTGGTTTGAGGCGCGGCGCCGCTCTCGGCGTGGTGGCGGCTGTGTGGTCTGTGGCGGCTGCCGGCGCCGCCAATGCCGATTGCCGTCTGACCATTACGGCGCCCCAGGACTACTGGGTCATTCGCCATGATCCCTATGCGCAGGAGATCGCGCTGGGCGAATTCGACCTGATGCTGACCAATGAGGGTGACGCCAACTGCGTCGGCCAGATTCAGACGGAAACCCTGGGTGAAGCCTTCGGCATGGTCCGATCTGAGGATGTCAGCCGCATCCCCTATGCGTTGGTGGACGAACGAAACGGCACGGATGTCACGCCGCGAGCGGGGGCGAGCGCGCGGCGGGCTTCGGCCCGTCCCGTCTCGCTGGCGCCCGGCGACCGAGAAATGCTTCGCTTCAGTCTGGTGGTGTCGCCGGAAGCCGCATTGGGGGACGGGGACTACACTCAGAATCTGGTCTTCGCGGTGAATACGCCCGACGGCATGCCGCTGGCGGAGCGCCTTGTGACGGTCGGTATTTCCGTGCCTGCGGCGGCGCTGATGGGTTTGAAGGGCGCGGTTCAACGGACAGGCGCCGGCGCGACCATCGATCTGGGAGAACTGACCGAGGGGCGACGCGCTCTGGGGGCCTCGCTCTATGTGCTTAGCACGCGTGGTTACGCGATCGGCGTTTCGTCTGACAACCAGGGCAAGTTGCGCCTGGCCGCTACCGATTGGAGCATTCCTTACGGCCTGGCGCTGGGCAGCGAAGAGGTAAACCTAGTGCAGGGTGACGAGGTCCGAGTGGCTTCGCGTCGACCCAGGGTCGATGACTACCCCTTGTCCATTCAGATTGGAGACACGTCGAACCGGCGTGCGGGCGAATACACGGACACGCTGCGGTTTACGATTTCGCCCTTCTAGCAGGGCCTCAACGGGGGGCGATAGTAAGAGTCAGGACGACAGGCGCGTTCAGTTGAACGTCGTCAAACCGCAATACCATGTCACGTATGGTGGCCATGCTCGACTGCCCCAGCATGTGCATGCCGGAGGCGTTGAGCGCGAAAGCGTCCTGACCGTACCACAGGCTGACCCTTTCCTGACTGGCCAACTGTCGATAGTTGGCCGAGACCGTATAGCCGCCGGCGATGTTGCAGGCCTCGACCACCGAGCGACGCTCGCCTTCGATGATGTTCACGGGGCCGCCCGAGTCGATCGAGCACGACGGAGCGACCATCGCAGAAATGCGAAAGGCGCCTGTGCCTGAATTGCCCGAAGCCTGGGCGACGTGCGGTGCTGCAAGAGCGGTCAGGCCGGCGACGACCGTTAGAAAGGCTCGGCGTTTTGCCGAATTCAACTTGGTCATGACGTCCTCATCACCACGGATTTCAATGGACGATACTTGACGGGTCTTAACTTGAGGCGATCAGACAGGCTTAGCTGGTGCTTAAGCCTTATCGTAAACTCTCGCTAACCCTGTTCACCTAAGCGGGCGAGTGCGGCGATGGTTGAGGGTGAAAACGTATGAAAAAGGGGGCGCGATCCGCGTCGCGCCCCCTTTAAGATGGAGTAGCCCGTGTGGGGGACTTCAGGTCTTGGCGCCGGCCCGGCCGCGACCCAGTTCGCGATTCAGCCACAGGGCCAGCAAGGTGCAGACGGCGCCCGACAGCAGGTAGCCGCCGCCCGCCACCAGGCCGAACTTGCCCGACAGGGCCAGGGCCGCCAGCGGGGCGAAGCCCGCGCCGAACAGCCAGGCCAGGTCCGAGGTCAGGGCCGAGGCCGTGTAGCGGTTGCCCAGGCTGAAGCTGGAGGCGATCGAGCCCGAGGCCTGGCCGAAGGACAGACCCAGCAGGACGAAGCCCAGGATCATGTAGGCCAGTTCGCCCACCGGGCCGCCGTCCAGCATCTGGGGCGCGAAGCCCGAGAAGGCGGCGATGCCGGCGGCGGTGACGGCCAGCAGGGCGCGACGGCCATAGCGGTCGGCCAGCCAGCCCGAGGCCAGGATGGCGATCAGGCCGAAGACGGCGCCGACCAGTTCGATCATCAGGAAGCGGCTGGGCGACTCCTCCGTGTAGAGGAAGATCCAGGACAGCGGGAACACCGTCACCATGTGGAACATGGCGAAGCTGGCCAGGGGGGCGAAGGCGCCGATGACGATGCCGCCGCCTTCTTCACGCACGGCCTTGGTCACGGGGGCAGGGTGCAGCTCCAGCGTCTCGAACGCGGCCTGGAAGGCGGGCGTCACCACGATGCGCAGGCGGGCGAACAGGGCCACGACGTTGATGGCGAAGGCCACGAAGAAGGGATAGCGCCAGCCCCAGTCGA
>RCUP01001617.1_pt1 | contig 13357 bp, 7 predicted proteins | sample 2166341 | NCBI WGS metagenome assembly RCUP01 (sample SAMN09932325, study PRJNA488358) | compost metagenome | isolation source: compost soil in succinonitrile-enriched | place: Germany: Experimental Botanical Garden | reverse complement strand
TGACAAACGTCAGAGCGGAAATAATTTAGGAGGAGCGCAGCTTTTGAAGACTAAAAAACACGCTACTCAGCGTTTTCAGTCTTTAGCCTCGACAGAACTTTGAGAAATTCGCACATCCCGTTGCGGATAAGGAATCCGGATATTGTAGTGTCTGAACAAGCGGTCAATTTCAAAACGAATCTCCGATTTGTAGATATTGATGTCCCAACTTTGATCCGCCCAAAACATGATCTCCATCTGCAGTCCGTTTTCTCCGAAATCATTCAGTCGCACGCTTACACCACCGGATTTATTCACTTTCGGGTGACTCAATACGGCTTGTTTCAAGAGCTCGCTGACCAAATGTGTATCGCTTCCGTAAGCTACTGTAACCGGAATCCGGAAACGGGAAAGTGTGCTGCCGTGACTCCAGTTTTCAATGTATTCCTGTGTGAATTTGGCATTCGGTACGATCAGAATATTTCCGTCGCGTGTTTCAATCTGTGTGGTTCTGACATTGATCTTAATGATCTTTGCAACCATTGGTTCGGAGGATTTTCCGTCGTTTATTTCCACCACATCTCCCACGCGGATACTTCCTTCGAAAAGCAATACGAGTCCGGAAAATAAGTCTTTAAACACATCCTGAAGTCCGAGCCCGATTCCGACCAATAAAGCTGCAGAACCTCCGATGAAAATTTTCGCATCTACATCCAAAGCCGCCAAAACAGAAATGAATGCAATAATAGTAATGATGTATTTGGCAACCTGAACGTACACATATTCTGTCCCGATTTCCGATCTTTTTGCCCGCTTGAATCTCCGCTGAATGAACAAACGTGCAATGTTCAGGAACACGCGTGCCCCGAAAATGATCAGAATAACTAAAATGACGTTCTCAAAACTGATTTTGATCTTGGAAGTATTGATGAAGTTGAAATCCAGGAATTCCTGAAAAGTAACATCTTCATTATTGATGTTGAAACTCATGATGGAAATATATCCTGCCAAGGCAAAACCACTTTGGCTTAAGAGTCTGAGCCAAATAGCTTTTCTTCCTTCCAGATGAATATTTGCCGATGTGAGATAGCGCTTCACAGAACGATGGAAAATCTTTTTCAAAACATACGCCCCGAAAAAGGAAATAGCTATGATGATGATGTTCCACAGACAAACTTCATACGGACCAAGTTCAAACAATTCGCTTCTCATGGCTAGTGAATAATTGTTTGATTCAATTTTCCGGCAATCGACATTTTTACCCGTTCCAAAACGATAAATTCTGCTAGGAAACTGCGCTGTTCATCTGTTAATTCCCCAGGATGAAATTTGCCAAGTTCTTTTTCAATCTCTTTGAGACGATTTAATACATGATTTTTTTTGTACTCATATACAGCATTCATTACAGCTGCTTTCAATTTATCAATTTCTCCATTAGTTAGAACACTATATTTTAGCAACCAATACGGGCTAAGTTCGTGTTGTTCTGTTTCGATTTCAGCAACCAATTTTGCGATTTCCGGATTTTCATGACGCAGCCAATAAGAAACCTTGAAAAGTGTTTTAGATGTCAATCCATCTACGATTTGTTGATAGATATCTTGAAAAATAGCAGATTGTATGAAAAGTTCATCTTTTTCCAATTCGTGATTGACTAATTCAGCAACACTGACTTCAACTTTATGTGCTACTCCATGTTCATCGATATGATCTGTGGTAATTGCAAAAACACCGTATTTAATTAAAACACGGATTAATTGGTATTCACTTTCATATGGACTTTTTACTTTATGAGCTGTTGCAGTTGTTGCTTGTTCTGCAGGAGCTACAAACGTGTCTGTCAGCCCCGGATTTTGTGTAATAAGCGGCTCATCTAATTCCTTTGCGATCTGACCTTTGCGTATTTTGTTCAGCTCATTGATAACTATACTTTCATCAATGGCAAAAACACGCGCAATTTCTGTCGTAAAAACGGAACGGGTAATCTGATCCGGAATCAGGGAAATGGAATGAACGACCTCGCGGATAATCTGTGCTTTTTGAAGCGGATCATTGTTCCCGTCAGCTAAAAGCAAAGAGGTTTTAAAGCTGACAAAATCTTTCGTATTGGCTTTGATGAAATCCATCAATTCCGTTGTACTGACTTTTTTGGAGTAGGAATCCGGGTCGTCTCCGTCCGGGAAAAGAACTACTTTTACGTTCATTCCTTCTTCCAGAATCAGATCAATTCCACGAAAGGAAGCTTTGATTCCGGCCGCATCTCCATCGTATAAAATGGTGATGTTTTGCGTATACCGCTTAATGAGTTTGATTTGTTCCCTCGTCAAAGAAGTTCCGGAAGAAGCTACCGAATTGGCAACTCCTGCCTGGTGCATCGAAATCACATCGGTGTAACCTTCACAAAGGAAACAATTGTCGTATTTGATAATATCACCCTTGGCAAAGTATAAACCATACAAGATTTCACTCTTGTTGTAAATAATACTTTCCGGAGAGTTGAAATACTTCGCAATTTTCTTATCCGTAATCAGGGTTCGTCCTCCGAATCCGAGAACACGACCGGAAATGGAGTGAATCGGGAACATCACACGACCGCGGAAAAAGTCAAAACTTCTGTCTTCCTTGGTTTTTGTTAAGCCGACGGATTCCAGGTATTCTTTTTTGTACCCTTTTGCCAAAGCGGCTTTTGTGAAATTATCACCGGAATTCAAACAATATCCCAGCTGGAATTTCTTGATAATATCTGCTCTGAATCCACGTTCTTCAAAGTAGGAGAGGCCGATGTTTTGTCCTTCATTCGTATCATGCATATTATACATGAAATGCTCCTTTGCGAATTCGTTGATGATGTATAAACTTTCTCTTTCCGAGATTGCAGCAATTTCTTCCGCCGTTTGCGGTTTATCCTCAGGAACCTGAATTCCGTATTTGTCGGCGAGCCATTTAAGCGCTTCGGGATACGAAAAGTGTTCTTTCTCCATGAGGAAACTCACTACCGTTCCGCCTTTTCCGGATGAAAAACATTTAAAAATCTGTTTCGCAGGAGAAACCATGAACGAAGGTGATTTCTCATCCACAAACGGACTCAGACCTTTGAGATTCGATCCTGATTTTTTTAAGTTCACGAATTCCCCGATCACTTCCTCGATACGGGAAGTTTGCATGATTTCGTCGATAATATGTGGGGGAATGCGAGACATTACTTTTATTGAATGATTTCTTTGTTTCCGTAATCTTTTTCAGACAAAAGAGATCCGTCCTCTTTGTAAAATTTCCAAAGTCCGGATTCTGCATCCATATTAAACTCTCCGGTATAACGCATGGTACCTCCGGGATAACGAACGAAGATAAATCCATGTTTTTTTCCGTTAACATATTCTGTCATTGAAAGTTCATTTCCACGCTCATCATAAAAGAACCAACGACCATTTCTCTGTTTGTCATCGTCTTGAGGACCTTTGAATTTGACAGCTTTTCTTCCGGGATAATATTCCGTATAAATTCCGTTTTTGATTTCCACCAAATCTTCTGTTTTCTCTTTTTTAGGAGCTTTTTTTTCTTCTCCGCAGCTGCTTACAGCCAACGAAACAGAGGCGATGAAAATAAGACCAAATAATTGTTTCATGTGAGTTTTAATATTAATTCAAAGATACTTAAAAGTTGCCTAATGGCAGCTATCAGGAAACAACGTTGAAATCAATTGATGGGTTGAAAATGCGTTGTTTTTATTATTGAAATACTTAAGTTTGTCAATAAATCAATTTAAATGCTAACAATTGTACCTATTTATTTCGTCGGAAAAGCTTATTATGAATTGGCTAAACTCCATCATCGAAGTGCTTGGGGATATGCAGTTTTAGGAGCTTGTATTTTCTTGGGAGCACAATTTGTCTTGGGCTTTTTGATCGGAATTATCCTGATGGTTACAGATGCCAATTTGGATATCCCGTCATTTGTTTTGTCCCTTATTGCAATAGTGATTGGCGCTGCTAGTGCATATGGCATCCAAAACTTATTGAAAAGAAAGTGGGAACGAAAACCAAAGGATGAATTCTCTGAGTTGTTGGATCAATAGGGTTAATTGAGAAGTTAAAAGGTAAAGGTTGAAAAGAAGATCTTTTTTACGTTGAACTTCTCTCCTGATTCCTAATTGAACTTAAATTATTTGTCTCGTGTAACCGTGTATTCCACTAAACCGATCAATGCTCTTTTGGATTCTGAGTCAGGAATGTCGCTGAGTAAATCAAGAGCTTCCGTTTTTAATTCAATCATCCGTTTGTGAGCATATTCGATTCCTCCGGCTTCAATGACCAGGTGAATGGCACGATGAACGTATTTTTTCTCTTCATTATGGTTTTTCACAATGTTCATTAACTCTTGCCGAACAGCTTTATCACTGTGTTGAAGCGCATAAATAAGAGGTAATGTCATTTTTCGTTCACGGATATCATTTCCGGTTGGTTTTCCGATGTTTCCGGGAGTTCCGTAGTCGAAAATATCATCCTTTACCTGAAAAGCCAAACCAACCAACTCCCCGAATCTGCGCATCCGATCCGCCATGTCTTCCCGGTCAACAGAAGCTGCTGCCGATTCACAAACGGTTGCAATCAAACTAGCTGTTTTCTGGCGAATCACCTCAAAATAAACTTCTTCGGTAATATCCAGTTTTCGCGCTTTTTCGATTTGCAATAATTCTCCTTCACTCATTTCCCTTACAGCCCGAGCTACAATCTGGAGTGCTCTGATATTGTCGTTTTCCAACGAGTGAAGCAATACGCGGGAAAGCATATAATCACCAACCAGAACGGCAATCTTGTTTTTCCATAAGGCATTGACGGAGAAAAAACCTCTGCGCTCGTTGGCATCGTCCACTACATCGTCATGAACTAACGTTGCGGTGTGGAGTAATTCGACCAAAGAAGCACTTTGATAGGTCTTTTCGTTGATTTCTCCAAGCATTTTAGCCGTCAGAAACAAGAACATCGGACGCATTTGCTTCCCTTTTCTCCGAATGATGTAATGGGTGATTTTATCTAATAAAGGAACCTTGGATTTCATGCTCTCATGGAACCGAACTTCGAACAATTTCATTTCGGTTTCGATGGGTGCTAAAATCTCCTTTACTGTCATGAATACAAATTTACTTTAAAATTCAAAATAAGATGCCAGAAAATCCCTGAGAAATTGAAAATCAGGAATAGAAAAGACAAGGGGATTAAAGGTTTAGAATAAGAGAGGTTCATAATCAGAACTTTCTTGATCATTCCAGTGATTTTCAACCTTGACGTACAACGTAAATCCTTTACGAAGTTCAGCGTGTAAATTTGTCAAAAATAATCAAGCCATTATCTTCCGTGGCGATAAATGTGGAAGCAAAACTATTTTTTTAAGATGTACTATAAATTTAATTTCCCCGATTTTCAAACCAAATTTAATCCATTGCATCTTGAAACCGATGAGTTTACAAGAATGATACAATTTTGATGTCAATTAAGTAACGCGAGGGTCACAGCTTGTTTAAATATTTCTGAGTACTTTCGCGCCAAATTTTAAATGCATCTGGCATTTGTCCGTACCTGACCCCTAAATTAAAATAGAATAAATTATTAGATTTCATTATGAAAAAAATCCTGTTTGGATTGATGCTTTTGGTGTCATCCACCACCTTTTCCCAGCTTGATAGCCTTGACTTTTCTATGTCTTTTGTAACCAATCCTACTTTTACTCCAGGTTTGGATGAAGTATCCCAACAAGGAGAAATTTTTCAGGTAAAAGTATTTGTAAATGATGCGGATTATGTTGGGAAACTGATTGTAATGGTGTATGATTTACCGACGAATACTCCGATGGCTATCCTTAAACTGGATAGGGAAGAGGTATTAAGTGGAACTTATACGCAAAATGACCTGCTTGTTTTCAGTTTTCCTTATTTGAATCCAGCTGCAAGTTACAAAGTGATTTTGGAGTCTCAAAACTTCCAGGGAGCTTATTTGCCGAGGGTTGAGAAGAATTACCCGACCAACTAATCTTATTTCTAAAATCTTATTCAAGTATGAAACGAATATTAGCTTTATTCGCTTTTTTGTCGTGCTATTCTGTTTATTCACAGATGGAGCCGACCGCTACGCTTTATGCTGCCGAGGATGGCTTTACCAGTGCATCTGTTCCCAGTGGTAATTTCGGGAGTCTAGGCTCAATGAGTATTACCAAAAGTCGAGCGAGTATAGAACGAAGTTTTTTAAAGTTTAATCTGTCCTCTATTCCTTCAAATGCAGTGATCACTTCTGCTGTTTTGAGATTGACACCTAATGGAACTGAAAATGTAACTGCACCGAACTCAAATGAATTGTATCTGGATGTTTGTAATACTTCCTGGACGGAAGCGGGTTTAACACATGCCTCTGATATTTCCAATAATACCCTGTTCGGAACGATTACAGCTTCAACTTTGACTTTGTCAAAGCGTGAATTTCAGGTCAAAGATCATGTGCAGGCAATGGTGGAGGGGCGTTTGCCCAATCAAGGCTGGCGTATTCGTTGGAGTAGTGAAACGGTTGCAATTGCCACAACTGCAGCATATTTCACGAAAGAAACCGCAACAGAATCCAACCGACCGCAATTGATTATTCAGTATTATTTAAGGTCTTCCGTAAGTGCGGCAACGATTGTTCATACAAGCGCTTTGATCAGTACGGATGGTTCTATTTCGCCAACAGTAATAAATGGTTCCAGTACTACTAAAACATTTCGCTGGTACGATGCGTCCGGAACACAAATCGCAACAACTCAAAACCTAACCGGAGTTGGTAAAGGTTGGTATGGCTTGGAGTATTCCGGAACAGCTGACGGAGATATAACCTATCAGGCTTTTCTGGTCGGAACGGAATGCGAGGATGTTTCAGTCACATTCAATCCGGGGCCAAATTACATGGATGATACCAGGCTTGTTGATGGTGTTGAGGGATCCGGAAATACGGTGGTTAATTACACACAAGCCAATTATGGTTCTTCACAGGAGATAAAAACGGATAAATGGGCAAATTTTGCCCCTTATAATAGTCGGAATTTGTTGAGATTCCGATTGTGGATTGATCCCAATTGCCAAATCACCACTGCCAACATGACTTTGTATGGTATTGAACATGATCCGAATACACGACCGAATGATTCGGAATTGCTTCGGGTAACGTCTGCGTGGTCAGAATATAGCGCTGCACAGACGAATGCCCCTACTTCAACAAGTACAGGGAAAATCAATATTGCAGGAGTGCCCTTGGGGAATGCAAATGTGACTTTAAATATTTCCAGTTTTTTCAATCTCTGGAAGGCAAATAATACGACCAATTACGGGATGTTACTGCAATTACAATCTTATGCCGGGTCTTATACGCGGATGCAGTTCAATTCAAGTGACATACCTGCAGGTGGTTCACGATTAGGACCAAAAGTTGAGTTTTCGATTAAAGCCAATGCGTGTGATATCAGTAGAAAGGGTACTGTTACGGTTGTGGATAATGATCAGGCTTTAAAGAAAAATGTTTCTGTTAAGATTACAGCACCTTCCTGGTCTGTTTCTCCCTATAGATATGTGATTTCGGATCAGGCAATTTCGGACCCGCGCGGAGTATTGAAATATTTGAATGATTCTGTATTTGATCCGGATCTGGACAGTATGAGTTTCTATAGAGGGACGGTTAATGCATCAGCGTTTGATTTCGGTGGATTGGAGTACGGAACTTACAATATAGCTGTTTTTGATAATACCGGAAAACGCATTTTTGAAAGAACCAACTTAGATCTGTATCCGGCGATAACATATAACGCAAGTACAAATGCCACGGTGATTGATAACAATATGATACGACCAAATACTGCTGCAAATGCGACTTGCGAAATCAATGCTTTTGTCAATACAAATTGTCAGGGAACAGTTAAGCTAAATCCAACGGTATTAAGCGGAAATCAATACTATGGATTTCTAGACGTGAACAGAACCCTTTCTTCGTCCGGTGATATTAGATACGGGTTCTTTTTCAGTGGGTCGAATATCTATACGATCAAAGATTACGTGCAAAATACAAAGTCCTTTAAAGCAAGTGTGGATAAGTACGTAACGATGAGTTTTATAAATGATTCTATCATTTTTAGTAATGACAGCCTTGTTTTTGATAGAGTAGCACTGCCGACCGGATATTCATTGAAACTTGGGGGTGTTATGAATGCTGCTGCCAGAACGCGTGTTAGAGTTATAAAAACACTTATAAAGCCTTTCTTTTTAATGATACCAGGTGGAACAGAGAGGACTTGCGCAGCTCCAAAAAGTAATTTCCAATTCCAACTGAGCGGCTTTTTTTTCAATCAATTTGGAAATTACAATTATCAATTAGTTGCAAATAACACCAATGAAAGTGTGACTTCTTATTCTGGTTCGGGAGTTAATAATGGTATTGTAACGGTGAACAATGTTCCTCCCGGAGTTTATACACTCTCCTGTACACAGTCGAGTGGTGCAGCACCTGTTACTTTAGCTTATACTGTTTATATCGGAGTTCAGGCAAGTTGGTTTCCCACTCATCCGAATTATACTTTGAGTCCGAATAGTTATTCTTTGAAACGGGATAATGTGAACCAGATTTCGACTTATTCAAGTGCACTTAGCACCAATATTTTACCTGCAGGTGCTAAAGGATGGGTTTGGTTCAATCCGGTAGTTCAGGCATTTTCCGGTTCGCGAAATGAGTACTTGACTATTGCTGATAATTTTGGAAATTTACAGGCACCTTCTTCCAGCCAAACTTACCTCTCATTCAGAAAAGTAAACGCTATAATGTCTGCTGCTGGAGTTTTTCCTGTTGTAAACATTCCGGCAGGAGTTCAGATTGTTTGGAGGGATGCAGTTACGGCAAATACCGGTTCACTAGTAGTCCCTGATAATGCATTTGTAACGATCGAAATGACCGGATCAATCATGCGTGTTAAGGCAAATAATGTGCTTGTTACATCTTTGACGCAACCAACCGGTTTCATTCGGTTGAAGGCCAATTCGAACAGATTCAACGAAGGTTTCAAAGATGTGCATACCACTTTTGTGTGTACTGCCAGCCAGACACTTGATCAGGTAGGATACTATGAATTGTCGCGCGATTATACTGCCGGTTATGCCACTTCGGTTGAAGGAAAAGTGAAATTCACCTTTGATGAGGAATATGCGATGGCTGCGAATAAATATTTGCAATATGTGGTTTATGATGATACCAACTTGGAAATTGCTTCAGGCTTCCTGAATGGTACTGTGACTGGTGGCGCAACTGCTTTGACATATGACTTTGATGATAACAGATGTATTCTCGTTGTTTCATCCATTGCTGGGACAACTATTGGTAAATATTACCATTTGGAATTGACAACAACGACAGGACAAAAAAGATACTTACGCTTTTTATACAAGAATTAATAATAGAACTACCTATGTATTTAGTAACAAAATTGAATAAAAAAACAAAAACAATCAGTTGGTTCCTGATTCATGTTTTTGTATTACAGATCATTCCTTTTTCATCGTTTGCCGGTTCGAACACTGAATCAGTTTTGAACTTAAATAATGAAGTTGAAAATAATGAAGTTGAATTTCGGAAAGTGGATATTGCCAGAACTATTCTGGCCCTGTCTGAGTCTGAATTCAAAGAATCAGAATCAAAACCAGTTGAATTGCCTGAAGTGTCGGAGAAAACGGATATGAACCTTCAGTTAAAATCGGTTTCAAGTGCCGGAGGAGGCTTTAGTCCGGGATCTATGAATGATCTGGTGGATCCGTTTACGGGAGATTTTTCCTATTCTATTCCATTGATGGATGTGGAGGGGTATCCGCTTACCTTGAGTTATAATTCCAACGTAACGATGAGCTCTGAAGCAACCTGGGTTGGGTTGGGCTGGAATCTGGATGTGGGGTCTGTGAACAGAGAAATGCGCGGTGTTCCGGATGAGTTTAACGGAGATCAATACATCACGTCCACCTACAAGGTTAAAAAGGATGAAACAAATGACGGTTTTAAAGCCGGAGGATATTTAGCCATTTCGACTGGATTCGGAGTCAGAGGTATTGGGATTGCTCCGAAACTTCAGGTAACTGCTCTTTGGGGAAACTATACTAATTCTTATTTAGGTTTGGGTAAAACTTTTGATATTGGGTTACAGGCTTCTGTAAATTTGAGTTATAGTCTTGGTGATCTTGGTACAGTAGGTCCTGGTTTCAAATTCGGAACGGGATATTCTTCTGATACGAAAGGAGGAGTAGGTTTCAACAAAAGTTTTGGAATTTCAGCTGAATATGGACCAGAATCTGGAAAAACTGGACCTTATGCAAGTGTAGGAGTAACTTTTGGAAATAATTTCAATTCCCGCAGTGGATTGGTAGCAAAAACACAAACATTTAATGCGTCAGCTGGGTATGTTTATTCAGGTTATAAAGAGGATCAGAGAGATGATAAGGGCAAATTGATTAAGCGGAACGGGAGTTCAGGAGGCGCTTTAGGTGCAGCATATGGAGCAAGTTCTTCTATTTCTTATGGAACTGCGGCTTCTCCTGCTAAACTACGACGGACTACTTCTTCCCAAAGTGATGCATTCATGATGGATTTGTATGCGGGATTTTCGCTTGCAGGATTAAGTACAAAAATCGGAGGGATTCTTCAAACATATACCACATCTACGGAACTTTCCGGGCCAGTTAGCACGATCAATCAACCGGCTTACGGTTATCTGCACTCCGGGAAAAGAGCCGGAGAAAACGAGTCCTTTTCAGTAATGGATTTTGATCGTGGAACGGACTTTGCTTTTTCTGAAAACATGAAAAACCTTCCTTTTTCCATTCAGGCATTTGATGTTTTTCATGTTTCCAGTTCCGGTTTAAATGCACAGTTTCGCGCAAACAGAAGTGATGTTGGGACTTATTATGATGCTTCCGTACAAGGAGAATTAAATCATGATTCGGAATTGCTGGTCGACGATGATATGAAGGCTGTCAATGCAGGAGTAGTACTGGGAGCCGGTGTAACGGTTGAAGTGGGCTATTCTACTGCTGTTAGCAAAGGGGAAACCGAATCAGGTAGATGGAGGTCTCCGGTAAGTTTTAGTCAGGTTTCGGCTGGATCTGAATTTGATCCGACTACTTACTTTAAAGCCGTAGGAGAGATGACTCCGAACGATTTGGCAAATTATACTACTTTCGGAGGAGAAGCAGCTCGTTATTTTCCGGTCAATAAATCAGGTTCTGATTTGAGTTTAAGTCTGACCTTAGATAATGGAACAACCATTAACCAGAACAGTATTGTCAATACAAAACCGGTTAGAGCTACCGTTTTTGAACCGGTAACGGTTGCCGAAATGATGTTAAGCGCGCATGATTATGATCAAAAAATACATTATTTCAATTCGACTGGCTCAACTTCCGAATTAAGAAATGCAGGAAGAGCAAATAATCATATCTCTTCCGTCAAAGTAGTATCTGCTTCAGGAGGAATTTACAATTATGGCCTTCCGAATTATTCTTTACTTACCTCAGATGTCAGTTTTTCTGTTTCAAATACCGGAGGAAGAGCTTATGATGATTCAAAAGGAGAGGTAAGTTATAAGATCGGGGATGATGAAACCACCAATGCTCTTGGGAAGGCTCATATGTTGGATCGTACGGATATTCCGGCGTATGCTTCTTCATTTATGCTGACTTCAATTGTTGGATCGGATTACGTGGATCTGACTAATAATGGCCCAACATTGGATGATGTAGGTTCTTATCATAAGTTTGATTATGTCCGTTTGTATGATAACAATAATCGATACAAATGGCGTTTTCCTGTCAGTGGAATGAGTGGTGATCCTAAGGCAATTCTGAATAAAGGATACTTATCTCTTTCTTCTGATGATGTTGCCACTTATTCGTATTCGGAACGCGAAGTTTATTATCCGAAATCAGTAAGCGGGAAGAACTACATTGCAGTTTTTGTGCTAAAAGACCGTCAGGATGCATATGGAGTAAAGGACAAAAATGGATTTTTGGATACCGGTAAACCATTACAGTGTTTGGATAAAATAATATTGTATAACCTGAATGAATACAATCAAAATCCGAATACAGCTACGAAATTACAGGTAATTGAATTTGGGTATGATTATTCTTTGTGTCCGAATGCTCCGAATAACCCTGAAACGTATAATACACCGGATTCACCAAGCAGCGGGAAATTGACCTTGAAAAGTATTCGCAGCTACTCCGGAACATCCCAGGAGATGGGGCGCAGCAAAACAGTGTTTACTTACTATACCGGTCCGGCTTACAACCATTTAAATGTAGACAGATGGGGAAATTATAAGGAAAACGATCCCAATCTTCCGAATAACCTGTATCCTGCTGCTATTCAAAATGAAACAGTAGCTACTGAAAATGCGAAGTTTTGGAAATTATCTACGATCACAACTCCAACAGGTGGTGAAATGGCGATAGGGTATGAGGCTGATAGCTATGCGTTTGTTCAGAACAAACGTGCGATGAGACATTTCCAGATTGCAGGAATGATGAACTTGTATCAATGTCGTGCAATTATGAATGGCCAAGCCTGGAATACATCCGATCTATCCAATGAGTTTAGAAATGATAGTTACGATCCTAATCCGTTATTGATAAATGAGAAGTTTTTCAAGAAATACGGAAAGTTTGAGAAGAACCTTACTCCAAACAACATGCTGGTATTTAAATTGAACACACCTATTGATGGATCGGTAGCCAAAAATGTTGCTGACAAGACCGTGAAAGACGCTTATTTTAAAGATCCGAGTGAGGGCTCAAATGTGTATTTGAAACAGCTTTACTTTAATATTTATGCCCAGGTAAAATCCGGATATCAGGAAATGATCCCGTGTTTTGTCCACATAATGGAAGATTATCCGGATCTGTTCTATCCTTTTAACGGAAGTGCTGGAAGTAATATGCAGGCAATTGGTGTTCTGCCTCCTACTGGTGCTTCAACTTCCTATGAATACGGGTATGTGATCCTTGATCCGATCAATGTGGGGATGTTGGTCACTACTCAGAAGAAGAAAAAGAAAAAAAGTGAGAAAGAAGATATTCTGATCATGCATCCGATCCAACGATTCGGGGTTGATTTCATTCGCCAGAATTTACCGGATATTGTATACGGAGCATGTGAAACCTGTACAGGTGAATTAGCCGTAGATAAAAAAGCGCTGTTCGGAGAGGAAATGTATAAATACCTGATTACTGAAGGATCTTATTTGAGAAGTTTGGATCCGTCAAGATCATTTGTACGCTTGTTTGAACCGGATAACAAAAAAATGGGAGGAAATGCCCGTGTAGCTTCTATCC
>RCUP01001604.1_pt1 | contig 13449 bp, 14 predicted proteins | sample 2166341 | NCBI WGS metagenome assembly RCUP01 (sample SAMN09932325, study PRJNA488358) | compost metagenome | isolation source: compost soil in succinonitrile-enriched | place: Germany: Experimental Botanical Garden | reverse complement strand
AAATCGGCTTCAACGCCCGCTACCTGCTGGACGTCGCCGGCCAGATCACCGGCGAAACCGCCCACTTCAAATTCGCCGACCCGGCGTCGCCGACCCTGGTGCTCGACCCGGCCGACGTGGGCGTGCAGTACGTGCTGATGCCGCTGCGGGTGTAGGTTCGCACCCGCTCACCCCGGCGTCTGCCGGGGGTCAGTGAGAGCCGCGCCGGGAGGTTGGATGTATTTTTACACCTACATCCTAGCCGGCCAGCGCAACGGCACACTCTACACTGGCTCCACCGACGATCTGTTGAAGCGGGCCGTCGAACATCGCGAGAAGCTGCGCGGCGGGTTCACCGCTAGGTACGGAGTTTCCCGTCTGGTCTGGTACGAGCTCCACGGAACGCGCGACGAGGCTTTTCGCCGTGAGCGCCAGATCAAGGAATGGCGGCGGGAATGGAAGCTCGACCTGATCGAGCGGATGAATCCCGGCTGGGACGATCTGCTTCCGACACTGCTTTGATGTGTGTTGAGCCTATGCTCCGCTCATCCCGGCGGACGCCGGGATCCAGTGCTTTGGCTTCAAGGCTCGAGCATGCCGGCTCTCACTGGACCCCGGCGTCCGCCGGGGTGAGCGGTTTCTAATTCGGTCTCTTCTGACCAAATCGGTGTATCTGCTGATCGACGCATGATCACCTCCCTCGCCCTTACTGACTTCCGTTCCTATGCGAGCGCCAGCCTGCCGGTTTGCGGCGGGGCGGTGGTGCTGCATGGGCCGAACGGGGCGGGCAAGACCAATTTGCTGGAGGCCATCAGCCTGCTGACCCCCGGCAAGGGCCTGCGCGGGGCGACGGCGCAGGAGATGGGGCGGCGCGAGCCGGGCGAGGCCGTGGGTCGGGCCTGGGCTGTCATGGTGACGCTGGATGAAGACGGCGAAGAGGTGCGTCTGGGCACCGGGGTGCAGACGCCGGGCGCCGCACGCCGCATCGTCCGCATCAACGGCGAGACGGCCCCGCCGGGACGGCTGCTGGATCACCTGCGCCCGGTCTGGGCCACGCCCGAGCAGGACCGGCTGTTTTCCGACGCGCGGGCGGCGCGCTTGCGCTTCTTCGACCGGCTGGTCTTCGCCGCCGATCCCGACCATGCGGCCACGGTCTCGACCTATGAGAAGGCCCTGCGCGAGAGGCTGAAGCTGCTGACCGACGGGGCGGCCCATTCTTCTGAGGGGGGTCGGCCCGCCGATCCCCTGTGGCTGGACGCCCTGGAGGCGCGGCTGTCCGAGGCAGGGGCGCGGGCGGCTGTGGCGCGGACGCGGGCGCTGGCGGCGCTGCAGGCGGGCATCGATGCGCGCGACGACCGGCCCTTCCCCCAAGCCGATCTGGGTCTGACCGGCCCGGCCGAGGAGATGGCGGCGGCGGGAGCGGATGAGGCCGACGTGGTCGGCATGCTGGGCGAGGGCTTTGTGCGGGCGCGGGGGCGCGACGCCGCCGCCGGGCGCTCGCTGTTCGGGCCGCACCGCTCGGACCTGACAGCCCTGCATCGCGAGAAGAACCGGCCCGCCGCCGAAGGGTCGTCGGGCGAGCAGAAGGCCCTGGTGCTGAACCTGATCCTGGCCCAGGTCGGGCGTCTGGCGGGCGAAAAGGCGCGGCCGGTCCTGTTGCTGGACGAGGCCCCGGCCCATCTCGATGAAGCCCGCCGCGCCGCCCTGTTCGACGAGATCGAGGCCCTGCAGTTGCAGGCCTTCATGACCGGCACCGAGCGCAGCCTGTTCGCCGCGCTGGAGGGGCGGGCGCAGTTCGTTTCGGTGGAAGGCGGGGCGCTGCTTTCTCCTTCTCCCCTTGCGGGAGAAGGTGGCTCGCGCAGCGAGACGGATGAGGGGTAGCGCTGCGTTCGGACGCGCCATCGAGCGTGTCGTGCGGCCGCCTGTACTCTCGCCCTGAGAGACCCCTCATCCGAGCGCCTTCGGCGCCCACCTTCTCCCGCAAGGGGAGAAGGGTTTTTCGCGCAAACGCCTGCGGCTGCTTGAGCGCCGGCTCTCGCAAGGGGAGAAGGGTAGAGAGGTGGCTTTTCCCGTCGAATTTCCTATATGTTGGCGGCGTCGGGGCGTGGTGATTTGCGCCCTGACGCGGACGGCTGAGCGGCCGTCTTTTCCCTGTCCGTTCGCGGACCCTGAGCCGACGTTTTCATGACCGATCAGACTGACGCCTCGCCGGAATACGGCGCCGATTCCATCAAGGTTCTCAAAGGCCTGGACGCGGTGCGCAAGCGCCCCGGCATGTATATCGGCGACACCGACGACGGCTCGGGCCTGCACCACATGGTCTATGAGGTGGTCGACAACGCCATCGACGAGGCCCTGGCCGGTCACGCCGACCTGGTGACGGTCACCCTGAACGAGGACGGCTCGGTCACCGTGACCGACAACGGGCGGGGCATTCCGACCGCCATCCACGCCGAGGAAGGCATTTCCGCCGCCGAGGTCATCATGACCCAGCTGCACGCCGGCGGTAAGTTCGACCAGAACTCCTACAAGGTGTCCGGCGGTCTGCACGGCGTGGGCGTGTCCGTGGTCAACGCCCTGTCCGACTGGCTGGAGCTGGTCGTCTATCGCGACGGCAAGAAGCACACCGTCCGCTTCGAGCGCGGCGAGACCGTGCGTTCGCTGGCGGTCGTCGGCGACGCGCCGATGCGCGAGGACAAGGGCCGTCTGCTGACCGGCACCGAGGTCACCTTCTATCCGTCGGTCACGACTTTCAGCCACATCGACTTCGACCTGAAGACGCTGGAGCACCGCCTGCGCGAGCTGGCCTTCCTGAACTCGGGCGTGGTCATCAAGCTGTCGGATCATCGCGGCGCCGAGCCGGTCGAGATCCTGCTGCACTATGAGGGCGGGGTCGAAGCCTTCGTGCGCCACCTCGACAAGTCCAAGACCCCGATCCTGAAGGACGTCATCGTCATTCGCGGCCAGAAGGACGGCATCGAGCTGGACCTGGCCCTGTGGTGGAACGACAGCTACCACGAGACCATGCTGTGCTTCACCAACAACATCCCGCAGCGGGATGGGGGCACCCACCTGTCGGCCTTCCGCGCCAGCCTGACCCGCGTCATGGGCGCCTATATCGAGAGCTCGGGCCTGGCCAAGAAGGAGAAGGTCGCGCCGACCGGCGAGGACGCCCGCGAAGGCCTGACCTGCGTCCTGTCGGTCAAGGTGCCGGACCCCAAGTTCAGCTCGCAGACCAAGGACAAGCTGGTCTCGTCCGAGGTGCGCCCGGCGGTGGAAAACCTCTGCTCGGAAGGCCTGTCGACCTGGTTCGAAGAGCATCCGGTCGAAGCCAAGCTTATTGTGTCGAAGATTATCGAGGCGGCGTCCGCCCGCGAAGCCGCCCGCAAGGCGCGCGACCTGACGCGGCGCAAGTCGGCGCTGGAAATCAGCAGCCTGCCCGGCAAGCTGGCCGACTGTCAGGAACGCGATCCGGCCAAGTCCGAACTCTTCATCGTCGAGGGCGATTCCGCCGGCGGCTCGGCCAAGCAGGCGCGCAACCGCGAGAACCAGGCCGTCCTGCCCCTGCGCGGCAAGATCCTGAACGTCGAGCGCGCGCGCTTCGACCGGATGCTGTCGTCGGACCTGATCGGCACGCTGATCCTGGCCCTGGGCACCGGCATCGGCCGCGACGACTTCAACGCCGACAAGCTGCGCTATCACAAGATCATCCTGATGGCCGACGCCGACGTCGACGGCGCCCACATCCGCACCCTGCTGCTGACCTTCTTCTATCGTCAGATGCCGGAGCTGATCGAACGCGGCCACGTCTATATCGCCCAGCCGCCGCTCTATAAGGTGTCGAAGGGCAAGCAGCACCGCTACGTCAAGGATCAGGCGGAGATGGACGCCTATCTGATCGAGGAGGGCTGCGCCGACGCCGAGCTGGACCTGTCGACCGGCGAGCGCCGCATGGGTCTGGACCTGCAGAGCCTGGTGCGCGAGGCCAAGGCCTTCAAGGCCCTGGTCGACCGTCTGGCCGCCCGCGCCCCCGCCTTCGCCATCGAGCAGGGCGCCCTGGCCGGCCTGTTCACCGAGAGCGCCGGCGAGCTGGAGACGCGCGCCGCCAGCGCTGCGACGCGCCTGAACCTTTATGCCGAAGAAGGCGACGGTCCGTGGTCGGGCGACCGCGCCGAGCAGGGCGGGGTGGTGTTCAGCCGCGTCCGCCGCGCCGTCAGCGAGACCATCGTCCTGGACGAGCAACTGGGCCGCTCGCTGGACGCCCGCCGTCTGGCCGAACGCGCCGCGACCTTCGAGGGCCTGTTCGACCAACCCGCCGTCTATCGCCGCAAGGACAAGACCACGACGATCCGCGGGCCGCTGGACCTGCTGACCGCCGTGCTGGACGCCGGCAAGAAGGGCATGGCCATCCAGCGCTACAAGGGTCTGGGCGAGATGAACCCCGAGCAGCTGTGGGAGACGACGCTGGACGTCAACGCCCGCACCCTGTTGCAGGTCAAGGTCGAGCACGGCGACGACGCCGACGACCTGTTCGCCAAGCTGATGGGCGACGTGGTCGAACCCCGCCGCGAGTTCATCCAGGACAACGCCCTGGACGCCGCCGTCGACGTCTGATCGTCGAGCCGGCTCTCTGAACTGCCTGACGGGCCGTCCTTTCGGGGCGGCCCGTTCTGGTATGGAGGGCGGCCTCGGGGTGTCGCCTCCTGGCTGGATTATGACTTTTTCGTGTCCCGGTTGCGGCGTCTTGACGCACGTCTGGGTGCGGCGCATCCCTAACGGGGTTCGCTGAATGCCCCAGGGCTGGGGCGGGAGAAATTCATGAGAAACGTGGTGTTCGCGGGCGCGGCGGCGCTGGCGCTTGTCTCGGCTTCGCCGGGGGCTCTGGCCCAGGATTCCAGCAAGACCGCCACCTATGGCGAGATCGTCCTGAGGGCAGGGTTCACGCCCGATCCCTATCGGGTGTCGGTGACGGCGGGGGGCTCCATCGACGCCTATGCCGACACGCCTTTGCCCGCCGCCTGCGTGGGCAATGTCGCCGATGCGCCGGACTTTGAGGTCACCTATGAGGCGGGGCGTCTGCCGCTGGTGTTCCGCACCCTGTCGTCGGTGGACACCACCCTGATCATCAACGGCCCGGACGGCAGCTGGTCCTGCGACGACGACAGCTATGGCGACGGCGACGCCCAGGTGCGTTTCGACAAGCCGCGTAGCGGCACCTATGACGTCTGGATCGGCACCTTCGGCGGCGGCACGGCCAACGCCACCCTTCTGGTCACCGAAACGCCCTGAGCCCCCAGGTCTGACCCTTGATGCGGACGCGCCGCCGGGCCGAGGCCTGTTTCAGGCCCCGGCCAGGGTGGTGTGCACAGGCACGCCGTTCTTGATCGCCAGGGTGACCGGGGTGCGTTCGGCCACATCGGCCAGGCGGGCGCGCTGGGCCTCGTCCAGCGGCCCGGCGGGGGTCAGCACGCGCTCGATGCGCGGCGGGGTTTCGCCGCCCAGATATTCCAGATGGATATCCAGCCCCTCCAGCGGCCAGCCCTTCTTTTCGGCATACATGGTCAGGGTGATGGCCGTGCAGGCCCCGAGCGCCGAGATCAGCAGGTCGAAGGGCGCCGGGCCGCTGTCGGCGCCGCCCAGGCGTTCCGGCTCGTCGGCGGTCAGTTCGTGCTTCAGGTCGCCGCCCGTCCGGATCGAGGTCCGGTAGCGGGCGGTTCCGATGTGGGCGTGGGCGACGGCCATGAAGGCGGCTCCGTTCAGAAGGCAGGGGTCAGGACATGGGATTGGCGGGCGGGGTCGGGTCGGGCGGCAGGGGGATGAACTCCTGATCGTCCATGTCGGGCAGCTTCATCCGTCCGGCGCGCCAGTCGGCCTTGGCCTGTTCGATGCGCTCCTTGGACGACGACACGAAGTTCCAGTCGATGAAGCGTTCGCCCACCGGTTCGCCGCCCAGCACCATGACGGTCGAGGGTTCAAGGGCGCAGATGACCGAGGCGATCTTCTTTTCCAGCACCGCCATCTGGCCGTGACCAATGGGGCGGCCGTCGTCGATCTCGACCAGGCCCTGGACCACATAGATGGCGCTTTCGGAGTGATTGGTCGGGGTCTGGAAGCGGGCGCCGGGCTCCAGCTCCAGATGGATATAGTGCAGGGGCGAGAAGGTGCTGACCCCGGCCTTCAGGCCCAGGGCCTCGCCCGCCGCCAGCCGGCCCTTGACCCCGTCCTCGCTCCAGGTCGGCAGTTCAGCGGTGCCGACATGCTGGAAGGAGGGATCGATCTCTTCCTGACCGTCGGGCAGGGCGACCCAGGCCTGGATGCCCTCCAGACGGGCGCCTTCGCGGCGGGCGCGCTCGAAGCGTTCGGAGTGGGTGACGCCGCTGCCGGCGGTCATCCAGTTGACCTCGGCCGGGCGGATGTCCTGCTGGACGCCCAGGCTGTCGCGGTGGGTGATCTCGCCCTCGAACAGATAGGTCAGGGTCGAGATGCCGATGTGGGGGTGGGGGCGCACGTCCACCGTCTTGGGCAGGCCCGCCGGCATGTCGACCGGCCCCATGTGATCGAAGAAGACGAAGGGACCGACCGAGCGGCGCTTGGCGTAGGGCAGGACGCGGCCTACCTCGAAGCCGCCGAGATCCTTGCGGCGCTGGTCGATGACGAGTTCGATCATGGGGCTTTCTCCAAGTCCGGGATGGGATTGAGTGTAAGCGGCACTGTGAAGGTTTCAGAGAACAAAGCGCCCCGGTCCGGCGGCCATCAGGATCAGGAAGCCGCCGATGATGCTGATGTGTTCGAAAAACCCGTTCAGGGATGCAGCGCGCTGCTCGGCTTTCAAGTTCCAGAAATCATAGAATACGACCGCCGTGGCCAGGGTGAACAGGGCCATCAGGGCGGCGGTCGGGGTGGTGAACCAGCCCGCGATCAGCAGGGCGCTTCCCACGATCTGCAGGACGACCGTGCCCAGCAGGGCCAGGTGCGGAAAGGGGATATTCTTGCTGCGAACCTCGCCAAGGCCATCCTGAAAGCGGATGGCCTTGGTGATCCCGCTCTGAAGAAAGAGCAGGACCAGGAGGATGCGGCCGATCAACAGGTAATGGTCGGTCATGGCGCCTAGCCCTGATCTGAGACGGCTTATCCAAGCGCCCGGAGCGGCGCGGGCCGCTCCGGGCGTTGTCGGCTCAGCGGGTGCCTTCCTTCAGCGCCAGCAGTTGCCATTCCCAGCGCAGGCCCTGGCCGAAGCCGCCGCCCAGTTCGGCGAACAGGCTGGCGACAGCGCCGGCGGTGGCCTCGCGGCCCCAGTCGCGCTGCAGTTCGCTGACGTAGGAGGCGACGGTCAGGGGGCGGGCGCCCGCCTGGATCATGCGCTGAACGGCGCGCTCGTGACCTTCGTTGCTGCCGCCGCCGGAGGCGTCGGTGACGATATAGACCTCATGGCCCTCGGCCAGGGCCGAGAGCACAGGCATGGTGAGGCAGACCTCGGTCCATAGGCCGGCCATGACCAGCTTCTTCTTGCCGGTCGCCTTGACCCAGTCGCGCACGCGCGCGTCGTCCCAGGAGTTCAGGCCGGTGCGGTCGATCGGCTTCTGATCCGGGTGGACGGCCTGGACTTCCTGGATCAGTTCCTGTCGCTCGGCGAAGGCGGTGGTGAACAGGGTCGGCACGTCGAAGATCTTGGCGCCCTTGGCCAGCATGACCGTGTTGTTCACGACCACATCATTGGGGTGGGAGCGCACGGCCAGCAGTTGCAGATACTGATGGTCGATCAGCAGAAGGGCGTGATTGTCGCCGGTCAGCAGGGTGTCGTCGGTCGCCATGATCTCTCTCGCTTTCGGATTGTGTCGGATGAAAGGGTGGCGGCCCGAGTCGGGGAACCGGGCCGCCCCAGTCCTCAGTCTTCCTTGTCGTAGGAGAACTGAATCCCGGCCGTGCCGCCGGTTTCGATGAAGAGGTTGATGAAGGCCGGGACGGTTTCCGACCGCTTCCAGTCGCGCTGCAGTTCGCAGAAGAGTTGCGGCACGGAGATCATCTTTCCGCCGGCCTGCTCGATGCGGCGCAGGGCCATGTCGTGGGCCGTGGTCGAGGTGCCGCCGACGGCGTCGGCCACGACATAGACCTCATAGCCTTCGCGCAGGGCGTCGAGCGCCGGGAAGGTCAGGCAGGCCTCGGTCCACAGGGCGGTCATGATCAGCTTCTTGCGGCCGGTCGCCTCGACCGCCTTGCGGAATTCCACGTCCTCCCAGGAGTTGATCGTGGTGCGGTCATAGGTCGGGTAGTCGGCCAGCACCTTGCGCAGCTGGGCGATCGGCGGCTTGTTCAGCCCGGTCTTCACATTGACCGTCGAGTGGACGATGGGCAGGCCGTAGGCCACGGCGGCCTTGGCCGTGCCGACGATGTTGTTGACCAGAAGCTGGCGGTCCATCGAGGCGATCGAGTTCACCTGGACCGGCTGATAGTCGATGATGACGAAGGCCGAGTTTTCGGGGGTCAGCAGATCGTCGGCCTTGGGGTCGCGGATGGGTTCGCTGGTCATGGGGTGTCCTTTCTGAAAAGGGGGGCGCCGGCGCCGCCCGAAGGGGGCGAGCGGAACCGGCGCAGGGGCGTCAGCTGCGCTGCGAGTCCAGGACCTCGTGGTCGGTGGCGACCTGCTGGGCCTTGCCGTAGCTCTCGATCAGCAGCTGATAGGGGGGGAAGATCTGGGTATAGACCTCGGCCCACTGCTGGGCGTCGTCACGGTGCCAGGTCTTCTGCAGTTCCGAGGCGACGGCGGCCATGTCCATCGGCACGACGCCGGCCTGGACCACGCGGGCCAGGGTGATCTCCTGGGCCATCTTGGAATAGGTGCCCGAGGCGTCGACCACCACGAAGACCTTGTAGCCCTCATAGGCGGCGCTGATGGCGGGGAAGGCCATGCAGACGCTGGTGATGGTGCCGGCGATGATCAGGGTCTTGCGGCCGGTCGCCTTCACGGCGGCGACGAAGTCGGGGTTGTCCCAGGCGTTGATCTCGCCCTTGCGCGCCACATACTGGGCGTGGGGGGCGTTGGCGTGGATTTCGGGGATCAGCGGGCCGTTCGGACCCTGGGGCACCGAGGCGGTGGTGATGACCGGCAGCTTGGCCAGGGTGGCCATCGAGGCCAGGGCGGCGGCGTGACGGCGCAGGGTGGTCATCGGCATGTCGGCGACGGTCTGGAACAGGCCGCTCTGGTGGTCGATCAGCAGCATGACGGCGTCGTTCGGGTCGATGACCGGGCGCTGGCCGTTGAAGTTGGCGGGCAGGGTGGAAGCGGACATGAGGGTCTTTCCTTTCAGGCAGGGGGCCGCGCTCGGACGAATGTCCGGCCAAGGCTGGGGGTTGCGGCCCGGTCCGAAGACCGGGCCTTACGTTTTCGTGAGGTGGATCAGGCGGCCGGGATGTCGCCGAAGCGGCCGCTGTTGAAGTCCGTGATCGCGGTGCGGATTTCGTCCTCGCTGTTCATCACGAACGGGCCGTAGCCGACGATGGGTTCGTCGATCGGCTCGCCGGTCAGGATCAGCAGGGTCGTGTCCGCATCGGCGCTCAGGGTGACGCTGTCGCCCTGACGGTCCAGCAGCAGGGCCTCGGCGGACCCGGCGGGCTGGTCGCCGTTGACCGTGACGTGACCCGACAGGACCACGACGATGGCGGTGTGGCCTTCCGGCAGGTCCAGCGTCGTCTCGGCGTCCCGGTTCAACCGCACGTCCCACACATTGATGGGGGTGAAGGTGCTGGCCGGGCCTTTCGAGCCGTCCATGGCGCCGGCGATGATCCGCGCGGTCCCCGCATTGTCAGGCAGGGAAACGCTTGGAATGTCGGCGTTGAGGATCGACTGGTAGCCGGGGCGGGTCATCTTGTCCTTGGCGGGCAGGTTGACCCACAGCTGCACCATGCGGAAGGGGCCGCCGGTCCGCGCAAAGGCGGGCGAGTGGAACTCCTCGTGCAGGATGCCGCCGCCGGCCGTCATCCACTGGACGTCGCCGGGGCCGATGACGCCGCCCTGGCCGGTCGAGTCGCGGTGCTCGACCTCGCCGTCATAGACGATGGTCACGGTCTCGAAGCCGCGGTGCGGGTGCTGGCCCACGCCACGACGCTTGTCGGTCGGCTCGAAATTGTGCGGACCGGCGTAGTCGAGCAGCAGGAAGGGGCTGACGTGCTTGCCGACGCTGTCATAGGAAAACAGCGAGCGGACGGGGAAACCGTCGCCGACCCAGTGGCCGCGATCATTGCCGTAACGTCCCAGAACCTTCTTCATGGTGTGTCTCCTTGGAGCGACCGGGCCTCGCCGATCGCGTTGGAGGCTTTATGACGATGGAACGCTGACCGCAGAAGATTGCAAAATCGCCTCGCTGCGTTCTACTGATAGGACGATGAGAGACCTCAACGACCTCTATTACTTCGTCCAGGTGGTGGACCACGGCGGCTTCGCCCCGGCGGCTAGGGCGCTGGGGATGCAGAAGTCCAAGCTGAGCCGCCGCATCGCCTTTCTGGAGGATCAACTGGGCACGCGCCTGATCCAGCGGTCGTCGCGCAAGTTCTCGGTCACCGAGGTCGGCCAGGAATATTACCGCCACTGCCTGGCCATGCTGGTCGAGGCCGAGGCGGCCCAGGCGGTGATCGACAATGTCGCCGCCCAGCCGCGCGGGGTCATCCGCGTCGCCTGCGTGCCGGGGCTGCTGACCTATCAGATGGCGGGGCTGATCGCCCGCTTCATGGCCGTCTATCCGGAGGTCGAGGTGCATCTGCACAGCACCACCCGCCGCGTCGACGTCATCGGCGAGGGTTTCGACCTGGCCATCCGCGTGCGCGAGCCGCCGCTGGAGGCCGCCGATCTGGTCATGCGCAAGCTGGACGAGAGCGTGCACCGCCTGGTCGCCGCGCCCGATCTGATCGCGCGGTTCGCGCCGCCGAGCGGCCCGGCGGACCTGGCCGACTGGCCCAGCCTGGACTTCGGTCCGGCGCATCGCGACCACGTCTGGGCCCTGGAGCACAGGGAGGGGATGACCGCCTCGGTGCGCCATGCGCCGCGCCTGGTGACCGACGACCTGCACATGCTGCACGAGGGGGCGCTGCGGGGACTGGGCGTCGTCCTGCTGCCCAGCGTGGCGGTGGCGCGCGATCTGGAGGCGGGGCGTCTGATCGACCTTCTGCCCGACTGGCGGCCCAGGAAGTGGATCGTCCATGCAGTCTTCCCCTCGCGACGGGGGTTGCTGCCCTCGGTCCGGCTGTTGCTCGATTTTCTGGTCCAGGGTTGCGCCGAACAGCAGATTCACGGTGAAACGCCGGTGTCGCCGCGCGCGACCCCCTATGCCTTTGCGGAGACGAGCGACTGATGCGACTGGTCGGAGTGTCGGGCAGCCTGAGGGCGGGCTCCTACAACAGCGCCCTGCTGCGGGCGGCCCAGAAGTTGGCGCCGGACGGGGTGGAGCTGATCGAAGGCTCGATCCGGGGCATCCCCCTCTATGACGGCGACGTCGAGCGCGATCAGGGCCTGCCCGAGGCGGTGGTCCTGCTGAAGGATCTGATCGCCGACAGCGACGGCCTGATGCTGTTCACGCCTGAATACAACAACGGCATGCCCGGCGTATTCAAGAACGCCATCGACTGGCTCAGCCGCCCGGCTTCGGACATCGACCGGGTGTTCGGCGGACGGCCCGTGGCGGTGCTGGGCGCCTCGCCGGGACCGTTCGGCACGGTGATGAGCCAGGCCGCCTGGCTGCCGGTCCTGCGCACCCTGGGCACCGCCCCCTGGTTCGGCGGGCGCATGCTGGTCCCGCACGCGGGCGCCGCCTTCGACGCGGAGGGGCGTCTGATCGATGAGGAGGCGCGCCGCCGTCTGGCGCGCTTCGTCCAGGGCTTCGTCGCCCATGTGGCCGACGCGAAGCGATAGGCCCTGGCTTGTCATTGCGGCGGCGATGAAAGACAGCTGACGTTTCTTTCAACGGGCCTCGACGCTGATCATGACCTTCGCCGCACCTGCCGCCCTTCCCATCGGCGTCGATGAGCGCCGCGCCCGTATCCAGGCACTGGCCGCCATGCTGGACGCTCAAGGGCTGGCCGCCCTTCTGCTCGGCTCGACCACCTCTCTGCTCTATTTCACCGGTCTGGACTGGCATCCGTCCGAGCGTCTGACCGGCGCCCTGATCCACGCCGACGGTCGAGTGGAATACATCTGCCCCCGGTTCGAACTGGACAAGGTCGGCGCCCTGACGGCGGGCGCCGTATCGGGCGAGATCCTGACCTGGGAAGAGGAAGACAGCCCCTATGCCCTGATCGCCGGGCGGCTGCCTTCGGGCGGGCGACTGGCGGTGGACGAACTGGTGGCGACCTTCGTCTGGCTGGGGATGGCCGGGGCGCTCGGGGCGGAGCGGCTGGCGAACGGCGGCCCGCTGACGACGGCGTTGCGTCGGATCAAGTCTCCGGCCGAGATCGCGCTTTTGACCCGGGCCAAGGCCATTACCCTGGAGGTGCAGCGTCGCACCCGCGACTGGCTGACGGCCGGGGTCCTGACCTCCGAGGTCAAGCGCTTCATCGACGCCGAACATCGCCGACTGGGCGGGGAGGGCGGCTCCTGGTTCTGCCTGGTCTCCTTCGGCGACGACACCTGTCTGCCGCACGGCGGGGAGGGCGACCGCGCCCTGCAGACGGACGACGTGGTGCTGATCGACACCGGGACCCTGGTGGACGGCTATCACTCGGACATCACCCGCACCTATGTCTTCGGCGAACCCACGGCCGCCTTCCGCACCGTCTGGGATCACGAGAAGCAGGCCCAGGCCCTGGCCTTTGAAGCGGCGCAACTGGGCGCGACCTGCGAAAGCGTCGACGCCGCCGCCCGCGACTACCTGACCGGGCTCGGCTACGGCCCCGATTATCGCCTGCCGGGATTGCCGCACCGCACGGGGCACGGCGTCGGCCTGGATATTCACGAGGCGCCCAATCTGGTGCGGGGGGACCGCACGGTTCTGCAGGCGGGCATGAGCTTCTCCAACGAGCCCATGCTGGTGATCCCGGGCCAGTTCGGGATCCGCCTCGAGGACCACTTCTATATGGGCGAAAGCGGACCTGTGTGGTTCACCGCGCCGTCGCCCAGCCTCGACGATCCCTTCGGCGCGAACTGATTTCGAGATTCCCGGATTCAGGGCTTGTGGACTCAGGGGGCTGTCCGTATAGACGCCGCTCGCTCGGAGACGGGCTGGCCCACGGGGCTTCGGAGACGGGTTTTCCGGAGTTTGGCGGGGAAGGGAGGTGAAAAAGCCTCTTGCTTCCGCCGGCTGGTTCGACTAGTCTCCGCGCTTCGATCAAATCGCTGATTTGCCGACGCGGGATGCTTCTTCGCTTCCCTTGACGGCCTTCTGCGGTTTCAAAGGCTTCGGTTTTTGGAACTTCAGAAACTTCAACGGGTTGGTTGACAAGGGGATTGGCTTTCCTTAGAAGGCCGCCTCCGCTGGGGTCTTCGGG
>RCUP01001602.1_pt1 | contig 13455 bp, 8 predicted proteins | sample 2166341 | NCBI WGS metagenome assembly RCUP01 (sample SAMN09932325, study PRJNA488358) | compost metagenome | isolation source: compost soil in succinonitrile-enriched | place: Germany: Experimental Botanical Garden | reverse complement strand
AGGAGCATGGCATCCCTGTAAACGACCTGCACACGCTCACCAAGGCTTTCCCGGCTGAGCTGTTCCGTGAACCGCACGACGTGCACTACAACGACGCCGGCTATAAGAAGATTGCCGAGAGTGTCGCGGCGAGCATCAGCAAGCAGATGTAATTAGCATAAGTGGCGCCCATCGGTGAACAGTTGAAGGATGTGGCGGCTATGCTGATACTGTTTATTTGTCCAGTATCGAGCATGCAATGTATTTCCTGATAACCCCGATGAGAGAGAATGGCGTCGCCCGGCCATGGAAGGATATCCGACATTCCGTGCCGATCCGTGGCGACGTGAACATCTGCAACGAATTGTGCCAGGCGCTGAATAGAACCAGCGACGTCGCCGAGATCCGCACGGATATGCCATTGGATGCGCCGCCACTTCGCCCGCTACTGGATGCGCGCGTTTCAGGGATGGCAACCAACGCTTTCACGTTGAGCGGGCTTGAGGAAATCGACGGCTGCCTTTATGCGCAGTCGTGGTGGTGCAGGGAGGTTTGATTTTCGGCAGGACGCCGTGGGCAGGGACTTTCTCGTCGAAAGCCTGTAGGGACTTTTGCGGGGAAACGTTAAACACGGTTAGTCACGGTCGGGCATCGATTGCAGTGGGCGCCGTTCCAAAGGACTGTTCCGTATAGCTTTTTATCGCCCCTGCAAGCATGGGGTGCTAGGGGTCGAGTGTTCGAATCACTCCGTCCCGACCATATTTTTCAATGACTTAGCCCGGTTCGGAAACGACCGGGCTTTGTTGTTTCTGGGATTTGATCATTTTGGTCACCGTTGGGTCACCGTTAGCGAAATACTGGTAAAGTGCCATACGCCACGTCAGCTATGCTGAGTTCGTGAAAACTGATTACTCCGGGGTGTATGAGTTGTGCTCCGTGCCCAATGACGCACTTTCTCTTGGGTGGCATAGCTTGTGTAGGCCCAGTTGGCTATAGCCATCAGTTAGCCAATGCTCCCTACGCACCTAACACCCTGACAAGGATTGCACCATGCAACTGACCCAAGCCTCAGCCCTCGGTGTCCGTGCACTGATTCGCGATGAAGAGTGGATCATCCGGAATGCAGACCAATGCAATCTTGGCGGCTGGCAGCTCTCCTGTATAGGTGTGTCGGAAACGGTGCGCACCCCGCCCGGTGGCCCGGCGCAGCGCACTATTTACTACATCGACCCTTCACTCAGGTCGACCGCGAAGCCGACAACCGCGTGGCTTGGGCGCACTTTACCAAGGAAACGGTAAATGGTTGATCAGGCTAGCAGTCTTAAAAAGGCTAAAACTCAACGTTTGCTCCCCGAACGGAGCAAGCGCTTTTCCTTGCGAGGTAGGGGCGCTAGGGGTACCGGTTCTTTACAGATTACTCCTAAGGGATTGTCATGATTGTTTTTCCCCGATACCAACTTCGGCCAAGATACAAAGGGGAGGAGAGAGTTTACGATTTGCTCGCAAAGGTTACGGAGGAGTATGGCTTTGCAGTTCATTCAGTAAATCTTCCCGAGCACGAGTACAAGCGCTGGGGCGAGGCCGACTTCGTTATTGTCAGTCAGGCTGGGGTGACGCTGCTTGAGATCAAAGGAGGCTCCGTAAGCCTTGCGGGTCGCGAATGGCGTTACGAAAACGCTCGAGGGCAAGCCATCATTTCGACTGAAGGGCCGGCTCGCCAAGCAATTTCGGCAGCTATAGCACTGGAGAAGCTACTTACAACTCATCTTCGCAAAAGGATTCGTTGTCGGTGGGGGGTGGTATTTCCTCTCTGTAACTTCAGGAGGAGTGTTGCAGAACTACCACCTTCCCGTCTCGCAAATAACTTAGTCTGCGATGACATCGGAACATTTCAAGGTTGGCTTCGAAATTTGCCATTTGGTCCTTACAAATCGAACGACTTTGTACTTGATAATGAAGACATCGATCGAATTCGTGAAGTCCTTGTGCCGGAGTTCAGTGCTGCGACATCGTTGGGTCTTGCAGTGAAGTCTACGCAGGAAGCGGTAATACGTCTGACCGAGCAGCAATTCGCAATACTCGAAAGTCTAGAATCCAATTCACGGCTCTGCATTTCAGGTGGGGCTGGAACCGGCAAGACTGAGCTGATTACTCTTTGCGCGCGCGCGGAAAAAGCTGCAGGTCGAACACCGGCGATAGTGACGACCGGAAAGCCGCTCTCGGCTGCCCTGCGAAGCCGTATGATGGCTTACGGAATTCCGGTAGTCTCGGATTCGTTGCCGAATGGCACGGACACGTTGCTTGTGGACGAGGGTCAGGATTATTTGCAACCGGATCGAATGGAGTCTCTTTTCAGGCAACTTCCAGGGGGGCTTCCCGGGGGGCGATGGCGATGGTTCATGGATCCGAATCTTCAGTTTATGGGGGTATCTCCTAGTCCAGCATGTTCCCAAGACCTTGCTAGCCATTCCGTAAATGTCAGCCTGACGAGGAATGTTCGCTCCACTCGCGAGATCATCAGCTCGATCAAGGTGTTCCTTGATGCGGATGTCGGCATTTCCCAGATTGATGGGTTCGGCATCAAGGTGGGCTTCCACTCAGTTGCGGATACTGAGGAAGAGGTGGCAGCGACCCAAAGGCTTATCAACAATATGATTGAAGAAGGGGTACAGCCATCAGAAATCGCCGTGCTTGGGGCGTGTGGTGTTAGCGGACCAACTTGCAGGCAATTGCTCAAGCAGATGCCGGGGCGATTCCAGGCACTTTCAGTAGAGGGGCGAATCCAGTCGTCTGTCCACGGAATGGCCTGTGGTATTTCTGACTTCCGCGGGCTTGAGGCTCGAGTAGTACTACTTGTCGACCTGCACCTGCTCCCCATCGATCGACGTGGGGAGTCATTGCTCTATATCGGAATGTCGAGGGCGTCAGCGTCGCTCCAGTTGCTTGTTCAGCCAGTTTTTGACGACTTTCTAAAAGTGTTGCTCAAGAATTCATTCGAACGGAAGTGAGTTGTAAATGAACAGACAGGAAAAGGAAGCGCTTCGTCAAGAGTTTGTCAAAGAGGTGAGAGCCCGGCTCATCGGTCCTGTATCACCCCACGAGGAGCTCCGAGAGAGTCCCCACAAGCGATATCTAACCGGAATGATCTTCCCTAGGAATGCTAGTTCTGGAAGCGCAACTGCTGATGAAGATGATTTGGCAGGAGATTCGTCTGCTGATGAAGATCAGGAAGAGATCGAGTCCCCTATGGACATGCTTTTCCAGAAGCTTCCAGCCTCGGTTGGCTTAACATTTGCGCTTGTCGAGCAGGAAGTAAGGATTCTCGTTGAGTTGGGAGGAGCCAGATACGAACGCCGGGAGGCGGAGCTCATCGCCAAGGAAAGTGCCGCAGAAGTTATACCCAGACGCCAGCATAAAGTCTGGAAGAGGTTTCCATTAGCCAAAGAAGATGCAGGCGAAATTGTCGAGTTTTTTGTGTCATCGGACGGAGAGCAGGAGACGCTTGTCTTTGGCGGTCGGGCTAGTCTTCGCCTCTACATTCGGCGAGCGCAGGGCGTTCGAATTGCCACTATTTCTCTGGTGAATGAGAGTAAAACAGGTGAGGAGGAGCTTGTCCAGGTCGAGGATATTCTGTTCCAAGTTCGCATGACGTGTCGACCTGACTCCGGAGTTGCTGCCTATCCGGATCCGCCAACTATTAGTGAGGATGTCGAGGCAGAGGAACTGGCGTTCCAGTACAGGGCGCTGCCCGCGTATGCGGTGGGCCATGGCTGTGGTGTCGAGTGGCCGGAGGCTATATCTGCACGTGTCGAATCAGTTTCTGTGGACTTCATGCCGACGGTAGAGGTACCGCCAGTTACAACCAACATCGACTCTCTTCCTGATGACGTGAAAGCAGCCCTGTGTATTGTTCGCTTGCAGGATCCGGAGTTCGATCCGATAGGTGCCTTCTCGAGGTTTGTCTCCGCATATCAGGAGTGGCGCGACCGCCTTGCCATTGAGGATTTTCCGGAGCGATTTAGAAATCCAAGGAATCACATCCTTCAGCGGATCGATGCCGTAATCGAGCGGATGCGTGATGGAGTTCACCTTCTTTTGTCCGAACCGTCGGCAATGAACATCTTCAGGCTCGCCAATCGTGCGATGTTGCTGAGCGTTGCACGGTCTGCAGCGAATAGGGATCGAGAGCCAGGACAGGCATACGAGGACGTCTCCCTTGGTGCCGTCGCCCCAGACACATTCACGTGGCGTCCTTTCCAACTAGCCTTCTTTCTGCTTTCACTGCGCGGACTATGGACGCCTGAACATGCAGATAGATTGATCGTGGACCTCATCTGGTTCCCTACCGGCGGCGGTAAAACGGAAGCTTATCTTGCTGTAGCCGCATTTGAGATGATTCGTCGCAGGGTTATCGACGGAGAGCGGGGTAATGGCACTGCAGTCATCAAACGTTACACTTTGCGCCTACTTACCATCCAACAATTCGAACGTGCTGGAAGTCTTATTTGTGCACTCGAGAGCCTCCGCAGGGATGAGGTGGTTCCTGGGAAGATACCGTATAGCCTAGGGCTTTGGGTCGGTAAGGATTCCTCGCCGAACGATTACGCGCATGCCGTTGGCGATTTCAATAAAATCTGCTCTGCGATCGGAAAGGTTGAAGGCGTCAAGGTGCCGTTGAAGCAGTGCCCAGCATGCGCCACTGCCATCGTCCCGTCGCCAAAGGATGAGGGAGCTGAAAAGGTTGGGATGCGGATAGTCGGTGGCGCAGTAGAGCTCTTCTGTCCAAATCCAAACTGCTCATTTCATGAAAGTCTGCCGATCAGTTTCATTGATGAATACCTCTACGCACACCCGCCGACAATGCTTCTTGGCACCATTGACAAGTTCGCTATGCTCGCTTGGCGTGATGAGGCCCGAGCATTTTTCGGAACGGATAGGAGCGTTTCTCCTCCTTCGTTGATTATCCAGGATGAGTTGCACCTTATCTCTGGTCCGCTTGGTACTTTGGCTGGAATCTACGAGGCTGCGATCGATACTGCCATCGGGCGTCTCGGCAAACGGGCAAAGTATATTTGTGCAACCGCAACTATCCGTCGCGCAGACGACCAGATCAGGAAACTGTATGGTCGCGAGGCGGTGCTCTTCCCCCCTCCTGGATTAAGTGCAGCGGACTCTTTCTATTCCAAGGCGCAGACCAACGAGTGCGGACGGCTCTATATTGGAGCGATGGGGCAGGGGCATACGCCGACTTTCTCTAACGTAATCACTTCGACAGCTCTTCTTGCCGCTGGCGGTGTTATGCGTGAACGGGTTGCAGAGCTCGCCGACACTTGGTGGACGCTCGTTGCATATCACAACAGTAAGCGGGAACTCGGCAAGACTCTCTCGCTGGCAAGAGATGACATTCCGGCGCGACTCTGTGCTCTTGGCGAGAAGCGCACAATATCCGGTGTGGGAGTAAAGGAGCTATCTGCAAACCTGAAGGACAGCGAGATTCCGGAAGCGCTCTATCAGCTCGGAACTTCAATTCCCGACCAGTCGGCTCTGGATTTTGTGGCCTGTACTAACATGCTCTCCGTTGGTGTTGATGTTCAACGTCTTGGATTGATGATGGTTAACGGGCAGCCTAAGACCGTGTCGGAATACATTCAGGCGTCAAGCAGAGTCGGGCGCGACAGTAAGCGTTTGCCGGGTATTGTCTTCGCTTTATTCAGCTCCTCAAAACCGCGGGACCGATCTCATTACGAGTTTTTCCGAGCCTTTCACAAGGGGTACTATCGTCATGTCGAGCCGACAAGCGTGACCCCCTTCGCTCAACCCGCCCAGAGTCGCGGGCTTCATGGTGCGTTCCTAGCTCTCGTGCGTATGGTTTCTTCCCTCCACGCTAATAATCATGCGTCAAAGATTGGCGAGAAAATGGAAGAAGTCGGACCGCTTGCTGATGAGTTTCTCAAGCGTGTCGGGGAGGCTCGAGATGGCGATACTCTCGAGACGCGTGAATGTCTCGATCGCTTCATCGAGTCTTGGGCGGAAATTGCAACTACTCGTGGCTCCAATCTTCGTTTCCAAAGCGGGGGGCGCGCGCATGCAAATCTGATCCGTCCTTTCCGCAAGCCTGGGGAAGGATGGGAAACTCTGCAATCTCTTAGGAATGTGGATACTCCACTGAAACTCAAGGTTCCGATGGTGCAGATAAGCACGACGGTGGGGCACTCATGAAGCGTGAAATCCGATCCAGTACAGTTGCCGGCGTGGCCGGTGTGGGTGCGATTATTGATGTCGGCCAAGAGTCATTCCTGGTACCGGGGATCGATTCATGGCAACAAGGTCAGCTCCGAGTGATCGAGCTCAGGCGCCTATCGTCACGGTTGCACAAAGTGCTCAAGGCTCCAAAGGAAGCAATGCCAACATTGATGGTCCGCAGGTTTCCTCGCGCGATGTTCTGCGCGAAGTGCCGCGCATTGGTGAATTGGACGACGGCAATGGAAAAGGAGGATTCCGAACCCAACTGTCCGTTCGAGAGTTGCAGTGGAAAGTTAGTCCCAATGAGGTTCGTCGCTGCATGCGAAAGCGGCCACTTGGATGATGTTGACTGGGGGTTCTGGGCTCACAGTGGAAAGCACGGGATAAGGAGCTGTAAGGCAAGGCACAGGCTGTTTTTCAACGTTGATGTTAAGGCAGCCACCGGGGGGCTCGCGTCGCTTCGCGTCGAGTGTAAGGTTTGTGGCGGTTATCGGAGTCTAGAAGACCTTGCCAACAAAACAGTCATTAAAGAAACGTTCCGGACATGCAATGGCAGGCATCCTTGGCGCTTCGAGCAATATGAGGAGTGTGCGGCGGATGTCGTTATCCTTCAGCGTGGTGCAACCAACCTTCACTATCCGAGCACGATTTCTGCACTGGATATTCCCGATGACGTAGCCGGGAATCCTGCTGCCGAGTTTGCAGATCAGATCATGCAACATTCAAGGTACCAAAAAGTACTTGATCTGATCAGGGATACTGAAGGAGACAACAAAGACATTATCGATGTTTTTGCTGAACTCCTGGCGAATGCGGTCGGATGTGATGCATCCGTTGTTCTGAGGGTCGCAAAGGCAGATATTGAAGGAACGCCCCTCGTTGGATCAGGTGCTGCTAGCCAGGAAGGAGTAATCGATCAGGAGGTCCTGCTGGCTGAGGAGTGGCGAACGATTTACAAGGCACTACAGGAAGGTGGGCTGATCAGCCCGCACTTTTCGGCTGTCAGGGAAGATCTTGCACCATCGGCACCTAGCTGGATGAAGACGCTCATCGGTGGGGTGTTGTTGATCAGACGATTGAGAGAGGTGAGGGCCTATCTCGGTTTTCAGCGAGTCAGACCGGGAACACCAGACAAGACCGTGCGGCCTGATGTGGGGGCGAGCCAGCCTTGGCTTCCTGCCGCTGAGGTGTTTGGAGAAGGTATCGTACTTTCGTTCGACTTCAACATGCTTTTAAGTTGGGCCGCAGGCATCCCCAACGAGGAAAGGAATGCGCTTCAGGCGCTTGAGCAGAAGCGGCTCGAGGAAAACTTCTGGTTCCTTCCCCAAGTGGATCCAGTCTTCTTGGTCATCCACACGCTGGCGCATCTATTACTGAGGCGAATAACCTTCGAGTGCGGCTACTCATCTTCCTCCCTCAGGGAACGCCTCTATTTCAATCCTGAGCAGGGCTATGCCGGGGTTATGATCTATACGGCGGATGGCGATTCCGAGGGAACCTTGGGTGGGCTGGTTCGGCAGGGGCGAAGAGATCGACTGGCCCAATCTATCATCGAGGCGCTCGATCAGGGACATTGGTGTTCGTCTGACCCTGTGTGTGCCGAAACATCGGGGCAAGGGCTCGGAGGCTTCAATCATGCCGCCTGCCACGCATGTAGTCTCGTTTCCGAAACGAGTTGCGTCGCTGCGAATACTCTCTTGGATCGACGGATGCTGTTCGATCCAGCATGGGGGCTGATGAAATTCATGGAAGATCAGAAATGAGACTGCCCAAGATCAGGCAGCTTACCGACGAACAGAAGAGGGTCTACCTCTATGCACCAGCAGACAGACATGTGCTGGTGCAAGGCCCTCCCGGCACAGGGAAAACTCTGATTGCTTGCCTGCGAGCTGTCGAACTACAGAAAAGGCAGGTGCCGGTAGTCCTAGGAATGTTCAATAACGTACTGATGCGATATTCCTCAAACGCTGGAGGAGATGACTCTATACCTGCGAAGACGGTGTATGCATGGTTCAGGGGGTGGTGGGAGGCTAGCGGTCTTCCACCTCATTCCGGCGCATCTGAAAGGATTGCCGTAGAGGTACCATTTGCAGAAAAAGATTCTGCGAAGGAAGCTGGGGCGCGTTGGTACAAAAGCGAGTGGCGACCGTGGGGGAAGAAAAAGGGAGTATGGATGGTAGATGCCGAAATCTACTTCCGGAGCCCGGAGACCTTCGTAAGATGGCCGCTATGGCACAAACCGCCAGTCGTCGACGGTGATATAAATCGAATTGACTGGCCCGAGGTATGTGGTCATGTGCTCGGGAATGATGAAAGTATCAACAGTGAGTCGCTGAATTTGGGAGTTCTGCTGATCGACGAGGGCCAGGATTTTCCTCCCGGATTTTACAGGTTCCTTCGGATACTTTCGGCGCTTGGTAAGACGAGAAAAGTTTTACATCCTCTGCGATGCTTCGTCCTCGCAGATGAGAACCAGCAACTGACTGAAGAAAACTCTACTCTCGACGAGATAACTGGCGCTCTCAAGATCTGTCAGGAAGATCGCTATATTTTGCTTGATAACTTCAGAAACTCTAAAGAAATTGCTGAGTTGGCGCGGCAGTTTTTTGCCGATGTGGGGGTTATGCCACGCTTGCCAACGCGCAGTTCAGAAAAACCTGTCCATGAGATCTGTACCGACAGGTCAGTCGTTGTGGAACGAGTGCTTACTTGGTTAATCAATAATCCTCTCAAAGAAGTTGGCGTCTTTGTCTTTGATGACAATGCGCGTGCAGATATTGCTGCTAGGTTGACGAATGCAGTTCAGAGAGTGCGCGGTAGAAATATTACGGTGCAGACCTATTCTTGGGCGTCGCGGCAGATAAACCCCGCTAAAAATCTAATTTTTGATGCTTCGGATGTTGTAACTGTATTAAATATGCAGAGCTGTAAGGGGCTGGAGTTTGACGCGGTTTTTATTGTTGACTCCCAAAAAGCCTCAATAGGTATTTATGGGCCGGACAGGTACAAGATGCAGATGTTCGTTGCAGTATCTCGAGCGCGAAACTGGGTGAGTCTACTCGAAGCCGGTCCCACCGCTGGGTATGGAGCGTACTACGATATTCTTCCTGGTGAGGAGTATCTTACTCGAGAAAATTCTTGTGTATCGAGTAAAGTTGGCTGTATATCAGCGGATAGCCAATTATCAATAATTGACGAAAACTTACAAGTCATCGACTGGTTTGAGGATGTCTCAAGGCTTGCAATTAAGTTGAGTTTACCCATTGTCGACAAGCGTCAAAAAGGAGGCGCAGTCTGGGTGACGGCAGCCTATGAGTTGGCTCATCTTCTCGAGCCCCTGGGTTTCAAATACAAAGCCGATCGTGGGGAGTGGTGGAGAAAATAATGAAACAATTAAAGATGAATGTGAGTCTGACTTCTAATTTGGATTTTCTCGCCGCCCCTGAAGAGTCGATTGCCGTTACTTCAGGAGAGATGGGTACGGGGGGAGCAGAGGGTGGGGTTTTTGACTTGGTCAATGATGGAGGTGGACGTATTGAAGATGTTAGCGAGACTAGAGGTGCGTTAAGATATTCGGGTGTGCGTCTGTTCTTTCCTTGCAATCGCGAGGATGCTCTGGTTTTTCTTGGCGGGCTATGTATTTCTGAGTTTTATCCAGAGCCTAATGTGGCGCTTGCACTGCAGTCTGATGGTATTGCACTATTAGAAGACGGTCTTCGAATGACAGAAGAGAACCTTCTAAATACAGGGCGAGCAGAGAACTTCCCAGTTCTGGTTGAGGTTTGCTCATCCTTTACGTTTACAGCCCCGCGAGTTATTGAACACGATAAAATTATAGGCCTTTGGTTTCGTACTCAATCTGAGGCTGATGATTTCAAATTGCGACCTGTAGATGAGTTTGATACCGAGACCTATGCTTGTCGTGTTGATTTTGGACTTTTTAATATGGAGGGCAGTGCGCGCTTCTCTATTCGGTCGGAATCCGATGCCTTGCAGATTGGGCGGGTTGCAGATCGATTGGTCGCTGGTGTGCATTACGCCCTTTCACTTGGAAATGCTAGGGCAGACTGCCGAAATGCGATCTTAGCCTTCCTTAATCAATTGTCTAACGATGAGCAGTTTGAGTCGCTTGATTTTACGATTGCCTCTAAGGCCGCTATCGACCCTCTCGCCACGTCCTCAGGTTTATATATGCGCCACGCAGCGGTTATTTCTGCGTTTCTTAATGCGGATGACCTTTCTCCAAGAAGCTTAATGGAGGATATTGAAAAAAGGCTCGTTTCTATTCCAAAGGGAAATGATGTTGCAGAAGAGCGCGATCGAAGGTGGGGTGAAGTTGCCGATGCTGTTATTAGTAGCAAAGTAGCCCTAACCGGGGAGCTTCTGGCCGACGAAAAGTCTATACTGCTTCGAGGCGTGTTGCTTGCTTTGGTTGTGGATAGTGTTGAATCATTAAGTGTTTTTCTCGATGCGGAAAAGCCGTCTGGTCCAAATGTCACAACTTTAGCGGCATTTCTCATTGGCATGAAGCAGGGGGTGATGAACACATCGTGGAAATATAAAAAGGAAGCGCTCCAACAGATTTCCTTCTTGATGGGGTTGATTATACGTACTCTGGCTAGAACGCCGTCGGCAATGGGAGACCTATTCACTAAGCTAGAAGAAGCAAGCGGATCCGCTTTCGTGGTTTCGATTGTTGCAGGCGGCCGTAGATTGGTCGAGTGGCCACAGGAAAAGAGGCCTGCTCTTGATGAGGTCACGCGGACATGGCTTGAAGATTTTGAGAGTCATGGGTTCGAGGTTGTAGAGCGAGGTAGAGGGAGCCACTCGTGGGTAATACGATTGGGCGATGCGCATATGGTTGAGGTTGTGCACTCCCTGTCCGGTGAAACGAGGTTCCCTTCTTTCAGGTTCTATCTTGATATCGATCAACGACTCAAAAAGTCGAAGGATCTGGATGCTGTCCAGGTAGGGGGCGCAAGGTTTTGGTATCTTGGGAAAGAAGAAGTGGGGGGGGGGCGCTTCCTATTTTGCGATCTGCCTTCGCTTCCGGATTCTGCAGGTGCTGATCTGATAAAGCGCATGCTTGTCGAGGCGCTTGAGCTTTATCTAGTGCCTAAAAAACAAGTGAGTCCTCGGAGGAAAAGAAAGTAGTGTAAGGCATTAGCGCTACCTTACTGTCCGAGCCCGGACGGTTAACAGCATCGCCTGAATTACGGCGACGCAGGCCTGCGAACGACGTTGAGTTGGTGGTCGAAATCCAGCAACAGGTCAGCGAGTTACCCAGCTATGGCTACCGTCGCGTCTGGGGATTGCTGCGTCGCGCACGTGAAACCCAGTTGCTGACTGCGGTCAACGTGAGGGTTTACCGGGTCATGCATGATCACAACTTGCTGCTTGAGCGCCGAAACAGCCCAGCTTGCCGCGTCTGCACGAAGGCCCTATTACGGTGGAAACCAGCGATACGCGTTGGTGCTCAGATGGATCTGATGATCCAGTCCTTGACGCCACTCGGCGGAAGTCACGAAGCGTGATTCGGCTAGGGGATGGCGTCAAAACCTTCGCTAAGGTAATTTGCTTTCTGGAACGCTTGAGCTCATTGGCGAGTATTTGTAGTTTTTAATGTAGATCCAGCATTCTTCCTTTTTTGCCCACTCAGAGATCATCCGGCCTTGTGCTCCGCTATGTAACGCCTCATCGACTTCTTTTGCCAAAACAACAATTTGCTTTGCCAATTCAGGTGATATTTTCTGATTTTGCCAGATCATTTCCAAATCGAAATTGGAGCCAACTTTGGCAGAGAGAAGTGACAGGGTATAAATCGTCACATTTCCTTGAAATGCAGGAAATAGGGGGCGTAAAAGCTTCTGAGCAGCTTTGAATAGTATTACTTGTGCGATCATCCGCTTGAATTCTGTTGAATCAGGTACTTTTAACAGTCCCTTTTCCGCGCGGTTATCTACATCCATCATGAACGCGTCAAAATTCTTTTGTCCGCCGAGACTCGCCATGTGGGGGTTCTGTCCCCACGCGTTTAGGAACTTTGCAAAGTCTGTCTTGGTAATCTTGCGAGCAGGTGGAATAGCTGCTTGCAGCTTTTTGATCCGAGCAGGTGTTTTACCTTCTCGTTCAAGCATGACTTTATAGCTTCCACCAGACCGCTCGTAATACCAGCGTCCGACTCCATCCGGGCAATAGGTTCGTGCGGCCAGTGTTTCAATTTCCGTATGAAAGGGATGGTTTGCCGAAAGATCAGATGCTTTTACGGCGTTCTGACTGTTTGCATATTTAGATATGTTGGAAATCAACAACTCTTCGCTTTCCGAGGAGCGTAATACGATGAGCTTGGCTGGTACTCGCACCTTGGACAAATCCGTATTTGGAAATTTTTTCTTGGTGAAGTAGAGAGATGCAGTGGTTTGACCTCCATTGACAATCTGCATTCCTTTCAGCCAAAGGATACCAGGTGAACCATCTGCTGCTCGGTTCATTCCTATTTCATCGGCAACCAAAACAACACCGTTGTTGTAGGCCATGAATCGTTCCGGTTCTGTGCGCAGGCTGTCGCGAATGCCTTTATTGATTTTCCCGGTTGCGCTTAAAAAGGAGCGTACGTTGGCTTCAAGAACTCGCGCGCCATACTTGTCGTAAATAAATCTTAGAGCCTCACCTGGAATCGCCGTCAAGGCATAATCATACTCACCTGCAACACCGGGGACCCATACACAAGGCAGAGCGCTCCCCGATATCTCATTGAAGTTAACTAAGACTTCATCCCTAGGGCGGTTCTCCTGGAGATGGTTGAACAACCGCTCTATATCCATCACTTCGAGCTGGATGGATTTTCCTTGGAATTCAGTGGGGGCAAATCCCCCCTTGTTCTTCAACCACAAATCGGTGATGACGAAGACCCTTAGTTTGACCAAGCCAGAGAAGAACTGTCTGACGCTGACAACTAGAGGATAAGCCTCATTTGTTTCATCCATGCTCTTCTCAAGCGTCCCATTGACGCAGTTCTTGAGAAAACGCATGCATTGGTTGGCGGATTTGACAATTTCCGTTTGTGGGAGCGGCTCAATTTCATCAACCCCCTTGTAGAGACTGACAAACAGGTCAAGCTGATCCGGAGCCTCATCATCGTCTGAAGATCCGAACGAATAACCACTCAAACGCAGGGTAGAGGCGCCAGGTTGATCGACGAAATAGCACAGTTGCGGCTCATCGATCATGCCG
>RCUP01001601.1_pt1 | contig 13463 bp, 19 predicted proteins | sample 2166341 | NCBI WGS metagenome assembly RCUP01 (sample SAMN09932325, study PRJNA488358) | compost metagenome | isolation source: compost soil in succinonitrile-enriched | place: Germany: Experimental Botanical Garden | reverse complement strand
GGAGAAAAAACAGCAGTTGGAGCAAATTCCGGGGAATGATCCGATCAAAGAAGTTGTTTTAAGTCGCACGTCAGAAACAATGAATGCGAATGATCCTCTTTTGGAGAAAACGAGCGATTTGACTCTTTTGGATGCTGCGAACCAATATCTGGACGGACAAAAGACTTTTGAAGAAACAAAACAGGTTGTTCAGACCGAAAATGCATTGAAGGAACAACGCAGACGTTTCAACATTGAAATCGGAGAAATTGAAGCGGTATTGCAAAAAACAACACTCGATCCGAAACAAGTTTCCGATCTGAAAAATCAGAAGAACATACTGGAAGAAGCGCTTGTTAAAATAGATCAGCGCCTGGCTGTACTTGCTCAAGAGAAAACAGTTGATCCGATCAATGATTCTGCTTTGTCGAAAACAGTTTCAGTGGAAGAAGAGCAGCGGATTGCATCCGACAAAACGTATCCGAAACTGCGGGAACAACAGCAGGAAATCAATCGTTTGAAAGAAATCGTGAATCAGACGAAAATCAAATTGGAAGAGCAACGGACCAGTTATGTTAAAACTGAAAATCCGGCTGAAAAAGCTGCTATCAGAAAAGAGATTGAGCGTTTAAGTAAGGAATTGAATACTAAAAATGAGGAAATTGCTTCGAAAGAAGCTGCATTGGATTTGGCCTTGAATCAGGTAGAAGGAAATAAGGAAGCGTGGAAAAATGTATTGACAAGAGAAGTTCAACCGAAAGAATCACTTTCTACAACGATTTCCGAAGTACTTGCTCCACAGGTTGCCAATGGTTTTGAAATTAAGAAAGAAACCGCTGCTCAGCCGAATGTGATTAAGAAAGCAATTCCGGTAGGAGTGAAGGCGCCTACAGGTTTGGTGTATCGCGTTCAGGTCGGAGCTTTTGCCAAACCGATTCCGGAAGATTTGTTTAAAGAATTCACGCCTGTTACCGGAGAAAAGCTGGACAATGGAATCACACGTTACTTAGCCGGTTATTTCGGAAACAGACAGCGCGTTTTGGATGCTCAGCAGGATATTCGCGCTTTAGGTTATAAAGATGCGTTCGTGGTAGCGTATTGCGATGGAAAACGCATTTCTCTGGCAGAAGCAAGGCAATTGGAAGAACAAGGTTTGTGTAAACCGATGCGTCAGGATTCCATTGTGATGGAAGTGATTCAAAACACGATTGCACAGCTTCCGCAAGATACCATTGCGAAATACCAAATTGAGCCGAAAGTCAGTGATTACAACAAAGCTCCTGGAGCAGTTTCCGCTATTGCAATAGAAGAGATCAAAGGATTGTTTTACACGGTTCAGGTTGGGGTTTACAATCGTCCGGCTACAAAAGAGCAGTTGCACGACATTGATCCGTTAGTTACACGTCGTTTGGAAAACGGTCAGATTCGTTATTCCACCGGAACTTTCCGTTCGGTTGATGAAGCGCGCCCTAAAAAGGCTGATGCAATTGAAAAAGGTGTTTCGGATGCCTTTATTACAGCATATTATAATGGTGAGCGGATTTCCCTGCAAGAAGCAAAACACTTGTTAGAAACGCAGGGAGAAGCCATTTTGTTTAAGGAACAGGAATTACCGAAAGTACAGCAGATTCCGGTGAATGAGCAGGCAGCCAAGAAATATGCGAAAGAAAATCCATTGGTAGAGAAGAAGGCATTGAAAGAATACGTGCTTATTTCCAAGGAATCTTATCCGGAATATCCGCGAAAATTGATGAATCAGTTGCGTGTTCAGGGAGATTTCTATTTTGATCAGGGAGATTTGAGAATCAAAACGGTGAAAGCTGAAACCTTATCGAAATTGGTCAATAATGCAGTGGTTTTTGATACTCTGGTGAAAACTCCGACATCGGAAGACGATTTAAATGAACCGAATCAGAATCTGGTTGTAGGAGTATGGGACAAAAAGGAAATTCCGGGTTCACTGGCAAATTGGATTCTTCGGTTGACACTTCCGTATGAAGTAAAAACAACCCCATCTTCGATTGAAATTTCAATGATGGCAGATGGAGAAGAGGAGCGTAAGTTGCTGGAGACGCAATTCAGAGCTCAGGGAGGGAGAATTAAATCGGAATAATTCCGATTGCTATCGGGATCAAAAAGTCGTAACTTTGTAAAACAATTAGAACAGATGCAAACGCTTGAACAGAACGAAACAGAAGTCTTGGAACTTTTGACAGACCAGAAGGATTTAGTTGTATTCAATGATGAATTCAATACATTTGATCATGTGATTGAATCGTTGATCAAAGTATGCAAGCACGAAGTTGAACAAGCCGTTCAATGCACTTACATTGTTCATTTCAATGGGAAGTGTCAGGTAAAAAGAGGCGACTATGAGAAATTGGAACCCATGTGTACTGCATTATTGGAAAGAGGCATAACTGCTGAGATTCAGTAAATTCGATTAAAAGCGTTCGATTCTTTTTACAGAACTCAAAAAAAAGCGAAGAAATTGCTTGCAAAACAAAAAAAAGCACCTATCTTTGCACCCGTCTAACGACAAGGCTTCGTAGCTCAACTGAATAGAGCACTACATTACGGCTGTAGAGGTTTCAGGTTTGAATCCTGACGAGGTCACTCTAGCGGGGATAGCATCAAAATTGATACTATCCCCGTTTTTCTTTCCCTTTAAAACGTCCGTTAAATGTGGGATTTGTTCAAAATAAGTGTTTGTTCTTGTGGTTTGAAATCGGTCATTTTTTCGGTCATAGATAATCCCCTCGGGGAACAGAATATTTTGAAAAATCATTCTTTGACCAATTGAAGCGTTTTCCCACCATAATAAAGGGTTTTGACAATATTTCGCTACCAATTTTAAACCCTTTTCGAGGTTTGAATTCCCGCTTTTAATTTTTGCAAGTAAATTTTCAGCTTCGAACATTTCATCACTGAATTTTCTTTGAAATTTATCGAACATTGGACGATCAATAACGCCCGTTACTAGCTTTTCTTCTGCTGATTCAATTTTATTTTTCAGTTCCGAAATTTTCGCTAAATACATTTTTCTATTCTCTTGGTGTTCTTCAAAAAGTGCGCTATACGCTACTTGAATTCCCATTTTGATTAATTCCGTTTGTTCTTCGTTTATTCTGTATTCTGAAACAACTGATTTAAACTGTTCATGAAGTTGTTTTGCGCTCTTTGTTGTTTTACATGCTGAATTTCTGCATTTGTAGTACCATAAGTTCTTTTTACGGACGATAAACCCTGTTAGTGGTGCTCCACATTCAGAACAACGAGAAAAGCGTTTTAGGGGCAAATTTTCATCTTCTGATTTGTGCGAAACGGGGTGAATCCGATTATCCGCAACTACGTTATTTACTTTCAAAAATATTTCCCGTGAAATCATTGCTTCGTGTTTCCCCTCAATTGCTTTGTTAGGGGATAATTTCGAAACAATGATTCCGCAATAGTAAGGGTTCGCAAGAATTTCTGATATTCTTCTATCGTTTAGTTTCAGTCCTAGAGCATTTAACCGCACCAATATTTCACAGTTGCGCATTTGATTTTCAGCTTTCCAAATGAAAGCTTTGCGAAGCAACTTACCCTTATCATTTAGAACAATTTTTTGATCGACTGCTTTTGAACCTTTGTTCAAATTTGTGTAACCAATGGGTATTGAATAGGGTGTATAACCCTTTTCGACCAATTCACGCATTCCGCCAACTGTTTTATCCTTTCTCATTTGGTTATCCAAATGACCGAACAAAAGCATAATATTCCGTTGGAATTCCCCCGTTATAGTACTTGGGTCAATTCCCTGCGATACGGAAAGCGTGGTTACTTTATACTCTTTTTGCAAATCCTGCGCAATCTTCATTCCGTCCGCTCCTGTGCGTGAAAAACGTTCGTAGCTATACACAAGAATGAAGTGAACCCGTTTGTTGCGTTTTACAAACGTTAGCATTCGGTTGAACTCTTTTCTATCGTCCGTTTTTGCGGATTCATGTGTTCCACCAAAATATTGTACTATGCTGTAACCATTTGCGTTTGCGTATTCTTCACAACGTTTGCGTTGTGATTCCAAACTAGTGTTATCCTCTTGTTTGGAATCAGAAACCCGTGTATAGATTACTGCGTTTTTTGCTAGTTGTGTGTTGTCAATTGCTTTGGGTGCGAATTGATTAAAAACACTTAAATTACTCATGATTCAAATTATTAGAATTTAATAATGTTTCGAGCAGTGCGAAACTAATTACTTCAATATTTGCAATTAGTTTTTCGTACTGCGATTTGGTTATATTGCGGAAAGCGGGAAGTTTTGAAATGTATTGAAACGAAAGCTTTTCCCGCAATTTCTCTTTTGCAATTTCGATGCGATGTTTAGAAAATGATTCCATGGGGTAAACTTTTAGCGTTAATCCCCTTTTTAGAACCCGTACAAACGTGAAAGTTGTTTGTACTATATACGTTGTATTCACTAGCATTTGAGCGTTTTAAATACAGTTTTACTGCTGTTTTCATTACAATGGAAGTAAAATTTTGAAACTCCGACCCACCCATTTTTGAAAAAAAATAAAAAAAAAACGCTGAACCCCAGTATTTACAAGTGATTCAGCGCTTTGCTTAACTGGGTGGTTCGTTTGTTAATCCCAATGGGGTGAATTCACCACGGATTGAGCGGTTAAATACCCGTGCAAATACGAATCCATGACCATGGAACGGGAAAAATCCAACGCTCCTGAAAGTTCGCGAATTGGTTCAATGATTTTCACACTGAACCGTCGAAGCTTGCGACCGCTTTCAGAAAACAATTCGATGTTTTTTGATTCCGCTTGTTTTACCAATTGGTTGATTCGTAAAAACTCGCTACTGTCCGTATCTCCGATTTCGCTTAGTGCAATATCGTAGATACTTCGCTGAATTACATTCAGGATATTCGGTTTTTCTTTCATGGTCGGAACTAGTCCAGTTCGTGTCGAAATAACCAAAAAATAGTATTCATCCGTATCGGATTGATTCAGCACATAGCGCACCGCATCCCCCAACGGATTAATGTTGCGCAATCCCCCGTCAATAAGGTTAGACGTTTCAAACTGTGTAGTCGAAATACGATCAACTGGCGACCAGATCAAGGGCATTGTCGAAGATGCTAAAACAGCCTTTTGAAACTCTAAATTGTCCCGAAAATCGGTGTGTTTTGCGCTGTAATAGTTCCCATCGGTCAGCGATACAAATCCCGCCTGGAAAACTTCGCTTTTGATGTCTTTGAGTTGTACCAATAACTGAACTTTTTCAAATAGCGGGGTATTGTCCGCAACTGCCGTTAAGGTTTTTAACTTGTCAATGATCTTTTGCAAAACTTTTTCGCGTGTACCTTTGAACAACAACCCCACTTTTTGAAACGCCGAAATGTCGGATAGTAAAAACTTCCCTAGTCGTTCCGTGTCGAGTGTGGTTTTGTTGTTCTCGGTTTTTAGAAAATCACTTACAAAGATTTCTTCAGGTCTGCCCGCTATGTGATTCCAAAGTTCAAAGAGTTCTTTGTTCTTACCCATGGCGATCATTGCCCCGTTAAGTGCGCCTGCTGATACTCCGAAAACTGCGTGCGGAATTCCGATTTTTTCCTGTCCGTTTCCGAAGTTGATACCGTTTTTTAAGATGCGTTGCCATACGCCTACTTGAAACGCTCCTCGCGCTCCTCCTCCTGTGAGGATTACTACTAATTTTTTCATGATGAATTGATTTAGGATTATTTGATATTGTTTTGAATGACCATAAAAAACGGTGCTTTGTTTCCAGAAAGCTTTCCGTTTTGATCTGTCTTGTAGGTGGAAATTCTCACTTTGTTACTGACATTTCCGCCAACTGCTTTGATATAGTTTTTACCAGTTTCAATGACTAATTCCCCATGTGCAGGGAAATAACCACTTGAATCGTAGCCTTTGCCACTTTCACGGGTAAATACTACTAAATCCCCGATTTTGGGTGCGTATTCCGATACCCGAAACCCCCTTAGTGGGGCATTTTTTTTATTGCGGTTTGCTTTTGCGTTTTGAAAGTACCCTGCATGTGAACTGTCATAAGGAAATTGATCTTTTGCGCCCGCTTTGTAAAAGAGCCATGAAATAAAAGCGCTTGACCATGGATAAGTTGATTGAACCGACGAACTTTGCATTTGTGAAGCCGAAAAATTCATTTTTACCGCTTTCCAGTAATCAATCAGAATAGAACTTGCCTTTTCTGATAGTTCCGTTATTGCATCCCATTTGGACGCTTCACCTTTAGCGATTTGAACGAGCCGTTTTATAAAAGAATTACGGGTGAAGTAAAAATATAGAGCAACCCCAATTCCCGTACTTAATAAAACGATAATGCTAACAATCAGTATAATACGACTTGTTTTCATTAATTTGGTGGTGACAAAAGGTGATTTCCGAAAGAAAAGAATAAGGCGGGAGCTGTGAACGTGTTTCAAGATGTCTAAACCCAAACTTTGTAACTGTTCTGTTCCCGCCTTTGCCTAAAGCCCGCCCCACTTCCTACATGTGGGCTAAAGGCTACCTAAAAAGTACTGAATCCGTTCTGTTCAATAACTAACATTATAGCCAAATGGTACTATGAGTTAGCGTAATGCACATTTCTATTTTTCAGATTCAATAAGACGGTCTATTTTCTTTTCTATTCTTTGAAGACTTTCTTTGATTTGTTTGATTTCCGTGTCGTCAACAGCTCCCTGTAATTCAAGGTTTTGAATCTTAGAAAGTGTTTCGTTGATTTCCTCCTGTTGTACGATGTTCGTTTGGTGGTTTTGTTCCGTCATTGCCGAGGTTTGAAAATAGAATGGCACGACTGAAAAAACTGCTCCGATAAGGATAAGCAGAACGCCCTGTTTTACGTTATCCCAGAGATTTGCGTTCATTGTTTAAGGTGTTAAGTTATCCTATGCCGATCAACTGCGCTACGGGCAAAGCATCTAATTTTATGCCTTGTTTATAGATCGCAATTAATGGTACAGTTAAATCGTCTTCTTGTTTAACAAAGAGCAGTAAAAACAACTCTTTCGAATCGCTTACCTCAAACTCTTTCATGGACGAAACAAAGATGTTTTTTATCACATCCCGCACGTACATTCCGACGATCATTCCCATACCTTTACCGCCTCCAGCGTTAATTATTGTATTCAGGTCACATCTTTTAACAAACGTTGACTGATTGAATAATGCAAAAACAGGTTTCGAGGTTGGATTTTCAAGGTCGATTCGAATGTTTAATTGTGTTTCTTCGATGTTGTTTTCTTCTGCAAGTGTGCTAATTACTTTTGCGCACACGTCCACAAGCATTGCTTGTGCTTCTTTTGAATTAATCATGATTTCTGTGTTTTAATTAAGTTGTTCGCTTTCCAGTTCAATAGCTTCGATGATGTCGTGTAGCCTTAAAACTTTTAGCGTTTTGTCATCCTGAAGAACTCCAATGCAAGGGCATTTGGCTTTTTCGGATTGATAAAGTATTAGGGCAATTCGTGAGCGGTACTTGGTGTTTTTCACTTTCGTTTCGATCACAAAAGCATTATGAACTGTTTTGAATAATTTTTCGAGTACTAAAGGGCTGAACCGAAGCGCAACCATTTTAGGCGTTAAAAGGTCTTTTATCGGAATTTCGGTTTGAGGATGGTTATTCTGACAGATCAAAATTTCTATTTCGTCGTATTTGTCCTCTCCGTAAAATCGAATATCCATTGTCATGTGACAAGGCGGAATTTTGTGCTTCACGCAAAGAGAAAAAAGCGATTCCCGGAACGTGAAATTGACGTGTTCTTTACTAATGCCTTTCATGGCTTTAGGTGTTTAGGGTAAAAACCACCACAAACGTCCGTTGAACCTAACAGGGAAATGTGAGATTCTTAGAAAGCCTGTTTTTGCGGATAGTTTGCCTTTGATCAGAACGGGAAGATCCCCGATAGCAGTTGTTGATGTTTGCGAATACATGGGGGCAACTTTCGTATGAATGTCTTCCCACGTAAAGCGCACATCGAGCGGAATTACCGAGGAATTATCTGCAAGTAATGTATAATGAGCCGTCGAAGTAATATCGGAGATTTTAAAACCACCTACATAAAATTCATACTGCTGATTCCACACCTCCAAATTGAAGCCCGACGGATTCGTTATCAGGAAAGAAACACGGAAGGTTACTCCCACATTATCCAATTTCTGAACGGCATAACCAAGCACCTCGTAATTGACACTTTTGGAAATCGAAATGATACCATACGTGGCTACTCCTAAAAGCCCGAATACCGTAAATACTGCTACTGGAATCCAAACCCGTTTCATAGCCCTATGAATAAAAGTCCGATGCCTACAATTAGCAAAGCGGTGTACATAAGCATATTGTTATTTGAACTGCTTTCTGCACTGTATTTGATGCGTTCCAAGCGGTTCAACCAACCATTGATATACTTTTTCTTAGGTGAAGCCTTATAGCGGTTCGCCCGTACTTCTTTGAGTGCGTAGAACAAATCTTTTTGATTGAGTTTGTTCATTAGTTCAATCCCTTCGGTCGTAAATACCTTGTAGTAAACTAGCGGGTGTTTCAAACGTGAAAGGGCTTTTTCTGCAAGGACGCGAATTCCGCTAACGCCGTGGTTTACTGAACCATCGTAAAGCATGGTTGCAACCGACTGATTGTTTAATTTTCCGAAATTGCTCTTATCCCAAAAGTTGCGTTTTAGGATCAGTTCCGCTGTTGCCCTGGAAAGGTTTTTCATTTCGGCAACTGTTGGGGTTCGTCCAAGGAATCCCGCAAGGGTAGGCGCTGCGATTCCCCAATTTGTACCGATCAATTGACCCATGTACCAGTTACCATCGTCGTCGGGGTCGTTCTGATAACCTCCCTCAATTAGTCCAACGATTGCCTGTGATTTTTCAAAATTTGCCATGATATTTAAGATTTAATTGGTTACTACTTTTGTTAGATTTACATTAGTTTCATAGCTTGTGTGTAGAGGTCGTCGAGGCTTTTTATTATACCAACTCGTATGGCTTCGTTATATGCGTTTTTAAATCCTGTTCCTATTTTGCCGTCAATCCCTCCACTATCACGGATGCTACTAACAATGAGATCATTCATTTTCATTGCGCCCATGTTGAACAGGTAGGATTGCATTTTTTCAATTTCAGCTTTCGAGAATGTGCGCCCGCCGAACGAAGAAGTAGAAGAACCACCGCCCGAACTTGCGCCTGTGTTTGTTTTGGACTGTGCGGAATCTCCATCATCGGAAACTCCGCTTTCGCCATTCGCATCTTTGCCTTTTTGAAGCTGTTTGACAATCAAAATCGTAATGACCGTCAGAACTAAGATTATCCCAACCGATAAGGCTATAATCTTTACTACTTTTTTGTTTTCGGGTGTCATTTCTTAACGTATGTGAAGGGTACGAATGTTACTGTGTCGGCTCTTACAAATCCCTCGTCCGTAGTTCCCCAAAAGCCAACCTTTTTGTTCAATTTTACTTTGAACCATGTATAGGCGTATGAGTTGTAAAGTCCAGTTGTACTGGTGATAACTTTACCAATGGGTGTTCCTGATCCGATGGTGGTTAACAGGTTGTCGAAAGGGTCGTACCAACCTTGATCGGTATTTACTTCTGCCGAACTTCGAATGTTTGCATAGTCTGAACCGCCTTGCCATTTTCGCTTTGGATAAAGTAGTACGCCTTTTAATTGTTCCATTGAGTTATCCAATTCGTTTTCCTCATTGAATACAGGGACTACTTGACCATTTTGAATACTGCTCGTATTGGTCGGATTAGGGTTCGTTGATGGTGGTGGTTCCACAGTCGGGTCATTGTCATTGCCCGAATCGTCTCCACCTTCTTTGTCTTTATTATTTTCTTCTTTGTCGTCTTTATCGGAGGGTTTTTTCGTAATTAGAATTATACCAATTACGATTGCCGTTACCAACAGAGCTGAACCCGCAATAAGGAAAATATGCTTTCTATCTAGTTCCATGACTTTTACTTGTTTGGTAGCTTATTGATTTTAGCGATAAGCATGTTTAATTTTGCCTTGTCTGTAACTGCTGATTGCAAAACCTCTAACAAATCTTCGTCGTAGGATTCGTTGAATTCGTGTGCAATTTTTGAAACATCACTTTGGTGTTTCAAGCCGTTGAATGCGTTTACCATTGTCGTTTGATCGCTTCCAAACCACGAGTAAGCATCCCAAATAGTTTTTGCCTTTTCTCGTGCTTCCATTAGGGTAATGGTCGCTTTTCCCGACTTTTGATAGGTTGTCGGGTTGAAAGCTCCTGAAGCAAGTAACTTATTCATTCCTCCTGATGCTTCCTGACTATCAGGATTTTTAAAGGCTTCTTCTAATCGCTTTACAATTCCATTCTTTTGAACAGTCCAAACGATCAAGTAAGTAACACCACTAACCACCAGTACCGACACCAATCCTATTATGACTACTTTGCGTTTCATGATAAGAGTTTTACAGAACTTGGTGCGCTGATTGCTTTAGAACCTCCCAAAGCTTTTGCACCGCCTTTCATACCAATTGGAATTGGTGAATCCGAAATCATTTGTACGGGTGTTTTACCACGGTTCGTACTTTTAATGATATAGTAGGCTATCAAACCAACTCCCAAAACGACCGTTCCAATGACTACCGCCCGAAGCACGTTTGCCGTATCTCCAAACCAATCCACAATCCCCAAACCGAAATCGGTCATTTCTCCTTTAAAATTGGTTGTCAGATCTACACCTTGTTCATCCATGTACTCACGTAAATCGTGTGTGTCGGCAGAAGTTCCTGCACCCGCTCGTTGATTCCAAAATTTGAGGAAATAGGCGTTTGCTGACTGTTTCCCAAACCACGATTTCAACGCTTTGTGGAAAACGATCCAACTTTCGGCGGTATCGTCCGAAGTCGGAATTACTTTACTTGGGTCTACGCGCATGACTTTTGGTTTTACATCGTTCGGGTTCGTTCGCTCTGAAAAGCTGGATAAACTCACTAATCGCTTTCATGCGCTTGCGGTTTAGTTCCGTGTCTTTTTTAGCGAAAACAGCACGATAACAATTCTCAACTTCTGTGTAGTCAAATCCGAGGTTCAAAGCCATGTGAACGGCTATAATATCAGCCGTCAATTCATTAGCAACCTCTTTTCCATATTCGGGATTTTTCCATTTGTGCCCGTATTCGTGCAAAAGCATGATAATGAGCATAGGAACAGTATAATCCGCAATTGCCTTTTTTGAAACTTCAATCATTCCGGAACTGCGGTCAATTCGTGCGGGTGTGGTTAATTCCGTTTCACCATCTTTCAACTGATCGAGGTACAGAATAGAAAAGCCCTCACTTTGGTAAATCGTTCCTTTTTCTCCTGCTTCAAGGCGTGGAAGTTCCGTTGCAAACCACTTGGCAAATGCAATAAATTTCCCGTCGTTTTCAGTCAGTTCCAAAGGGCAGATCGTGTCGGGTTTTACCTCGATGCGTTCCAAGGTGAAAACCTCTTGACCTGGTACTTGATTTTCGGCAACGATTCGGGCGGTCAGTTCATTGGGAACAATCGGCATTTTGACAAGCAAATCAAGACTTTTAGAAAGCTTCAATCTGCGCTGTGCATAGATGCGTTTTGTAATCGAATCAAAGACCGTAATCCTAAGATTTATTGGTTTTCGGATTCGAAGCCCTAAAATGAGGTGAAACGGTTTTCCGTATGGGAACAAATCGAACTGCATGACTAAAGTTTTTTACCGATTAAAACCCCAATACCAATTGATATAAGCGCAACGGCGATAAACAATCCTGCGTGTTCTTTCAGGGTGTTCGTCCACGTTGTTTTTTTCGGTGTTTCAACCGTTGCGGGTGCTGTGGTGCTGGGTGTTGTGCCTGTTGGCGTAACTACTGTACCTTCTTTCGTTGGTACGGTGGTAGGTTCGTTTGCTAAGGGCAAAACTTGCGGAGTGGGTGCGGTAGTCTGCACCTCTGAAACGACTTGATCTTTCAACGTATCAGACGGGTATATGACTTTGATTTCGGGGGAAATAATACGAGGGGCGCTCGTTTTTATTCCTCCTGTTACTGCTGTTGAATTAGGGGCTGTTGTTGTCATAACTATTAAATTTTTCTGTTGATTGCGATTGCACCTGAAAGCAGACCCAAAACAAGGGGAAGCGACCAAATGGCTTTTTGAAGAATTAGGCAGATCACTACTCCAATGAAAGCGCCTATCAAAAAACCGTTGCGATACGCTTTCGCCCCGTTTCGGTAATCCTGCGGGTTAACCGGTTGCATTGCCTTTAGTTTTAAAGTGTCTGTATAGCTTGACTGAACTCCAAATAATCAGAACGGTAGCAATGACAATCAGCACCCCAATCCCGATATTCCGCCACATTTTTGAGTTTGGATTGTCCGTACTTGGATTCGGAGCAACGGGACTTTCTTTAGGCATATAGAACAAATCAATTGCAGAATCGGTAAGAGAACCGTCTTTTCGTTTGATCGTTGTTCCGTCAGGTCCGCTAGTAATGAACCATCCTGCATCGTTCAATTGTCTTTCCAATTCACGGGCTAAATCGTCATTGGTCAATTCAGCTTGCATTTGCTGTTTAAAAAGCTCTTGCGCCTTTTTTTCACTCATGTAGCTCATATCCTTGAAATTTGAGGTTGTGCAGTTTTTATTACTGCTTCGCCTGATTTACTAACTGCATCCCCTGTCTTAACAGTGGGTGCTGCTTTCGATTTCATGTAGGCACGAATACCGATAATAATTGCAATAACAACCACTAGCCCGATACCTACCCACATCCATGTTTGACGGGTTCGTTTTGCTCGTTCTAATTCCAGTTGCTGTTGTGCTAATTGTGCTTGTTTTTCGCTATCCGTGTCAGATTGTTCTTTTTGTCCGCGTCCTATCCCTCCTAGAACAGAACCGACAGCCGACAACGCACCGCCGACCATTTGCCAAACTGCACCGTCAGCCGATGAATAACCGTCAGCTTCGATTAACATTCTTGCAACAGCTTCGCGAAGTTGTGAGTTCGTAGCCAAATGTTTAACTACGACAGCATATAGGATAGGCGAAGGCAAAGCAACGCCAACGGGTACACCCGTCTGATGTAGAATTTCCAAAGTTTCCTTCGGGAATGAATACACCAATTCTTTAAGGCGGGTACGAACAAGTTTGTTGTTTTCCGCTTCTCGTTGGTTGCGTTCATTGTCTAATATTGTTTCTGCGAGTTTCATTGTGGGACTGCTTTAAGTGCCAATACCTTTTTTTGGCGAATCACCATCACGACAATAATTATCACGATGATGGAACCGCCAATGATTAACCCCCATTTGAGTTGCGGGTTCATTCCTTTGGCTTTTTCTGTTTCAGCCTGTGCGACTGCTTGCGCCTGTTGCAATTCAACTTTTTGCATTTCGGTTTCATGAGTAATTACCTCTTGTTCCTTTTGCAATGCAAGTTGTCCGAGTTGTTGGGCGTGTGCG
>RCUP01001593.1_pt1 | contig 13520 bp, 11 predicted proteins | sample 2166341 | NCBI WGS metagenome assembly RCUP01 (sample SAMN09932325, study PRJNA488358) | compost metagenome | isolation source: compost soil in succinonitrile-enriched | place: Germany: Experimental Botanical Garden | reverse complement strand
GGGCTTTATGCCGCCTAACGGCTAACTGTATGTGTCTAACCTTAGACCCACCCAGACCTAGGGTCTTTTATATTTATCGTCAACTCGTGAAACATGGAGCGAACATGCTCGAACTGCTACTCAGCTCAGGACACAATAGGAGTGCAGCCGCTGATGATTCGGATCTCCCGTTCCCTGAGGGTACTCCGTTCAAGGGGGTCGTCCCATCTGTGTCTTTTATTGCGGGGGATGCCCTCGCCGCTGCCATCGGGCTGGACGCTGGCACCGTAATGAACAAGGATGCTGGTTGGCTTCACTTTATCGAACCTACTGGGCTTGAGCTTTACGTAGCCAAGAAACCATTGCGCCATTCGATAGCTTGGGAAACAGTCCAAGCTGCCACCGACAACGGTTCTAAAGAGATCACTATCGGTGGTGAGGTTTATGTCATCCGAATGTTAACGGGGGTTATCGCAGCTGGCGATACACAACCAGCGAACCCAGACAACGCCGGTGGCGAATGGAACCGCTACATGTACAACGTCTATGACCAAACCGACCGTGCAGGTATCCCCACAGCTTTGCTATGGGGTAACTACACCAAGGTTATGTTGGGTATCGCTACTTTCGATGGCGACCTAACAGACGGGGTAATGTCACTCTGTCAAGACCGGGTATCTGGCGGTTATCTGCTACGGGGTAACGATTGGACTGGCGCGAGTGGTGGTAACCAACACATCAAGGGTATCTGGTACCAACCCCCAGGTAGTACACAGAACTACTATGGCTGGCGTCCGGCTCTGATTAAGAAGTCAACTATCCCACCAACGCCATATAAGGGGATCGTGGCTGAAGCGGACCTTATCACAGGTGCAGCCTTGGCGGCAGCCATCGGTATCTCTGGTGGTACGCCATTTGTCGAAGCTGGACAGGGTTGGCTGAAGTTCCAAGACAATGGCAAAACTTTCTACATTGCCAAGAAGCCAGTGCGCACCGCGTTGCTCATCGAAGAGCTGAGTGCGATCGGCGCAGTTAATGGTACTAAGACCATTACCATAGGTGGCAAGATCTACAAAGTCCGCTTGATGACAGGCGGTGATGCTGATCCAGCCAATAATGGTGGTGGTGAATACAACAACTACTTTGCACGGGTTACCACTGAGTATGCAGGTATAGGTGAGCGGTGGGGTAACTTAACAACAGCGGACATTGCTTGGTATGGTGGGGCCAGTTCTGGTGAGTTGACATTGTGTCAAGAACAGTGGGCTGGCAATGGGCCATTGACTCGGGGCTACCCTGGCTTCTATGGCTTATGGTATCAGGCTGCTGCGGCTACCCATGGTGGTTATGGCTGGCGCCCGGTATTGGAACTGGTGGGTGATGCTCCTGTGATCACCGACACTTGGGTTAAGTTGGGTGATCTACCGGCGGGGATCAATGGTGCCACGGCATCGATTGTCGGCAACAAGATGTATGTCTTCGGTGGACAAGATGCGGGGTTCGTTGTTAAAGGCACCATGTATGAGGTCGACCTCACCACCGGTGCAGTAGTTACCAAGGCTGCTGACGTTCCGCGGCGTTATCACCAAGCCGCAGTCATCAACGGTAAGGTCTATATCTACGGCGGTTACACCACGGCGTATGATGGTGGTGTTCGCATCTACGACCCGGTAGCTAACACGTGGAGTGCTGGTACTGCAGGCCTCGCTACAGATCGACATGCTGGTCTGGCGTATAACAACCTGTTCTACAACTTCGGTGGTGGTAACGGTGTAACGCAAGCACGGTCTTATAATCCTGTCGGCAATACGTGGACCAACTATAATCCAACGGGCGTAACCACACCGATCCCATATTTGGGTTCGGCTGATCTACTTGGCACCAACGTCTACACCCACACCGGCTACAATGCCCAGAAAGAGTTCCGTAAGATCGACATGGTTGCCAACGTAGTCAGTGCCTTGGCTAACCCACCTCACGGTTCGTACGGTCATGCACATGGCTCTGCGCAAGGCGGTATCTACCTCTTCGGTGGTACTGTCGACGTGGCCGGTAAGGACCTGGTTGTTACTCGTTACGACATCAACACGGACAGCTGGAGTTATCTGGGAGCAATCCCGTATACCGTCGGTGAACGAGCGGCCTCTGCGCAAGATGCTACCAACATTTACTTGGTGGGTGGCGTAGGAAGTCCAACGGCTATCTGGAAGTATACGCCGTAACGACATATAGGCTCTCCCATAGGGGGAGAGCCTATAAAGGAGGGATTGGGACAAATTGCAAAGTTAGAGGTGTAGTATGTTGGAATGGTTATTGGCATTGAAATTACCCGGGGGTAGTGTGCCATTTACTCCACCCGCTGTAGTTGCAGGTAAACCTTATAAGGGATTCGTGGCCAGTGTTGATCTGATTACTGGTGATGACCTAGCGGCAGCCATTGGCCTTACTGCCGGGATCTCACATAACAACGATGGTGGTTGGCTACACTACATCGATGGCGCGCGTGAGTTCTATATTGCGCGCACTACGTTCCGCTACGGTCTAGGTTTCACCCCGATCGAAACAGCTCTGGTAGGACCCAAGACGGTTCAGATTGGGGAGAACTACTATCAAGTCAAACAAATCACCGGTATGTCGGTCGACCCCTTTACAACAATCATCGGCAACGCCGGTGGTGGCGATTGGGATGCGTATATCTATCCACTCATAACTGGTCCAGCTCGGGCACAGATTACGGCCGATGTATGGTCGTACTTCACCGAGACTGATCTCGGGTTATCTGCTAACTGGGGAACTCAACCGAATGGTTCGATTACCCATGTGTTGGAGAGACACAACTCGCTACCTGCTAGGGCATCTCGTGGTCGTAACTACAGTGGCGGTACAGCTGTAGCGAGTGTTGTAGGTAGAACCGTTTATAACGAAGGTAACCCCGGTGAAGGTAACGCTGGTACGGGTATAAACCAGTACGGTTGGCGCCCTATGCTGGAGAAAGTATCTGCGCCAGCAGATCCTGATGTATTCTACGGTGAGGTAGCTTCGGCTGACTTCATTACGGCAGCAGCATTGACTACGGCCGTAGGTATGGGTTCAGTAGGTACAGTTACTAACGCCGACAGTCCTTGGTTGAAATTTAAGATCAAGGGCAAGACTCTCTACACTACTAAACTACCATTGCGTCATGCGGTTACTTGGAACGCAATGAACGCACTTGGAATCGTGTTTGGTGCGACTACCATCGTTATCGGTGGTGCTACGTACAAGGTTCGGTTGATGACAGGTGCTAAGGGCACGCCGACCGCTTGGGACTCCACCGCCTCAGGTGGTGAGTTCAACGATATCTTCTACCCTATCACTGGTGGTGCTTCTTCTGCACAACCGGTGGTACAAGCCTACCCACGTTGGGCATCCTACTCGGATGCTGCGCTTGGCTTCGGCTCTGATAAGAACGCAGCTGCTGGTGGTACTGGTACGCTTACATTCTGTCAAGAAGCCACAACCAACGGCGGTTACCTAGCTCGTGGTTATAACGACGGCGATAACGCTGGTGTTGCACAGCTGCTTGCCGGTTGGTATGTTGCTGGTGCTACCGTACAGACATACGCCGGTTGGCGTCCTGTGCTGGAACTCGTTCCGTAACGGCATAAGCCCCTCCCCGTTAAGGGAGGGGTTTTATGTCGGCTACTCCGTGATTGGTACGGTCACAGTTTTGAAGAGGGCTTCATGGGAACCGGTTTGTAGATCACCCAGCTTACGCACGATCTCACCAAGAGACCCTGGGATAATGGTACTCAACGAATTACGGCAGGAATGCATGTGTCGCTCTTTCAACACCGCAGCCATTGCGTGGGTTACGAAGGTAAAGGTGATCTTACCCTCATTACTCGTACGATTCATACCGTAGCTGGTGTAGCCGGCATTCTCCATTGCTTGGTGAACTACAGCGTGCCAAGCCGGATCATCGTCAGCCATGGTGATGTTGCGATAACCATCTTCAGGCTTGAACGTTGTGTAAGAGTCAATCTCAAAGATTTGGTCCACTGGAGTCACCCCGATAGGTAATGTCACCGCAGTACGGCAGGTTGTGTTTAGCCCCATAACGAATGGCCGCGTCTTTGATGTGTTGGAAACGACTGCGTGACACATCTACCGTACCGGCTTGGTATGCAAACATGGCATGGTAGAACAGTCGGCCAACTTTGGCAAACTTGATGTCGTGGAAGTCGTCGTCTTCACTCTCACTCGGTAAGTGAACAATGCGGTACTGCCCTAGGGCATTAACGACATCAGTCTCATCACCCACCAGTTGTGCCACAGCCATAACCTCGATGAGTTCATTACGCAACTCAAAGATAGCATTGCGACCTTTGTATTGACTGGCCACACCTTGCTGTTGACACTTCATGGCTTCCTTAGCGACTTCCACCGCTTCCTCAGCCAACTTGCTTAAGAGGTATTGCGTCCACGTCATGCTCATTTAACAGCTCCATCAATATAGAAATGATCAGCCCATCTATCGGCTGTATGGTTTATACGCCAATGCAGTGTATTTGATTTAACACCGAGTACACGTGCAGCTTCTTCCATGGATTCATAAACAACACCTGCAATGGATATCTTCTTTCTAAACACTTTAATGTCTTCCGTGAGAACAACACCATCTCTTAGGTGGTTACGCAAGGCCATAATTGAGAACCCTGTTTTACGAGAGGCTTCACGAACAGATAGGTAAGAAACACCATCAACGGTTATTGTCTCACCTAGCTTCTCAAGAATGGTATTACGGGTGTCAGCGTCTTGCCACATTGCTTTAGCTTGAGCTGACTTCACCGCTTTCCCCTGCTCGCTCTGCTGATAGGCCCTGATTTTATTGATAGCCACAGTACGATCGTAACCCCGCACGGGGGCATGTGGATCAGAGGAAATGTTTAAGCAGAGAAAATGACCATGATTTCCACGAAGGATCTCAGCCTCGATCTCCTGTGCCTCATCACGTGTGGTGCAGGGTATTAGCCAGAATGATAGCTTTGCTTCCCCAAGGGTGTTGTAGAGCGTCTGAAGACCATCATTGACATGTGTACCAGCGCGAAGGTAGCCACGGTGTTGATTCAACCGTGATTTGATGCGTTTTGTTCCACCGACATAGAACCGACCATCCTCAGCGCGAATGAAGTACGCCGCCGGGAAGTCATTCTTATGTTCTTTGATAATGTCGGCAAATGAAAGACGTATTAGCTTCCTCTTACCTAAATCAGAGTTAAGTAACATAATTGAATCGATGATGTCTATCACAATGAAACCTCCGAATAATTCCATATGATAGACATCTTCAATTATGCAGTCTCATTCAACAATTCAGCCAGTGCTCTTGCCTGCGATACCGGTGTCGTAGCAAAGCGATCAGAAAGGAGATAGTTATTCGCGATAGCCAGTTGGCGTAACTCCTCGAATAACTCCGGATTCTCCAGTACCCACTGACGCCATAGCTGCTTATAGACACCGTACAGATCGACCGAAGGATCTAAAGGTGGCTTACCCTTACCGAACCGCCAATCGTTACTGTACTTACGGTACCCCTTTCCCTCATCGAGCTGATAGTGTTCCTCGATGGTGAACCCGTCAGAGAGACGGGCTACCAATGCAGAGAAGCGACGGTCTCCTTTGGTGGAGACCTCTATGCCGCCAAATCTTGCGAATCGGAACTGGATGGACTGGCTGGTGGCTTTTTTCCTTTATGCTCCAGATAAGCTTCGAGGATACGATCCATTGATGGCGCATTAAGTACCTTCTGTGCAATCTCAACGGCGTTAACCCGTCCACCCGTCAGGTTCACCCCGAACTCACGACGGATCGCTTCAGTGAGTCCTTGAATCTGGCAGAACTCCATCACCGTAGTTTCACGTGCGATGTTGAGAATCTGTGAGACGTTAGGATAGGTTGATACAATGTCGAGGTCGGCTACGTGTGTGAAGATTAACGTTAGATAGTCCCGCATCTCTTCGACACAGGACATCCCCTCAGCCGCAGCCATATACGAAGGTAGTGTCACAATCCAATCGTCATGCCCAATCACGAACTTATCGAGCTCGTGAGACATCTGGTCAGACGCTGTACCGATCACCGACTTCTGTGGACGGTTAAGATACCAGAAGTGCATATCGTCGCAAAGACGTTTCGGGTTGGAGTTAAAGTTCTTAAAGTCCGAGTTCTTCGAATACATCGTAATCGACGAAGCCAAGTCTTTAGTCTTCTCGTCCAACTGTTCCAAGCGCACACTGTCGACGATGTTGTAAACACCGTAAACGATCTTGTGCTTGGCTTGCATCACTTCGTGCCAACGCAAACCGGTCAAGTGGTCAGTTGGCTTGTACTTGAGTTTACCAAAATCGTTACGGACTTCGAGCACGTCACCGATCTTAACATTCTCAGGCGTGATGTCAGCACGCTTAATGTCTTGCTCATTCAAACTGTAATAAACGAAGCCGCCTTTGCCTTTGGTCAAGTCATCAGCTTTATCGAGGAACGCTTGGATGTCGCCCACCGCACTGATCTTGGACTCATAGTCGCCATTGAGCTCCTTCTTCAGAATGCGGTCCAGGGCATAAGAGGGGTCTTTACCGTTTGCCAGTCGAGTAATGCGATATACTGTCATGGCATCGATGCATTGGAAGGTAGCCGGATGGGTTACCCAGTTCCAACGGTCTTCCACGTTGATCGACATTACTTTACCAGAAGCGGTGGTCTTCTGTGTGTTGCCTTTACGGTAGTTGAAGTATTTGTATTTGTCCGGGACTGTAGGGTCACTGAACACCATACGCAGATCGATACCTTCCTTCTCCAGAGCACGGATGATTTTGCTCATGTCGAAGTCCATGTTCCAGAAGGCAAACCAATCCGGTTTCCATTCGTGGAGCTTCTCGATGCAACGCATAACAACTTGACCCGGAGTGTCAGCAATCAACACTTCAATATTCAAGCCACGTTCTTCGAGTAGTTCAGGGATCAACTCTTTAGCGGTACGGTGTGTATCACCAATCGGGTCGTCGATATCCGACACCCAACGCTTCAGGTAAACCAGACGTACGTTTTCTTTGTGACTAACCGACATGCAGATGATGTCATCTGTACCATCAACTACGTCGGTCTCAATGTCACCACCACCCACTGTGTTAAAGCTAATGGTTTCTGGATATTTGGTACGGTACTCTGCTTTAGCACAGCACGCCGAGCTAACATCAGCTCCATAGACGTACGGGTTACGTTGCAGAACACGTTGTTGCATGTGGGGGCCACCGGTACCCATACCCAAGGTACGAGCGATGGACTTAACCAGATCCAGCTGCGTCGAGGAGTACTCTTGCAGATTGCTGGCGAATTCGTAGTCTTTCTTTTCTTCGTGATTCCGACGGCCTTTGTGGGTGATCCAGTAAGGACGCTTATAGTTCTCTTCAAAACGAAGACGCGGCACACGCCGACCGTCTTCCAAGTGTACGACTTCTTTGATTACCAACATATCGCTAAGACCGCGTTCTTGATCTACGACGTAGGTAATGTGTTTCGCTTCAAAGCCTGTTGGTTTAATAACACTCACGGGGATCCCCTTGGGGTCTGACTACGTACCATATCACGGCAAAGTATTTCTTATGAATATGATTACAACATCCTTCATTGGGATCGTGCCATGCTAAAAGAAACTGTATCGCTTGAGCTTTTGAACGTAAAAGCTAAGCGTGCGTTGGGTATCCGAATCGAAGCTATTGTTGAACAATGGATCGCCCGTCGTGAATTCTCCTATTTCTACACCAGCGAACAACTCGTCGAGCTGGCGACCATCGTCAAAGAAGAGATGGGTGTTAACGTTGAATTCGTAATGAACCCAAATCCTTACGTCAACGCCGCGGCCAGCATTATCCAACTCCCTGGCCACAGTGGTAGCACGTACAACGGCCCAGGCACCAAGCCGATGACTGTAGTCGGTCGTGACGTCCCACAACAGCTGCGTAAAATCAAGATCGATCTGGACAAAGGGAAGATCACTGGTGAAATCATCAATGACATGCGCAACCGGATTACCCTCTTTGCCGGCCTAGTCAGCGATCCGATCGCCCTGACTGCCGAAGAGATCACTGCGGTGATCGTGCATGAGCTGGGGCATGTCTGGAACCAGTTCTTCGCTTTGGGTGATTACGTCTGGTTGAACTACTACCTGCAGGACGGCTTGGAAGTTCTGTCGGGCAAGAAGCCCAACATCTATAAGCTGGAGATTCTGACTGAAGCAGGCTTGGACAAGTACTGCGATGACAAGGATGCTCTAGAGGCTATGCGTGCAGCACCTACGGCGAAGAACGTGCGCCGTGCGATTCTGATCGCTGCTATGAAAGCCCCACGTCAGCATCTGTCCGCTACGGAAACCAATATCTCTCGACTGCGCGAAGAACAGCTGGCCGATATGTTCGCTTCCCGTATGGGTTACGCCCGTGCGTCGGTTAGCCTGCATGTGAAGACCACCAAGAAATTTGGTAGTCGTTACACCATCGGTTCTAACGCCATGGCATTCATGGAGACCACCAAGGTTCTGCTGAACGTCGGTGCTCTGGCTACCGCGGTCGCAGCTATCGCTCTACCACCGTTGTTGGTTGCTGCCTTGGCGCTGCGTATCACCGCACTCTGCATGACCGACTACAATGTCACCAAGCCTGAGCAGTACGATAACGACATCGAACGCCCGATGAAGTTCCGTCGTGACCTCGTGGCCCAGTTGAAGATCTTGGGTGAAGACAAATCACTTGAAGAAAAGATTCTGGAAGACATCCGAGTGATAGATGATCTGTTAGCTATCTACAGTAAGAACACCACGCTCTGGGAAGCTTTCCAATTGTTAGTCAACCCGAGCTTCCGTCGTAACCGCCACCAGCGCGCTCGTGAAGAAGAGCTGGAGCAATTACTCAACAACGACCTGTTCGTTGCTGCTGCTAAATTCAATACCCTGTCGAGGACACTGTAATGACCACTGCGCATCAATTCGCACAAATGCTCCGTAACATCGAGCCTGGTAACACCAACGTTCGTCTGGCCCGCAGCCTGACTTTGGTCCATGCGTTCGCCATGGTGATCCCGTGTGGCAACTACGCCAATGCCGATCAAGCGGCCGAAGCTTCCCAGCCGCTGCTGAAGAAGCTGATCAACGAAGTGAACGAACACGTGTCGATCGACACCCGTCTGTGCATGGGCCTGCTGTTGCCCACCCTGAAGCTGCGTTACGAGCTGATCAACGGCACCACCGATCCTGCGCTGATCAAGATGGTCCTGAATTCGGAAGCTGCCGCCGAGCTCAAAGGTCCTGACGATCTCGCCATGACCGAATACATGACCAGCCGTCCAGGCTATGCCAAAGAACAAATTCTCATCAGCGAAGCTGTGCGGGATCTGATCTCCGAAAACAGCTGAGTGTGTGGCGATGAACTCTGAAACGCTTAGCGAGGGCACTCTAGTGTATCCTCGCCTTACCACGGAGTATCTGAAGTCTCTGATTGCTACTATCGAATTCAATCACGTACCGTCGGCCCGCACAACGGTCTGTACGGTCATGCTGAAGATCGATTATGCCATCACCGAATCGGTGGTGTGTCCTAATCCCGACCTCTACGATCCGGTAGCTGGTGAGAAGCACGCGTTGATTAAAGTTCTGGCCGCAATCAGGGAGCGTGAGTACTACGTGCTCCGCCGCCACCTCCATGAAGAGAAGTTGTCCAAGACAGGTGATTAAGATGGACGAAGAAATTAAGGGTATCGATGAGCTGGAACAAGCTCTGGAAGAACAGATCACCGGGGAAGTTGAAGTTGACATCCCGGATCTGAATGATCTGCAGTTGGCATCGGGTAGCTTGAATGAATTGGTAGAGATCGGTGACACGATCAAAGCCGAGGGTGTTTCGCAAGAAGACGTCCGTTCGGTGTTCACCATCATCAAGCGTTTGAACGAAGCCGGTATTGAAGTCGGTGTGGGTGCGTCGCTCGAAGAGTTCGAGATTACCCACTACACGCCTGGGCGCAGTATGGTCAACCAGACCATCTCCCAAGAAGGCATCGGTGAAACGATCGTCAGCGTTATCAAAGCGGTGATCGAGAAGCTGATCGAGTACTCGATCAAGACCGTGCGCTTCTTCAAGGTGATGGGTGCTAAGGACAAAACCATCGAAGCGGCTTTCGAACGTGCCAAGGATAAGTCCAAGGACGTACAGAAAGCCATCGCGTTGTTCAACCAAGTCAACATGGCTGATTCCAGCAAGGTTGATGAAGAAGCCATGAAGTACGCACACACCCTGCTGCTTCAAGGCGGTCTGCCACGCAACCGCGTCACTGTTGCTGCATTGATGTACCAGCCCACGGTAGACGTGGTCAAGAGTATCCATGCAAAGACTGAACGCTCGGTTATGTTCTTGCGTCAGTCGGTGAAGTCGCTGCGTATCTTCCTGACCAATCCACAGGCAGATCTGAACGTCGATGTGACCATGATGGAAGACTTGGCGTTGGTGCGTGATCAGATCGGGCTACTGCAGGAGATCGACCCAGCTGTCTATTTCCTGCAAACCTACGTCAAGCCGGACTACTTCGTCAATAACACCTTGACCAAGGAAGCCGAACCAATCGCGCGGTACGAGTATATCCTCAAAGGGTATTACTCGGTAGCCGATGAACTGCGTGGTATCCGTAAGTACAACCTCGATGCCTACGATGAGCAAGCAGTACGGTTCATCAACGAGGTGATTGCCGAACTGACCCAAGCGTTCGAAGATCTCGGTCTGATCGCAGGTTTCTTCGCTGAACTGAAGAACACGCAGATGCAGGTACTCAAGCTCCAACTGCAGTACCTCAATCGCCACGCGTCGTTGCTGTATCTGAACTGCCGTGACAATGCGGTGTCTGACCTCACCAAGAAGAAAGTCGAAGGTATCTTCACCGATCTGGAGAAGAAGCTGAAGACGTACGGTCTGTAACGACATAAAGCCCCTCCCTTTACCGGGAGGGGCCTATGCCGCTTAGTGGCGCAGGAAGTTGATCGTCAGATCGTCTTCAATCATCAACTCTTGGTTAGTCAGGATCGTTGGCTTCTTACGCAGAGACAGACGCACAGAGTCATCTTCCACTGTCAAGATAGCAAAGTCAGCAGGACCACCCAGACCCGAAACCTCCACGCTACTAACGTCATCGCCTGCAGCCAGTTTCAGCGCAGAGATAATGTCAGAGCGCACCACACGAGTCTGTGCCAGCATCTCAGTGATGATCTTCTTGGTGGTTTCGATCAGAGCAGGACGCAGCGACGTGTTACGATAGCTAGCCGCATCCATGTAGTAAGTAACGTTCAGACCTTGGTCCAAGGAGATATCCGCCTTCAGGCCATCACGCACAGTAGCCGTGGTGTTACCGAAGGTGGTGATTGGGTAGAAGTAGATTTCCGCTTCATCCAGCAATTGCTTACGGACATTAGCGATGTCACCTTGCACCCATTCAACTACTTGCATTGGGATCTCGTCTCGGTAATCTGCCGAGGCCGCTTCCGTAGCGAAGTAGTACATGCCATCCACCAAGAACATGGTGAACTCACGCAGGATCTTACGCGGAGCCAACAGCACCGGATCACCTTGCGCGTCCAGTACAGTGTCACCTTTGCGATACTGCATCACTGGTTGGTTCTGTGCGTCCAAGATCGGATCGTTCTTGTGGTGCAGGATGGTGTAAACCAAACTATCCCCAGGCCCTGCGGTAACGACGATGTTACCATCTTCATCGCGCAGGTAAACGTTCTCACTGTAGACTGCTGGGACATCCGCCCCGTAATGTTGGTAGGACTCTTGGCTCAGCACTGTACGGTTACGACGCCACAGGTCAGTGAGTTCATAACCAAAGCGCACAGTCAGACGTTCGCGGATAACCGCCATGAAGGTGTGATCCAATAGATGCTCTTGCAGCATCGCGTCGATCTCATTACCCACGTAGTCCGGTCCTTGGATCTGATCCACGATGACAGTGAAGTCCATATCGTGTTCCATCGCCAAAGCGAAGTGGTTCTGTGCCAAGTCAAACATCGACATGTTGGTGGTGTAGAGACTGTTGGCTGAGTCAACGTCGAAGTTGGTCAGGATGTCGAACTGATAGATGCGCTCATTATCCTCGACACCGATCAACGTGCCATTCATGCTGGCGTAGTTGTTCTCACCCACCGGACGATAACCCATCTGTACTACAACGAGTTCGTCAGCCAGTTGTTTGAACTGATCGTCAGTCTTGAGTTTGGTCTTGATCCGGAAGCCATTGCTGATACGCTCGATCGAGTAGGTATCAATAGTGGCTTGCAGTTGACTACTGTCGTTGTCACCAACGTGAGTCTTACGCACTACACTCGGCTCCCCGAAGTAATACGGACGGACGTCGAAGTTGGCACTGGCAGAGTCCAGTACATAGTGGAACGGAGTGTACAGGTAATTGCCGTCGAGGATCAACCGCGAGACCTGTTCCGGACTGGCGTTACGCAGCTGGGCGATACGACCGTCCTCTACCACTGAGATCACCCCGTCCTTATAATCGAACAGGATAGTGGGTAGCAGTGTAATCCGTGCGCCGTTGTCCGCCACGTGAGCACTCAGCGCCAGTGCTTCCATCGAGAGCTGGGTTTGTGCCATCATCGTACCGACAGCTGAAGCTACCGAGTTGTTCGAGGGTGCAGGCAAACGACGCGAGGCCAAGAACTGACGGTGGGTGATGTTGTTGACGTTGGAGACCAGGTTGTAGCCTTTACGTTGCAGGAAGTAGTTCAGCTGCACGTCAGTGATTGGGAATGGTGCACCATCCATCACGCCATCAATCACCGTGTTACGCAGAGTCTCGAAGTCCACCGCGTTGCTACCACCACGAACCCGCGATGGATTCATTGCCGAGAACTCACCGATGTGGTTAAGTGGATCGGTAAAGGTCTTGTCATCGTCGATGGTGTTGAAGTCCACCTCAAACGCCTTGCGATCATAACTACCCAAGTCGACGTCGATCACACCCTTGGTGGTGAATACGTCAATGCGCAGTTCACCCGCAGCCGAACCGTTAGTGGTATAGACCAACGGGAACTCAGCGAAGACTTTACCGTTGAGGACCTTGAGCACCAACGTTAAACGAGTCGGGTCATAGACCTGATCACTGTGGGTCGTGTTGATCTCACGCCAGCCGAGCACCGAGTCGCTGATGTAAGCCCGCACATGGAAGTACTGGTCGGTAAAGCTGAACGTACCTTCAAATGGTAACGTTGGGTTCAACGTCTCCGTGTAGGTCTTCATGCTGAACTGTAGTACCGGCACACGCAGCAGCAGATACCATTTACGGTTGATCAACAGTTCCTTGCTTTGCACGATGTTCGAATCGAGCGTCTGCAATGGTGACAATGTGTCGAGGTCGTAGACGATTTGCAAACCACCGTGGCGCATCTGGCGGATGATGATCGGGTACTGCATGGTGAAGTCGTGACCAGCAACTTTGATCACAGTGTTACGAGG
>RCUP01001591.1_pt1 | contig 13550 bp, 13 predicted proteins | sample 2166341 | NCBI WGS metagenome assembly RCUP01 (sample SAMN09932325, study PRJNA488358) | compost metagenome | isolation source: compost soil in succinonitrile-enriched | place: Germany: Experimental Botanical Garden | reverse complement strand
TCCTCTCGAATACGACGCAGCCGTTCGCAAACTCCAGCAGTAACTCCCTCCCCCTTCAAAGTCAGCCGCTATAGCGGCAAGGACGAGTGCGCCCATGGAAAAGAAAAAGCTCGGCCCGGACCATTATCGCTACGTCGACGAACTGGACCCAAAAGGCCTGGAAGTCATTTGCAGAAAGTACGTGGTTATCGGTGAAACCGAGCAGTGCTGGTACATCGTGGATGAATTCGACAACAACCTATTCGGCGGTTCGCAGCGTGAATACCTGCTGAAGAAGTACCGCAAGCGGGTCCTGAAGGATGGAGGCGAGCACGGTCGGCGATTCGCCTACACCGATAAGGCTTTGGCGCTGCGATCGTTCAAACACCGCAAGTCCTGGCAGATGCGCCATGCCCAACTATCGCTCGAGCGCGCCCAGGCTGCCATTGCATATTTCGGCGACGCCAAGACCGAAAGCACGGTGCCAACCGACAGGCTGGTGATTCCGTGCGAATACATCCAAGCCATGAACTGGAGCGAGTGCTGATGATCCTGAAATGCATGGCTGTAAGCGCCTGCATCTGGGGCGCCATCATCCTCTCTGTCGCAGCGGTGGCCACATGATCATCCCAATAGCAGCCCCGCTCTACATGCTCTGGCTCATCTACAAGGGGCCGCGTCGGTAAGGGTGCACCCCGCCAGTCACCTCAGGGGAGAAAGCGCGCCGGCGCGATTCAGGGTGTAACTGAGTCGCTCGACCTCAGCGTCAGAACTATCGCGCCGCCGATCACTTCAATAGTCAGTACGTCGCCGATACTCAGTCCTAATCTGCGAGTATGCGCAAAGTGAAATGCTTGGCTTGCAACCGCCACAGTCGTGGCGAATAGATCCAGGATGCCGCACCCATCTGCCTCCTTGAAATACCAAGACTGACAGCAACGGCTATAGCCCGATTTATCTAGCTTTTGAGACCAGAAAAAAGGACCAGCTCAGCGAAAGTATGAGCTTTTCGCAAGAATAATTCTCAATTACAAAAAATCACATAGCACAAATTTAAATTTATGCAAATTTATCTTGACAAGCATTTTTTGTGCCAATAAAATGATTTTGTTGTTTCCAAAGATCCAAGGCTTAAAGATAACTCCTACCTCACTGACACTATATAAATCTATACACCTGGATAATTTCTCTTACGTAGTAAGAGGTTAATTAGGTATATTATATATTTAATACGCGCGCGCGTAATAATGAAGAGTATCAGGTTTACGTTTAGACTTTTAGCTTCCGGATCAAATCCCTCTCCAAAGCCCATCTACAGCATCGCAACATAAAACCCTGCCATTGCCTTTAGTCTCACCATAAAATTGCTTAAACGGCGCTACAGAGGATCATAGGGGCTAATTCAATGCACCTTGCGAATCAATGGTGCGCTTCGCTAGCTCTTAGCTAAACCGGCGCACAACAAGTTTAAGGCTGACGCGCCGGGCTACGTCATACGTGAAGCTGATTTTCATCTAAGAAAAAGCTTGCTGAAGATGCGCCTTAGCCGTTTGCCATTGAGGGAAGTCCCTTGCTGGAAAGCTGATATAGAAACACGGAGCTTCGGAGGCTGCGGTAAACATCCGCGGCTCCTTGCTGCGATAGATCGAAACGCACAACTCATCAACATGTCGCTAGCAGTTGGATTGACCGCTGTGGGCCGTGGACTTGCCGGTTGCGACAAGCGATAAACAGCAAGGAGTGGTCATTGCTTTCGAATTAGTTGTAGGAGGAGCAGCACCAGTACCACATTCAATATAGCCAACGAACTTAGTCCAGCAAGCACACCGCCCGCCCCCCACGTTTGTAAAAGGTAACCACCAACGAGAGGTGTTAGTGCTTGTCCTGTGAGTGAAGGCCGAGCCATGCGCCCCATCAGCAAAACATAATGCGTTGGCGACATCAGCGTCAGCGGCAGCAGCCCACGGACAATCGCTCGCAAACCGTTACCGGCACCATAAAGTACGAGACCGAGAGCCGTCATCGCTGGCGCCATAGTCACAACCAACAGGCCGATTGCCACAAATACGACAGAGATTAAAGTCGTCCATATGGGATGTCGTTTTCGCGAAAACACTTGCAGAACACGCGACCCTACCTGACTCGGACCCAGTAAAGCGCTGAACCCGATGGCTGCTGCAAGTGAATACCCCTGACCTTGAAGCAAGGAAATCAGCTGGACGGAGATCGCCGTCATAGTCACTGCACCCAACGCAAAAATCATCGTTAGGAGCCAGTAAATCCGTCGATTGATCGAGAGGTTTTCGTCGTACAACGCGTCTTTTTTTGTAAGTGAAACTGAGCCACTCGGTAGCACCCACATATAAAGCGGTGCCACTGTGAGCACCAACATCAATCCATAAGCCAAACACGTGGAACGCCAACCTACGTACTCGATTAACAGCGCAACCGCCGGCCAGGAAAGCGTTGTCGCAAATCCTGAAATCAGCGTAATCCCTGTAATCGCACCGCCCGCTCGTTCCCCGTAAAGTGAGCCTAAACAGGCAAATAGTGCTTCATACAATCCAAGTGCCATGCCAATACCGATGACTGCCCAAGCCAGTAAAAAAAGCGGCAATGATGTGGCGTTAGCCATCAGAAACAACCCGATGGCGACTCCTAGACCACTGCTGGCAAGAACCGGACGACCACCATAGTGGGCGATCAGTCGACTGACAAACGGAGCCAACACCGCAGAAACAAAAATGCTCAGAGACAATGCGCCATAGACCCACTGGCTAGCCCACCCGGTCTCTTTCATGATTGGATCGGCCATTACGGCCATAAGGAAGAATGAGCCTCCCCAGACCAAAACTTGCAGCATTCCTAATAGGAAGATGCCGAATATGCCAGGTAATCGAGTTTGGTTGCACAAAACAAGTCATCAAAGTTAAGAGGGAATGGAAAGCCACGGTCGCATAAGCGAATTGCTTCAGACGTGTTAACTATCTTCGAGCCACCGACTCAATAGCAGAGTCGTCAGTTGCGGATGCTCAAGCGGTGGCAGATGTCCACATTGGGGCAACACGACCAATCGAGAATGCGGTATACCGCGATGGATCTCTTCTGACTCTACTGGGGGGGTGATTTCGTCGTTTTCACCAACAACAATCAAAGTCGGGACCACAACGCTCTTCAATAAAGGTCGATAGTCAGGTCGATCTATAATCGCCAGTTGCTGCCGAACAAATCCCTCCTTCCCGACTGCTTCAGCCATTCCCTGCACGGTATCGGCAATAGCCGTTCCAATACAGCGGGGATGTACAAGCTTGGGGAGCAGTTGCGGCGTTACGCCTTTAAACCGGCCTAGTTGTGCGAGAGCTAGCAGGCCACGGCGCGCCTTGGCACGGGCTTCATCGTCCGGTCGCACCATCGTATCTAACAGTGCCAACTTCAACACTCGTTCAGGTGCCTTCCGCATGATCTCCATCGCCACATATCCACCCATGGACAACGCCGCGAGTGCAAAAAAGGGTGGTGCCTCATCCAGAGTCCGTTCCGCCATCTGAGCAATACTGGAGTCTTGAGAGACATCTGGAATGCAGATTTGCGTTGAATTTTCCAAGACTGACCTTTGATGTGCCCAGAGACGCGCATCGCAAAGCAGTCCTGGAATGAGCACGAGCGGCAAACTATTGAAAGACAACGGAGGGTTCCCTCAGAGGTTCATGGTCAAGGATTGGTCGTTGTTACTTGGGGCTTACTGACGAGTCGATTTTTTGATTGCTCAAAGCATGTGCCCTGCCCAGATTTTGCGACTTACCAAGTCGGCGGCAATCTCGATGAACGCTTCCCCAACAAATTTTGCAGCCGGGCTAACTCTCCTGTCCGCGGGAAAGACCTGAACCAATTTACGCATAGGAATGGGGTCGACCAACGGCGCAGCACTGAGCACGCCAGATTCGATTTGCGCGTAAATCGATGCCAATGGCAAAGCGGTTAAACCAAAGCCATTGCGCACCAGGTCGATCATCGCGCCGAAAGAGTCAGCTTCAACGCTGGTCTTTAGCTTGACTCCTACTTCACGCGCACAATTGTCCAGAATGACGCGAAGACTGTGCCGAGCGCTGGGCAATACCAATTGTTGCTCCGCCAAAGATTCGAAAGACACTGGCGTATCAATGCGCAGTCCAGCGCTGGCGGGACCAACCAGCAGCAGGTTTTCCATCATCACCGGTACGATACGAAGCGTATGCAGCGGTTGCGGGTCATAAGAAATCGCAAGCTCCAATTCGCCACGCTGAACCCAATCCAGCAAGTAACCGCTGAAGGCCGAGGAAAATCTGATGGCTAGATTCGGGTGTTCCTCTTTGATTTTTCGAACCAGCGGAACAGTGACAATTTCCGCTACCGTCGGCGTTGTACCAATCACCACTGTGCCCCGAAAGGAAGACTTCCCGCCCACAACCGAACTTCGAATAGACTCCATTTCCTCCATTATTCGGGTGGCATGTGCCAAAACTTCACGGCCGGCATCGGTGATCTCCATTCCTCGACCATGCCGATCAAACAAGTAGGTGCCGAGTTCTTTTTCCAGCAATCGAATTTGTCGGCTGAGTGCCGGCTGTGCAATGTGAAGTCGGTCAGAAGCCTTGCTGAGACTGCCCAGCTCGGCAACATGAATCAGAGTCTTGAGTTGAACGACATCCATTACCAGGCCAGTCAAAGTCGGGCTCGGCGCGAAATGCGTCGAAAGTAGTGTCAGTGTAAACGCATTAGCGCCTCTGGGAATGCCACAGCCCCCCGTCGCATGGGACATGAAGGCTTCCGAGCAGGCTGTGTACCTTGGCCCGCTGGGGCTGCGAGGCAAGCTATAGAATTTCGGTATATCAGTTAGGCCTGGCTGACGGCTTATTACCCTCGTGACTCTGCGGTAGCGTGCAATCAACGTCGACGCCAAGAGCTGATCGACTGACTACAAGAATAAGATTCGAGGGCTTGCGCCATGACTTACTTCATTTCTCGTTATTTTACCGACCCGCCTTACACGCTCAGCGAACAGCTGACCTCTCGCATACATCCCCCCTCTTCATGTGCCTTGGCCTCCACAGGATTACAGCCGCTGCGTTAAGCAGATCAACACATCGAGCTAGCAACGTCGGACACGCATCAGCGTGCGCCTCGTATCGTCTCGCCTTGAAAAAAGGGTGAACAAAATGTCCGCATCAACCAGCGACTCAACGATCCACACTGCAAAGGCCGATCAGATGAAAAGTCCGAATCGCGTCAGAGCAATCATGGGTGCCTGTTCGGGCAATCTCGTGGAGTGGTACGACTTTTTCATTTACGCCTACACCGCCATCTACTTCGCGGCGTCGTTTTTTCCCAAAGGTGACACCACGAGCCAACTGCTCGCTACAGCCGGCGTTTTTGCCGTCGGCTTTTTCATGCGCCCTCTCGGTGGCTGGATTTTCGGCTGGATTGCCGACACCCGTGGCCGCAAGGTCTCAATGATCATCTCGGTGTTCATGATGTGCGCCGGTTCGCTATTGATCGCCGTCATGCCAACCTATGAAACGATAGGTGTGGCTGCGCCAGTTTTGCTTGTCGTCGCCCGACTGATTCAGGGCCTGTCCGTAGGCGCAGAGTACGGTACAGGTGCCACCTACATCAGTGAAATCGCGACGCCGGGTCGTCGCTGTTTCTATGGATCATTCCAGTACTTCACCATCATCGCGGGCCAACTCCTGGCGCTGATGACCGTGGTCATTCTTCAACAAACCCTCACCGGCGAGGAGTTGCGCGATTGGGGCTGGAGAATTCCGTTCTTTATTGGTGCATTGAGTTCCATCGTGGTGGTGTATCTGCGGCGCGCCATGCATGAAACCGCCACCAAAAAAGACATGAACCGCAAAGATGCCGGCTCTCTGCGCGGCATGTTCAAACACAAACGTGCCGTTGCACTGGTGGTTGCGTTCACCATTGGCGGTTCGCTTTACTTCTACACCTTCACCACCTACATGCAGAAATTTCTGGTGATCTCTGCGGGGTTTAGTCCGGAAACAGTGAGCTTCATCATGACGGCGGCACTGGTTGGCTTTATGTTCTGCCAGCCGTTCTTTGGTCTGCTCGCCGACCGTATCGGGATCAAGGCTCACATGTTGATGTTTTCCGGATTGGCCATGCTGCTGGTGATCCCTCTGCTCTATTCACTGCAATCAGTCAGTAGCCCGTTTACGGCGTTCCTGCTGGTATTTGGCGGCCTCGCTATCGCATCGCTTTACACTCCCATTGCCGGGATCGTCAAAGCTGAGCTTTTCCCACCTGCGGTGCGTGCGTTAGGAGTGGGCTTTCCGTATGCGGTAGGCAATGCAGCATTCGGCGGCACCGCCGAATACGTCGCCTTGTCGCTGCGGTCACAGGGTATAGAAGAGTATTTTTTCTTCTATGTTGCGGCCGTAGTAACCATCACTTTCATCGCCGCAATGCTGATGCCGAACCTGTCGCGCTATGGTTACATCAGCGGTTCGGGTGAAATCGAAGAACGCACCGGACTGAGGGGTTGCACAAAGTCGCAGGCTGCGAGGATCTGAAGCACTGACGATTTCTGCGGTTAGTTAAAAGGGCCCATGATGATCCATAGGCCCTTTTTTACATCACAGGGTAGCGGATGCTACCTGCGTTGAAGGTTCGTGGATTACGTTGGTCACCTGTTCCCGGTTCGGCCATGCCTGCAAATCAAGATCAAGATCCTTGAACTGACTTGAATCAAAGACCGGCGTCTTGATGCCAGCCTTGCGTTGCTGGTCGTAGTCACGCAGCAATCGCATCCCAACATTGAACAACAACGCCAGGGCAATCAGGTTCACGAAGGCCAGCAGCGTCATAGTGATATCGGCAAAGGCGAAGACCGTTTCCAGATTCTGGATGGCTCCCCACAGAACCAGCAGCAACACCAGTCCACGATAGACCATTACGGCAGCGCGCTTGTCCCCCAGCAGAAAGCGCAGATTATTCTCGCCCAGGTAGTAGTTGTAGAGGATCGAAGTGAACACAAACAGAGCCAACGCCACGCTGATAAAAGTGCGCCCCCAGTCTCCAACCACAGCAGCAAGCGCATTCTGGGTTAGTACCAGCCCATCACCTTCGAATCCCGGCGTGTAAAAGCCTGAGAGCAAAATCAACAGCGCCGTGCAGGTACAGATCACAAAGGTATCGAGGAACACGCTGAAGGCTTGAACCACTCCTTGAGCTGCGGGGTGATCCACTTTCGCCACCGCTGCCACGTTTGGTGCACTACCGAGTCCCGCCTCGTTGGCAAATACCCCACGCTTGACGCCCATCACAATGGCACTACCGACCAGGCCGGCGAAGGCCTGATCCAGACCGAAAGCGCTTTTGAAGATGGTCATCAGCATGCCAGGGACATGATCGAACTGGAGCACGATCACATAGACAGTGACACCGATGTAAGCCAGCGTTTTAACGGGCACCAGCAGATCCGAGACGGCAGCGATTCGCTTGATGCCGCCCATGAATACCAGGCCAAGCAACACGGCAATCGCAATGCCGGAGTACGTCGTAGAGAAACCAAAAGCATTATTCAGTGAGTGAGTCACAGCGTGGGATTGCAGTCCATTGAAGGCGAAACCAAAGGTCACCAGCAGCAACAAGGCCATGACCTTGCCCAGCCAGGCTTGCTTCAGTCCGTACTGGATGTAATACGACGGCCCGCCTCGGAACTGCCCATTCGCATCACACCGTTTGTACAACTGCCCCAGGCTGCATTCAAAGAAGCTAGTGGACATACCGACCAGGGCCGTGACCCACATCCAGAACACCGCTCCTGGACCACCCAACGTGACCGCCAAGCCGACACCAGCGATATTGCCTGCGCCTACACGACCGGCCAGGCTCAGCATCAGAGCCTGGAACGAACTAATCTGGCCAGCACTCTTTTGCACGCTATCGCGGAACGCGCCGAACATATGCAAAAAATGGCGGAACTGGACAAAGCGTGAGCGCACCGTGAAGTAGCCGCCCAAGCCTACGATGAGCACGATCAGAAGCTTGCCGGAAAGAAAACTGTTAATGACTTCAAGCATGGGTCGAACCTCTTGTTGTTATAGGTACACGAATTTCAGGCACGCACGCGCCTGCACACATCGCCGCCCGAAAGCAGCAGAAGTGACTGAACCAGCATTTGAATTTCAACTTCGCGGCCTTAGGGCTTCCTTGAGAAATCTGGAAGCCCTCAGGACGACCGGACTCACCGCGTAAGGCTGCTCGTCTGGAAATCGGCGATCTGTTGCCACATCGCGATGGGGTTGGAATACATCGGGAAATGCCCGCAATCAGGAATTGGTGCCAGCCGTACACCTTCGGCCTGGATATGCGGCAGATAGGACAGTGACGCGTTCTGTTCGCCGTACATGAACATTCGAGGGCATTCCAACCCGAGGAACTTACCCATCAGGTCGGCGTTATCGGAGAGGTCAACCATTGACTCGAAAATCCCCTGTACCGCACCGGCACGAACTTTGTGCAGCAAGCTCGCGGAATAAAGTGCACTGGCATAGGCCGGGGCGTGCCGGGCACGTTCGATAAATGCCGCGAAAAACGACTCGGGATCGTTACTCGGATAGTCAACAATCTGCCGGCTGAGGAAGCAGTCTTCCGGGGCGATGTTGCCCTCGATATCGACGAAGCTGAGTACCCGCTCCGGAAACTTATGGGCCAACATTAGTGCGGTCAGCCCACCCATGGAGTGGCCGACCAGATGGAAGCGCTCGATGCCGAAATGCGCCAACACCTGCAATGCCGTCTGCATCAGAAAGGGTATGGAAACTTTGGAAAGGTCATTGCACTGGCTTTCACCGCAACCCGGTGCGTCGTAAGCGACGAAGGGGTGACCAGCAAATGCTGGCTGCTGCACGATGTCGGCATAGTCTTCTTTGGTCGAACCAAAACCATGCAGGAACACAATCGGCGCCAGTACTCCCTCGCGATGGATGGCAGCCACGTTCAACTGAACACCCTCCACCGTCAGAGGGAGTTGCACGTGACTGAAACTTTCTGGTGAGGGCACGTTATTGACTCCTTGAGCGAAAAGGTAGCGCCGGGCCAGGTTTGCCGGCAACCAGGCATGCAATTTCAAGGGAATCGTATGTTCTGTAAATTCTTAATTCGGGAACGCTTTCATACGCCAAACCTATCAACCAATGAGCGAGCATATTGGCCGACTTAGGTCTTGGTACGGAAACGGTCAACCACTTCCTCCACCAGCGGATTAGGCCGATCCGCATTCCAGGCCATGGCAGTGGTCACGACATTAAGCTTCTGGCTAAGCGGTCGAAATACTACATTGGCCGGGGCCATTTTTTTCAGCGAAGCCGGCACCAGCGCAATGCCTTGACCGTAGCTGACAAAGGCGATTTGCGAGGCAACAGAGCGCACTTCATGCAACACGCGAGGGGAAAAACCACTGGCTCGGCAGGTCGCGATCAGATTGTCGAAATACACCGGGCTGACCTTTCGGGAAAACATCACCAAGGGCTCGTTGGACAGACTGGACAAACTGATTCGAGTGCGCAAAGCCAAGGGGTGATCACTGGGCAGGGCCACCACCAGGCGATCCTCTAACAGCGGCAGTGACTTGATAGAGGCTCCCAAATCACCATCCAAGCGGGCGAACGCCAAGTCGATATCTCCTGCTTCCAGCGCCGGAACGGCTTCAACGCTGTCGATTTCCCGCACGGACACGGTGAGGTGCGGATAGTCATTCTTCAATTGCTCGATCAAACCCGGCAAGACATCGAACATTGCCGTGGAAATCGCTCCAATGGTCAACATCCCCGACTGACCCGCCACTGCCTCCTCCACGGCAAGTTCCAGGCGCTCAAGTTGGTCGGCGAACTTACGCACGGCCGGCAGAATCGCCGCCCCCACCGGCGTCAACTTTGCACCCCGTCGCGAGCGATCAAACAACTTGACCTTGAGCGCCTGCTCCAGCACCTGAATCTGCTCGCTCAACGGCGGCTGGGACATTCCCAAACGCTTGGCCGCGCGGCCAAAATTCTGTTCTTCGGCAACCGCCAAGAATAACCAGAGATGACGAATCAGACGAAAGTTGATCATGATTAACCCATAGGTTTAACGTATCTAATGCTTCTGTGATTAGTAATATACCTATCAAATTGTCTCACCGACACTGGGCGCCTCGTCACTAGAGGGGCTACCCCATGATCCATGAGAGTTTGCTAAATCGCTTGGCAGCGCTGGATACCAACACGGTGTCCGATGCGCTCGACTTCCTTGGCCTGCCTGGTGCCACTGTGGGGCTGCGCCCACTGTGGAACTGCCCAAAGATCGTTGGCCGCGCCAGTACGGTACAACTGGCCCCGAAATCTGACAGTGCACCTACAGTGCATCTGATTACCCCAGTGGTTGAACAGATCGACAGCGACGACCGAGTACTCGTGATCGCCGGCGGTATCGAGGGCATCTCCTGCTGGGGCGACATCCTAGCCAACGCGTCGGCCCGCAAGAAAGTACGCGGCACTGTGATCGATGGTTTCAGTCGAGACATCGATGGTAGCGAATCGATTGGCTACCCGGTTTACGGACGCGGGGTCACCATGATCAGTGCCCGCAATCGAGTCATTCAGATCGACGCGGCCGTGACCATAAAAGTGGCCGGCGTCGACGTCAGTGAAGACGACTATGTCATTGCCGATACCTGCGGAACAGTGTTCGTCCCACAAGCCTATATCGAGAAGGTGGTCGACCTTGGCGAGCGCATCGCCCGCCGCCAGGACGGAATGGTCGAGGCAGTGCGCAGCGGCCGTTCGGTAGCCGAGGTCATGCATGACACCCAATTCGAAGCGATCCACGTGGAGCACGCCTGATGAATCTTGAAGATCAAACCCTGGTCGCCTTATTTGAAGGCCTCGACACCCCAGGCGTCTCCGATGCCCTGGACAAGCTAGGCCTGCCCGGTCAATGCCTCGGCGTGGCACCGCTGGACAACTACAGCAAGGTTATCGTCGGACCGGCCTTCACCGTGCAGTACGTCACGGCCAGCGTACCTCCTGGCACAGTGGGCGATTTCATCGAAGACGTGGCACCCGGTGATGTGGTGGTCATCGACAATGGCGGCCGTACCGACTGCACCGTCTGGGGCGACATCATGACCCAGTACGCCGGTAACCGGCAGATCGCTGCAACGGTCATCGACGGAGTTTGCCGTGACGTGAACAAAGCGCTGGGCGACTGCTATCCGATATTTAGCAAAGGCCGCTTTATGCGCACCGGCAAAGACCGCGTACAAGTTCAATCGGTGAACCAGCCAGTGTCTATCGGCACAGCCCGAGTCTGCTCCCGTGACATCGTGGTCGCCGACGCCAATGGCGTGGTCATCGTCCCCCGTGCTCGCGCAGCTGAAGTGGCTGCGTGTGCTCGTCAGATCGAATCGGTCGAAGCCGACATTCGCGCCCTGATCGCTCAAGGAAAAACCCTTAAAGAAGCCCGGACCGCTTTGGGTTACCACAGCTTGCAGAGGAAAGTCTGATGACCACGCTCCCCTTCCCCCTGAATTTCCACGAACGGGCAAAAGTGTTGGGCAGCTCGACGCTGTATGAAGCGTCCCATCTTCCTTGCGCGGTCGACAGTGCGATCCGTCCCGTTTGGGACGGCGCCTTCATCGCCGCCCCCGCCTACCCGCTGGAATGTTCGCCAGGTGACAACCTTGCCCTGCACCTGGCCATGGAACGAGTGCCTCGTGGCAGCGTATTGGTTGTAAGCACAGGTAGCTTCATCGCCGGTTATTGGGGCGAAGTGCTCACAGTGGCGGCTGAAGCGGCTGGCGTGGTCGGCCTTGTGATTGATGGTGGCGTTCGCGATATCGCGGCCCTGAAGAAACGTAAGTTTCCAGTATTTGCCCGCGGCATCTCGGTCAAAGGCACAGTTAAGGCCAGCGCTCCCTCGGTGGGCCAGGCGTTTGATTTCAACGGTGCACACGTTGCACCGGGCGATCTGGTAGTGGCCGACGATGACGGCGTGATCATCATTCCCAAGGCGGACGCTGCACGCACTCTGGCTGAAGGCGAAGCTCGCGCGAACAAGGAAGCGCAGATGATGCAGGCGTTGACCGAAGGCCGTTCGACACTGGAGCTGATGAACCTGACTGAGTGGAGAACCCGCGCATGAGCGTCGATATCCAAAGACTAAATAAACGTCTGGCCTGTGCACAACCATCAGCGACTTATCGAATCATGGACCGTGTGGCGGAGCGCCGGGCACAAGGTGCAAAGATCATTTCGCTGTGCGCTGGCGAGCCAGATTTCGATACGCCCAAGCATGTTCGCGAAGCGGCTATCGCCGCCATCGAGCATGGCCATACACGCTACACCCAGGTTTCGGGTGTACGTTCATTGCGAGAAGCCGTAGCCACGAAGTTTCGCCGAGAAAATGGCCTGGACGTCACCTGGCAAGACACTCTCGTTTGTAACGGTGGTAAACAGGTGATTTACAACGCCTTGGCTGCGACCCTAAATGAGGGAGATCAGGTCATCGTGCCGGCGCCATACTGGGTCAGTTACCCGGAGATGGTTCAATTATGTGGAGGTGAAGCCCAGATCGTGACTTGCGATGCAGGTACCGGCTTCAAGCTAACACCTCCGGCGTTAGCCGCGGCGATCACTCCGCACACCCGCTGGTTAATCCTCAATTCGCCGTCCAACCCGACCGGCGCGGTGTACAGCAGGGACGAACTGAAAGCTTTGGCTGAGGTGTTGCTTGCTAATCCTCACGTGCTGATTCTGGCTGACGACATCTACGAGCATCTGATCTTCGACGATCAAACATTCCATACCCTGGCCCAGGTCGAACCGCGGCTGGCACCGCGAACCCTGACCATGAACGGTGTATCCAAAGCCTATGCCATGACCGGTTGGCGCATCGGTTTTGCTACGGGACCACGCTGGCTGCTGGAGGCTATGGAAAAACTGCAAGGTCAGCAAACCTCTGGCGCCAGCTCGATTTCGCAACAAGCCGCACTTGCTGCTCTGGAGGGTCCAAAGGATTTTATCCGCGAAAGCCGTACTGCTTTCCAGGGCCGTCGCGATTTGATGGTGACGCTGCTGAACAACACGCCAGGTCTTGAATGTGTCAGTCCGGCAGGGGCTTTTTACGCGTTCGCTTCCTGCGCCGGATTAATTGGCCGTACCTCACCAGGTGGCCGAGTACTGCACACCGACGAAGATGTTGCACACGCACTACTCGATGAGGCCGATGTGGCCGTGGTACATGGCAGTGCTTTTGGCCTTGGTCCTTACATTCGAATTGCCTATGCACTGGATGATGCTTCACTGCGCCGCGCTTGCGAGGCGATCCAGACGTTCTGCACCTCACTGCGTTAATCATTCACCCTTCCCATAAAGCGTGGCTATCGCATTTGCCCGGCATGCCACGCACACCTCAGCAGCTATACAAAATGGGCATATCTCAAAGACAAAAACGGTAGTCGTAGTTCAGTTCTAGCACTCCCAGAATGTGTGAAAACACAAAAGCAGCACTGCTTGGGAGATGGGCAT
>RCUP01001585.1_pt1 | contig 13607 bp, 12 predicted proteins | sample 2166341 | NCBI WGS metagenome assembly RCUP01 (sample SAMN09932325, study PRJNA488358) | compost metagenome | isolation source: compost soil in succinonitrile-enriched | place: Germany: Experimental Botanical Garden | reverse complement strand
GTTTTAGTCCGTTATTAGCAGGTAATGAATACTGTTTTTATGTTGGTAAATCTGAAGAATTGGATTGCAGAATTGCTCAGCACATTAATCAAACTACAAAGCCTTCAACTTCCGGACTTAAGCTTTCGCATCACACAAGCTTGCTTTCTTGTTGTCACTTCTCTTATTCATTCTACAGTATAGAAGCCAATCCTCAAGATAACTTTGACGCATTGAAATTCCTTACGGTGAGTCTGGAAAAAAATTTGAGGGGAAACCTTCGTCCGTTGGTTGGTAAGCAGTAAGGGGATCTGATTTTATTTTAAGACTAAAACAGTCTTGACTCTTGACTCTCCCGGTCTTGATGTCTCAAAGTCCTAAAATCCTGACGTCTTAAAATCTAATTCCCTATCTTTGCACCCTCAAATAAAATCGGATGTCATTTTCTTCTTTCGGCTTATCGCCTTTTTTACTTCAAGCTTTAACCGAAATGAACTACGAGAAGCCGACTCCTATTCAGGATTTAGCTGTTCCGGCAATTCTGACAGGTAAAGATGTTTTGGGGATTGCTCCGACCGGTTCGGGGAAAACAGCCAGTTATGTATTGCCCATTCTGACGCAACTTTCAACAGAGAAAGAAGCAAAGAACCGACACATTCAATCACTGATTCTGGTTCCAACGCGTGAATTGGCTATTCAGGTAGAAGAAGTATTCAAAGTATTTGCACGCTCGTTTCCGAATCCATTAAAAATAAAAGCTGTTTACGGGGGAGTTTCTATCAATCCGCAAATGAAAGCCATGATGGGAGTTTCTGTTTTGATTGCAACTCCGGGCCGTTTGATTGAATTGGCAGAATCAAATGCGGTTCATTTGAGCGCCGTTAAATCGGTTGTTTTAGATGAAGCGGATAAATTGCTGAATTTAGGTTTCCAGGAGGAAATGCAACGAATCATTGCCTGGTTGCCGAAAAAACGTCAGAATTTATTGTTTTCAGCAACATTAAACGACAAAGTTTCAGAGATCAAACAGATCTTGTTGCATGATCCACTTGTTCTGAAAATAGAAAACGAAGAAGATTCAGTTGAATTAATCCAGCAAACTGCTTTTCGCGTTTCGGATGCAAGAAAAGGACCTTTGTTGCGTTATCTGATTCGCTCGAGAAACATGAAACAGGTATTGATTTTCACCAGTTCCACTTTCAAGGCAGATCAAGTCGTTGAAAAATTGCGTAAGAATAATATCGATGCACAAGCCATCCACAGTAAGAAAAGTCAGGATGCGCGAAACAAAGTGCTCCGAAATTTCAAGGCCGGACATTTGAAAGTATTGGTTGCTACGGATTTGATTTCCCGCGGAATTGATATTGAATTTTTACCCTTCGTAATCAATTACGAATTACCACGCTCTCCAAAAGATTATGTTCACCGGATCGGGAGAACAGGAAGAGCGGAATCGACCGGTGAAGCACTCACTTTTGTAACTCCGGAAGACGAACATCATTTTAAAATTATCCAAAAGAAAATGGGAAAACAGGTTCCGTTTGAAGAAACAGACGGACTTGATCTGAATAATTTTTAATTCCATTTCCAAACGAAGGTAAGACAAACAATTCGGGTTTGATTTAAAAGAATCTTGAAAACAAATTAAAAAAAATAGACGGGGAATTTCAGTCCTAAAATCCTGAAGTCCTAGAGTCTTAAAATCTATAAAAGACACATGAAGCGTATTGCATCGTACAAAAAACTCTTCCAGGTGGAAGAGGAGATCAGCTTGACTCAATTAAAAACAACTTACCGTAAACTGGTAAAAGAATGGCATCCCGATAAATTTCAGGAAGACAATCCTTTGAAGGCAGAGGCGGAACAGCGAAGTTTGGAGATTATCGATGCATATCATTTCCTGGTGAGCATTGCGCCTGAAACCTTAGAGCAAAATATGGAGGAATATCAGGACACGATCAACACATCTATGATTGCTGATTTTCACTACAAAGGCTTGACATTGAAAGTGACTTTCCTGAACGGGCAGGTATTTGAATATTTCGGTGTTCCCAATAACATCTACAAGAAATTGACTCAATCCGCAACTCCGGAGCGTTTTGCACGCAGACACATCTTTTCGTCTCATACGTATCGTATGGCGAGTAAAGGAACGGTTGAGGCTAGTGTATAAGAAATAGAATTCGTAATGATCAATTATCAAGATGGGTTTTGCCTTCTGAGTAAACTCCATCTTGATAATTTTCCTTCATTCCTCCTTTCCCAAACGAAATGAACAGGGAAGATATATTCTGGAATTAACCGGTTTGCCGTTTACAAGTGCCGGATTGAAAATCATCAATTTTACTACTCGAATAACTTCAGCGTCTGCCAAAGGACTCAGTGATTTCTTAATCCTGACATTTGTGACGCGACCTAAAGTATCAACAATGATCGAGACATATACTTTCCCTTCTACACTGTCAGAAGGATAAACGATATGCTCTTTAAAAAAGCTGCGAATTGCTGCAATTCCTCCCGGATAATCTGCAGTTGGTGTTTCTGCTTTATCAATCATAATAACACCAATAATCGCATGTTCTTTAGAGGTGTTTAAAGAGGATTTAAACGGATCAATTTCTTCCTGCGCATGAATCGTTGAAGAAAGCACGACGATACCTAATGTTAATATGGTAGTGGCAATCAATTGACGGTAATTTTCATATCCTTTGGCAACTTGTTTTTCGGAAAAAATGCCGCAAATATCCTTGTCCATTTCTCTGAGAAGATCCAATTCTTCCTTTGATTTGTTCCTGAAATCAACGATCGTCCGCTTGCAAGAACCGCAATGTTTTCCCTGATCACAAGAAGTCATTTCATTGATTTCTTCCTTGCAGGGGAATGAAAAACGGATATTTCGGATAGGAAGCATGATAAAACCTTTGCAGTAAATATATGAAAGTTAGAAGCAGGTGTTTTGCTCTTTTGCTGTGACATAGCTGACTGTAGCTTTCATTGATTTTAATAGAATATTCATAGAGTCTGACGTACAAAAATCTGCGTTCCTCTGCGCGCCTCAGCGGGGGATGTTTAAATTTCACTACCTTGTCCAAAAAAAATCAGGATGAAAAAGTGGTTCTTCTTTGCAATTTTAGGTCTTCTGGCTGCTTGTCAGGAAAAGAGCATCAACGCAGATGCGGAATTTGATAAATACAAAGAAGCATTTGTGCTTCGCTTGTGGGAAATGAACCCGACATGGGCGAGTGGAAATGGTTATCACAAATACGATTCTGTTTTGGTTGTGCCAAATAAAGAACGGCAGGGAAAAGAACGACAGTTTATCCAAAAAGAACTGGACCAGCTCAATCAATTTAAATCCGAAGAACTTTCAGAAACCAATCAAATTGATTGGAAGTTGATCAAAAATTATCTGGATGGTTCTGCCTGGGAACAAACTTCTTTCAAATCACGGGAATGGAATCCTTCAGCTTACAATGTTTGTGGGAGTTTTGCCGAAATGCTGGGGAACAATTACGCTCCTTTGGATGAACGCCTGAAAAATTTCTCTATTCGCTTGAAAAATGTTCCTGCTTATTACAAAGCTGCAAGAGAAAACATTAAAAATCCGACCAAAGAACATACCCAATTAGCAATTGAGCAAAATAGAGGAGGGCTCTCTGTTTTTACTTCCGATTTACCTGCAAGCCTGGAGAAAAGTAAATTGAGCGAAGCGGAAAAAGCTGAGTTGATTAAAAGAAGTGAATCTGCTCAAAAGGCGATTGAAGCGTATGCAGCCTGGTTAGAGAAATTGCCCAATCCGCATCCACGCAGTTTCCGATTAGGAAGTGAGCTTTATGCTAAAAAATTTGAATTTGATATTCAGTCAAATAATTCCGCGAAGGAAATTTATCAAAGTGCGCTTACTCACAAAAAGGAATTGCATCAGAAAATGGTTCGGATTTCAAAGCAAATCTGGGAGAAGCACATGGGGCAAAAAACAATGCCAGGGAACGAGTATGAATTGGTAAAGCAATTGATTAATCAGATCTCATTGCAACATACGCAACCTGAGAACTTCCAGAAAGAAATTGAAAAACAAATTCCTGAATTGGAGAAATTCGTGAAGGATAAAAACCTGATTTATTTAGATCCGAAGAAACCTTTGGTTGTTCGCCGGGAACCGGATTATATGGCCGGAGTGGCAGGCGCTTCTATTTCTGCCCCTGGTCCATACGACAAAGGAGGAAACACGTATTATAACGTGGGAAGTATGAACGGCTGGCCGGCGGAACAATCGGAAAGCTATTTGCGTGAGTACAATGATTATGTATTGCAAATCTTGAATATTCACGAAGCAGTTCCGGGTCATTACACCCAATTGGTTTACAGCAATAATTCACCGAGTATTATTAAGTCCATTTTTGGAAATGGTGCCATGATAGAAGGTTGGGCAGTTTACACCGAATTGATGATGCTGGAAAATGGATACGGTGCTCCTGCGGGTTCTGAAACTTCCAGCCCTGAAATGTGGTTGATGTACTACAAATGGAATTTGAGAACAACCTGCAATACCATTTTGGATTATTCGGTTCACAACCTGAATTTCACCAAAGAACAAGCGTTGAATTTATTGGTGAATGAAGCATATCAGCAACAAGCCGAAGCCGAAGGTAAATGGAAAAGAGCTACATTGACTCAGGTTCAGTTGTGTAGTTATTTTACGGGCTTCACAGAAATTTGCGACTTGCGTAAAGAACTGATGAAGAAAGAAGGGAAGTCTTTCCAATTAAAAGCATTTCATGAAAAATTCCTGAGTTACGGAAGCGCTCCGGTAAGAGATATTCGTGAGTTGATGACCAGTAGTAATTAGCAAGGATTTAATGATCAATGATCAAGAGGTTTTTCAGGTTTTCTAATAAATCCTCTTGATAATTCCTCCATTGTTAATTGATAATTAATCTCCGTATATTTGATTTTTGCAATTCAGTAGTCGTGGAATTTCTTAGTCTGGAAGAGTTTTATCAATCCATCTGTAATATCAATGGTTCATCGTTAGTTCCGGAAGGAATCAGTAAGGAGTTGGGACAGTTCAATGTCTTTGACACCCGAGAACTACTTGCACAGAACGATGGAAAAAAGGGCAAAATGCCTTATAACCGCCGTTTATATTACAAAATCAGTTTGATAGAAGGACGAAGCACGGCTGAATATGCTGACAAAGTGATTGACATTGAGAAATATGCCCTGCTTTTCGCGACGCCGAGGGTTCCCTATAATTACACTTCCGAAGATGAAGATCACAACGCAATATTCTGTGTGTTTAGTTCCGATTTCATCACCAGAGCGAATACGGGATTTATTTTGGATGAATTGCCGATTTTCAGTCCGGGATCTGTTCCTGTTTTTGAGTTGTCGGAGAATGAATTTCAATATATCCGAACGGTTTTCTCGAAAATGAAAAAAGAACAAGCTTCTGATTATGCGTTTAAATACGATCTGATCCGGAATTACATCATGGAAATCATTCATTTAGGACAAAAATTCCAACCTGCTTCCGTTTTGTATCCGAAACATTCTGCGTCTGAAAGAGTGAGTTCGTTATTTGTGGAGTTATTGGAACGACAGTTTCCGATAGAGTCAAATCAGCAGCGAATTGGTTTGAGAACTGCAAAGGATTATGCAGATCGTTTGTCGGTTCATGTGAATCATCTGAATAAAGTGCTGAAAGAAAATGCCGGAAGAACAACCACTGAGGTGATTGGGAACCGGATCACGCAAGAAGCAAAAATCTTGTTGAAGCAAACCAACTGGACGGTTTCAGAAATAGCCTATTGTTTGGGTTTCGAGGAAGTAGCACATTTCTCCAATTTCTTTAAAAAACAAACGGCTTTAACTCCAAATTCATTCAGATCTTAGGTAATTGAAAATGTAAAATGGACAATTGAAAAGAAGAAAAAGCAAAGCTTTTGACAAAAACAAGCGTTAGCGCAGTTTCCTTTTCAATTATACATTCTCAATTTTCAATTCAATGTTTGAATTTCGCAATTGTTGGATTGCTCTTCGCAAACAGACGGAGAATCTTCGTGCTACCTTTGTTTTATCAAATTAAATCACATGAAAACAAGCAAATTAGCATTGATTACAGGAGGAAGCCGTGGTTTGGGAAGAAACATGGCAAACAAATTGGCAGGCAAAGGAATCAACGTAGTGATAACCTATCACACAAACAAAACGGAAGCAGATAAAGTGGTTGCGGAGGTTGAATCGAAAGGAGTAGGGGCATTGGCTCTTCAATTGGATGTAACCAAAGCAGATTCGTTTGAAGCATTCGTCAGCGAATTGAAAAGCGCAATCAAAACCAAATTCAACACCGAAAAAATTGACTTCCTGATCAACAATGCAGGAATCGGTTTGCCTACTCCACTTGGTGCAACTGAAATGTCGGTTTTCGATACCTTGACAGATATTCATTTGAAAGCACCGTATTTCTTAACTCAACTGCTTTTATCAAATCTGAATGATGGAGGAGGAATCGTGAATATCTCAAGCGGCTTGGCACGATTTACAGCACCAGGATTTTCCGTATATGGATCTTTGAAAGCAGCTGTAGAACAATTGTCCAGATATTTGGCAAAAGAATTGGGTTCCCGTCAAATTCGTGTGAATTGTGTGGCTCCGGGAGCTATTGAAACAGATTTCGGAGGTGGAGCAGTAAGAGACAATGCGGATTACAACAAAATGGTTGCTAATGCAACGGCGTTAGGTAGAGCAGGATTACCGGATGATATCGGTGATGTTGTTGCATTCCTTTGTACGGATGAATCGTGTTGGATCAATGGTCAGCGAATTGAGGTTTCCGGCGGAGCGAATTTGTAAAGAGACTTCAGGACATTAAGACTATGTTGTGTCCTAAAATAAAGGTGAGTAATAATTTTTCCCGCAGATCTCGCAGATTTACGCAGATATTAAACGAGTTCGTAATCTGCGTCTTGACAGAATCGTCGAGATCTGCGTTATCGTTCGACTGAGCTCACGTCGAAGTCAGCGGGACATAAAAAATCACCTATATTGTCGTACAATACCTAAAACTAAAAACGCATAAAAAAGCCTTCTGAATTTCAGAAGGCTTTTATCTTAAAATCCTAAAATATTTTAGTCTTAATGTCTAAACGATTAATCCAAAATATCGTCTTTAGCTGAAAAAGTTCCAAGTAATTTCTGAAGTTCTCTTTTCTCAGAATTCTTTACAACATAGGTGTTTGACCATGCATCATGCCATCCGCGTTCTCCCAGACAGGAAAAAGCTTCAAAAGGAACTGCGCGCGCAAAATTCCGGCCTAAAGAATTCAAAGCCGTTGGTTTTTCGGCATATTGATTAATAACCGTGTAACCCAGGATCATTTTTCCAAGAGTGCTTCCTGTAGAAACCTCCAGGATGAAATAATAGCCCACATAAATCAAAATTCCGAGTAAACGGGAAAGAAGCGGGTCGTCCCAAATTTCGATAACTCCTGCAAAAGCACAAATGATACCGATGATAAAAGCCAGAATGTAAATAAAAACAAGATCAATGAGGTAGTAACCGAAACGCGGTCCTTTTTCCACTTCAACAGGTCTTCGGGCAACAATTTTCGTTACGGGAACCTCTATTGTGTTTCCGTTTTCATCCCTTTCTTTTTTGTAGGTCGTCTTCTCAACCTTTAGATTTTCGATGGTTTTCATTAAGTGTGATTATTTAAAATAATGCTGCTAAAATAAAAATTATTTAGCAGCAGCCTTTACTTGTTTCAAGCGTTCATACAAGATCATTCCGGTTGCAACTCCAACGTTTAGGGAAGAAATATCTCCTGCCATTGGAATACTCAAACGGGCATCCGACATTTTCAATAAATCATGAGAAATTCCGTCTTCTTCCGACCCCAGGATAATTACCGTAGGACCAAAAAACGAATAAATTTCTGCTGTAACTTTGGATTTTTCGGTACACGAAACAATCTGAAACCCGCTTTGTTGCAAATAGAACAAGCTGTTTTTAAGCAAATCTGTTTTACAAACAGGAATGCTGAGCAATGCTCCGGCTGATGTCTTAATCGCATCCGCAGAAACCAAAGCACTTCCTTTTGAAGGAACCAAAATGGCATCTACGCCCATACAAGCTGCTGTACGTGCAATACCACCGAAATTCCGAACGTCCGTAATACGATCCAACACCAAAATACAAGGTTCTTTGCCTTCAGAAAGCCATTGGTCGCACAATTCTTCGATGTTTTTGTATTCAACAGGAGATGTAAATGCGATTACTCCCTGGTGATTATTGACAGTCAATTTGTTCAGTTTCTCGACAGGAACAAACTGCAATTGATAGTCTTTTCCGGTTAAAACGGTTCTCAGCTCTTCAAATAAATCCTTGTCAATTCCCTTTTGAATCAGGATTTTGTTGATTTCCACTTCGTTTTTGATCGCTTCGATCACTGCCCGGATTCCGTAGATAATGTCGGATGGGTCTTCTTTCGGTTTGCGGTCGAAACCGCGGTTCTCTTTGTTGAATCCGCCTTTGTCGTCGCGGTCGTTTCTCTTATTATACATTGAATGTGATTTCAAGTTCGATATCTTCGCTAACTGATTTTGCAACCGGACAAGTCAAAGCAACACGCTTCACTTTTTCGATCGTTTGTTCGTCCCAGCCATTGTCTCTCAAATCGATGTCGATGACCAACTTTCCGATTCTTCTCGGGCTTGCAGCCATGACTTTGGTTACGGTAGCCGAACCGTTTTCATAACGGTGACCATGCTCGTTGCAGTAAATTCCAATCAGACTAACCATGCAGGAAGCGTAAGCCGTAGCAACCAAATCTGTAGGCGAGAATTTTTCACCTTTTCCATGATTGTCTGTCGGCGCATCCGTATGAATAACCGTTCCTGATTGAAGATGAGTACATTCCGTTCTCAGACCTCCTAAGTATTTTACTGTTGCTGTTGCCATGTCTTAACTTGTTTAAGAGTTCAAGAGTTGAAAAGTTAAAAGGGTTTAAACTTTTTACTTTTCAATTCTCACTTTTCAATTAAATTGAATGCTTCTTTGTACTTTTGTAAAATCAAAATTAGCGAGCTCAAAGTTACAGAATTTTGACCGACTTAAGAGAATCTATTTTTGAATAGCGGAAAGGCACGACTATGTCAGAGGAAATAACAACAGCAGAAAACAAAGTTCGTATTAAAAAACCCAATTGGTTGCGTGTAAAACTGCCGATCGGGGAGAATTATAAAAAGGTACGTGCTTTGGTTGATGAGCATAAGCTTCACACCATTTGTGAAAGCGGAAGTTGTCCGAATATGGGAGAATGTTGGGGGGAAGGAACCGCAACATTTATGATCCTCGGAAATATTTGTACGCGTTCATGTGGTTTCTGTGCTGTTCAAACCGGGAAACCGGAAGCAATCGATGAATTTGAACCGGGAAAAGTGGCTCATTCCATCAAAACGATGGGCATCAAACACGCCGTAATTACATCTGTAGATCGCGATGATCTGAAAGATGGCGGAGCAGGAATCTGGGTTCAGACCGTGCGTGCCGTACGTCATCAAAGCCCCGGAACAACCATGGAAACGCTCATTCCCGATTTCGCAGGAAAATGGGAAAACCTACAGCAGATTATCGATGTTGCTCCTGAGATTATTTCACATAACCTGGAAACTGTTCGTCGCTTGACGAAACAAGTGCGGATTCAGGCAAAATACGACAGAAGTCTCGAAGTATTGTTCCGCTTGAAAAAAGGAGGGATGAGAACCAAATCCGGAGTGATGCTTGGTTTGGGAGAAACGGACGAAGAAGTGATTGAAACGATGGAAGATTTGAGAGCTGTCGGAGTAGATATCCTGACTTTAGGCCAGTACTTACAACCAACTCCAAAGCACCTTCCGATTGTGGAATTCGTAGAACCCGAACGTTTTCAGAAATACGAAAAACTAGGTTTGGAAATGGGCTTCCGCTTCGTTGAAAGCGGACCGCTTGTTCGTTCATCTTACCATGCTGAGAAGCATATTTTTGACCTTTAATTCATCGCAATTTTCAGATCTATTTATTAAAGTAATAGCGCATTTTCATGTTTTGAGTTGTATGGCTTTTCGCAACAACTTTGAGCTAAAGTGCAATTTCCCGTTTTCATAGCAGTGAAAATCATAATAATTTCACATTGTTAAACAGATCAACTCTATGAAAACACTACTACTTATAATCTTTTTTATTCCGGTCATCGGGAGTGCTCAATTTGAAGCCACTCCACAGCTTGGGATTTATTCAAATATCGGCTTGCGCAAACAGAATCAGATGGTGAGACGATACCGGGATAATCATGGAATTGGTGGTGGATTGACATTTAAACATTCGACGGCTAAAGGATATCTTCGCTTTGTTTATGTGCTGGGGCTGACTCATGACACGTATGACATGATAATGGTATCACCAGATGATTGGATTCGAAAAGAAGAACTAAAGGGTGTCAATTTTCTGATTCGCCCGGAGTTTCGTTGTTTGAACAGAAAGGGTTTTTCTTTGTACATTGGTGCTGGTCTGGCAATAAATGGCTATTATTCGTTTATGCGAAAGGATATTGAAACATCAGAGAATGGTGTCGTTGTACACGGAGGGAAGACTCAGGGATATAATAACGGACTTTATTATGGTCTGCACGCTTCTCTTTCGATGGATTACCGGATCAATAAATATCTGGCACTTAATTTTGGAGCAAATATTGACGGATATTTACAACTCGAATTGTCAGGAACAGTATATACCGGTCAAAATCTGAGTCTTGGCCTTTCTTATTGCTTTAAAAAATGAAAAAAGTCTGCCATTCTCGCATTCTTAAGCTCACCTCTTTTTAGCACATTCTTTTACCTTTTCAATTTTCAATTCTCAATTAATACTTACCTTTAACGCACATTTTAGAAATTGAAACTATGAGTACGTTTGATGTTGCGATAATTGGTTCTGGTCCAGGTGGATATGTAGCCGCTCTTCGCTGTGCACAATTAGGATTGAATACTGCTTTGATCGAAAAATACCCGACACTTGGAGGAACATGTTTGAACGTGGGATGTATCCCTTCAAAAGCGTTGTTGGATTCGTCGGAGCACTTTTTCAATGCAAAACACAATTTCGCAACTCACGGAATTAAAGTAGAGAACGTAGAGGCTGACATTACGCAAATGATTGCCCGTAAAGATGATGTGGTTACTCAGACGTGTAACGGTGTTAAATTCCTGATGGATAAAAACAAGGTGACTGTTTACCAGGGAGTGGGATCATTTGTAGATAAAACGACCATTGCGATTACGGATGGTGACGGAAATAAAACAACAATTTCGGCGAAAAACACCATTATCGCTACAGGTTCAAAACCGAACTTCTTCCCGGGAATGGAGCCGGATAAAAAACGTATTATTACTTCAACAGAGGCTTTGAAAATGACGGAAATTCCTAAGCGAATGATCGTTATCGGAGGTGGAGTAATCGGATTGGAATTAGGATCTGTTTATGCACGTTTGGGTTCTGAAGTTGAAGTGGTTGAATTCGCACCGAATATCCTTCCAACAATGGATCTTTCCTTAGGAAAAGAATTGACAAAAATCCTGAAAAAAGAAGGATTCAAATTCCATTTGGAGCATAAAGTTCAGAAAGTTGAAAACACTGGAAAAGGAGTGAAATTGACTGCTTTGAACAAAAAGAATGAAGAAGTTACTTTGGAGGCTGACTACTGTTTGGTAGCTGTTGGTCGTAAACCATATACGGACGGATTGGGCTTGGAAAATGCGGGTCTTGCAGTGAACAACCGCGGTCAGATCGATGTAAATGATCATTTACAAACCGCTGTTCCGAACATTTATGCAATCGGGGACGTGATTCGCGGAGCAATGTTGGCGCATAAAGCAGAAGAAGAAGGAGTTGTTGTTGCTGAGCAATTGGCAGGACAAAAACCGCATATCAATTACAACCTGATTCCCGGAGTTGTTTACACATGGCCGGAAATTGCTTCTGTTGGAAAAACAGAAGAAGAATTGAAAGCTGCGGGAGTTGAATACAAAGCAGGTTCTTTCCCGATGAAAGCTTTGGGAAGAGCAAGAGCTTCAATGGATGTTGCCGGATTTGTAAAAGTATTGGCTGATGCAAAAACGGATGAAGTATTGGGAGTTCACATGATTGCTGCACGTGCTGCGGATATGATCATGGAAGCAGTTACTGCAATGGAATTCCGTGCATCTGCTGAAGATATCTCACGCGTTTGTCACGCACACCCGACATTCTCTGAAGCAATCAAAGAAGCGGCATTAGCAGCAACAGATAACAGAGCATTACATATTTAAGAATAACAGAATAAGTAGAAAGAGTCCCGAAATTTCGGGACTTTTTGTTTTTATGCCTGTAGATTCCGCAGAAGAATGCAGATAGTTTTTATTGACTAAGGTTTTAAATAAAATCTGCGTAATCCACGAAATCTGCGTGAAAAACAGAAAAGGAGGATATCCAAATTATCTCTGCAAAGAATGACATTCATCAGTTTCCATTCGTTCACTTTTGTGTATTTTTGTGCCTGCGCTGAAGCTACGGCATAAGCGTTGCAATGCCTTTAAACTAGAGTGATGAGTAAGAAAATTGGTGTGTTATTGATTCAGTTGGGAACTCCTGATAGCCCGGAAAATAGTGATGTTCGACGTTATTTGAAAGAATTTCTAATGGATCCGAGAGTGATCGATATTCCCTTCTTTTCTCGCTTGCTGTTGGTTCGTGGAATTATTGTTCCCTTCAGAACTCCGAAATCGGCAAAGATTTACAAAGAACTCTGGAAGCTTGGAAACGGAAAATCACCGCTTTTGACCTATACCGAATCGGTGAAGAGTTTGCTTCAAAAACGCTTTGAAACAGAAGATATAACGATTGAAATGGCCATGCGTTATCAAAATCCTTCTATGGATTCTGTTTTGGAACGGATGCGCAAAGCAAATTACGATCAGATCATTATTCTTCCGTTATTTCCACAATATGCAAGTGCCTCAACGGGTTCTGCAATTGACAAGGCAATGGAAATCATCAAAAAGTGGTGGGTGATTCCGGAGATCAAGATCATTTCACAGTTTTATAATCACGAAGGTTATATTGATTCCATCGTGGAAAGAGCGAAGGAATTCGATATTGCATCTTACGATAAAATTATGTTCTCGTATCACGGTTTACCGGAAAGACAAGTAGATAAAGTGTACGAAGAAGGATTGTGTTCTGACCATGATTGCGAAAAGGGAATGACGGATGAAAACAAATTCTGCTACAAAGCTACAAGCTACGAAACCACTCGTCTGATTGCTGCTAAATTGGGATTGACGGAAGATCAGTATACCGTGAGTTTCCAATCGCGACTGGATGAAAAATGGATTCAGCCTTTTTCAGATAAAGTAATCGAGCAATGGGGGAAAGAAGGCAAAAAACGCGTTCTGGCATTTAGTCCGGCTTTCGTAGCTGATTGTCTGGAAACCCTGATCGAAATTGGCGGAGAATACCAGGAAATCTTTGAAGAACACGGCGGAGAAAAAGTGCAGCTGGTTCCTAGTTCGAATGATCATCCCCGATTTATAGATTGTTTGGAAGACCTGATTAG
>RCUP01001583.1_pt1 | contig 13617 bp, 16 predicted proteins | sample 2166341 | NCBI WGS metagenome assembly RCUP01 (sample SAMN09932325, study PRJNA488358) | compost metagenome | isolation source: compost soil in succinonitrile-enriched | place: Germany: Experimental Botanical Garden | reverse complement strand
CAGGGGCAGAAGGCGGGGCAGCTTGCTCATCGGTGGCACTCGGTAAGGCGGTTCACACGCCGCACAGGCATAGGGGCTACAAAAACACTTCGCCCCTCAAGTCGTCCCAGGCCGCGCCTCGGACATGGGGCAAAAAAAACTTCCCCTCAAGTCGCCTGACGCCGCGCGTCAGGCATAGGGGTCTAAAAACATCATGCAGCGAAAAGATCTTCGTCCAGGCTACGACGGGCGCGGTTTAGGCTCTGTTGCGCAGCATGGTTAGCGGCCATGGCCTGACGCACCGGGGCGAAGCTTTCAGCGGCGACCGGAGCGGCGGCGGCAGGACGCGCCGCCGGGGCCTTCATCACGGCGCGCGCGCCCTCGATCCGCTCCATCAGCGAGGCCATGCGGCGAGCGCGCGACTCGTCGTCCAGCAGCGGCGAGACCTGCGACGTCGGCGTGTTCAGCTCCAGCACCGGCTCCTCGACCTGGGCCGGGGCCGCCGAACGCGGCGGCAGACCGGCGGGGGCGCGGGCGATCAGCACCTCCAGCTCCTGCTTCACGGCGCGGGCCTTGATGATCCGGTCGTGCAGCAGGTCGGTCTCGTGGCCCGAGGCGCGCAGCGTCGCCAGCGCCTGTTCGGCGCGTCCGGCGGCCGAGTTCAGCTCGCTCACCGCCCCGGCGAAGGCCAGTTGCCCCTCGCGCAGCGCCTTCAGCTTCTTCTCCAGCTTGATGCCGTAGCCGATGGCCGCGACCAGCAGCAGCATGAGGATGGAATCGAGAATGATGCCGGTCATGTCAGCGTTTTCCTCGGCTCAGATTGGCGGCGATGTCAGGGTTGATCGGGCCTTCGACCCGCACGGCGATATGCTGCCCCTTGCGGCCCATCTTGCCGGTCGTCAGCGGAATGGACCCAGCCCGCACCGAGACTTCGGAATCGGGTGAGACGTTCAGCATCAGCGTGTCGCCGACCTTGAAATTCAGCGCCTGCGACAGAGGGATCTGCTGCTCGTCCAGCACGCAGCGGACCTCGGTTTCCGTGGTCCAGAGCTCGGTGGCCAGGTGGCCTTCCCAGATGTTGTCGCGACCGAACTTCTCGCCCATGAACTGCTGCAGCAGCATCTTGCGGATGGGCTCCAGCGTCGAATAGGGCAGCAGCAGTTCGACCCGCCCGCCGCGATCTTCCATGTCGATGCGCAGCTTGACCAGGATGGCGGCGTTGGCCGGGCGCGCGATGGCGGCGAAGCGCGGATTGGTCTCCAGCCGGTCCAGGGTGAAATGCACCGGCGTGAGCGGCTCGAAGGCGGCGCGCGCGTCGTTCAGGATGACCTCGACCATCCGCTGCACCAGCACCCGCTCGATGGTGGTGTAGGGCCGCCCCTCGATGCGCAGCGCCGCCGTGCCGCGACGTCCGCCCAGCAAAACGTCGACGATCGAATAGATCAGGTTGCTGTCGACCGTCAGCAGGCCGTAGTTGTCCAGTTCTTCGGCCCGGAACACCGCCAGGATGGCCGGCAGCGGGATGGAGTTCAGATAGTCGCCGAAACGGATTGAGCTGATGGTGTCGAGCGAGACCTCGACGTTGTCCGAGGTAAAGTTGCGCAAGGACGTCGTCATCAACCGCACCAGGCGGTCGAAGACGATCTCGAGCATCGGCAGACGCTCGTAGGACACCAGGGCCGAGTTGATGATGGCGCGAATGCCGCTCCGTTCGGAGTCGTCGCCGTCGCCCATGTCGAAGCCCAGCAGGCTGTCGATCTCGTCCTGGTTCAGCACGCGCTCGGACAGGGCAGCGCCCATGTCCTCCCCCAGGTCGGCGGCGCCGCCGAAAGGGTCCAGTTCGTTTTCGGCCGCCAGGGTGTCGGTCATGCCTAGGACACCAGCATTTCTTCGATCAGCACGGCGTCCACCTTGCCCGGCGCGGCGATCAGGTTGACCCGGCGCAGGATCTCGGCGCGCAGCTGATAGGAGCCGGCCGATCCGGCCAGGTCCTCAGGACGCAGTTCACGCAGGAAGCCCTGGAACATGTCCTGCATCCGCGGCGCCTCGCCCTGCAGATGGCTCGCCAGTTCGGCGTCCTTCATCTCCAGCGTCAGCTTCAGTTTCAGATAGGTCGGACGGCCGTCCGGCGACTGAATGTTCACGATCAGGTCCGGCAGGGTGTAGAAGGTCACGCCGTCGGGCCCCGCCGCGATCACGCCCGCCGCCGGATCGGCCTCGCCCTCCTTGCCCCCGCCGTGGTCGCCGCCCTTCTTGGCCTTTTCTTCCTTCTTGGCCGGCGCCGCATGCTCGGCGCCCGCTTCGGCCTCGGCCGGCTTGGGCTTCATCAGCAGGAAGGCCGCAGCCCCGCCGCCGCCCAGAACGACCAGGGCCGCCGGGATGATGATGAACAGCAGGGGCAGCTTCTTCTTGGCGGGCGCGCCTTCGCCGCCTTCGCCATCCGTCACGGCGGGCAGGTTGGCGTCGTCGCCGCCCGGCGCCGCGTCTTTCTTCTTGCCCAGCTTCAGCTTCAGCATCCGCACGTCGCCCCGATCCTCACAGACTTCCTGATGCGGCGATTTTGGTTAACGAGGCGTTTACGATCGGCAAATCCTGCCGGGCGCCGCAAGGGGCAATTCGGCTCAAACCCTTGCTGCAACTGGATTAACCCTGTTGGCACGGTCGTTGCGACGAGATGGGCGAAGGAGCCGCACTCGTGGAAAACGCCGCCTACATCGGATTGTCCCGTCAGATGACGCTTCGCCGCGAGCTCGACATCGTGGCGAACAACGTCGCCAACGCCGACACCACCGGGTTCAAGGTCGAACAGTTGATGGTCGGAACCGAAGTCGGCCAGCGCGCCCGTAACGCTGACATCCGTCCCTCGGCCAGCTTCGTGCTGGACAAGGGCGTGGGTCGCGACTTCGGCCAGGGTTCGATGAAGCAGACCGGCCGCACCCTGGACTTCGCCATCGAGGGCGAAGGCGCCTTCTTCGCGGTCCAGAGCGGCGCCGGCCAGGCCTATACCCGCGACGGCGGCTTCACCACCAACGCCGAGGGCGTGCTCACCACCAAGCAGGGCCTGCCGGTCCTGGGCGACGGCGCCCCGATCACCCTTGACCCTGAACTCGGCCCGGTCAGCGTCGGCGCCGACGGCACGATCAGCCAGCAGGGCCAGCCCGTCGGCCGCCTGAACGCCGTCCGCTTCGACGCCCTCGGCGCCTTGCAGAAAAGCGGCGACGGCCTCTACCGCAACACCTCCAACGCCCAGCCCGTCGACGCCCCGGACGTTCAGATCCGCCAGGGCATGCTGGAAGGCTCGAACGTCAACACGCTTCAGGAAATCACCAACCTGATCGAGATCAACCGCGCCTACGAGCGCGTGACCAAGATGATCGAAAACGCCAACGACCTGTCACGCCGCTCGGTCGAGCGGCTGGGCCGGGTCGGCTAGTAAGGAAGCCTGAACGATGCGCGCTCTCAGAACCGCCACCTCCGGCATGCTGGCCCAACAGCTGAACGTCGAGGTCATCTCCAACAACATCGCCAACATGAACACGGTCGGCTTCAAGCGTCAGCGGGCCGAGTTCCAGGACCTGCTGTACCAGAACGTCGAACGCATGGGCGCGCAGTCCTCGACCCAGGGCACCGTCGTTCCGACCGGCATCCAGATCGGCGCCGGCGTCAAGGCCGGCAGCGTCTATCGCATCACGGAACAGGGCAGCCCCACCCGCACCGGCAATCCCTACGACATCGCCATCGACGGCAAGGGCTACTTCCAGATCACCATGCCTTCGGGCGAGATCGCCTACACCCGCGCCGGCAACTTCGCCGTCAACGGCGAGGGCCAGTTGGTCACCGAAGACGGCTATGCGGTCGAGCCGGCCATCACCATCCCCCAGGACGCCATCGACGTCTCCATCTCCAAGTCGGGCCAGGTCCAGGTCACGACCCAGGGCCAGACCGCGCCCCAGGTGGTGGGTCAGCTGGAGCTGGCGACCTTCTTCAACGAGGCCGGTCTGGAAGCCATCGGCGACAACCTGCTGCTGGAAACCGCCGCCTCGGGCGCGGCCACCATCGGCGCCCCCAACGAGGTCGGCTACGGCCACCTGATCCAGGGCTACACCGAGGCCTCGAACGTCGACGCGGTCAGCGAAATCACCGCCCTGATCGTGGCCCAGCGCGCCTATGAGATGAACTCCAAGGTCATCACCACCGCCGACGAAATGCTGTCCGTCTCGGCCCAGGTGAAGAGCTAGGTCATGACCATGATCCGCAGCCTTTCGCTGGCCCTGGCCCTGGCCGCCCTCGCCGCCCCGGCCCTGGCCGGTCCCGTCAGCCTCCTGCCCGATCCGACCGACGACGACGGCCGCGTCACCCTGGGCGAGCTGTTCGACGACGCGGGCGCGGCTTCCGGCGTCGTGGTCGGTCAGCGCCTCGGCGCCACCGCCGTCTTCGAGGCCAGCCAGATCCAGGCCGCCGCCCGCCGCGCCGGTCTGGACTGGGCCAACCCCCAAGGCCTGCGCCGCATCGTCGTCCGCGAAGGCGGCGCCGCGCCCGCTGAGGCCTCGGCCCGTCCCGCCGCCGCCACCGTGGCCTCGCGCCCCGGCGCCACGGTCGAGGTCCTGACCTACGCCCGAAGTCTGGCCGCGGGCGACATCGTCCAGCCCGCCGACGTCGTCTGGTCCACGGTTCAGGCCCATCAGGCCCCCGCCGGCGGTCCTCAGGACGCCGATCAGGTCGTCGGCCTGTCGGCCAAACGCGCGCTTCGCGCCGGCGCCGCCGTGACCAGCCGTGATCTGGCCTCGCCCCAGGTCATCGCCCGCAACGACATGGTCGAGGTCGCCTATATCTCCGGCGGCGTCGAGCTGACCGTCACCGGCAAGGCGACCCGCGACGCCTCGGCGGGCGAGGCCGTGCCGGTGCTGAACACCCAGTCGGGCCGCACCATCGACGCCGTCGCCGTCTCCCCCGGTCGCGCCGTTGCCGGTCCCGCCGCCCAGATGGCCCGCGCCAATCCGCAACAATTCGCCGCTCGCTGAGAGATCCCGTCATGCGTAAAGTCCTGATCCTCGCCGCCTCCGCCCTCGCGCTCGGCGCGTGCTCCACCATCACCGAGACGGTGAAGGGCCCCGAACTGGCCCCCATCGGCTACCCCGCCGCCCTGGTTCCGGTCGAACAGGCCTATCTGCCGACCCCCACGCCCGCCTCGGCCAACAGCCTGTGGCGCACCGGCGCCCGCAGCTTCTTCGGCGATCAGCGCGCCCGCCGCGTCGGCGACATCCTGACGGTCAATATCGACATCAACGACCGCGCCCAGACCCAGAACTCGACCCAGCGCGCCCGCAACAACAGCATTTCCGGCGGCGTCACCAACTTCTTCGGACTTGAGAACAGCCTGGGCCGCGCCTTCCCCGGCGGCTTCGACCCCGCCAAGATGATCGGCACCGAGGGCGAGTCGAACGCCTCGGGCTCGGGCAGCGTCAACCGCTCGGAGCGGGTCAACCTGACCGTGGCCGCCGTCGTCACCGCCGTCATGCCCAACGGCAACATGGTCATCCAGGGTCGGCAAGAAGTGCGCACCAACCGCGAGGTCCGCGAACTGACCGTGGCCGGCATCGTGCGCCCCGAGGACATCTCCTCGGCCAACACCATCGCCCATACCCAGATCGCCGAGGCCCGCATCAGTTACGGCGGTCGCGGCGACATCAGCCGGATGCAGGCCAGCCCCGCCGCCCAGTCCCTGGTGGAGCGCTTCAGCCCCTTCTGACCCGCGTTCGGCGAGCGTGTTTTTCCGGTGACTCGCCATCACGGAATCGCGCGCGTTCAAGCGGAGCCGTGAACCCTTAACAAGCGACCCGCGTTTGCTCTGTCGAACGCGAGTGATTTGTAATGCTGAAAGCCCTGCTTCCCGCCGCCGCCGCCGTCAGTCTGGCCCTTCTGGCCGGACAGGCCATGACCACCGCTCCTTCCGCTCCGGGCCAAGGCGCGGCGGGCTGGCATCTGTTGCACGAAGGTCCGATGGCCAAGCTGGCCTATGGTTTGCCGGATTCTGATCAGGTGGCCCTGATGCTGACCTGCTCGCCCGGCGACCGGACGGCCGTGATCTATGGCGACGCCCAGCCGCAAAGCCCCGCCCTGACGCTGGCTTCCATGGGGCCGCAGCCGATTGATCCCCTGACGGACGGCGAAGCCTTCGAAGCTCACCTGCCCCTGACCGACGCCGCCCTGACCGGCTTGGCGCGCGCGGGCCGCCTGACCGTCCGGAGCGAAGCCGGCGCCCGTCAGATCACGGCCAGCCGCGCCGAGCGCCGCATGGTCCAGGGCTTTCTCAGCTATTGCGCTTCCAGCCACGCCTGACCAAAGTCCGCCTGAACGCATCAGCGGGGGCTGAACCATGACTGCACTGATCGGACTGGCGCTCGCACTCACGCTTCAAACGACGCCGACGCCGGCCGCCGAGGCCTGGACCTGGACCCTCTACGCCGACAACGGCCCTCTGGTCCTGGCCAATGAGATTCCCGACACCCCCCGCCTGCGCTCCACCCTGGAATGCGCCCCTGGCTCCAGCATTGTGCGGTTGACCCTCTATGGCGCCCCGCCTGCCGAGGGCATCGCCGTCATCACCTCGGGCGCCGCCTCGGCCAATGCCGAGGTCCGCCCCCGGCGCGGCCAGTTCCAGACCATGATGCGGGCCGACCATCCGGTCTTCGCCGCCTTTCTGGCCGATGGAAAGCTGGCGGTTACGGTCGGCCAACAGTCGTCGCCGATAGAGATCGACCGGGCGAATCTGTCCAAGCTGCGCCGGTTCGCCGAACTCTGCACCGGCTGAGGATCTCCATGCGCCCCATCATCTGGCTTGCCCCTGCCGTGGCGATGCTCGCCCTGTCCGCCTGCGCGCCGACAACGTCCAACCTGACAGCCGCGACCAACGGCGCGCCGATCCCCGTCGCCGGCTACGACTGGCATCTGAATGAGGACGCCGACGAGGCCAGCCTTTCCTACGGCATGGCCGAGACCGACGACGTGCCGCTGGACCTGTCCTGCCGTCCCGGCTCGGGCGCCCTGCAAATCCTGCAGACCGTCGACACCAGCCACCCCCGGGTCATCGCCCTGGAATCCGGCGGCGATACCGAAACCTATCCCGCCAAGGCCGAGCCCTCGGCCCTGCACGACGGCCTCGACCTGACCGCCGTCGCCCGCACCAGCGACCCGGTCTTCCTGCGCTTCCGCAAGCTGGGCTGGCTGGCGACCTACGGCTCCGACTACCGCACCCCGCTGGTCGCCCAGCACGGCTCGGCCTCGCAGATCGATCGCTTCTTCACCCTGTGCGGCTGAACCTCGCGACGCGCGCTTGACCGTCAACCGCTACGCCTGTCTCTTCCCCCTCACTTGAGGGAGGACAGCAATGCACAAGCCACTTCTGATCGGAGCCGCTCTGGCGGCCTTCATGGTCACGCCGGCTCTGGCCGATGGGCAGCCGCAATCGACGCCCGGCGCGCAAGCCAGCGCTCAAAGCACCGCCCTCGCCGGCGTTCTGGTCGACTACGAGGCCTACCTGCGCCGCGTCGATCCGATCACCGCCGGCATGGAGGGCGACCGCGAGGCCCTGTCTCGCCTGCCTGACCCGACCCGCGCGGGCGAACTGGCCCGCGTCGCCCCGCTGACCGCCCTGCTGACCCGGCTGGACGCCATCGACCCGTCGTCTCTCAATCCAGACGAACAGTTGAACCGGACCTTCGCCGCCTATCTGATCCGCCGCAACCTCGAAGCCATCCCGCTCGACGGCGGCCGCCTGGCCTTCAGCTCCGAAGGCGGCCCCGGTCAGACCTTCGCCTATCTGGCCAGCTCGACCCGCATCACCTCGACCGCAGACGCCGAGGCCTGGCTGTCGCGGATCAGCGCCGTTCCTTCCTTCTATGGCGCCGCCATCGCCGACGCCCGGCGCGGCCTCGACACCGGCCTGGTCCAGGCCCGCTCGGTCGTCGACAGCGCCCTGGCCCTGGCCGAAACCGACGTGAAGCCGCGCGAGGGCGGCGACATCCTGATGCAGCCGTTCAACGCCCTGCCCGCGACCATCCCCGCCGCCGAACAGGCCGCCTTGCGTGCCCGCGCCCAGGCCCTGATCGACGGCCCAGTCGCCGCCCGCCGCGTCGCCTGGCGTGACATGCTGAAGAACGACTACCTGCCCAAGGCCCCAACCGAGCCCGGCATGACCCACCGCACCGGCGGTCGCGACCTCTACGCCTATGCCGTTCGCAGCTACACCACCACCGACCTGACCCCGGATCAGGTGCACCAGATCGGTCTGGAAGAGGTCGCCCGCATCCGCGCCCGGATGCAGGACGAGATGCGCGCCGCCGGCTGGACCGGCGACTTCGCCGGCTTCCTCCACTTCCTGCGCACCGATCCGCAATTTTACGCCACCAGCCGCGAACAACTGCTGGAAAAGGCCTCCGAGATCGCCAAGCGCGCCGACGACGGCCTGCCCGCCCTGTTCGGAACCCTGCCCCGCCTGACCTATGGCGTGCGTCCCGTCCCGCGTGAGATCGAGGAGACCTACACCACCGGCCGCTACAACCTCGGCTCGATGCAGAACGGCGTGGCAGGCGGCTATATGGTCAACACGTCCAAGCTGGATCAGCGGCCCCTCTATGAACTGCCGGCCCTGACCGTCCACGAGGCCGTCCCCGGCCACCACCTGCAGATCGCCTTGCAGCAGGAGGCGGCGGATCAGCCCTACTACCGTCGCGGCGCCGACGTGACCGCCTTCACCGAGGGCTGGGGCCTCTATTCCGAGTTCCTGGGCGAAGAAATGGGCATCTATCGCACCCCCTACGAACGCTTCGGCCGCCTCAGCTACGAGATGTGGCGCGCCTGCCGCCTGGTGGCCGACACCGGCCTGCACTGGCTGGGCTGGACCACCGAACAGGCCCGCGCCTGCTTCCTCGACAACTCAGCCCTGGCCCCGCACAATATCGAGACCGAACTCCAGCGCTACATCGGCTGGCCCGGTCAGGCCACGGCCTACAAGATCGGCGAGATCCGCCTGCGCCAGATCCGTCAGAAGGCCGAGCGAGAACTGGGCGACCGCTTCGACGTCCGCACCTTCCACGACGCCCTCCTGGTCGACGGCCCCCTGCCGCTCGACCTGCTGGACGCCCGCATGGACCGCTGGATCGCCGAGCAGAAGGCGAAATAGGCCGCCCACGGCCCTTCCTCCCCGCCATGACGGCGAGAAAAGAAGGCCTCCATTACCCGCCGTCATCCTCGGGCTTGCCCGGAGGATCCAGCCTTCCGCACCCTCGACGACGGCATGGCCGCCTGTCGCGCCCTATCCAGCCTTCAAGCCGCCATCGACGGCCCAATCCTGGGTCAATTTCTGAGTTTGGGATCGCTACAAACTACCGCTTCCGACCCGTTGCGGACGTTGCCATGGAAGCGCGAGCGGTTACGCTCAAGACGATGACAGAGTATCGGGACAGGCAACGTTACGAGAGCCCTGATGGGCAAGCAGCCCTCACACTTGAGGCGGGTGATCATGGCTTGTGGCGGTTCACCGTCTGGAAGTGGGTGGAGACGCAAGGCGACCATAGTGAGTGTGAGCACGCATACTGGCTACCCAGCTTCGAATCGGGTTTGTACGCAGCGGCAGCCGAAGCGACAGCGGCTGCCAGAACGCAGGTTGACTGGTTCCGACCTCAGGTCCGCTAACCACCCTTAAGCGAAGATCCGCTCACGACCCGTTGTGGACCTTGGCGAAAAGGCGGATTGTCTCTGTCTTGACGGCTTGTAGAACCATTAGGGCCTGATATGGGCATCATTATACGAGTTATATTTGCCGCCTTGGGCTTAGCGGCTACGTATGCTCGGTTCGGTCCTCACTGGATCGATAGCGACGACTATCTAACGGTCATATGCGCGCTGCTTGTGATCTCCGGGATCTCTCAATGGGCCGCTAGCCGAAAGCGAGAGGGCAAATCAACGCCCGCTTCCCACCCTTAAGCGAACTTCGGCTCACGACCCATAGCGGACGCTGAGCCCCGTCAGGCGACGCCATTACAATGTGCGGTGAGCACTCGCCCGCTTTGATAGTCGAACGAGAGGGTCACCACGGAACAGCCGCCATCGAATATCATCGGGAACGGCTCATCAATGTGAACGCCTCGGCGACCACGCCGCAGGGCCTCTTCGGATGGCTGTTGAACAGGCCCTAGGTCTTCCATGCCGTCCTTCGTGTATCGAGAGGTTCGCCAATCGGACGGATAAGGCTCGACCGGTGGAGCGAAAACGGCCTCGACGATAGTCCGACCATTGGTCTCGACTGCTCGGTAGTAGCGGGCATATTCCGTCATCGGCTGGGGGGCACCCCCTCCCATACGAGCGCGAGCATCCAACACGGCATCAAGGTCGAGAGACTCTTCGAGTCGTTCAATCCAAATCCGATCTATCGTCGCCGTTTGTGCGCCCGCGTCCTTGACCATCATGGACAGCGACGACACGACGATCAGAGCCGCAACCTTAAAGTTTTTCATGGTTTCGCCGCCTGCTATTGGCTCCAGCCGAAACCATGGCGCGCCACTGATCTAATGGGAAGGACTCGTGCGATCAGTTGGCGAGGTCCGCTATCCACCCTCAGCTGACGTTCATAAGGTCAGCTTTCAGCATCCAGCCTGGTGGTCAGCCCTGCTGCCGATGCCCTGGGTCCCTGGTCGGCCTGACGGCCGTCCGGGATGACTGACAAGGTTAGGGTCGGGGCCCCGTCGCAGCCGCCGCCGCCACAGGCGCGACCGGCTTCTCGGCCTTCTCGGGCTTGCGCGCGTCCCGCTTCGGCTTGTGACGCGACAGGATGGGGGCCAGGGCCTTGCGGTCGGCGGGGCTGAGCTGCCTCAGGGTCTCGACCGCCCCGGTCTCCAGCCGCGAGCGGCCGCGCGCCTCCGACGCCCGCGAGCGTTCCAGCAGGGCCGCGACCGCCACCGGGTCGAACCTCTCCCCCTCGGTCTGGGCGATGGCCTCGCGCCGCGCCGCCCGCGCCTCCTCAAAGTCGGGCCGCGCCTGCATGGCCGAGGCCCGCAGCTGCGCCTTGACCTGATCGCGCACCGCCGGGTCCATGCGCTCGACCACGTCCCAGACCGACTCGCCGCGCCCCGGCCTGTGCGCCTCGGCCACCTTGTGCTCGATCTTGTCGCGCGCCACCCAGACGGCCCCGGCCGCCGCCAGGCCGAAAACGTTCAGGGCGACCGAGACGGCCAGGGCGATCTTCAAACTCCGCGACGTCATCCGCCCAGAACCTCCGTGTCGTCCGCACTGGTCAGACTGGCCTGATAGAGAACCGCATCCGCCTGGACGTCCGCGGTCAGATGGCTGGTCAGATTGACCCCGAACACCACCCCGGCGCAGGCGGCCGCGGCCCAGCCGGCGCCCGACAGCCAGGCCAGAGGCCCAGGACCGCGACGGCGCGCCCCCAACCCAGCTCCCAGACCCGCCCCCGCCGCGCCGGCGATCACCTGTTCGCGCAGGGCGTGCGACGGCGCCGGGCGCGGCGCAGCGTCCAGCAGAGCGTCCAGCCTGTCGGCCTCGCGCAGCAGGACCGCCGCCCGCGGGTCCGCATCCCTCAGGGCGCGCGCCGCCTCGCGCTCGGCCTCGGGCCAGCGCCGCAGGTCGCCGCCATAGGCGTCGGCCAGAGTTTCAAAACGCTCGTACGTCATCGTCATGGTTCCAGCCCCCGCCTTACCCATTCGCCGCTCTCACCGCATTCGGCGCCATATCGGCCAGCGCCGTCCGCAACGCCCGCCGTCCGCGCGACAGCAGGCTCTCCAGGGCCTCGACGCTGACGTTCATCAGCCCCGCCGCCTCGATGTTTCCCAGTTCCTGATAGTGACACAGGACGATGGCCTCACGCTGCCGCTCGGGCAGTCTGGCCAGAGCCGCCTCGACCCGTGCGCCTGTCTCCATGGCCAGCAGGCCGCGATCGGGCGCCGGCCCGTCGTCGGGCCGATCCGGCGGCGCATCCGTCGCGATCTCGCGCCGACGCCGCAGCCGGTCGTAGCAGAGGTTCAACCCCACCCGGTGCAGCCAGGTGTCGAACTTGGCCTGACCCGGCGCCCAGCGCGGCGCCTGTCGCCAGGCCCTCAGCATCGCCTCCTGGGCCACGTCCTCAGCCTCCGTCGCGTCGCCCAGCATCCGCTGCGCCAGCGTCAGCATGCGCGGCAGCTTGCGAGCGACCATGGCCTGGATCGCCGCGGGGTCGCCCTGACCCACGCGCCGCACCAGTTCCTCGTCGGGGTCGGCGGTCTTCGCCAATCCAGCCTCTTTCGCCGTTCACGAAACGGGCCGACGGCTGCACCGCCTTCCCCGACATCTTCCTTACTCCGAAGCGGGCGTCGAAGGCGACGCCGCCGGCGCCGCCTGGCGCCGCTCCTGACGCTTCTCGCGCATCTCGGCGCGACGCGCCTGCATCCCTGCGCGACGCTCTTCGCCGGTCAGCGTCCCGTCGCGGTTCGCATCGAGCCGCGTGAAGGCCTCCGTCGCCTTCTGCTCGGCCTCGGCGATCACGATGGGGAACCGGCCTTCGCTGTTCCGACCCATGCGCTGACCGCCGCGATGCATCCCGCCGCGATGACCGCGACCGGCGTGTTCGGCGCGCGATCCACGCTCGCCGCGACCGGCCCGCTGGCCGTCGGCGCGCGGCGCCTCGAACTCGGCCCGGCTGATCGAGCCGTCCTTGTTGGCGTCCAGACGGTCGAACATGGCGGTGCGGCGCTCGGCCCGCTTGGCCTGACCGGCGGCGCGCATTTCCTCGGCCGTGACCGTGCCGTCCCGGTCGGCGTCGGCGGCGCGCAGACGCTCCACCCGGCGCTGGACGAAGTCAGCTTGTGAAACCGGCTGGGCCATGGCGCGCGCAGGCCGCTGCGGCGCTGCGGTTTGCGCCACGGCGACGCCGCCGAAAACGGTCAGAATGGCGATGGCGGCGATCCCGCCAAGGGTCTTTTTCATCTCGATGGTCTCCACGGGCCTCAGCCCGAAAACATCCCTGTCGAGAGATCAAACGCAGCCCGGATCAGTTTCCGTCGCCGACAAAGATAGCCCTCCCCCTCGAGGGGGGAGGGTTGGGTGGGGGTGCAGCCATGCGATCAGCCGGTCATGCACTGGCGACGCCGACCCTCCAGCCGCCCGCGACTAAAAGCACACCTTAGCGTCCACACCCCCATCCCGGCCCCTCCCCCCTCGAGGGGGAAGGGAGCAGGAGAGCCGTGGCTCAGCCCTCTGCGCTCGGCAGCGCCGCCTCGAACGCCCGTCGCGCTCGCAGACGCAGATCGATCAGCCGCGCCTTCAGCGCGTCGAAATCCGCTGCCCCCACCATCGCCGCCAGCCGCTGCTGGAAACCGGCAGGCTCCGCATCGGGATCGCCCCGGCCTTCAAAGGCGCAGGCCATCAGCTGCCCCAGCTGCTGATGCGTGCGCCAGCTGTCGGCCAGGATGGGATCGTCCTTCAGCGCCTCCAGCGTCGAGACGGTCAACGGCTCGCCCGCCGCCGCCGCGCACAGCTGGCGGTACTGGGCCACGAACTCGGCGTCCACCTGCGCCCCCGCCGACAGCTTCAGGTCCCAGAAGCCCTTGGGCCGCCGCTCGCGGTCCATCAGGTCGCGCATGGCCCGCA
>RCUP01001581.1_pt1 | contig 13621 bp, 12 predicted proteins | sample 2166341 | NCBI WGS metagenome assembly RCUP01 (sample SAMN09932325, study PRJNA488358) | compost metagenome | isolation source: compost soil in succinonitrile-enriched | place: Germany: Experimental Botanical Garden | reverse complement strand
CGCGCTGGGTCAGGCCCTGATCGGCCAGCCAGGCGTCGTTATAGACCTTGGACAGGTATTTGGCGCCCGTGTCGCAGACGAAGGTCACGACCCGCTTCGGTTCCGTCTGTTCACGGCACCAGCGCAGGGCCGTGGCGATCAGGGTGCCCGACGACGAACCGGCCAGAATGCCTTCCTTCAGCAGCAGGTCGCGGACGGTGGCGATCGCTTCGCTGTCCGGGATGGAATAGGCCACGTCGATCAGATCGGCGTCGGCGGTGTCAGGCATGAAATTCTGGCCGATGCCTTCAACCGAATAGCTGCCGTCCGGTCCGGCCACGCCCTCGTTGATCAGGCCAGCCAGGGCCGAACCGACCGGGTCGGCCAGGATGATCTTGGCGTTCGAGCCCTGCGACTTGAAGTATTGCGCATTGCCCGTGATCGTCCCGCCCGAGCCGATGCCCGCGACGAAGGCGTCGATCTGACCCTCCATCTGCTCGTAGATTTCGGGGCCGGTCGTCTTGAAGTGGGCGGCGGTATTGGCGTCGTTGGCGAACTGGTTGACGAAGTAGCCGCCCGGAATCTGCTGGGCCAGGCGCTCGGCCATGTCGGTATAGTATTCGGGGTGGCCGTGCGGCACGTCCGAACGGGTCAGGCGCACATCGGCGCCCATGGCGCGCAGGTGCTGGATCTTCTCCTTCGACATCTTGTCGGGGATGACCAGCAGGACGTTATAGCCCTTCTGCTTGCCGACCAGGGTCAGGGCCAGACCGGTGTTGCCCGCCGTCGCCTCGACGATGGTGCCGCCAGGCTTCAGCCAGCCCGCGTTTTCCGCCGCCTCGATCATCGACAGGGCGATGCGATCCTTGATGGAGCCGCCGGGGTTCTGGCTCTCCAGCTTCAGGAACAGACGGCAGGGGCCGGTGTCGATCCGCGTCACCTCGACCATCGGCGTCTTGCCGATCAGGTCCAGCAGCGAGCCCACGGGGCGGGTCAGGACGGGGGCGTCGGACATCGACATGCGAAAAGGCTCCGAAAGAGGCGTGTTCAGGGGCGGAAGCTGGGCGTCGCAGGCTTCGCGGTCAACTCACGCAAGTTTTCACCTATTTGGGCCGAAGCGCATTACATAGGACGCAATGACCAAGACGCCGAAACGCCCCGCCGCGGGCCTGCCCGACAAAGACACCCTGATCGCCTTCCTGCGTGAAGCCGGCGAGGCCGAGAAGGCCGACATCGCCCGCGCCTTCGGTTTGAAGGGCATCGAACGCCGCCAGCTGCGCGAAATGCTGAAGACGCTGGAGGCCGAAGGCGCACTGGGCAAGCGCGGCCGCAAGGGCTTTTCCGAGGCCGGCGCCCTGCCCCCGGTCGGCGTGGCCGATGTCGTGGATCGCGACGCGGACGGCGAGCTCTATGTCGAACTGGTCAAGGGCGGCGCGGACGCGCCGCGCGCGCTGCTGCTGCCGGACCGGGAGGGCAAGACGCCGGCGCCCGGCCTGGGCGACCGTCTGCTGGTCAAGTTCTCACGCGGCGCCGAGGGCTGGGAGGCCCGGCTGGTCAAGCGGCTGGATGCGGGGACCAACCGCGTCCTGGGCGTGATCCGCAAGTCAGCGCGCGAAACCCGCGTCGAGCCGGTCGACAAGCGTTCCAAGGACGTCCTGCTGATCCCCTCGGCCCAGGCGGGCGACCTGCGCGACGGCGATCTGGTCCTGGCCTCGATCGAAAAGGGCGACCACCGCTACGGCCCCAAGCGCGGCAAGATCCTGGAGTCCATCGGCCGCGAGGATGATCCGCGCGCCGCCTCCATCATCGCCATCCACGCCCACGGCCTGCCCACCGGCTTCTCGGAGCAGGTTGAGCGCGAGGCCGAGGATCAGGCCCTGCCGACGCTGAAGGGCCGCGAGGACCTGCGCGAGGTTCCCTTCATCACCATCGACCCGGCCGATGCGCGCGACCACGACGACGCCGTCTATGCCGAGCGCGACACGGACCCCAAGAACCCCGACGGCTGGATCGTCTGGGTCGCCATCGCCGACGTCGCCGCCTATGTCCGCCCCAACTCGGCGCTGGACCGCGAGGCGCGCGACAAGGGCAACTCGACCTACTTCCCCGACCGCGTCGAGCCCATGCTGCCGGAGGTCCTGTCCAACGGCCTGTGCAGCCTGAAGCAGGGCGAGAACCGCGCCTGCATGGCCGTGCGCATGATCTTCGACAAGGACGGCAAGAAGACCGGGCACAAGTTCATGCGCGGCCTGATGCGGTCCCACGCCAAGCTCAGCTACGAACAGGCCCAGTCGGCCATCGACGGCCAGCAGGATGATGTGACGGGTCCGATCATGGACGCCATCCTCTATCCGCTGTGGAACGCCTATTCGACCATGCTGAAGGGCCGCGAGCGCCGCAGCCCCCTGGCCATCGAAAGCCCAGAGCGCCGCGTCATCATGGCCCCCGGCGGCGGCATCGCCGCCATCGAACCGCGCAAGTCGCTGGAGGCCCACCGCCTGATCGAAGAAATGATGATCCAGGCCAACGTCTGCGCCGCCGAGACGCTGGAGAAGACGCGCACGCCGCTGATCTATCGCGTCCACGAAGCGCCCAGCCAGGAGAAGATCTTCAACCTGGCCGACTTCCTGCACACCATCGGCAAACCCTGGAACAAGGGCGAGCCGGCCAACACCAAGCGTTTCAACAAGCTGCTGGACGAAACCCGCGACGGCCCCCACGCCGAGGTGGTCAACGAAGTCGTTCTGCGCACCCAGATGCAGGCCGTCTATTCACCGGACAATGTCGGCCACTTCGGTCTGCACCTGGACCGCTACGCCCACTTCACCTCGCCGATCCGGCGCTATTCCGACCTGATCGTCCACCGTGGCCTGATCCGCGGCCTTAACCTGGGCTCGGACGGCCTGACGGACCGCGAGATCGCCGAACTGACCGCCATCGCCGAGCAGGTGACGAGCACCGAGCGCCGCTCCATGGCCGCAGAGCGCGACGCCATGGACCGCTACATCGCCGCCTTCCTGGAAGACCACGTCGGCGCGACCTTCAGCGGGCGCATCACCGGCGTCACCCGCTTCGGCCTGTTCGTGCGGCTGGACGAGACGGGCGCCGACGGCCTGGTGCCGGTTTCGACCCTGGGCAGCGAGTATTTCACCCACGATGATCGCGCCCACGCCCTGGTTGGCGAGCGCACTGGCAAGCGCTTCACCCTGGGCCGTCGCGTCGAGGTCAAGCTGATGGAGGCCACCCCCGTCACCGGCGGTCTGGTGCTGGAAATGGTGTCCGAGCCTGACCCGCGCGATCCCAACGCTCCGGCCCCGCGCTACGGCATCCGCGGACGCGGCGGCGATGGCCCGCCCAAGCGTGGAAAAGGCCGTCCCGGCGGTCCCAAGCCCCGCAACGGCGCCAAGCCCTCCGGCGGGCTGAAGGGGGTTCGCAAGGGCAAGCGGCGGTGAAGCATCAGCCCTTCGACGCCGCCCAGGACCTGGCCGACGCCCCGCGCACGGGCGGCGGCCAGAAGCCCAAGGACGCCGCCACCCTCATCCTGACGCGCGGCGGCGCCCAGCCTGGGTCGCCTCCCGAGGTCCTGATGGGCCGTCGCGCGCCCGGCCATGTCTTCATGGCCTCCAAATGGGTCTTCCCAGGCGGACGCATCGACCGCTCCGACTTCACCGCCGCCTCGACCGGAGAACTGTCATCCGATGTGGCACGGCGGCTGGAGGCGGAAATACCCGCCCGCCGCGCCCGCGCCCTGGCCCTGACCGCCGTGCGCGAGACCTTCGAGGAAACCGGCCTGATCCTGGGCCGTCCCGCACCACCGGCGTCTGTCGCCGGACCGTGGCGCGAATATCGTCAGGCGGGCGCCCTGCCCGATCTGTCGGTGCTGTCCTACATCGCGCGCGCCATCACCCCGCCGGGCCGCACGCGCCGCTTCGACGCCCGCTTCTTCATGGCCCCGGTCGAGGCCCTGCGCGATGCCGACCGCATCGAAGGCTCAGGCGAACTGGACGAGATCGCCTGGCTGCCGCTGGATCAGGCGCAGGCCCTGGACCTGCCCGCCATCACCCGCTTCGTCCTGGGCGAGGTGGCCGAGCGGCTGCGCCATCCCGACCGCCCCCTGTCCTTCGTGCGCATGGTGCGCGGCCGTCATGTGGTCGAACATCAGGACTGAAACCGTGGCCAAGCAGACGATCACCCTGCGCCTGACCATCCACGACCCGGTTCCGGGCGTCTGCTACAGCCTGCAGGGCAAGGAGGGCGAGCCGGTCGACGCCGTGACCGCGACCGAGGCCCCGCTGTCGCTGGACGTCCCCGTCATGCTGAACGACGACCACCGCCTGACCGGCCCCTTCGTGCGCCGAGAGGGGCCAGAGCGTCGCTTCGTCTATATCGGCATCGGAACCCATGCAGGCTTTACCGGTCCGACCTGGAGCCGCCGCGCCAAGATCGACGTCCACGACATCCCTGCTGATCTGCTAGAGGCCGCACGCCGGGGCCGCACGCTGGAAGTCCGCCTGCCCGGCCGGGCCAAGGACGGCGGCCCCGCCTGCGCCACCGTCCGCCCCGTGGAGCCGTGGAAAGCCCTCTAGGTCCCTATTGGGCGACCGGCTTGGTCAGGTCGAACTCGACGCGGAAATGGCGGCTGGGGCGACGCAGTTCATAGGCGAACATGTGCCGGGGGTGGATCTCCATCGCCCAGACGTTTGTGGTCGAGACCGAGGCGTTATTGGCGTTGAACAGGTCGATGGATTCCTGATCCACTGGGAACTCCTGCCGCTCGGCCGTGCCGGCGCCGGCCGTGTCGCCGCCGTACCAGTGCAGGGTGTCCGTCGTGCCGTCGTCGTGGCGGTGATCATGCTTCAACCTTAGCCCCGTCGCCGTGCGCGTCACCACCCAGGTCCGCGAGCGGTCCGCGCCGACCCAGAAAGGAATGCGAATCTCCTCGGCCGTGCAATCGCGCACGTGCATCAGCAGCCGCTGGCTGGCGAAGTCCGAATCGGCGGCGTCGGTGGTGACGACCCTGCCCTCGAACCTTTGGCCGCACAGGGTGCTGAGGTTCTTGAAGAAGGCGTCCTGGGGCGTGTCCGCACGCGCCGAGGCCGGCAGGGACGACAGGGTCAGGGCGGCGGCCGCAAGGGCGATCGAGGTCATGGCTTTCATTCCGACAGCCTAGTCGCTAGAAGCCAATCCTCAACGTGACATCGCGGGCGTTGACTTTGATCTCCGCCTGAGTATGTTCCGCGCCTCTCGTTTCATGCGGCTTTCGCCGTCGCAAAGGTAATTCCGATGGCCAAACCGGCTTCCATCAAGATCCGCCTGAACTCCACCGCTGACACCGGCTTCTTCTACGTCACCAAGAAGAACGCTCGTACGATGACCGAAAAGATGGTCGTCAAGAAGTACGACCCCGTCGTCCGCAAGCACGTCGAGTTCAAGGAAGGCAAGATCAAGTAAGGGCCTAACCGCCCCGAGCCTCAGGGCTTGCTTGACTGCAGAATTCAAAACGCCCGGCTTTTCAGCCGGGCGTTTTTCGTTGTGGGATCAACCGCTGAAAAGGCTCAGGCCGCGCGGGCGACGACCTTGTTCCGCCCCGAGGCCTTCGCCTCATAGACCCCCTCGTCCGCCCGCTTCAGCAGGGCCTCGGGCGTATCGTCCGCGCCCATGGTGGCGGCCACGCCGACCGAGACGGTGACGTTCAGATGGGCCTTGCCGTCCATGACGCGGAAGGGTGCCGAGCCCACGTCACGACGGATACGCTCAGCAATACGATGGGCGTCCTCCAGCGTCGTGCCGGGCATGACCACCACGAACTCCTCGCCGCCGAATCGGCACGGCAGATCCACCGCCCGCACATTGGTCGCCAGCCGCACCGAAAACTCGCGCAGCACCTCGTCGCCGGCGTCGTGGCCGAAGCCGTCGTTGACGGCCTTGAAGTGGTCGATGTCCAGAACCAGCACCGCCACCGGCTCGCCGCCGCGGTTGGTGCGCGCCACCAGGGCCTGAAGCTGATTCGTCATGTAGCGCCGGTTGTGCAGGCCGGTCAGAGCGTCGGTGACGGCCATCTCCAGGCTGTGATCCAGCTTCTCGCGCAGGAAGTCGCCATAGCGCTTGCGCCGCACCTGGGTCCGCACCCGCGCCGACAGCTCCTCGGGGTCCACCGGCCGCGTCAGAAGATCATTGGCGCCCAGTTCCAGCGCCTTCAGCAGCCGAGGCCGGTCCTGCGAATCCACCAGGGCCAGGATCGGCAGACGCCGCGTCGGCTCCTTGGACCGCGCCTGGGCGATCAGGCGCAGACCGTCAAAGCCGTCCGAGGTCACATTGACGATCATCAGATCGACGGGACCACGCGCCGCCTCCAGCGCCGCCGCCGGGTCCGCCTCGATCAGGGGGCGATGCTCGACCGCCAGTTCCTGGGCCACCTTGGCGGCCTGCAGGGCGTTGTCGTCCACCACCAGGACGCGCCCGCCCGAGCCCTTCAGCCGCGCCACGCCGGCGGTGTCGACGCCGACGCGCCGTCCGCTCTCCTCGCGCTCGCGCAGTTCGTCCATGACCATCTTCAGCCGGGTCAGGCTCCTGACCCGCGCCATCAGAATCACATCGTCCAGCGGCTTGGTCAGGAAGTCGTCGGCCCCGGCCTCCAAGCCCCTGATCCGATCCTGGCGTCCGTCCAGCGCCGTCACCAGCACCACCGGGATATGTCGCGTCTTCGGATCGTCCTTCAGCCGACGGCAGGTCTCGAACCCATCCATGCCGGGCATCATGACGTCGAGAAGGATCAGGTCCGGCTGTTCCGAAGTCGCCAGGGCGATGGCCGTCAGCCCGTCACCGCAGGTCAGGGCGTCGAAATACTCGATCGTCAGCTTGGCTTCGAGCAATCGGACATTGGTCTCGACGTCGTCAACCACCAGGATGCGCGCGCTCATGAGGCCCTACCCCAGATGCTTGCGGATCGTCTCAAGGAACGACACCACCGAAATAGGCTTGGAGATATAGGCCTCGCAGCCGCCCTGTCTGATCCGTTCCTCATCACCCTTCATGGCAAAGGCTGTAACGGCGATGACGGGGATATGGTTCAGCTCTTCGTCGTCCTTGAGCCACTTGGTCACTTCCAGGCCGGAAATCTCCGGCAACTGAATGTCCATCAGGATCAGATCGGGGCGATGCTCGCGCGCAATGGCGAGCGCCTGCAGCCCTTCGCGGGTCTGCAGGGTCTGATAGCCCTGGGAATCGAGCAGATCATGAAAAAGCTTCATGTTCAGCTCGTTATCCTCGACGATGAGGACTTTCTTGGACATCCGCCACCCGGCTCTTTCGCCAATAATTCGCGCTGTTGCGCAGGGCTTTTCGCCTTCTTCGGATGCACACTGGCCCATGCAGTCTTAAGTTGAGGTGAAGCCGCTTTTTCTTTGCGCTTGAGCGCGAACGGAGTCTCACTTGGGTCTAAAGGCCATCTGCCGCGACTGCCTGTGGACCGGCGACCGCAAGGTCGAGCGGTGCTCTTCGTGCGCCTCGCGTCGGGTGATCGCTCATGATGAACTGGGCGACCTGACCATCGCCCACCTGGACTGCGACGCCTTCTACGCCTCGGTCGAGAAGCGCGACCGGCCAGAGTTGCGCGACAAGCCGGTCATCATCGGCGGCGGCAAGCGCGGCGTGGTCTCGACCGCCTGCTACGTCGCCCGCCTGCACGGCGTCGGCTCGGCCATGCCCATGTTCAAGGCGCTGAAGGCCTGTCCCGACGCGGTCGTCATCAAGCCTGACTTTCGCAAATACGTGGCCGAGAGCGAGCGCATCTTCGGCGCGGTCGGCAAGCTGACGCCCCTCGTCCAGACCCTGTCTCTGGACGAGGCCTGGATCGACCTATCGGGCACTGAACGTCTGAACGGCGGCCCGCCCGCCTTTCAGCTGATCCGCCTGCAGAAATGGATCGAGGACGAGACCGGCCTGACCGTCTCCATCGGCCTGGCTCCCAACCGCTTCCTGGCCAAGATCGCCTCCGAACTGGACAAGCCGCGCGGCTTTTCCGTCATCGGCGCGACTGAGGCGAAAGACCTGTTGGCGCCCCGCCCGGTCAACATCCTGCCCGGCGTCGGGCCGGTGTTCGGGCGCACCCTGCGCTCCGACGGTTTCGCCACGGTGGGCGATCTCGCCGCCGCCGACGTCAAGGACCTGATCCGGCGCTATGGCGAGACAGGCCTGCGTCTCTACGACCTCAGCCACGCTCGCGACGCACGCCCGGTCCGCCCCGACCACGACCGGCGCGGCATGAGCGCCGAGACCACCTTCAACGACGACCTGACCACCGCCGAGGATCTGGAGGCCGAGCTGTGGCCCCTGTGCGAGAAGCTGGCGTCCAAGGCGCGGCGCGACGGCGTGGCCAGCCGGGTCGTGGTGCTGAAGCTGCGCAAGGCCGACTTCAAAATCGTCACCCGCCGCATCACCCTGGCCGAGCCGGTGCAGACGGCGCGGGTGCTGTTCTCAGCGGGGCGCGACCTGCTGAAGCCCGAACTGGGCGAGCCCTATCGCCTGATCGGCATCGGCCTGGCCGAGATCGCCGAGGCGGGCGCCGCCCCCGCCGGCCTGTTCGCGACGCCTGAGACCCGCGCCCTGAAGACCGAGACCGCCATCGACGCCCTGCGCGAGAAATTCGGCGCCGCCGCCGTGGTCGCGGGCCGCGCCCTCAAGAAGCCCGGATGACGCCGCCCGTCTGGCGCGCTACACCCCGCTCAACCCCTTCAACGGAGTCTCCGACATGAGCATCCACGCCCGCATCGCCGAACTCGGCATCACCCTGCCCGAGCCCGCCAAGCCGGTCGCCAGCTACGTCTCCTACGTCCGCACCGGCAACCAGGTCCTGATCTCGGGCCAGTTGTCGAACGACGCCAACGGCGGCATCAAGGGCACCGTCGGCGTTGACGTGACCCCGGAGCAGGCCGCCGAGGCCGCCCGCCTGTGCGGCATCAACCTGCTGGCCCAGATCAACGCCGCCGTCGACGGCGACCTGGATCGCGTGGTCCGCATCGTCAAGCTGGGCGGCTTCGTCCAGGCCGGCCCGGACTTCATCGCCATCCCCGCCGTCATCAACGGCTGCTCGGACCTGATGGTCGAAGTCTTCGGCGACGCCGGCAAGCACGCCCGTTCGGCCGTCGGCGTCTACAAGCTGCCGCTCGGCTTCGCCGTGGAAATCGACGCCATCATCGAGGTGAAGTGAGCTTCACGCTTCAGGTTCACGACGGGATCGCCGACATAGGCCGGGACGCGTGGGACGCCTGCGCAGCCCCGACCGGCGATCCCTTCGTCTCCTACGACTTCCTGCACGCCTGCGAGGCGTCCGGCAGCGCCGTCCCGTCCCAGGGCTGGGCGGCGCGCCACCTTTCCCTGCATGACGAAGACGGCGCCGTGATCGGCGTCATGCCCCTTTATCTGAAGGGGCACAGCCAGGGCGAATACGTCTTCGACCACAGTTGGGCCGACGCCTATCAGCGCGCCGGCGGCCGCTACTACCCCAAGCTTTTGGGCGCCGTGCCCTTCACGCCCGCGACCGGGCCGCGCTTTCTGCACGCACCTGGAGCGGACGCCGCGACCGTGCGCGAGGCCCTGCTGCAAGGCGCTCTGACACTGGTCGAGCGGCTGGGCGTCTCATCCCTGCACGTCAACTTCCCGACCGAGCCGGAATGGCGCGCCATGACCGAGGCGGGCCTGCTGCCGCGCCGCGACATCCAGTTCATCTGGCGCAATGAGGGCTACGGCGGCTTCGACGACTTCCTGGCCGCCCTGTCGTCCAATCGGAGGAAGACCATCCGTCGCGAACGGCGCGAGGCCCAGGTTGGCCTCGACATCCGCGTTCTGACGGGCGGCGACATCACCGAGGCCCACTGGGACGCCTTCTTCGCCTTCTACATGGACACCGGCGACCGCAAATGGGGCCGGCCCTATCTGACGCGCGACTTCTTCGCCCGCGTCGGCGCGACCATGGCCGACCGCATCGCCCTGGTCATGGCCTTCCGGGACGAGACGCCCATCGCCGGCGCGCTGAACTTCATCGGCCGCGACGCCCTCTATGGTCGTCAGTGGGGCGCGCTGGAGGAGGTCCCCTTCCTGCATTTCGAGCTCTGCTACTATCAGGCCATCGACTTCGCTATTTCGCGCGGCCTGGCCCGCGTCGAGGCGGGCGCCCAGGGCGAGCACAAGATCGCCCGCGGCTACCTGCCCTCCCCCGTCTACAGCGCCCACTGGATCGCCGATCCGGCCCTGCGCGATCCGGTCGCCCGCTACCTCGACAATGAACGCCCGGCGGTCGAGGCGGAAATGGAAGCCATGACGACCGACCTGTCGCCCTATCGCCGCACCTGATGTCGCATCGCGGCATGCTGCGGAACTTGCGGCGCCGCGATACGCTACCAATGTGAGTCTCCTCCTCACATCCAGGGATCATCATGACCGATCAACGTATCGAAGGCGTCGCGACGGAACTGAAGGGCAAGGCCCAGGGCGGGTTCGGTCGCCTGACCGGCGACAGCAAGCTGCAGGTCGAAGGCAAGCTGAACGAGGTGAAGGGCAAGGCGCTGGACGCCTATGGCCGCGTCATCGACGGTCTGGACGGCATGGTCGAAAAAGCTCCCGCCGATCTGCGCGAACCGGCGCGCAAGGGTCTGGACTTCGCTCGCCGCAAGCCCCTGCTGACCACCGGCATCCTGGCCGGCGCGGCGGTGCTCCTCGGCGCGCTGGGCCGCAAGCGCTAAATATCCTTCTCCCCTGGCGAGGAAAGGCGCTCAAGCAGCCGAAGGCGTAGCGCTACAAAAATCCTTCTCCCCTTGCGGGAGAAGGTGGCCGAGCGGAGCGAGGTCGGATGAGGGGTCTTTCAACCGACAGCAAAACCCCTCATCCGTCGACCTTCGGTCGCCACCTTCTCCCGCAAGGGGAGAAGGACACAATCAGCCCTTGTCAGCCGCCTGTGCGAACAGGCGGCTGATCTCGGCGTCCACCTGATCGGCGGCGTCCAGTTCGACCGTCGCCGTCAGTCGTTCAGACCAGCTCTCGCGTCGCGCCGACGGCGACAGGCGCGGCGAAACCTCCGGCGACAGCTTCAATCCCAGCAAGGCCCGACCGCCCTTCAGCGGGCGCATGGCCGCGAACTGCACACTGCGCGAGAAGGATGTGTAGCCCTTGCGCTGGCCCGAGATGACGCCCTCGACGCCGTCCGCGACATGCTCGACCGCTTCCAGGATCGCCAGCGAAGCCGGGTCCTTCCACAGGGCCGCGCGCAAGGCCTCAGGGTCATCCCAGCCGGGGCCGTCAGCGGGGCGACAGGCGTCGAGGATCTGCGCCGCGTGGTTCTGGCCCACGCCATGCTCGGCCTTCAACCAGGCCGCCTGAGCGCGCGGCGCGGTCTCAGGGCAAGCCTTCATAATGGCGACCCAGTCGGCCAGCGGCTTTCCGGTCTTCTTCTCCAGATTGGCCTGGACCGTGGCGAACCACTTCTTCTGCCGCTCGGTCAGCACTGCGGTCATGTCCTGCCCTCCACTTGAACGGACCATGCCGTTTCACGCAGCGGACGGCTACCCTCTCCCGCTCATCCCCGCGGAAGCGGGGACCCAGTAAGAGCCACGCGCATCACGGCCAGGTTTGCGCCCGAAGCCAAAGCACTGGGTCCCCGCCTCCGCGGGGATGAGCGGATTGTGGTGAACCTGCAAAGAAAAAGGCCCGGACGTTTCCGCCCGGGCCTTCAACCACAAACCTGAAGAAAATCAGGCCGTTTCTTCTTCCTCTTGCTTCACCGCCGCGCCCTTGGCCGGGGTGATGTCGAAAGCGATCTTGCCGTCCTTCAGCTCGACCTTGACGTGTCCGCCACGGGTCAGGCGGCCGAACAGGATGTCGTCGGCCAGCGGCTTCTTGATGTGTTCCTGAATGACGCGGGCCAGGGGCCGTGCGCCATACAGTTCGTCGAAGCCGTTCTTGGCCAGCCAGTCGGTCGCCTCGTCGGTCAGTTCGATGGTGATGTTGCGGTCCGCCAGTTGGGCGTCCAGCTGCATCATGAACTTGCCGACCACCGAACGGATCGTCTCGGCGCCCAGCGGCTTGAAGGCCACGATAGCGTCCAGACGGTTGCGGAACTCCGGCGCGAACAGGCGCTGGATGGCCTTGTCGTCCTCGCCCTCGACCTTGCCTCGACCAAAGCCGATGGAGGCGCGAGCGTTGTCGGCGGCCCCGGCGTTGGTGGTCATGATCAGGATGACGTTCCTGAAATCGACCTTCTTGCCGACGGCGTCGGTCAGCGTCCCGTTGTCCATCACCTGCAGCAGGATATTGTAGACGTCGGGGTGCGCCTTCTCGATCTCGTCCAGCAGGACCACCGAGTGCGGGTGCTGATCCACGGCGTCGGTCAACAGGCCGCCCTGGTCATGCCCGACATAGCCCGGAGGGGCGCCGATCAGGCGGCTGACCGTGTGGCGCTCCATGTATTCGGACATGTCGAAGCGCTGCATCTCGATGCCAAGGGTGGCGGCCAGTTGCTTGGCCACCTCGGTCTTGCCGACGCCGGTCGGACCGCTGAACAGGAAGGCGCCGATGGGCTTGTTCGGGTCACGCAGACCCGCGCGCGCCAGCTTCATCGCCGCCGAGACCTGGTCGATGGCCTGCTCCTGGCCATAGACGACGCGCTTCAGATCGGCCTCCAACTCGCGCAGGGATTCCGTGTCCGACTTGCTGACTGACTTCGGCGGGATGCGGGCCATCTTGGCGATGACGGCCTCGACCTCCTTCTGGCCGATGACCTTCTTGCGCTTGGACTCGGGCAGCAGCATCTGCGACGCCCCCGCCTCGTCGATCACGTCGATGGCCTTGTCCGGCAGCTTGCGGTCGGTGATGTAGCGGGCCGACAGATCGACCGCCGTGCGGATGGCGGCGTCGGTGTAGCGCAGCTTGTGGTGGGTCTCGTAGGTCGTCTTCAGACCCTTGAGGATCTTCACCGTGTCCTCGATCGTCGGCTCGTTGACGTCGATCTTCTGGAAGCGACGCACCAGGGCGCGGTCCTTCTCGAAGTGCTGGCGATATTCCTTGTAGGTGGTCGAACCCATGCAGCGCAGGCTGCCGGACGCCAGGGCCGGCTTCAGCAGGTTAGAGGCGTCCATCGCCCCGCCCGACGTCGCGCCGGCGCCGATCACCGTGTGGATTTCATCGATGAACAGGACCGCATTTTCATGCGTCTCCAGTTCCTTGACGACCTGTTTCAGCCGCTCTTCGAAGTCGCCGCGATAGCGAGTGCCGGCCAGCAGCGCGCCCATGTCGAGGCTATAGATGGTGGCGTCCTTCAGGACCTCGGGCACCTCGCCATTGACGATCTTGCGGGCCAGGCCCTCGGCGATAGCGGTCTTGCCGACGCCCGGATCGCCGACCAGCAGCGGATTGTTCTTGGTCCGACGGCACAGGATCTGGATCGAACGCTCGACCTCGGCGTGGCGGCCGATCAGGGGGTCGATCTTGCCGTGGCGGGCCTTCTCGTTCAGGTCGACGCAATAGGCCTCCAGCGCCTCTCCACCCGATTTGACGGCGGCGGCGTCTTCGGCCTCCTCGGGCGAGCCCTTGGCCGGACGGGTCTCGGTCGCGCCCGGCTTCTTGGCGATGCCGTGGGCGATGAAGTTGACCG
>RCUP01001571.1_pt1 | contig 13703 bp, 13 predicted proteins | sample 2166341 | NCBI WGS metagenome assembly RCUP01 (sample SAMN09932325, study PRJNA488358) | compost metagenome | isolation source: compost soil in succinonitrile-enriched | place: Germany: Experimental Botanical Garden | reverse complement strand
ACTATAAGTAACTTGTTTTTCATTTCCTTTTAGCTGGATTTCCAAACCATACTTCTGCATTTCCAACAGAACCTAATACCGTACTTCCCATTCCGATCAATGAATTAGAGCCAATGTTGATTCCGTTCTTGATGTTGGAACCTGCCCCGATATAAACCTGAGATCCAATTGCGACATTTCCGGCTACCAGCACGTTTCCGCAGATAATACTTCCCGTTCCGATATGTGTGTCGTGATGAATGGTTGAGTTGGCCAATATAATGACATGGTCGTCAATAATCACATTCGGACCAATCGAAACTCCTGCAGAAATAAAAACGTTCTTTCCAATTGTGGCATATTTTGATACAATAGCGCCTGGATGAATGATTGTTTCCCATGAAACGTCGTTACCGAAGCGTTGAATAAGTTCCAGTCTGTTTTGATACGATGCGGCGCTTCCGTGAACAGCTATCAAACGGGGAGTGGTTCCTTTTTTGAATGTATCTCCGGAAATAACAGGAGCTCCATGGAAATTCTGACCGATGTGGTCCGGATTATCGGATACGAAAACAACATTCGAAACATCATCGAGGCAGTCAAGAACTTCTAATCCCGACCCGCTGTATGGAAAGATATAGAGCTTATCCATTCGTTGCTTGTTTTAGAATGGCACAAACCTGTTTCAGATCAGATGCCGCCAATCGTTCATACAAAGGTAAAACCAATCCTTTTTTATTCGCTTTCAATGCCTGCGGGAATAATTCCGCGCAATTCAGCTGATATTTTTTCTGGTAGAACGTTTCATTGGGAATGCATTGCGCTCCCAGATTGACACCAACACCTTTTTCCTTCATGTAGTCAATCAAAAGATCTCTGTCGATGTGAGCAGGAACCAGAATATGGAATGATTGCCAGGTATGTACGTGTTTTTCCGGTACGGAAGGTAAAATGAAATTTGTGTCCCGAAGTTCTTCGAAATAGACGTCTGCAAGCTTTTGTTTGTAAGACAGGATTTGCTCAAACCGTTGAAATTGACTTAAAACCAAAGCGGCTTGAATATCCGTCATTCTGTAATTGAAGCCTGCAGCAACAAAGTCCATTTTCCCGTTCTGGTATTCGATTCCGTGATTTCGCAATACACGGAGCTTTTGTGCAATTTCGTCGTTGTTGGTGACTAAAAGTCCTCCTTCACCGGAAGTAATTGCTTTTCGGGGATGGAAAGAGAAAGATCCTAAGTCGCCCTGAGTTCCTGCAAAAAAATCTCCCGATTTAGCTCCTAAAGCACAGGCCGCATCTTCAATTACTGCAAGCTTGTGTGTTGCGGCTAAAGAAAGAATCGTTTCCAAATTGCAGGCGAGCCCGAATTCATGAACCGGAATAATTGCTTTTGTTTTTGAGGTGATCTTTTGTTCAATCACTTCCGGATTGATATTGAAAGTCTCTGTTTCAATATCTACAAAAACGGGTATTGCACCCACCAATTCCACCACATTTGCTGTAGCAACATAGGATAGGGCAGGAACAATGACTTCATCTCCCGGACCAATTCCCAAAACAACCAATGCAAGATGCAGAGTAGCAGTTCCATTTGAAACTGCAATGGCATGTTTTACACCGAGATAAGATGCTATTTGTGTTTCTAAAGCTTCTACTTTTTTTCCTTGAATGAGCATTCCCGATTGCAGTACTTCAGTAACCGCATCGATATCCTGTTGTTGGATATCCGGAATCATCAAAGGAATAAAAGCGGGCTTTTCCATGTTTTAAAGTGATTTGAAATACTCGGAAGTACGAATGATTCCTTCTTCCAGGTCTACCTGAGCTTTGAAACCCAATACTTCTTCTGTTTTCTTTACGGATGGAATGCGTAATTCGATATCTGCAGAAAGCTGGTCGCGAAATTTGATCTGTGATTTTGAATTCAATACTCTGCAAACAGTTTGAGCCAAGCCTAAAGTTGTAATCACTGCTCGTGCATTTCCTAAATTGAAGCTTTCACCTATTGCTTTCGGGTTTTCCAGACAACGCATCAGACAATCTACAAAATCGTCTACATAGCACCACGCTCTGATCTGACTTCCGTCTCCGTTAATGAAAATATCTTCGCCCTTTAATGCTTTTTTGATGAAGATCTGCATGGCTCCTTCTCCGGTTTGTCCCGGGCCATAAACATTAAAAGGTCTTACTGTTACTGTTGGTAGTTGATATTGCGAATGATACGCATGCGTTAAATGTTCTCCGGCAAGTTTACTTACGGCGTAGGTCCATCTTGCTTCTCCTGCCGAACCTGAAACTGTTTCATCAGTTTCGGTAGACTTAAAAGCCATTGAACCGAAAATTTCGGATGTCGAAAAGTCGATGAAACGGTCACTGACCTGATTGATTCGTGCAGCTTCCAATGCATTTGCCGTCCCGATCATGTTTACAGTCATCGTTTTCACAGGATCTTTGATTACCGTGTCAATTCCGGCAATCCCTGCAGCATGAACTACAATTTCGGCACCTTTCATAGATGCAGTTAAAAGCTCTTTGTCAAGAACATCTCCTTTGATAATTGTCAGATTAGCATGTGTTGCAAATTGACTATTACTGATGGTATCGCGATGGAAATTGTCAAAAACAACAATCGTGTTGTTTTCAATCAAATTTGAGATAAGCGTATTGGCAATAAATCCGGCGCCTCCGGTAATAAAAATTCGTTTGTTTTTTATCATTTTTTCGAGTAGAAATGTATCCCAACCGGATTCGTCTGAATCTGCATGAATTGGAATGCCAAATTACATAAAAATCTGCACTTTGTATTGCGGAAACATTAATTTGGGGTGCAGATTAAGTCGGTTTGGTAGTTTAACAATAGAATCGATTTTAAATCACTAAGACCTTCTTTTGTACTTATTTTATAGTTGTTTTCTAAAATCCCGGTCAGCGCTTCTTCGATATTTCCATTTTGTGCCTGAATATTTTCAACACTGTATTCAAAAACAAGGATGGGTTTGAATTGTCGGATCACTTGTTTTGCCCCTTCCAAAACGCTTAACTCAAATCCTTCCACATCTATTTTAATGAAATCAATACGGGTTATTTTCTGCTCTGAGACAAATTCATCGAGTGAGATCACCGGAACAGAGATTCCATTCTGAGTATCGCTGGTCATCCGGAATCCGCCGCTATTCGACGGACTGTGCTGCGCCATGTGTAGTAAACCTTTCTGATTACTTAAGCCGATATTGAACGCATTGATCCGGACCGTTTGATTTAAACGAATATTTGTTTCAAGCTTATGAAATGTTTTGGGATAAGGTTCAAAAGCATAGACAAGCGGATTCAGACCTTTACTCGTTTGAGTTTGCAGCATATTGAAAGCTGTTTGACCGATGTTTGCTCCGATGTCCAGGATTATTTCTGATTCTGCCAGATAACTTAATACATAATCACTGGAATCGGATTTACAATAGAAATAAATCAGCCATTCCTGATAATCAGAAATATCCAGTTCATAGTAAATGCCGTTTCGCTTCGCTTTTCGGATACTTCCCGACTGATAATCGGTATTAACCGGGACAAATTTATAGATCCATGGTTTTGAATGAACCAGTCGAATTAAAGCCAAAAGTATTTTTTCTGCAAATCGGTTAGTGAGAATCCGCTGTTTCATTCAAGGAGGATTTTTTTGAATTATTTTCTGTCATTCGATGAAAAACAAAGAGCAGGAAGAATGGAATCAAAGGAGCTTTTAGCCGCACAAGTACACCGAACAATCCGGAGGTGAAGCCAACGAAAAAAGCCATGATTAAACAAGAGAACAAACAAATGATAAAAAAAATCCGGGATTCTTCCGGCATACGTGGCAATGATTTGTCCCGCCTTTGAAATAGTTTCAGTGTAAAATACAGGAGCAGCAAGCTTTCCAATCCGTTCACCAGCATAAAAAAACCGTTGGCTTCCCAGATAAACGGACGGTAAATGGCCGTCAGTATGGCGAGTGGAGTCGTGCGGATCATGTTTGCCGCTGTAAACTCCGTGATTCCCAAATCGTAACGTTTCCCGGTATATCCCTGATTTTGTTGGAAGTCATTGTAAATCACCTCGGCAGTAGACACTAAGTTTTGGGACGAAAGTTCTTCAAACGAATGGGAATAGCGGGAATAAATAAAAATCAAGATAAAAACAACTCCAACACCGATGGCACGGGTAACGAACTTCGAAACAAAAGATGAGGAGCGATTAAAATAAAAGATGAAAGTGATCAGAAAGGGGATCAGAATGGAAATCAAAACAAATGATCGGGTGGAGCCTATCAGATAAGACGCTAAAAAAATATAGATCAGGTGTGAAAATTTCAAACCCTTTAATGATTTGATTAAGTTGGTGAGGAGAATCAGACTGGAACAATAAACCACCGTATCTTTTAACAACCCCGAACACCAGAATCCTACTGTAGGAATGAACAGAATTGCAATAGCGACATAACCGACCCGAATGTTGAGAAAAGAACGGACAAAGAGGAAGAAACGCCAGGTAATAAGGGTGGAAATGAACGAAAAAATCAGATTGAGCGCCAGGTAACTTTTAAACGTGAAAAACGCGAAAAAACTAGCCAGTTTGCAAATGAACCAAGAGTTTGGTTCCTTGTAAATCCAGATCGGGGGAATTCCCGTTCGTGAGTTGTAGTAGGAAGGAAGCAGATCTCCGGATGGCCCTGAGAAGATTTCATGAAAGTAGTCGGAGGGACTCTCAAAAGCCAAATTTTTCAAACATTCTGCTCCTTGATAATATGCCGTTGTGTCGCCACTTCCATAGGTGTAAACGTAGAACGTTGCAAATCCAATCCCTAAAAAGATCTTCCAGAAAAAATGTGGAATGAAATAACGGTAATCCGGATTCCGGTGATTTTTCAGGTAAATACCGATGACAATAATCGAGAATACGATCAGCCACGCGCTAGTGAAAACATAGTCATTAAAAGTAAAGGAAAGGTACTTGTAACCCATATTTACTGATGATGATAAGGTTCGTTACGTAAAATGGTCATTGCACGATAAACCTGTTCAATAAAGAACAAACGGATCATTTGATGAGAAAAGGTCATTTGCGACAAGGAGATTTTTCCGTTAGCCCGCTGATAAACAGCATCACTGAAACCGTAAGGTCCACCAATCACAAAATAAAGGTGTTTTCCTCCCCGATTGAATTGTTCCTGAAGGTATTGAGAAAATGCCATGGAACTAAACTCTTTTCCACGTTCATCCAACAAAATCAATGAATCGGAAATGCCTACTTTTTCAAGAATCAATTCTCCTTCTTTTTGCTTGATTTGTGCTTCGGATAAACTTTTAGCCTGCTTGATATCGGGGATGATCTGTAATTGAAAAGAGATATAATGCCGAAGTCGCTTCAAATATTCTTGTTCTCCGTCTTCCAAAAATTTCTTTCCCGTTTTACCGATACAAAGTAGTGTTACCTGCATGCGACGAATATACAAAAATTGTAGATAGTCCTAAATTATTCTTTCCTTAGAAGCACTATTTGACTGATTTAATCTATAAAAACGGTAGAATTTTCTGCTTGTCTGAATTTAGGCATTATATTTGTTGTCGTGGGTTCAAATAACAATTGAATTATGGGCTTTATTTTATCATTAATTGCTTCATTCGTTTTATCCTTTCATTCTGTGATGGACTCTAGCTTTGTTGCTGTTGAGCAGGCATTTAACAGAGAAGATGCGGCTAAGATCGTGTCTTATGGAAAAGATAAAATCTTACTTCAGATTCAAGGGAAAGAAGGAGTGTATGCCCAATCTCAAGCAACTCAACTTTTGAAAGACTTTTTTAACCGCAAGCCTGTTTCAAGTTTTCGATTCACTTTTAAAGGAAAAGAAAGCGATGATTCACCTCTAACCACCGGGACCTATACTTCTAAAGATGAATCTTTTCGTGTTACAATTAAGTGGAAACACATTGGTTCTGAATTAAAAATCGAAGCACTTTCCATCGAGTAAGCAGGGACGTTAACAGTCGAAAGGTAAAAGTGAAAACCCGGATTGAATTACTTTTACACCGACTCTTATCAGAATCCTGATTTTTTACCTTTTCCATTTTACCTTTTCAATTAACTTTACGTCATGTTTGACGAAATTGTAAAAAACGCTCTTCGTGAGGATTTGGGAGATGGTGATCATTCTTCTTTGGCTTGTATTCCTGAAAATGCATCCGGAATTGCTAAATTACTGGTAAAAGATACCGGAGTTCTTGCTGGTGTTGAAGTGGCGAAGAAAGTCTGTGAATTGGTAGATCCGAATCTGGTTTTCGAAGAATTGTTGTCGGATGGAACCTGGGTAAAACCCGGTGATATTGCATTTTATCTGAAAGGAAGTGCCCGTTCGATCTTGGCAGCTGAACGAACATTGTTGAATTTTATGCAGCGAATGTCAGGGATTGCGACTCAAACAAAAACGTATGTTGATTTGTTGGAAGGAACTCAGACCAACTTGCTGGATACGCGCAAAACAACTCCCGGTATCCGTTATATGGAAAAATGGGCGGTGAGAATCGGTGGTGGAATGAATCATCGTTTTGCATTGTACGACATGATTATGTTGAAAGATAATCACGTGGATTTTGCAGGAGGAATCAGACAAGCGATTCAACGCACGCAGGAATATTTGAAGACAACAGGAAAACAATTGAAGGTGGAAATCGAAGTTCGCAATCTTCTGGAATTGGATGAGGTTTTGGAAACCGGAATGGTGGACCGAATCATGTTGGATAATTTTACTCCGGATTTACTTCTGGAAGCGCTTGCAAAAATCGATAAACGTTATGAAACGGAAGCTTCCGGAGGAATTACCAAAGAAACATTGCGTGCTTTTGCTGAAACCGGTGTCGATTATATTTCAGTCGGAGCATTGACTCATAGCTTCAAAAGCTTGGACATGAGTCTCAAGGCTGCTTTTTAGTTCAAATCAATAAGCATCATACAGATATCGTCCAGTTGTTCTTCGTTCCCCATCCATTTTAGAAGGCCTTGTTCGATATTCTGAAGGTGATTTTGTGGATTTGGGTCGTACTTTTCAAGAATCATTTTTTTCAGGCCCGGAGTTTTCAATTTCTTTCCGGTGATTTCACCGAATTGATCGATACAGCCATCTGAAAACAGCAAAATTCGCTGGTTTTCCTGATAATTCAACTCGTGAAGTTCAAATGCCAGACTGGATTCCGATTTTCCTACAGGTCTTTTGGTTGGAGGAATTACCTGAATTTCCTGTTCGTTCAAAATCCACAAAGGGTTGTTTGCCCCGCAGAATCTCAGCAATTGTTTTTCCGAATTGTAACACGCTACGGAGATATCCATCCCGTCGGACAATTCCAGTCCGTCCGTAAGGAGATAGTCTCTTAGATAAGCGCTTACCCGTGTCAAAAGGTCAGCAGGATCGGCATCTTCCAGCAAACGGGAAGATTCATTCAGCGCATTCATGCATAAAACGCTCATCATTGCTCCGGGAACGCCATGACCGGTACAATCTGCAACTGCTACGAATTTCCAGATGTCTTCTCCGATCCGAATGCGTTTCACCCAGTAAAAATCTCCGGCAACAATGTCTTTTGGATGGTAAAACACGTTTAGATTCGGAACAAGTTTGCTGTAATAAGAACTACTTGGAAGCAAGGCGTTTTGAATGCGTTTTGCGTACAGAATACTGCTTGTGATCTCTTCGTTTTTTTGTTCCAGCTCATTCCGCTGCAAAATAACTTCTTTGGTACGCAATTCAACTTCCGATTCCAATTGGATGTTCATGGATTGCTTCAATTCGTTTGCTTCGGCAAGAACAGAGATCGACGCATCGTTCATCAATTTGAAGCGTAATAAGATTCCAAAAGTCAGGATGACCATTTCCACGGCAAAACCAATCTGAAGACCATTATCTGCCAGAAAACTATTGGGAATTACACCGAAATTGCGAAGTACAAAGGCAAATACTGAAATTTGTAAAACGGAAAACGCTACCAGATAGGATTTAGCCGTTCGGGAGCCTGTTCTCAATGTAACAACCAGGGGATAGATGATGAACAGATTCAGAACCAAAGTCATCGCATTGACTGTTACAGCTGAAATATTCATAAAGACCGTTCCGGGAAGAAGACTAATTACGCAATTTGTAAGCAGAACGACCTGGAAAAAACGGACAATGGGTTTTATTTTGGGGGTATTGACCGACAGTTCGAGGTAGCGGTAAGTGAAATTGAGGAAAAAGAATACTCCGAGCGAAGCAAAGAAAGGGTTTGCCCGATTGGAAATGAAGTATTGATCAGTCCACAGCCACGTTGTTCCGAAACCAAGCAGGGATAATTGCAATAGGGTGAAAGAAGCACCGTAGAAAGTATAAATGTAAGCGATGCGTTGACGGAAAAGAATTCCAAGCGACAAGTTCAGAATGATCACAAAGATCATAATCCCGAACAGAAGTCCATAGAAAACCTGTTTGTTGGCATGTTTGACTTGAATCGATGACCCTTTTTCGATGGAGCTTTGGAAGTAGAACTGCTCTCCTCCGTTATTGACACGGAAAAGAAAACCGTTTGTGCTGTGCGGATCCAGTTTTAGTGGGAAAATAAGCTCGCGACTTCCGTTGTAACGCCATGCGAAGGGTCTTTGATCCCCGCTTTTTGCAATCGGAATAAAAGTACTGCTTCCGATCCGTTTGTAAACATCCACTTCGTCAATGATCGGATTGCTTAATTTGAGCATCCGGATCAATCTCGAATCCGACGTGTTTTTTGTTTCGAAGTAAAACCAGACGTCCTTGGTCTCAAAACCCAGATTTACCATTCTGGAATTAATGGGTTTGAATTGATCCAGCTTCGATCTGACCGATTGAATATCTGATTTTGCGGATTTCGCAATGAAATAGTTCAGTTGAGAACCTTGCAGTTCAACAAAATCTTCCTGAGGAGTTATGGAAACCTGAGCGTTCGAAAAAAAGTGAGCAAAGGAGAGAAGAAAAACAATCAGATACTTTTTCACCATACGCGTTGAGTCCAATATTTCAGTTCATTAAATACGCAATGGCGCATTTATTGGATTTGTATTTGGTGATAAAAATACAAGGAATAATGAAAGATTAAATAGTTAGTTATCCAGAATGTCGTCTTCCTCATCTTTGTTTCTCCTGAAAGGGTTGATAAAGTAAGAAATTCCGGTTATGGCGAGGCCTAAAATTAAAATGTGGGAGGAGTATTTCAAATGCATCGTCTGAAAAATGAAGCCAATGAAAATGACTACGGATCCAATCCAGAAAAGCAGGTTGAACTCTTCCCATTTATCTTCCGGAAGAAATTGAAACTGTAGTAAACTAAGAAGCAACCCCAATCCGCCGAAGACATAAAATCCGATTCTTACTGCTGTAGGATAACCAAAAGTATGATGAGTATAAATCAATACTGCGCAAATGATCCCGAGAATGTACGAGATATTGGAGATACTTTTTAGCTGTTTAGCAGTCATGCGGTTATAACTCAGAAGTTTCGTAAAAGGTACAAATATCTTCGCAAAAAGGTTCCAACCGGTCATGATTTCCGTTCGAAAAAATAAGCTTCTGACATTTAGGTAAACTTTCGAAAATTCTTCTGATTGTTTGGAGAACCAATGGATTTTTACAAAATGTTTCTGTTCCGTCAATGATTACAAGCGTTAATTGATTGACATGAAATCCATTCTGAGTGTACAATTCGAGTAAGCGTTTCGGATTTCCGATAATGATTTCCGCTCCGTCGAAGATCGCATTTCGCTGTTCGATGATTTTTCCTTTATCGTCAGCAATTTCCACCGTTACATCTGATCGTTTCATTAGATGGTGAAAGGCTTTGACACGTTCCCGTGCATTATCTGTAGTGGGTGTGAACCACAATACCCGGGGTGAACCCTCCAACATTTCCGGAGCTCTCATGAAAGAAATATACAGGAGTCCGTAGATTAAGTCTAAATCAACAGAAGTGTGAATCAGGTGATTTTTCCCTTGTTTGACAAGTTTGATTAATTTTTCTTGTTTTTCGGTATACTTGTCGATTCCGAGTTCGATCAATGTATTTTCCAGACGTGTATTTAATTCTTCAAACTTCATACTGCAAAATAAGGGATTTTATTTTGTTTTGGGACGTGTAAGCGTAAAGACACCATCTTTTATCCGATAATCCCATCCGCTGAGTGTTTTGAAAAACTGAACATACCGCAAAAACAGAATGGATCTTCGATTGGAAAGCTGGTCGTTTTCTGAAACGGGAACAAATTCAACACTTTGACAGTAAGGTGTTTGTTGAATAAAGTCGAGTAGAATGGAAATGACAGTTGCCATTACCTTGTAAACATCTCCGGTATTCATGGTTTGATATTCGTCCTGGTCCTGATTTTTCAAGCTCAGGTCTACAATGTAATCTGTCAGTCGATTGTTTTTTTGAACAAACTGTACGCTGTACTCGTCACCAAGAGAATTCGTGAAACTGTATTCCCGAATCCCGATGAATGCAGGTTTTTGAAACGGGTAGGGAGTAGCAAATGTAACGCTTTGGTTCATTGGGTGAAAATACTAAAAAACGATTCAGATGACTGTTTATTGAAATAAAAAATCCTCCTGGCTGAGCCGGGAGGATTTTTTATATATAAGTTGAATCTTAATTAATAAACTACTACACGGTGAGTAGATTTAGCTGATCCCTGAACTGCATTTAAGATGTAACATCCTTTTGCAACATTCATAGGAATGTTCACAGTTTGAGTTCCGGAAGAAGCAGGAACATCTGTTGTAGAAACAATTGCACCGTTCAAATCCATTACGATCAATTTCATTCCGATTTCGTTGTTCGGAACTTCAACTGTCAAGTCCGCTCCGGTAGCAACCGGGTTTGGAGCAATTGAAACAGAAGAAGTCATTCCGTTATCTTCGATTCCTAAAGTTCCTGAAACATTGAAGTTATCAAAGTAGAAGTTAGAAGAGAAATCAGATGCTATGAATTCGAATCTGAATTTTGTTTTGTTATCAGCAGCAGAAGTTGTGTAATTGAAAGAAGCTGTTTTCCACTGTAGATCATTGTTAGGAACGTAATCTGTGTTTCCAACGTATCCTGCAGTTACCAATGCTGATCCTGTCAATGAAAGTCTTTGCGTCCATGTTTTTCCACAATCTCTTGAAGAGTAAACGATCAATTTTTCAGTGATCTCAGCGCTTGAAGTTCCTTTTGTACCATATGCATAGTCAAAAGAGATACTTACGTTAGAAGTACTTCTTAAATCGATAGCAGGAGAGATCAAATAATCTTTACCATTTCCTAAACGATCATTGTAGAACCAATCTTCTGTGAAAGGCAAAGCTGCAGCTACATCTCTGTAGTTATTCAATTTGAAACCTGCAGTGTTTCCTCTTCCTCCTGTTGCTACACGGTGGAAAGAACCATCGTTGTTTTCAGGGTTATGAGAAATCCAGAAATTTGCGTTTTGATTGAAATCCTCTGTTCTTGGACCTGTGTATTCTGCCCAGTCACCTTGAATGTAAATCATGTTGTTGATTGTTCTAGTATCTGAACCAGCACTGTTAGTAACCTTCAAAGTAACGTTGTACCATCCTGCAGCAGCATAAGTTACATTTACGTTTTGAGCAGTAGATGTTGCAGGGCTTCCTCCAGGGAAAGACCATTCCCATGTAGTGATACCTGCTTTCCATGAAGCATCTTTAAATGCAATCGGATCGTTCACACAAGCTGACATTACATTTGCGTTAGCTCCTGTATTTCCTTGTACACCATTCAAGTCAGCATAAAAATCTGCAACCGGAACACACGTTACCGGAGTCAATGTGCTTGTTCCTGTTTCAACCAGGTTGTCGGCAGTATATAAGTTATTACGACCGCTTGTTTCCTGATCCAATACATTGTGCATGAAATCACACTGTCCTTTTGTAAACATCACAGAACAGTAAGAATAATCCATGTAGTTCTGAGCGTTGTCTACTACATCATTCGGAAACCAGTAGTTTGTAGCTGTTGCACCGTCAACACAAGAGTTCATGTTCAGGTTACAAGAAGTCATACCGATACAATTCGGAGTATCTTCAATACCGTCATCCTGATTACAGCTGCTTGCATTTCCCGGATCGTTGTCATTACCCCAAGTATGAGCCAAACCTAAGTAGTGACCAATTTCGTGAGTAAGTGCACGAGAGTTTGTTAAGTTACTTGTTCCTGTGCTTCCAACATAGTTGTGAAGGATGATAATTCCATCTCTCCAGAATAAAGTACCTGTAACACCTGTTGGGTAATAAGCGTATCCTGCAACACCTGCAGAACCGATTGTTCTAACCAGCCAAACGTTTAAGTATTCATCTCTATCCCATTGATTTAACTTGGAATAATCATCACCTTGATTGGTGTTGTGATTGTAAATGTGCTCAATCCCGTTAGTACATTTTCCGAAAGGGTCAATGGTTGCTAAACGGAATTCGATGTTTGCATCTCCGATAATCGTGTCAAAAGTTGGGATTACGATCGCTGTATCTGCATTCAATTTCTGAAAATCACGATTCAAAATCATTACCTGATTTTGAATTTGCTGATCTGTAACATTTTCATCTCCATATTCATGAACGATATGGAAAACGATAGGAATAATACGAACGGTAGTCGATTTTCCGTTGACAATACGGTTCTCTTTGTAGCGGTTTACCAATTTTTGGTAATCCTTTTCCAAACCTGGATTTTCGGCATATAATTTGCGTAGTTGCGTATGGCTCCCACAATTGAAATGAGTTTCCTGAGCAAATGAATTCCCAGTTGAAATCATTCCAATTAAAGAAAATACACCCAAAAGTAATTTTTTGCGCATGTTTAACAATTTAATAGATTCAACACTGTTTTTTTCAACTTAATGTACACTTTACTATAAATAAAGAGGTACTTGTGAACGTTCTGAATTTGAGAGTTTTTTGGCTTTGTTACTTAATTAATGTGCTTTAAGTCAGTTTGTTATAACGTGATTAAAGACACGAAACTCCTAGTTTTCTCTGTTCGCAATGGGTAAATATAATTCAATTATTTTAACACTAAAATTAAATAACCGGTCATTTAGTGAAATGTGTTTGATGCTGATTGAACGGTAGAAAAAATGTTAATCGTTTCGAAATGAGCTTTTTTGATAAGCTTCAATATCCAGCAAAAAATCAATGTTCTCTTCGATTTTGTTTCCAATAACGATCACATTGGCTCCGGCATTTTTGAAGGACTTTATTTGCTCCAGAGATTTGATTCCTCCTCCAACAATAACGGGTGTGTCGATTTTTCTTTTTAACTCTTCAATGAGCTGGGTTGGAACGGAATGAAGGGCTCCGCTGCCGGCATCAAAATAGGTGAGTTTTTGACCCATTAAATACCCGGCAATCCCCGTCTTTAAAGAAATACTTTTGTTCTCTCTCGGGATAGGAGTTGTCTGACTTACATAGGCTACAGAGGTCATTTTTCCGCCATCGATCAGTAAGTAGGAGGTAGGAATTACTTCTATTTTCATGTCCAATACCTCTTCTGCGCAAGATACGTGATGTCCGATCAGGAAATCCGGGTTTCTTCCTGACAACAGGTTCAAAAACAAGAGCGCATCTGCGTGTTCGGATAATTGATTGCTGGATCCGGGGAAAAGAACAACCGGAATGGTCGAATGTGCTTTCACGAAAGAGACAACTGATT
>RCUP01001570.1_pt1 | contig 13704 bp, 8 predicted proteins | sample 2166341 | NCBI WGS metagenome assembly RCUP01 (sample SAMN09932325, study PRJNA488358) | compost metagenome | isolation source: compost soil in succinonitrile-enriched | place: Germany: Experimental Botanical Garden | reverse complement strand
GATACCCACGGCTGGGCCTGGGAGCTGACCGTTGCCGGTCGCGACGGTCTCACCAAGCTGCGCGCCGGTACCCGTCCGCAGCGGCTGGCCGCGCTGCTGGAAGCCGGCGCGGTCAACGAGGACCTGCTGGACGACCAGCTCGACGACTGGCGCAGCGCGGCCCGCGCCCTGGCCAAACGCGGCTTCGCCGAGCGGGTCGACGTGCCAGCACTGATTCCGCAGGCCGACACCCGCCCCGGCCCGACACCCAACCCACAGCAGCAGACCGCCATTGATGCCATCAACGGCTGCGATGGCTTCCAGCCGTTCCTGCTCGACGGCGTTACCGGCAGCGGCAAGACCGAGGTCTATCTGCAGGCGATCAGCCGTTGCCTGCAACAGGGCCGTCAGGCGCTGGTGCTGGTGCCGGAGATCGGGCTGACCCCACAGATGCTGAGCCGCTTCCGCACCCGCCTGGGCATTCCGGTGCATGCACTGCATTCGGGCTTGAACGACAACGAACGCGCACGCGTCTGGGCGGCGGCATCGCGTGGCGAAGCGCGGGTGATTGTCGGCACGCGCTCGGCGATCTTCATCCCGCTGCCGCAACCTGGCTTGATCGTCATCGACGAAGAACACGACGGCAGCTACAAGCAGCAGGACGGCATCCGCTATCACGCGCGTGACTTCGCACTGGTGCGCGGCAAGGCGCTGAACGTGCCGGTGGTGCTGGGCAGTGCCACGCCGTCGCTGGAATCGCTGCACAACGCACGCAGCGGTCGCTACACGCATCTGCGCCTGCAGCAGCGCGCCGGTGATGCAAAGCCGCCGGGCGTGCGCGTGTTCGATGTGCGCAAGCGGCCGCTGCAGGATGGGTTGTCGCCGGAAGTGCTGGTCGGCATCGGCCAACACCTGAAGGCCGGCAACCAGGTGTTGGTGTTCAAGAACCGACGGGGTTACGCGCCGGTGCTGCTATGCCACGACTGCGGTTGGACCGCGCCGTGCAAGCGCTGCAGCACGCCGCTGCACACCACGCCGATGACCGTGCATGGTGGCGGTCGTCGCCTGCAGTGCCATCACTGCGGCGCGCGTCAATCGGTGCCGCTGGCCTGCCCGGATTGCGCCAGCCTCGCGCTGCAGCCGCAGGGCATCGGCACCGAGCGCCTGGAAGAACGCCTGCTGCAGTTGTTCCCCGATTACCCGGTGCTGCGCATTGATCGCGGCACCACCACGCGGCGCGATGCGCTGGAACAGACACTGGCCACGCTCGGCGAACAGCCCGGCATCCTGGTCGGCACGCAGATATTGGCCAAGGGCCACGACCTGCCGAAACTCACCTTGGTGGTGGTGGTCGGCATCGATGAAGGCCTGTTCTCGGCGGACTTCCGTGCCAGTGAAAAACTGGCGCAGCAGCTGATCCAGGTGGCAGGTCGCGCGGGGCGTGCGGAACGTCCCGGCGAGGTGTGGTTGCAGACGCACCATCCTGACAATGCGTTGCTGCACACGCTGGTCAACGGCGGTTATCACGCCTTTGCCGAAGCCGAACTGCTGCAGCGTGAGGCGGCGGGCTTTCCACCGTTCGCGCATCTGGCGTTGATGCGTGCCGAAGCCAAGCAGGTGGAACAGGCCAATGAATTTCTGGCGGCGGTGAAGCAGCTGATTCCCGCTGAAAGCAGCGTCGAACGTTACGGGCCGATGCCGGCGCCGATGCCGCGTCGCGCGGGGTTCCAGCGCACGCAGTTGTTGTTGTCGGCCGAACAACGGCGGCCGTTGCATGGCTTGCTGACACAGCTGATGACGCAGGTGTATGCGCTGCCGCAGGCGCGACGTGTGCGGTGGTCGCTGGATGTGGACCCGATGGATCTGTATTGAGCCGTCCCGTTGTGGGAGTCAACGAGACGGCTGCCGCGTGTGGCCCGGCATCAACGATAGAAATCGGCGATCTGCGGAATGAATTCCTGCGGATTGGCGCCCACCAGATTGGTCAACACCACCACGGCCAGATCGTCGTCCGGATAGACGATGAATGCCGCCCGCGCGCCCCCCATGCTGGCGATGCGGTGTTGGCCCGCTGGCCCTGATACCGGCCAGCCCGCAGCCCAGTCACCCGGCGTGCCATCGTTCAACGACTCGGGCATCCACATCTGCGCGACACCCTGTTTGCTGATCAGCCGCCCTCGCGACAGTGCGATCAACCAGCGCGCCACTTCATCGGCGGTGGTCTGCATGCCGCCGCCTGCCCACAGCCCGTGTGGCATGTCGTAGAACCAGTGCGACAAACGTGGTGCCTGGTCCGCGGCATCGCTGCTGCGCGGGAAGCGGCTGTACATCGTGGCCGCACCGGGGACGAGGTCGTAGCTGTCACCGAAGGTCGAACGCGGCATGTCGACCACTGCGAACTGCCGTGTCGCCAGATAGGTCGAGTATGGCTGTGTGGTGAGCGCCTCGATGATGCGTGACAGCAGCAGGTAATTGGTCTGGTTGTAGATGAAGCGCTCGCCCGGCGCGGCCAACACGGGCATCGCCGTCACCGCCTTCCAGGCCTCCGCTTCGCTGCCACCACCCACGAGCCCCTGCGCATCAACGATGTCGGGCAAGCCCGAGGTATGCGCCAGCAACTGACGAATCCGAATGCCGCGCCACGCAGGCGGCACATCCTGCAGATAACGCGACAGCGGTGCATCCAGATCCACCTTGCCGGCTTCAACCAACTGCATCATGGCCACGCCGGTGAATGCCTTGGTCGCCGAGTTGATCGGGAAGCGCGTCGTGGCGCTGACCACCTGCGCGTTCTCCACGTTGGCCAGCCCCAGACTCTCGGACAGCACCACGCGTTCTCCCCGAACCACCGCTACCTGCACGCCGGGGATATGGCGCTGCTGCATGGTTTCCTGAAGGAATTGCCGGGCCTTGCGGTTGGCGGCTTCATCCCCCTCGGCTGCGGCATGCAGGCTGGCAAGGGAAAGCATTACGACGGTGATCAACCGAACAACGTGGCGTTTGCCGGGCAGCATCCTGCAACTCCAAAAGGGCATCGGGACCGTGCATGGTGCACGTGCAAGCCGCAGATGCGATCGACCTACCCTGGATTGGATGCGGAATGCAGGAAGAAGGTTTAAAGAGCATCGCGACCATGCGCGGCAGGGCCCAACAGCGGTGCATACCGTTGCTGTCCCCATAGCATGGCCTGCAACGCATCGCCGGAGGTGCTGGATTCGATCGCACGACGCAGCGCCACGTCGTAAGCGATCCAACCGAAGCGCGCCGGGTAGCGACGCAATACAGGAAGGAAGGCCGGTTGCTGGTCACGCAGGCAGACGAGTACATCCTGTGATGCGTGCTGCACCACGCTCATCACGCCGCTGTGCTCGTGGGCGCCCATCGCCAGTCCGATGTCGGTCGCGTGCCTGCTACAGGTCCATGCCGAAGCCCATGCCCGCCGATTTCTCACCGCCGCCGAAGGCGCCCCCAAGCGAGAACGAACCGCGACTGCCGAGGCGTCGGCCATAGCCCACCGACAACGCTTTTTCTCCGCCCTGGAGGCCGACGCCCACCGCAACGCGCCCGTTCGCACTTTGCCCGCCCGCCGCATTCATCGCCATGTTGGTCATTGCCGAGGTCATCGCGCCCATGCGATCGATGCGCCGGTCCTGATCGCGGAACCGCCGGTTGACCCCATCGTTGAAGCGGGTGAAGTCATCACTGAATGCCGCCAACGCGGCATCGGTATAGGACTGCGCCGACCGCAGTGTCTGTGTGGCGGTGGTGTCGGTGTATTGGTTGGCGGCCGACAGCGTGGCCGCGTCACCGGTACTGATCTCTCCGCGCACTGCCGCTACATGGGTATCGGTGTAACTGCTGGAAGCCGCCAGGGTCGCGGCGTCACCGGCATCGGCATACGTATTTGCGGTCTGCAGTGCGACGGCCTGGCCATTGGCGATCTGCTGGTCCGTGTACTGGTTGGCTGCGCTCAGCGTCGCCGCATCACCGGCGGCCATGTCCGTGCGTATCGCCGCTTCCCGCGTGTCGGTGTGGGTGTTCGCCGCCGCCAACGTCGCCGTGGCGCCCGCATCGGCGTACGCCTGCAACCCGGCAGCCTGGCTGCTCACCGCTGCATCCAACGCCCCCAGTGCGCTACCGACGTCGTGGTGCGCCGAACCCTGCACCGAATACGTCGGCGCGCTGAACGCGCCGCCGCTGTAACCGGCGCCCCCGCCCAGCATGCCGGCAACCCCGGCCAGACCCGCATCCGTGGACGCCGTCACCGCGTTCAGCTGCGCGACGTTGACCGCATCGGTGCCATTGACGCCCGCCTGCACGTTGGTGATCCGGCGCTTCAGTGTCGCCGAGCCCACCGACACCACATTCGCAGACCCGCCGTCGCTGCTGCCAAAGCCAAGTACCACCGAGCCGCCACCGGTGGCCTCGGCATTCCTGCCGATGGCCACGTTGTTGTCCGTTCCCGCAGTGCCGGCAGTGCCGGGGAAACCACAGCAGCCCTCATGACCATCGCCACCATTGCCGGCCTTGCTGCCATTGCCCAATGCGATGTTGTAGTTGCCGCCGCTGGCACCCATTCCTCCGGTACCGCCGGCATAGCCATTGCCCGCCTTGCCCCCATTGCCGGCACTGCTACCGGTACCGAAGGCCAGGTTGTAGGTACCGCCGTTGCCGCCCAGGCCACCGTTTCCACCGGCCGTCCCGCTGCCGCCCTGTCCTCCCATGCCGGCCGAACTCCCCTGGCCGATCGCGGTATTGCCGGTTGCACTTCCCTGCCCGCCGGCGCTGCTGGACCAACCCGGCTGGGCCGCCCCCGGGGCACCATCGCCGCCTACCCGGCTGCCGTCCTGGCACGCCATGGCGCCGGTCACCGTGTCCTGCGTACAGGGCGCGGCCGGCGATGCCCCGCCCACCACTTCGGCCGCACCCGCCGGCAGCGACGGGAACAAGGCGAGCAGGATGACGGCCACCATCCCGGTGCCAACCGGATGGGTGCCGGAAACGATCTGACGACGCATGAAGGGATCCCCCGAATCAACAAGGGGCAAACCTAGCGTCGCGACCGGCCATCCCGCATCCACGAAATCAGGTAGTCGCTCGACGCGGCACGGATCAAGCCGACAGCGACAGCTCCAATGCCACCCGGGTTCCCGCACCGCCCTCGCTGGGCGATAGCTGCAGGTCACTGCCGAGCCGCCGCGCACGCAGCCGCATGCTGGCCAGTCCCGTGCCGGCGCCGAAGCTGGCCTGCTCTTCCGGCAAACCGATGCCGTCGTCATCGATGCGCAGCTGCAGGCGATCACCCTGGCGGCGCAGGTGCACATCCACCCGCTGCGCACGGCTGTGCTTGAACACGTTGGTCAAGCCTTCCTGCAGCAGCCGCAACAGGTCCAGGCTGCGCGACGGCCCAAGTTCCACGCCATGGATATCGTGCAGGTGCCAGTGCGCGTCGATGTCGGCGGCATCCAGCAATGCGCTGGCACGATGCCGCAATGGCACCAGCAACTCCGCCAGGTCCGCATGCTCGCGGGCGGTGCTGTCGATCACCAACCGCAGGTCGTCGCGCATCTCGCGCAGCAAGCCGACCACCTTCTGCCGCGACATGTCCTCGGGGGCCTGCTCCAGGCGCGCGATCGCGCCAACCAGGGTGCCGCCAAAGCCATCGTGCAGGTCACGAACCAACTGCAGCCGTTCACCGGCCCGGCTGTGGGCCAGTTCCAGTGCATGCTGTTGTTGCAGGGTGTCTTCCAACTGCGTGGTGGCCTGTTGCACTTCATGGCGCAACTCGGCGTTGAAACCCTCCACGCGCTTCATGGTGTTGGCAAAACGATAGGCCAACACGAAACCCATCCCCAGCAGCATCAGCGGTGAAGCGAACGCGCCCAGGTAACTCACGCCGCCGTACCAGCCCATGTACACGCCGAGGTCATGCAACGACACCGCGATGGGCACGACAATGCACAACGCCAGTACCTGATAGTCACGGCGGCCACTGCGCATTGCATACGCCATGAAGGTGAACGACACGGCGTAGAGGAAGCCGATGGTCGGGACCAGGTAGAGGTTGCGGTGTGGCCCCATCCACTGCGGCCACAACAAGGCCGCCGCCATCACCGCTAGCGCGAAGCCCAGCAGCACACGTTCGAAGCGAGGCCAGCGTCGTTCGCAGAACCGCAGCAGGAACACCGTATGCGCTGCGGCGCCCATCACATAGCAGCCACCAATGAAGGCCTGCCAGCCGTCCGTGGTGTTGAACGGCCACGGACTGGTGGCAAAAAAGTTGGTGTCGTACAACCGCCCGAACACCGCGCTGAGCGCATACCAGCCATACATGGATTCCTTGCGCCGCAGCAGCCAGAACAGGCCGATCACCGCCGCCAGGACAAAGCCGATCGCGCTGTCCAGCAACTGCAGGTCATGCCGCACCAGCACCTGGGTGCGATGACGCGCCTGCAGCGTTTGCGGATCACCCACATCCACCACGCCGAGTGATGGCTGGTAGGCGGTCAGACCGGAGACGCGCACCAGCAGCTCGTTCTCGCCCTGCTTGAGCAAGGGCGCCTGCAGCAGGAAGTAGCGTGGCAGATGCCAACTGCGTGACAGCGGCTCGACCAGCGAAGGATCGCGGTCGATCAGGCTGCCGTTGAGATAGACCGCTGCCGCCATGCAGGTGTAGTCCAGCAGCAGGCCCGTGGGCTGATTGGCATCCCCTTGCTGCCAACGCAGCCGGTACCAGACCACGCCGTCGTGGTCGGGCCAGCGCGTCTGCCACTGATCGGCCAGGGACACCTTCACCCATCCCTGCGTGGGCGCCGCCTGCGATTGCCAGTCGGCGCGCACGGCCTCGGCCTGCAGGATGCGGGTGACGTCCTGCGCATGCGCCGTGGCCGTGACCGTGACGGCGCAGAACACCAACAGCAGCAGGAGCAGCCAGCGACTCAAGGCAGCAAGCCCAGCACGCGCGCCTCGAACACCGCTGCGGTGCGCGAGCCCACCGCCAGCTTGCGGTAGATGTTGCGGGTGTGTGCTTCGATGGTCAGCCGTGACAGCACCAGCAGCTCGGCGATCTCCCGGTTGCCGTAGCCCTGTGCGACCAGGTTGAGGATGCCCAGTTCACGTTCGGACAGGTGCACGCTGGGGACCGGAGGCGATGGGGCCGGCAAGGCCTGCGCCTGTGGCAGCAGCGACAGGATGCGCCGGGCGATCATCGGATCAATCGGCGCCCCACCCCGCTGCAGGCTGCGCAGAGCAACCATCAATTCGATGTCGTCGCGGTCCTTGAGCAGGTAGCCCACCGCGCCCGCACGCAGCGCCGCGAAGATGACTTCTTCCTCGGCGAAGGCCGACACGATCACGGCCTGCAGTTGCGGCACGTGCTGTTGCATCCAACGGATCAACTCGATACCGGTGCCGTCCGGCAACTGCATGTCCACCAGTGCCAGGTCGAAATGCGTGCTCTGCAGCAGTGCGCGGGCCTCGGCAAGCGTGGCGGCGGTGTGGATGCGTGCCTCCGGCTGGGACAGCAGTTCGGCCATGAGCCGAGCAAGCCGCGTCAGCGACGCCGCTTCGTCATCAACAATCAGGATGGAAGACAACTCCATCAGCGCCCGCCTCGCTCCCCGTTCCGGCGGAGTTTAGCGCGCTCTTACGGCAATTCTGTGTTTGCTCGGGGCTTGGCCTGTGGGGAACGGGATTCCGGATGGGGGGCGTAGAGCCCCTCACCCCAACCCCTCTCCCGCGTGCGGGAGAGGGGCTTCACAAGCTGCAATTGCCGACACCGCCGCACTCAAAGCCCCTCTCCCGCACGCGGGAGAGGGGTTGGGGTGAGGGCAGCCCTTTCTTCGCAGCCTTACCAGGTCTTCCGCAGCGGATGCGCTTCGGTGTTGAACACCACGCCGTCGAAGTCCAGGGTCTTGGCCGGGGCGAACAGCAGGTAGTAGTACTTGAACGTCTCTGCGAACAGGAAGCTCTCCATCGAGTCGTCCTTCTCCTTGCTGCGCACATCCTTCAGTGCGGCAAAGCCGTGCTCGGTGCGGGTGTAGCGCACGAAGTCCTCGAAGAATTCCTTGCCCATGCCGCGGTAGCGCGCGTCGCCGGTGTAGTGGTGCAGGTAGTACGCCGATTCAACAATCTCCGGGCGCAGTGCATAGCTCGGCGAACGCACTTCCATTGCCGCGTAATCCAGCGATTCCGGCTCGATGCCGTTCAAACGCCACATCTTCAGGTTCGATTCCTGCAGACGCTTGGCGCGGTCCAGGTCACCGCCCAGTGCCAACAGGCCCGGCATGAAGGCATCCAGCGCGCCATACGTTGCAGACGTGCGCTTGCCGGTGTCCATGTCGGCGTGGCCGTACCACAGCTCACCTTCGCGCACTTCATCGGCCAGGTACTGATTGACCGGGCCGATGCTCTCGTCCCACATGCGCTTGCAGTCTTCGTCGCCGAACAGCTTCCAGCACTTGAGCAGGTACTCGTAGTACGAGTCGATGCCGCCCGCGATGGACGCATCCTTGTTGGTCCACTCGCCGGTTTCGACGTTGATGTTCAAACCGACCAGGCCGATCTTCGAGCGGCGGTTGTGCGTTTCCACCAATGCGCGCTTGGCCTTGTCGTAGTACGCCTGCTTGCCGGTGAGCTTGGCCAGGGTGCCGAATTCCAGCAGCAGCGTGCCGGTTTCGGCCGGGTTGCTGATCTTGCCGCTGGTTTTGCCGGTGCGCAGGTTGACGTGGGTGTACGGCAGGCCGGTGGGGCTGTCGAATACCGGCGACAAACGCGTGCCGAGATCATCGGCGAGCTTGAGCAGGCGCTCGTCATTGGTCATCTGGTACGCCGACAACAGGCCACCGAGCAGACGGATGGTGACCTCGAAGTTCTGCACGTCGATGTCCTGGTCGAAGGAGAGCTGGCTGACGATCAGCTCGCGCGCTTCGTTGGCTTCCTTGTCCATGCCGAGCAGCAGCAGCGTGTCCAGTGCATCGACCGGCGACATCAGCAGCGGCACCGGGTACCAGTCGCGCGGCTTGGCGGTGAGCGGCTTCAGGTCATCGTGGCCCTTGGCGTACTGCATGTACCCCTGCCAGGCATGGCGGGTGGCTTCGCGCACCTGCTCGGCCATGCGCGCGGCTTCGGCGTCATCCACCACCGGCACATCGGCCAGTGGCGCTTTGGCTGCAGTTGTTGCAGGGGCGGCGGGAGTGGTGGAAGCAGCAGGCGCGGACGCGTTGTTGCAGGCAGTCAGCGCCAACATCACGGCGACTACCAAGGGGGCACTACGCAGGGCACGGGTCATCATGGAATCCTCTGGACGGAAGCGTTGTCTTGCGATGGAGCGGGGTTGGAATACAGCGCATCGCCCAGCGTCCGGAGACGCAGTGCGGCACGCAGGGTGGACAGGTCGGCGCGGCTGCGCACGACCACGTCATGGGGTTGACCGTGCAGCAGGTCGAAGGCGTTGTCCTCAACGCGTGCGTCCACGGTGCTGAAATCGATCCACAGCGCACGCGCAAGGCTGCGGCTGCTCAGACGCAGGCGGTAGTGATCGCCTTCGGTCTGCAGCTCCGCATGCACCTGGTCGGCGGCGAGCGCTTGGTCCTTTGCAGCAGCGAAGTAGACGATGCGCTGCGCAAGCACCTCGCCATCGCGCAGCACCTCGAACACCGCCAGCGTGCGGCGCGGGTCGGCGTCTTTCAGCAACTCCGCGTCACTGAGCCGTGTCACGTCGGTCGCTGCCTGTGCGGCCAGGGTTACGGGCTGCTGTTGCTGCTGCAGCACGCGGCCATCGAAATCCATCACCCGGTAGCGCAGCTGTGCGGCAATTGGCGAACGGCCATCGTTGAGCAGGCTGACGCGGGTTTCGCCTGCGTCGCGCAGTGCGGCCACCGCCACGTCGGCAAAGAAGCGGCGCGCATGGAAATTCAGCGCCTTCCAGTTGCCGAAGTAATCCACGCTCGACCACGACGCACCCGGCCACACGTCATTGAGCTGCCAGTACAGCGAGCCCATCGTGTACGGACGCGATGCGCGATGATGCAGCGCGGCCAGTTCAATGCCCTCAGCCTGCATCACCTGGCTGAGGTAGACGAAGTCGGCGAACGAACGCGGCGTGCCGTATTCCATCTCGATGTAATGCAGCAGCCGCTCGTTGCCCTTGCCGGCCATGAATTTCTGGTGGGCGCGGATCACCTCGCCGTCCACCTGCTGTTCCTGCTTCGTCGCGAACGCATCCACCGTGGACAGCTGCGGCCACGCCTGCAGGCCGTACTCGGACATGAAGCGCGGCGTCTCACGCAGGTACGCCGTCACCGGCAACGCAGGGCCGCCCCATACATCCCAGTAGTGCTTGTCGCCACGACGCGAATCGTTGGCCTTGCTGTCCAGATCATTGCTCGGCGAACTCGACCAGTACGGTACGCCCAGGCTTTCCTCGGCCACCACCTTGCGCAGGTCAGTGCCGAACAGATCGACATAGCCCTGCCAGACCTTCGCCGCGAACGCAGGGTCCGCCTCGGTCAACTGCTTGCCGTGGCCCCAATCCTTCCACGCGGTTTCTTCTTCGTTGTTGCCACACCACAGCACGATGCTCGGGTGATGGCGCAGGCGGCGGATGTTGTCGCGCGCCTCGGCCACGACGTTGCTGCGGAACGCGGGATCGTAGCCGGGCTGCATGCCGCCACCGAACATGAAATCCTGCCAGACCAGCAGGCCCAGTTCGTCGGCGATGTCGAAGAACGCATCGTCCTCGTAATAGCCGCCGCCCCAGTTGCGCAGCATGTTCATGTTGGCATCGCGCGCGGCCTGCAGATCGCGGCGCAGGCGTTCGCGCGTGACCCGCGCCGGAAACGCATCGAACGGAATCACGTTCGCGCCCTTGGCGAACACCGGCACGTCGTTGATGACGAAGGCGAAACCCTGCCCGCCGTCCTTGTCCTGTTCGCGACGCAACTCCACCGTGCGCAGGCCGGTGCGGAGGCTGGCCTGATGCTCGGCATCGCTGCCGCCATCGACCCGCGCCTGCACGGTGTAGCGATCCTGCGCGCCGTAGCCGACCGGCCACCAGCGGCGCGGCTGGCTGATGCTCAGCGGCAACTGCAGCGTGTTGCTGCCCGGCTGCAATGCGGCGTCACGCGCGATGCGTGCAATGCGCTTGCCGTCCGGATCAAGCACATCGACGACGACGCTGGCCTTGCCAGCGACGTCGCCCTGTTCCAGTTGCAGCAGCACGCTGAGGTTGGCGCGCTGCGCATCCAGTGCCTCGGTACGCACGGCCAGATCGGTGATGCGGTGGTCGTTCCAGCTTTCCAGCTGCACCTCGCGCCACACGCCAGCGGTGACGTAACGCGGGCCCCAATCCCAGCCAAAGTGATAGGCCGGCTTGCGCACGAAGTTGCCGACCATCGCGTCCTTCGGCTCGTCGCCATAGGGCGAGGGATAGTTGCCGGCGATCTTGTGCGGCATGGCCTGCACCTGCGGCAGCAGGGTGCGGATCGGCGAACGGAACACGATGCGCAGCTCGTTGCCGGTCGCACGCAGGCGACCTTCGACGCGCGCATGCCAGGTGCGATGCGCGTTGTCGGCCTTCAACAACGGCACGCCGTTGAGGCTGACCTCGGCGAATGTATCCAGGCCATCGAAACGCAGTTCGGCATGACGCTTCGCCAGCGTCGCTGCATCCACGTCAAAGCGTGCGCGATATTCCCAATCGCCCAGGCCGATCCACTGCAGCCCGGCTTCGGCCGCGCCCACATACAGATCGCCGATCACGCCCGCCGACATCAGGTCGGTATGCACGCTGCCCGGCACCTGCGCCGGACGCCACGCATCCATGCCCGCATGCGCCTGCAACTGCGCATCGCCGGGCAACAGACGGAAGCTCCATTGCGCCTGCAACGGCGCAGCCAGTACGGCGCTGCTGAGACTGCACAACACGCACAGCAACACGCCGCGCCATTGCCGGCTGAGGCGCTTATGGATCGATCCAAATTGCAGGCTTTCGCGTTGCATCTTGCTTCCTCCGTGCCGCTGATTGCGCGTGTTGCCTTACCGGGGTTTGAACCTCATGGCATCGTCATCGCCGCGACTACGGGATGACGACGCAAACCTTGCGCGCGGGACTCAGCGCGCCTCGCGCACCACGTTCAACACTTCATGGCAGGCGCCCATGGTGTGGTAATCGGTCTTGCCCGCCGGGCTCTTCTCGTCGCTGTACTTGCGGTTGTCCGCATCCAGGATGCGGAACCACGCGCCGTACTGGTGATCGACGAAGTGCTCCCACGAGTACGCCCACAGCCGGTCGTACCACTGCCAATACGCGGCATCACCGGTGCGCTTGGCCAGCAGCGCGGCGGCGGCCAGCGATTCGGCCTGCACCCAGAAATACTTGTCGTCGTCGCAGACAAAGCTGTCGCCACCGATCGGTGCGCCGTCCATGCCGGGCTGGCGGCGGGCTTCCGGTGCGAAGCCGTAATACAGGCCACCGCGTGCGTCGTCCCACGAACACGCCATCGCCGTATCGAACAGATGCCGCGCGGTCGGTACCAGCCAATCGGCCTGCACGTGACGGTCGAGGATCATCAGCAGCTTGGCCCACTCGGTCTGGTGACCGGGCTGGAAGCCCCACGGGCGGAACAGGTGTTTGGGATTGTCGAGGTTGTAATCCCAGTCGATATTCCACGCGGTGTCGTAGTGCTCCCACACCAGCCCACCGGCCTTGGCGGCCTGGCGACGGCTCATGTTGTCGGCCAGCTGCAGTGCGCGTTGCAGATAACGCTCTTCACCGCTGGCCTCGAACGCGGCCAGCATGGCTTCGCACATGTGCATATTGGCGTTCTGGCCGCGATAGCCGGTGAAGTTCCATTGCGCATCGGCTTCATCGCGGTACAGGCCGTGCTGCGGCTCCCAGAAGTGGCGTTCCAGCAGCTGCCAGGTTTCGTCCATCCACTCGCGGCCCTGCTCAATGCCGGCCTTCAGCGCGCAGCTGTAGGCCAGCAACACGAACGCCACGCCGTAGCAGTGGTTCATGTCGTCCTCGACCTCGCCGTCGCGCAGCGTCCACGCATAGCCGCCGGTGGCCGGATTGCGATGCACGCTGCGCAGGTAATCCACGCCGTGCTTCACCGCCTCCAGGTATTCGGCATTGCCATATTCGCGGTAGGCCATCGCGTAGTTGAAGACGAAACGCGTGCTGCTGACCAGGTGGCGATGGCCCGCGTCATAGACGCTGCCGTCGTCGCGGTAGTAATGGAAGAAGCCGCCCTGCGGATCAATGCAGTGCGAGTGGTAGAAGGCCATCGTGTCGGCGATATGCGCGCGCAGGAAGGCCGGGGAGCTGAAATCGGGAGCGGTGGTGTTCATGCGATGGCGTCCTGTTGCTGCAGCAGCTGTTGCACTTCGTCCAGGGTGGGCATGGCCGCGAAGGCACCCTTGCGGGTGACCGCCAGTGCGCCCACTGCTGCGGCAAAACGCAGCGTGTCGGTGATGGCCTGCGTGTCGCGGCAGAACGCAGTGAAGCCTGCGCCGGTGGCTGCGCGTTCGGCCAGGCCGTACAGCACGCCGCCGACGAAGGCGTCGCCCGCGGCCGTCGTATCCACGGCCTCCACGCGGAAGCTGGACACCTCACCGTGTCCGTCGCGCGTATACCAGCGCAGCTGGCCCGCGCCGTCGGTGACGATCACCCAGCGCGCCTGTGCCGCCAGCAAGCGCTGCAGCACCTGTGCTTCGCCGTCGCTG
>RCUP01001569.1_pt1 | contig 13708 bp, 9 predicted proteins | sample 2166341 | NCBI WGS metagenome assembly RCUP01 (sample SAMN09932325, study PRJNA488358) | compost metagenome | isolation source: compost soil in succinonitrile-enriched | place: Germany: Experimental Botanical Garden | reverse complement strand
TATTTTGGTTCTGCGAAAAATGTAACCACGAATTGAAACAATATCGATTCAAATTGGACAATATTGAAAAGGATTTTCTTCCCCGTTTCAAGGAATTTTACACTTCTGAAGAAATGAGAACCTGCACCGCATGCGGTCATCAGATGGAAGTAGATCCAAAGTTTATTTAATTTCGGCCAATTGTTACTTTTGCCAAAAAAACGAATTATCCAGAAAAACGAAATCTATGCAACTTTTTATCGGAATTATTTTCCCCATCCTGATTTCCATCATATCAGCAGGAGGTGTATTATTTATGGCTTACTTATTCCTGAAAAAAACAGGAGATCGTGAAATCAGAGCAGCTCAAATCGAATTAAAAAAAGAACGTCAGAAACATTTTCTTCCTATGCGTGTAGAAGCTTATCAAAGAGCTGCACTTTTAATGGAACGCATTCACCCGGGAAGTTTGGTTATGCGACTTCACAATGCGGGGCTTCCGGCTCGTAAGCTACAAACAGAGTTGCTTCAGGCGATCCGTGAGGAATATGATCACAATGTTTCGCAACAGATGTTTATATCACCTCAGGCTTGGGATATGGTTCGAAATTCAAAAGAAGAAACGATTAAGATTATCAATTTAGCCGGAAATCAAATGGATGCAACGGCTCTTTCAACGGATCTGGCAAGTAAGATCTTTGAAATTGTTGCCGAAGTAGGAAAACTTCCAACAGAGATTACAGTTGAATATCTGAGAAAAGAATTACAAGAATTATTTTGATATGAAATCCCGGTCTGATCCGGGATTTTTTTTGTTTGGTGATTTTCAGTTTTAAAAGAAGATATCTCAGCAATTAGAAATCAAGCTGTACGTAATATTACGTCCGGGTTTTGTGTTTGGAACTCTAAATAGAACCGCTGAACTCAGTAAAAACTAAGGATTGCGACAATATCCAGTTTGGCGTAATTCCGCAATATTACGTCCACATTTTCGAATCCGGGAGGCTTACTTCAGAACGATCCGCACTTCTCCCCCAACTTCAATCACATCTCCGGGAATCAACTTCGCACGCTTCCGCGTCTCCAATTCACCATTCCGCATAATCTCTTCATCTTCCACAATGATTTTCGCATGCCCGCCCGTTTGAGCAATCCCGACAACCTTCAACAATCCAAGCAATTCAATATATTCGCCATTGATTGTAAATTCAATTTCTTCCATCATGCAAAGGTAAGTTTAAAACCGCTTGCAGGAATCTCTCCCCGCACAATATCATCACATCAATCATTTTTGTAACCTTCCTGCTGGCTCTGCTTTTCTCTGTTTCATTGGGTTTTAACAAAAAGACGAAGCAAATCGAGCTGGACAAATACCAGGCAGGGCTACAGAACCTGAAATATCAGCTTCAGCCGCATTTCCTGTTCAACAGTTTGAACAAAACATCCTGAACTTGTCGAAGGATGAACATTTGAACTATTAAATCCAATTGATCAGAATAATGTTTTAAACAAAGTATAACTATTGATTCATGTTTCTGTAGAGACGATAAATTTCTTCGGCAGCTTGAAAGGCGGAAATAGTTCCATTCTCCACTTCCGCTTCTTTAGCTTCAATGAAACCTCTTACTTTATCCTGAAACCACAACCCTTGAAGCAATAAATCTTTGAGGGTTTCGTGCATCCAATTCAAATCCTGATGTTTTCGCTTTGCATCGAAACTTCCGTTCAATTTCGTATGTCGCTCAAAGCGGTCGATCATCTCCCAAATCTCATTCACACCGGTTCCTTCCTGAGAACTGCAGGTAAGTACTTCCGGAATCCATCCGTTTGAAGTAGGTGGAAACAAATGAATCGCATTTTTCAACTCGCGGGAAGCAAATTTTGCTTTTTGAACATTATCTCCATCTGCTTTGGTAACAGCCAATCCATCTGCCATTTCCATAATTCCGCGCTTGATTCCCTGAAGTTCATCTCCCGCTCCTGCCAAAAGCAATAACAGGAAGAAATCAACCATCGAATGAACCATAATTTCAGACTGCCCCACTCCAACCGTTTCGATCAGAATTACATCAAATCCGGCAGCTTCGCAAAGAATAATTGTTTCTCTTGTTTTCCGGGCAACTCCTCCAAGTGTACTTCCGGCTGCAGAAGGGCGAATAAAAACCCGTTCATTCTGCGACAAGGTTTCCATTCTCGTTTTATCACCCAAAATGCTTCCACCTGTGCGCTCACTGCTTGGATCAATCGCCAAAACAGCCACTTTTTCGCGCGATTCAAGAATAATTTTCCCGAATTTCTCGATAAAAGAGCTCTTTCCTACTCCGGGCACGCCGGTAATTCCAATCCGGACAGCAAGTCCCGAAAATGGAAGACATTTTCCGATCAGTTCTTTGGCTGTTTCCTGGTCTTCTTCCCGCGTACTCTCCAAAAGCGTAATTGCTCCACTCAAAGCCGTCCGGTCTCCGTTGCGAATTGCTTCAAACAACAAATCCGGCGTCCGGGTCTCCCGAATTCGCTTTCGCGAGGAAAGCCATTCTTTCAAGCGCTTTTCGTTCATTCTTTATTTTACTCCAAAAGGGAATACTAAAATATCCTTAATGCTGTTAAAAATCCACGTTTTCCCGTCCTGAGCCACCAAAACAATACGAATATCTTCTTTCTGGCGGGATTCCGATTCAGCGATAACCTGTCTGCACGAACCACAAGGCGAAACGCATTCGTCCATCGCGATCAATTCTCCCTGAGCCAATACCACAATGGTTTTCACAGTAGAATCCGGGTAATTTGCTCCGGTATAAAATAAAGCCACTCGCTCGGCACATAATCCGCTCGGGTAAGCAATGTTTTCCTGATTATTTCCTTTGATGATCGTTCCGTCTTCCAGTAAAACCGCCGCTCCGACTTTGAAATGACTATACGGAGCATAGGCATCCTTCACCGCTTCATAAGCTTTTTCTATCAGAATATATTCGGATTCAGGAAGTTCCTTCCAATGATTCAACCACTCGTAATTAATCGTTAATTGCTTCTTCATGCTCTTGTATAGTCTAACAAATATAGTTAATACTTGCGCCCGTATTTTTGTGAACACTCGAATTTGTCTATCTTTGTGCCCTCAATTCTGCAAAAAAATGCAACAGTTTAAGAAAGTCGCTTTTTACACCCTTGGATGCAAACTGAATTTCTCAGAAACATCCACTATTTCCAGACTTTTTGAAAACGCCGGTTTCGCCAAGGTTGATTTCGATGAAACTCCTGATATTCTGGTGATTAACACCTGTTCCGTAACCGAAAATGCAGATAAGAAATGTAAACAACTGGTTCGCAAAGCAAAGAAAATCAATCCGGAAGTATATGTTGCAGTTATTGGGTGTTATGCTCAATTGAAACCAACTGAAATTGCCCAAATTCCGGGAGTATCTTTGGTTTTAGGAGCAAATGAGAAGTTCAATATTGTAGAACACCTCGAAGCCCGTGAAAAAGAAGAACAGGAACAAGCTGTTGTGAAATTTGAAAACATCAAACAAACAACCAGTTTCATTCCTTCGCATTCCATGGGAGACCGCACGAGATCTTTCCTGAAAGTTCAGGATGGTTGTGATTATTTCTGCACCTTCTGTACGATTCCTCTGGCTCGCGGAAAAAGCAGAAATGCAAGTATCAGCGAAACAGTATTGGAAGCTCAGAAAATTGCAGATACGAAGATCAAAGAAGTTGTTTTAACAGGTGTAAACATCGGTGATTTCGGTCAGGGAAATGACGAAAACTTTTTTGAACTGGTAAAAGCATTGGATCAGGTAAACGGAATTGACCGTTACCGGATTTCTTCTATCGAACCGAATTTACTGAGCAATGAAATCATTCAATTCACGTTGGAGGATTCCAAACGCTTTGTTCCCCATTTTCATATTCCGCTGCAATCAGGAAGTGACCGCTTGCTGAAAGCCATGCGTAGAAAATATTTACGCGAATTGTATGTTGAACGCGTTCAGCATATCAAAAGCTTACGTCCGGATTGTGCTATCGGAGTGGATGTAATTGTTGGTTTCCCGGGTGAAACAGACGAAGAATTTTTGGAAACAGTTGATTTTCTGAAAGATTTAGATGTTTCCTATTTACACGTTTTCACTTATTCCGAACGAGCAAATACAACTGCTGCGAAGTTGGGAGATCCGGTTCCGAATCAGGTAAGAGCTCAACGAAGCAAGCAATTGCACATTTTGTCGGATAAAAAGAAACGCGCATTCTACGAATCACAAGTCGGGTCGAAAAGAACCGTTTTGTTTGAAGCGGAAGAAGACGAAGGAATCATGTACGGATTCACGGAAAACTACGTTAAAGTAAAAACGACGTATAATCCGGAACTGGTGAATCAGATGCAACAAGTTCAGCTTACAGAAATTGACCGGGATGGCGTTCTAAAATGTGAATTCATCTAGAATGACCAGAACCGTTCAAATAACCTACTACCTCAGCTTTTTACTTGTTTTCAGTTATGTGATCTTCCGTGGATTTTCTCTCGGGATCACACACGATGAAGCATTGACTTACAAGATCATTCAGGGAGATGAAATCCTTCGGGATACGGCAAACCATCATTGGCTGAATACGCATTTAAGCGCCTTTTTTGCTTCTTTATTCGGAGCCAAAGAATTTGTTCTCAGACTTCCAAACATCCTGTCATTCGCTCTTTTTTGGTTCTATCTCTACCGGATTGCCAAAACGTTCTTGTCGTCTTCCTTCACTCAAATCGCTCTGATCCTCTTGCTTTGCGGGAATCCGTTCGTTCTCGATTTCTTTTCCTTGTGCAGAGGCTATGGAATTTCATTGGCCTGTATCACGGCTTCGTTATATTATCTTTTCCGGATCTTCCAATCCAGGGAAAACAAAAAGGGCAACAATCATGCTTGGACGATGGCTTTTTCCATTCTGGCACTGGCTTCGAACCTGAATACGCTGAACTACTTTCTGATTGCACTGGCTTTGGTATTGCTGAATCTGATTTTGACCAAACCAAAACATTGGATGATCTGGTTTTCCGGAATTACACTTCTTTGCGCAATCACCTTGTTTTTCTCTCTCGACCAGTTGTTTTTCCTCAAAAACAAAAATGAATTGTACTATGGTTCAGGTAGACTGAGTCTGACAATCGACAATCTGTTTTATTCCGGTTTGTGGCTACTGGAAGGCTTCAAAGAATTGACCGTACTGCGTTATTTGCTTTACATATCACTTCTGGCAGCAGCAATATTAGCACTCAGAAAAAAACAATTATTCAAGCCGGGAACTATTGCATTGCTTGTTTTATCATCCATTGTTCTGGCTTTATTCCTGGAACACCTTTTATTCGATGCACTTTACCCTGTCGGTCGTTCAACGCTGTATTTGTATCCGGTCATTCTTCTTCCTTTACTGCTCAATTTTGACGGAATCCGGTTGAAGGCTTTTCGCACAGTTACTCTAATTATTTCATTCTTATTTGTTTCCTTGAATCTCTTCATGATCAATTTCAGCCGAACCATTACCTGGCCGGAAGATCAACACGTGAAAGAAGGAATGCTGCTTGTCAAAAAAGACATCCGGGATCAGGCAACTCACACAATCAGTTGTACCTGGATTTACGAACCGATGATCAATTATTACAGACAAGAGTATGAAGTTCCGGTTCATGAAGTATTCAGAGACGGGATCAATGATTCATCGGAATACAATTTTATCCAGTCTCCGGACATGGCTTTTTGGGAAAATAGAAAGAATAAGAAATACCTATTAACTCATCCGAGAGAATGTGGATTAGTGGTTTATAAAAATCAGGCTATCTCAGCAAATTAACGTGTCCCGAGATCTGATGTCTTTCTGCTGAAAAAAGCTCACCATATTCGATTTTCCAGGTATAAACGCCGTCAGGAGAAGGTTTCCCTGCATACGTTCCGTCCCACATCAAAGACAAGGCATCTCCGCTGTAGATCAGTTCTCCCCAGCGATTGAAAATCTCCAGTTTGAAATCTTTAATATTCACTCCTAAAGCGAAAAAGGTTTCGTTTGTGCCATTTTGATTCGGAGTAAAGGTATTCGGCACATAAATGATTGCATCGTAATAAATATGCACCGGATCGGAAGCTGAACAACCGTTGATATCAAAAACCGTAACGGTAAAAGTCATCGGTTTATTCGGTTGTGTCACCGGATTTTGACAAACGTTGCAAGACAAATATTCCGCCGGAGTCCACACATAGGAAATGGCCGTGTTGGAAAAAGCGTTCAGCTGAACGACTTCACCGAAAATGGCATATACATCCGGATTCGTTTGCACAAATGGCGAAGGGAACAAACTCACCATCACTGATGCCGTATCCGAACAGCCATATTCATCGATTCCTGTTACAACATATTTGGTTGATACATTCGGCTTAACCAAAATTTCAGATCCGTCAGAATGAAGGAAACCATACGGACCCGGAGACCAAACATAGGAAATACCACCCGAAGCATGAAGCTGAGCAATTTCTCCAGGACAAATGGTTGTATCGTTCCCTGCAAGAACATTCGGTACATTGATTCGCACATAAATACTATCGCGGACTATTCCGCAGGCATTTGTAAAATCGCAATAGTAATATTGACTGACCGGTGTATTGATTGTTACCTGAGAACCACTTGTCGGAGTAATATTGCCCGGTGGTGACCATTCATAAGATGTGGCACCGGAAACCGTTACTGTACCGGAACCACCTTCACAGTAATTCAAAGTATCCGGCATAAGCGGATCAGGTAAACTGGTATCCACATGAATATGAACCGTTCCATTGAGCTGACAACCGTCGGAAGTTGTTGCACTTACTGAATAAGTAATTGATTGCAAAGGAGTCGAAATGGGTGTCATGCTGGATGGATTATCCAAATAAGTGGACGGACTCCAGGTGATCTGAGCCACTCCGTTTGCAAACAAATGAACCGAACTTCCGACACAAATAGCCGTGTCGTTTGAAAGGTCCAGGGTTCCCGCCAATACATTGATCTGAACAAAAACCGTATCTACACCACAACTATCAGAAATAATACAGGAAAAATTCGTGTTCTGACTAACGGTCGCCAATGGATTCGCGATATTGGGGTTATTCAAAAACTGAGCAGGTTCCCAATGATAAACAGCTCCGCCAAAGGCTTCGAGTTGCACTGGCACATTTGCACAGGTACTCACATTCGGATTCACAACACCGCCATTGAAATCACCGATATTTACAATGAATTGAATCGAGTCGGGAGCGAAACACTGCGTTGTATCTTTCACAACCAAAGTAACGATGTATTGCCCCGGACCAGCATAAACATGAGACGGATTCACATCTGTTGATGTTGTTCCATCGCCGAAGTTCCATTCGAAATCGTTTCCGTTTGCGCTATTGTTATTGAATACAACCGGATCTGGAAGACAAATCAGCGGATCAGGCGAAGCAACAACTGCATCTATCGTACTCAATTCAAATTTGAATGCCGCCAGATTACAATTTACACTCAGATTCTGAGGTCCGATTACTCCCGGAGTTGTTGTAAACCCGAAATTATTTCCCCCGCAGGCACCACATACGGCATGATAAATATTTCCGTTCTTGTCGAAGCGGCTTGTTCCTCCATCCACGTGATTGTACGAAGAAGAAGATCCTCCGATATACGTTGCATATTTTAGATTAGAAGCATTTTCACCCAAAACCGCAACCCAGAAATTACTTCCGTTTGTTGTTGGCTGAAAAGCATCAGATGTTACCGGAAAATTGTTTGAAGAACTGGTGGTCGCCTGACTGTTTTGGAGGTTAACCGTTCCGCCCCAACCTGATAAGTAAATATCCTTGCAATTTGAAACCAGAAAAGCGGTCGGTGAAATTTCAATGTTTCCGGAACCTGCACCAATGGTTGTGACCCAAAGTTGAGACGTTAAGGCCGGATTCAACTTCATGATAAACTGTCCGGAATTGTTATTCCCGTAGCATCCGGAAGTAATTGTCCAATTCCCGGCTGTCTGACCCAATACATACACATCGTTGTCTTCATCCACCTGAACAAAATAGCTTTGATCGTAGTCAGAAGTTCCGATATATGTTCCGTTCAATACGGCTCCTGTATTTGTATCAAATCGTGTCACAAAACCATCTCTTCCCGAATTGTAACTCTGATCCCAACCGGCAACTCCTAAATTCAAATCTCCGGAATTTGTTCCTCCGACGACATATAAACTTCCATTTGCCGAAAGCTGAATTCCATTTCCTGTTTCATCGGAAGAACCACCGTAGTAACTCGACCATACCACATTCGTCAGGTTTTTAGTCATTTTAACCACAACTGCATCCTGAGCTCCGTTCAACGTAGTCTGAGTTCCCAGAACGATGGGGAAATCCGTTGATTGAGTAACACTGGAGAAATAAACGTAATTCTGATCCACAATAATTTCTCCCCGGAAATTATCTCCGTAATTATATTGCAATGTTCCGAAACTCATTCCGTCGTTTCCGGTTCCTCCGATATAGGTTGAAGCCAAAATACTTGTTCCGGTAGGATTCAGCTCCAGGACATAAATATCTGAACCGTTAAACTTCAGGTTATCAGGACTCACCGTTGCTCCGCCCGCAAAAGTATTATCATAGCAAGTAGCCAATGTCGGGAAATTCGCAGAGGAAGTTACTCCCAGCACGTACATGTTTCCTTGTGCATCCGAAACGATTGAGTGCGGTGTTTCATTAGACGAACCACCCAGATAAGTTGAAAAAATAAATGCGGTTCCGGTACCGTTAAACTTCGAAATGGAAACATCAAATCCTTTCGACAAAGGACTTGTAACCGGTGCTCCGTCTGTTGGTGTTCCTCCGTTAAATGACTGACTCACCGAACCTGTAGTAACAGGATATCCGCTTCCAAAGACAATTCCTCCGGCATATAAATTACCCGCGGGATCCGGCGCTGCCGTAAAACCCCAATTGTCTGAAAGTGAACCTGTAAATGTTGAAAAAGTCAAGGATGGATCGATCACAATTGTATCTGAACTGGAATAAGGCCCTTTTAATTCAAAAGAAAGTGTTTCATTTTCAAGCTTGTAACTTACTTTTAAGGGGCTTTTTTTTCCGTTAAACAGTTTCCATGCAATCGGTTTTCCTTCAATAAAATATCCCAAGCCGTGATCTACGCGCAATTCACCAGATTCAAGCAACTCGATTTTTTTTGCTCCGTCATACTTCCATTGAACAGCATTCGGATTTCCTCCCGGTAGAACAATCCAGGAATATTTCGCCTGATTTTCTGCTGTAGAAACAAACAGATCAATATTCGGGTACTTATTTTCATAACGCACCTCCTGAACATCGTGCACTTCCGATTTCCAGTTGGATTGATCGGAGCCTAAAAAGTAATTTCTGTAATAAGCCTGTTTCTTCGATTCTTTGATACTGTTCGACGTCTGTGCGTTCAAAAAGATCGATTTCACGCAATATCCCGTTATTTCCGACTCATGTCCGGCTTCTTGTGCTTCATGATTATGTCCTTCGGATCGATAGAAAAAATAGGTGAACCCTGATTGCTCCAGATACATGTTTCCGCTCTGAAGCCCAATAGAATAGTCGATTCTGGAATCCCACTGTCCCCGATTCGGACGCATAGTAACTGCCGATTCCTGTGCTCTAACAACACACGAAGCCAATAGCAGGAACACCAACATCAGTCGAGACATAAATCTAAATTACAAAAAAGAAAATCAACTAAATAACCAGACGCTAAATCGTGAAGAATCAGCTCTCTAAATACATAGACTAAGATATCAATAAAAAGTTGTTTTTTGGTGAAACATTTCTTCCCTGAATCGATTTAGATTCCGTAAATTTGCACACAGATTTTTGATGCCCATGAGCGATGCAATTAAACATGAATGCGGGATCGCACTCATTAGATTAAAAAAGCCATTACAATATTATGTTGACAAATATGGAACGGCTTTTTATGGTTTAAACAAGCTTCATCTTTTAATGGAAAAGCAGCACAACCGTGGACAAGACGGGGCCGGCGTAGCAAACATTAAATTAGACATGGCACCGGGAGAGCGTTACATTTCACGCTACAGAAGTATTGATCCGAAACCTATTCAGGATATCTTCGACCATATCAACAAGCGTTTTTACGAAATCGGGGAGGAAAACCCGGAATTACTCAAAGATGTTGCTTATTTGAAAAAGCATGCAGGCTTCACAGGGGAATTATTCCTGGGTCATTTGAGATACGGAACCTTCGGTAGGAATTCAATTGAGAACTGTCATCCGTTCCTAAGACAAAATAACTGGATTACCCGAAATTTAGTCGTTGCAGGAAATTTCAACCTGACAAATGTGGACGAACTTTTCGAAGTGTTATTGGAAATCGGGCAGCATCCGAAAGAAAAATCAGATACGGTAACCGTATTGGAGAAAATCGGACATTTCCTGGATGTTGCGAATGATGAGTTGGTTCACAAATACCAAACTCTGGGTTACAACAGTCACGATATTTATCAGAAAGTCGCTGAAAACATTGATATTCCACAAATCCTGAAACAATCTTCTGAAGTTTGGGATGGTGGATACGCCATGGCAGGTTTATTCGGACACGGAGACGCATTTGTTTTAAGAGATCCGAACGGAATCAGACCGGCATTTTATTTCGAAGATGAAGAAGTGTGTGTGGTTGCATCCGAAAGACCCGTTATTCAAACCGCATTCAACCTGAAATACGACGAGATCAAAGAATTGACTCCTGGTCACGCGTTGATTATCAAAAAGAACGGAACGGTTTCTGAAGTAGAGATTAACGCTCCGAAAGAGGCAAAAAAATGTTCTTTCGAACGCATCTATTTCTCCAGAGGAAACGACTACGATATTTACGAAGAACGCAAAAACCTGGGCCGTTTTGTGGTACCAAACGTTCTGAAAACAATTGATCACGATTTGGATAACTCCGTGTTCTCATTCATCCCGAATACAGCAGAAGGCAGTTTCTACGGAATGATCAAAGGATTGGAAGATTACCTGAACGAACAAAAATACGAGCAGATTCTGGCATTGGACGGCAAACCAAGTCCGGAACAATTAAAAGAAATTCTGACACGCAGAGCACGCATCGAAAAGATCGCTATTAAAGATGCGAAAGCGCGCACGTTCATTACTCAGGATGATGCCCGCGACGATATGGTGGCTCAGGTTTACGACATTACTTACGGTTCGGTTGTAAGAGGAAAAGACAACCTGGTTGTTATCGACGACAGTATTGTAAGAGGAACCACTTTAAAACAATCCATTCTGCGCATTTTAGACCGTTTGGATCCGAAACGCATTGTGGTTGTTTCTTCCGCTCCGCAGATCCGCTATCCGGACTGTTATGGAATTGACATGGCAAAAATGGGTGATTTCATTGCTTTCGATGCAGCAATTACCTTGTTGAAAGAAAGTGGTCGTCAGCAAATCATTGATGACTGTTACAAAAAATCAAAAGAGCAGGAAAAACTGCCTAAAGAACAGATTGTAAACTACGTGAAGGAGATTTACGCTCCTTTTACGCCGGAAGAAATATCTGCTCAAATTGCAAAAATGCTGACTCCTGAAAATATCAAAGCAGAAGTGAACATCGTTTACCAAACGGTAGAAGATTTGCACAGAGCTTGTCCGGGAAATACCGGAGACTGGTACTTTACAGGAGATTACCCGACACCGGGAGGAAATAAAGTCGTAAATAAGGCTTTTATTAATTATATTGAAGGCAAAAACGAACGAGCTTATTAAACAAGATGCTTAGAAAACCCACAACTGTTTTTGTATACTTGTTGGGTGCTTATGTACTGATTCAATTCCTTTGGTGGGGTTATCATCTTATTGATTTAACCCGTTCTTCTCAGCACGCTGATAAAACCATTACGAAACGTATTGTAATGATTATCGGAGAAGGATCTGTATTTCTTGTGTTGCTGTTATTTGGTCTGTGGAAAATAAAACGTTCCATTAAGAAGGAAATTCAAATGGCACGACAGCAGAATAATTTCATGCTCTCTGTTACCCACGAGCTGAAAACTCCGCTTGCGGCAACGAAACTCTATCTGCAAACCATTCAGAAGCATAAACTCACAGAAGAAAAGCAGAGTGAACTGATTCAAAAAGCATTGGACGAATCCAACAGGCTGGAAAACCTGGTAGAACAGATTCTCACCGCATCCCGTTTGGAACAACAGGCAATGCCCCGATTAATGACTCCTATTGCTTTGAAAGAGTTTTTGACCAACCTGATTTCCATTCAGCAAAAAAGATTTCACATCACACTTCATATGAATGATTTTGAAGAAATCACCCTGGAAACAGATCCGCTCATTCTGACTTACATCTTAAATAACCTCATCGAAAATGCCTACAAATACGGTTACACAGATCGTGGTGTAGATGTGACAGTTTTGAAAGACGATCAACTTGTTTCGATTCAGGTCAGAGATTACGGTAAAGGAATTCCAACGGATCTTCAAACCTTATTATTTAAAAAATTCAATCGTTTAGAAAACGAAGAAACGCGCACCACCAAAGGAACCGGGTTAGGCTTATTCATTGCCAGAGAATCCGCAAGAACCCTGGGAGCAAACCTCCGATTGGTGAAAGTTGACGGGCCGGGAGCATGTTTCGAAATACAAATGCCTTATGACAAATAATCAAAAAATCGGTTTAATCATTTTGGATGGCTGGGGAATCGGCGATCAATCAAAAGCAGATGCCGTTTTTAATGCAAAGACACCCGTAATGGATGCTTTGGTTGAAAAGTATCCGAACAGTACCCTGATTGCCAGTGGAGAAGCTGTTGGTCTTCCCGATGGTCAAATGGGAAATTCGGAAGTAGGACATTTGAATATCGGAGCAGGACGAGTTGTTTATCAGGAACTTACCCGTATCAATAAATCAATCCGCGACGGTGCATTTTTTAAGAATCATGCATTGATCGAGTGCTTCGAAAATGCGAAGAAAAAACATTCGAAAGTGCATTTCATCGGACTGGTTTCGGATGGCGGTGTACATAGTTCTCAGAATCATTTGCACGCTTTGCTGGACATGGCAAAAAGCTACGACCTTTCTAATGTGTGGGTTCATGCATTTACGGACGGAAGAGATTGCGATCCTAAAAGTGGTTTGGGTTTCATCCAAAAACTGGAAGAGCACATGCAGCTTTCTACAGGAAAAATTGCAACGATCGTTGGCCGTTATTATGCAATGGATCGGGACAATCGCTGGGAACGGATTCAGGTTGCCTATGATGCCATGGTAAAAGGAATCGGAACTCATTTCTCCAATGCTGCCAAATCAATTGAATCCAGTTACGAAGAAGAGATCACCGATGAATTTATCCACCCGCTTGTTACAAGTACGGGAGAAGGAAGAATTCAGGATGGAGACACGGTCATCTGTTTTAATTTCAGAACCGACCGACCGAGAGAAATCAGTCAGGTTTTAACTCAGCAAGCTTTTCCTGAATTCGGAATGCATCCTTTGAACATCGATTATTACACGATGACGCGCTACGATGCCAAATTCAAAAACGTACACGTTATTTTCGAAAAAGACAACTTACAGAATACTTTGGGAGAAATTCTCAGCAAAATGGACCGTACGCAGGTTCGGATTGCTGAAACCGAAAAATATCCGCACGTTACCTTCTTTTTCAACGGAGGAAGAGAACAGGAATTCAAAGG
>RCUP01001563.1_pt1 | contig 13733 bp, 18 predicted proteins | sample 2166341 | NCBI WGS metagenome assembly RCUP01 (sample SAMN09932325, study PRJNA488358) | compost metagenome | isolation source: compost soil in succinonitrile-enriched | place: Germany: Experimental Botanical Garden | reverse complement strand
TGCCGGCATCCTTCTTCCATCCGTGACGATGACCGCTGAGCCCAGCCTGTTCAGCTCGCTACGCTAATAATTACAAGATGAGGAACCTACCAAAATGAACGTCAAGATTTCCCACACTGCTGAAGTACAAAAGTTTCTCGAAGAGGCCAGCGGCCTGCTCAACGATCAGGGCAATCCGCGCACCAAGGCCCTGGTCTACCGCATCCTGCGTGACTCGGTGAACATCATCGAAGACCTCGCGGTGACCCCGGAAGAATTCTGGAAAGCGGTCAACTACCTCAACGTGCTGGGCGCGCGCCAGGAAGCCGGGCTGGTGGTGGCCGGGCTCGGTCTGGAACATTATCTCGACCTGCTGATGGACGCCGAAGACGAACAGGCCGGCAAATCCGGCGGTACGCCACGCACCATCGAAGGCCCGCTGTACGTGGCCGGCGCGCCGCTGTCCGAAGGCGAAGCGCGCCTCGATGACGGCGTTGATCCGGGTGTGACCCTGTTCATGCAAGGTCGCGTGTTCAACACCGCTGGCGAACCTCTGGCCGGTGCCGTGGTGGACGTTTGGCACGCCAACACTGGCGGCACGTACTCGTACTTCGATGCCTCGCAGTCGGAATTCAACCTGCGCCGCCGCATCGTCACCGATGCCGAAGGCCGCTACCGTTTCCGTAGCATCGTGCCGTCGGGTTATGGCTGCCCGCCGGACGGTCCGACCCAGCAACTGCTCGATCAACTGGGCCGTCATGGCCAGCGCCCGGCGCACGTGCACTTCTTCATTTCCGCGCCGGATCATCGCCACCTGACCACCCAGATCAACCTGGATGGTGAAAAGTACCTGCATGACGATTTCGCCTACGCCACCCGTGACGAGCTGATCGCCAAGATCACCTTCAGCGATGATCAGGCCCGTGCGGCGGCTCATGGTGTCAGCGGTCGCTTTGCCGAAATCGAATTCGATTTCACCCTGCAATCGTCTGCCCAGCCTGACGAGCAGCAGCGTCACGAGCGGGTTCGCGCACTGGAAGACTGATTATCCGCGCTCCCCTGTAGGAGCTGCCGAAGGCTGCGATCTTTCAAGACCAGAAGATCGCAGCCTTCGGCAGCTCCTACAGGGGATTTGCGTTGTTCGCTGAACCGCCCGCAGGTCAGTGCATTGATACACAGCTGCAAGGACTGCCCTAGAATGACCCGAAGCAACCTATAACAACAACGAGAGTGACCCGATGATGCAAGCTCAACTGTTGAGTCAGCGCAGCAGAGTATTCGACCATGCCGACCCTTATGCGGTGTCGGGCTACGTCAATCAGCACGTCGGTAACCACTGCATTCTCATGCCCCGTGCCGGCAGCCCGCTGGCCAGTCTCGATCATCGCAAGTTCGCCAGCCTCGACCTGTGCCGCATCAGCTACGGCGCCAGTGTGCGAGTCACCTCTGGCGCGCTGGAGAGCATCTATCACCTGCAAGTGCTGTTGCGCGGCAACTGCCTGTGGCGTGGGCACGGCCAGGAGCATTACTTCGCGCCGGGTGAACTACTGCTGATCAACCCCGACGATCCGGTGGACCTGACCTATTCCGCCGATTGCGAAAAATTCATCCTCAAAATCCCCACCCATTTGTTCGAGTCCGTCTGCGATGAGCAGCGCTGGCGCTATCCGGGGCAGGGCGTGCGGTTTCTGGAGAACCGCTATCAGCTCAATGAACTGGAAGGCTTCGTCAACTTGCTGGCAATGATCTGCCAGGAAGCCGAGTCCACCGAGCAGATTCCCAGGGTGCAGGAGCATTACACGCAGATCATCGCCAGCAAGATGCTCGGCCTGATGAAGACCAACGTCAGCCGCCTTGAATTGGGCTCGCAGACTGCCACTTTCGAAGCAATTGCCGATTACATCGCGAATCATCTCAAGCAGGACATCGACAGCGAAGAACTGGCGCGCCAGGCCAGCATGAGCCTGCGTTCGCTGTACGGCCTGTTTGAACGCAATGCCGGGGTCACGCCGAAAAACTACATCCGCCAGAAACGCCTGGAACGCATCAACGCCTGCCTGAGCGACCCGACCTGCAACGTGCGCAATGTTACGGAGGTGGCGATGGATTACGGTTTCCTGCATTTGGGACGGTTTTCGGACAGTTATCGGAAGCAGTTTGGGGAGTTGCCTTCGGATACGCTTAGAAAGCGGCATTGAGATGTGGTTACCGCGAGGTAACTCCAAAAAGATTGAATTCTCCAACTGCGGCTAAGCCGAACATTAGTAATGACAATCCCCAGCCAGTCCACTGCATAACCGCCAGTTTTAGTTTGAGGTCTGTCGGGAAGCTTTTAAGGTCATCTGCGTTAGCACCTCCATCACGCAAGTAGATGCCAGGCATTGTTACAACCCCCATTATGCGCCCCAGCAAAATTAATCGCCCCCAAGGCCCGCCGTTCATGAGCGGCGCCCAAATCTTTACCGCAGGACAATTTGATAAATGACTCAACATTAAATTTGTCTTGGTGTAAGCGAGATGAAGAGCTATGCCAACAAACAAAATTAAGCCTCCAACGTCTATAAGGCAGGCGTAAAGAAATACTCTGTCGGCAGTGCTCAGGCTCATTTGATTTCCTCGTAAATTTTCTCACCTATCATTTCGCCGAACCTTCCCCCGACTTCTCCTGCCGCCAAAGAGCTCAACCCAACTACGACTAATCCGCATGCGAATGTTCCTGCCCCACCAGTAGGTACTCCGAGAGCAGCACAGATGACGCCAGCAGTTGAACCAGTAAGAATGAAGCCAGTAGCTGCCCCCCCGACTATCCCACCTGTAAAACTTCCAGCCTCAGTAAACTTCACCTTCTCACACGCCTCTTCATCACCTGCCGAACAAACCCCCTGAACCTTAACCACCGACGCCCCACCACCCACAGCAGTACCAACCCAGCCGCCATACTTGACGTACTTCGCAGCCTTCGCGACGCCTTCAATGTGCGTGGCATAACCAGGTATATGGTCGACGACACCAGACTTTCTCCAGCGATGGACGAGGCTTTTGCTGGAGATGCCCAAGACGCTTTTCAAATTGGGATGATCCGGAAAACCAATACTCTTTTTTGTCAGGGTGGTGAGTTGGGTATTCAGTTGCGTCAGCAAGCGTTTACGTTCGGCATAGAACTCGGGAACGTTAAGATGCCCCTTGGCTTGGAAGGTTTGTGTGTGCAACGCTTCGATGTCACTAAGGATGAGTTTCACGCTGTCCAGATTCTTGGAGAACATGGCCAGGCCCGCGCTGGCCCCGAGTGAGCCCTTGGAAAGAAAGAAGGCTATTTCGTCATAGTGACGCGCCATGAAATCGGCTTCTTCCGCGCTGAGGGGCTCCAGTGCTTTATTTACCTTGCTCGCTGCGTCCATCAACAACGCTTCTTCGCGAGTGCATTGATGATTGTTCGGGTCGCTTAGAACAATCAGTGTTCCGGCTTTTATTTGATCCAGGTTCGGATTCAAGGATTTGAACTTGGCGATGATGACGGGTGAGGCGGTAGTGAACAGTTGCTGCTGCAGTTTGTCAGCGGTTGTGCTTCTGGGGACAACGTAGAAACCGGGATCTTCCAATGTAATGGGTGCTGGCCAGTGCTCGCGGGGAAAGAACTTCAAGTCGGGCACGGGGTGCGGAGAGGCGACTGCTTTGAATGTGTCGGGCCTATTCGCACTCTTGAGGTTTTGCGCATGGACAAAACGTAGTAAACGTCCGGGGTCAGGTTTTGCTACGGGTTGGGTGAGCCTTGATTTCGGGATTCTTCGAACCGTATCGGTTATGGCGCTCCGTGCTTTGCGTGTCATGGCTTGAGATTGGGTAAGCAGGTCACGCTGCTCTTGCAGAAGTGCCTGTAGGCCTTCTTCCGGGGTTTTGCGCGCTTGGGCGACATCGTCGGCAATACGTTTGGCGTAATAGGTGACTTCGCGATTGAACTGCTCGCGGTGTGTGCCGTAGAGCAAATGGCGAGCGCTGATAGTGCGGGCCTGTCCGATCAGTTTTCCGGCAGCGCTGCTGACGTCCCGGAGTTCATGGCGGGGTGGCTTCATTCCTGTTCGCCCCAAGAACTGTACCCGGAGGTTTTGGCGATGTAGTGGGTCCAGCTGATATCGCGGTAACGAATGGCCACTTGCTCCTGCGGCTCTGCGTCACTTTGAAAAATGGCATGGGGGACTTCAAGCGTCAGATCAGTAATAACGCCGCCATTGATGGATACCGAATAGAACTTTTCCTGCATGCCGACGGGCGAAGTTCGGTAGAAATTGATCGTGCAGTTTATTTCCTCCCTGTTTGAAAGTGCTTGAGCAAGCAGGGGAGATGATTTGTCGACGTTCTTCGTGATGATGATTGGACTGTGCGTCGATTTGTTGATGTTTCCGAGATTGGCCATGTTGTGGCTGTAGGACAGCACCATGATTTCATCCCGGTGCGCGACCTGGTATTTATTTCCAATAGACTCTTGGGTTGAACAACCCGCGGAGATCAGTCCTTGATGTTTGCCGTTAATGGTCATGTAGCCATGATTGGCCATAGTTACTACTCCTTGTAGTAGGGAGGGCAGTCTACGACAGGAGTTGTAAGCATTTATGTAGGGCGTTTCCGAAATTGCGCTGTGGCCCGAGGCGAAAAAAACACGTTTGAGTGATCTGCACAAAACGGATAAAGGTCTGCACCCCGCGGATAGTCCGCCCCATTGTCCCGTCCTAGCATTGGCATTGCCTGAACAATAACAATGGAGGCGGCGGCCATGACCCTGCGACCCGAATACGTGCATTCCCTGCTTGAAGACGATCCCGAGCAGGGCCTCTATCGCTGCAAACGCGAGATGTTCACCGACCCCCGGTTGTTCGATCTGGAGATGGAACACATCTTCGAAGGCAACTGGCTGTATCTGGCCCACGAAAGCCAGATCCCCAACATCAACGATTTCTACACCACCACCATGGGGCGCCAGTCGATCTTCATCGCGCGCAACAAGGACGGTGTGCTCAACGCCTTCATCAACGCCTGTAGCCACCGCGGCGCGATGCTGTGCCGGCATAAGTCCGGCAACAAGAGCTCCTACACCTGCCCGTTCCATGGCTGGACGTTCAACAACTCCGGCAAGTTGCTCAAGGTCAAGGATCCGGCCAACGCCGGTTATCCTTCGAGTTTCAACTGCGAAGGCTCCCACGACCTGACCAAGGTTGCGCGTTTCGAGTCCTATCGCGGTTTCCTGTTCGGCAGCCTCAAGGCTGATGTCTTGCCGCTGGTCGAGCACCTGGGCGAGTCGGCGAAGATCATCGACATGATCGTCGACCAGTCCGCCGATGGCCTGGAAGTGCTGCGCGGTTCTTCCAGCTACATCTACGAAGGCAACTGGAAACTCACCGCCGAAAACGGCGCCGACGGCTACCACGTCAGCTCCGTGCACTGGAACTACGCGGCCACCCAGAACCAGCGCAAGCAGCGCGAAGCCGGCGACACCAACCCGACCATGAGCGCCGGCAGCTGGGCCAAGCAGGGCGGTGGTTTCTATTCCTTCGACAAGGGCCACATGCTGCTCTGGACCCGTTGGGCCAACCCCGAGGACCGTCCACTGTACGAGCGCCGCGATGAGCTGGCGCAAGACTTCGGCAAGGCCCGCGCCGACTGGATGATCGAGAACTCGCGCAACCTGTGCCTGTACCCGAACGTGTACCTGATGGACCAGTTCAGTTCGCAGATTCGCATCGCCCGGCCGATCTCGGTCAACCGTACGGAAATCACCATTTACTGCATCGCCCCCAAAGGCGAAAGCGACCACGCGCGCTCCAGCCGGATTCGTCAGTACGAAGACTTCTTCAACGTCAGCGGCATGGCTACGCCGGACGATCTGGAAGAATTCCGCTCCTGCCAGACCAGTTACCAGGGCAGCGTCACGACGTGGAACGACATGTCCCGCGGCGCCGAACACTGGATCGAAGGCGCCGACGAGGCAGCCAAGGAAATCGACTTGCATCCCCTGCTCAGCGGTGTGCGCACCGAGGACGAAGGCCTGTTCGTACTGCAACACAAATACTGGCAGCAGACCATGCTCAAGGCGCTGGCAGCCGAGCAGTCCAAGCTGATCGCCGTGGAGGACGTGCAATGAGCATTTCCTATGAAGCGGTGCGCGATTTCCTCTATCGCGAAGCGCGCTACCTCGACGACCGCCAGTGGGACGAATGGCTGGAAATGTACGCCCCCGACGCGACGTACTGGATGCCGTCGTGGGACGACAACGACGAGTTGACCGAAGACCCGCAGCGGGAAATCTCGCTGATCTGGTACGGCAACCGCACCGGCCTGGAAGACCGCGTCTTCCGCATCAAGACCGAGCGCTCCAGCGCCAGCGTGCCGGACACCCGCACCTCCCACAACATCAGCAACATCGAGCTGCTCGAACAGGCCGACGGACTGTGCAAGGTGCGCTTCAACTGGCACACCCTGAGCTTTCGCTACAAGACCGTCGACAGCTATTTCGGCAGCAGTTTCTACACCCTCGACGTGCGCGGTGAAAACCCGCTGATCAAGGCCAAGAAAGTGATCCTGAAGAACGACTACGTTCGCCAGGTCATCGATGTTTACCACTTGTGAGGCTGCCGTCATGACCCATTCCATTGCATTCAATTTTGAAGACGGCGTCACCCGGTTCATCGACGCCAATGTGGGCGAAACCGTGGCCGATGCTGCGTACCGCCAGGGCATCAATATTCCGCTGGACTGCCGCGACGGCGCCTGCGGCACCTGCAAGTGTTTTGCCGAAGCCGGCCGCTACGATCTGGGCGAGGAGTACATCGAAGACGCCCTCAGCGCGGAAGAGGCCGAACAGGGTTTTGTCCTGACCTGCCAGATGCGCGCCCAGAGTGATTGTGTGGTGCGGGTGCCGACCTCCTCGGAAGTCTGCCGCACGCGTCAGGCCAGTTACGACGCGACCATCAGCGCCGTGCGCCAGTTGTCCGACAGCACCATTACGCTGTCGATCAAGGGCGAGGCGTTGAGCAAACTGGCGTTCCTGCCGGGGCAATACGTGAACCTGGGCATTCCCGGCAGCGAGCAGACTCGCGCGTACTCGTTCAGCTCGTTGCAGCGCGACGGCGAGGTCAGTTTTCTGATTCGCAACGTGCCGGGCGGTCTGATGAGCAGTTTCCTCACCGGCATGGCCAAGGCGGGCGACAGCATGAGTCTGGCCGGTCCTCTGGGCAGTTTTTACCTGCGCGATATCCGCCGTCCGTTGCTGTTGCTGGCGGGTGGCACCGGGCTGGCGCCGTTCACCGCGATGCTGGAAAAAATTGCCGAGCAGGGCAGTGATCATCCGCTGCATTTGATCTACGGCGTGACTCACGATTTTGACCTGGTTGAACTCGATCGTCTGGAAGCCTTCGCTGCGCGCATCCCGAATTTCACTTACAGCGCCTGCGTCGCCAGCCCGGACAGTCAGCACCCGCTCAAGGGCTACGTGACCCAGCACATCGAGCCAAAGCATTTGAACGATGGCGACGTCGACGTCTACCTGTGCGGCCCGCCGCCGATGGTCGAGGCGGTCAGCCAGTTCATTCGCGAAAAAGGCATCGCGCCGGCGAACTTCTACTACGAAAAATTCGCCGCCAGCGCGGCGTGAGGTGCTCATGGACAGATTCACAGACAGAGTCGCGCTGATCACCGGCGCCGCCCAAGGCATCGGTAGACGTGTCGCCGAACGCATGGCGGCGGAAGGGGCGAAGTTGATTCTGGTCGATCGCTCCGAACTGGTGTTCGAGTTGCAGCAGCAATTGGCGCCGGATTGCCAAGTGCTGGCGCTGACCGCCGATCTTGAGCAGTACGAGGAATGCGACCGGGTGATGCAAACCGCTGTCGAGCGTTTCGGGCGTCTCGATGTACTGATCAATAACGTCGGCGGCACGATCTGGGCCAAGCCGTTCGAGCATTACGAAGCGTCGCAGATCGAGGCAGAAGTTCGTCGCTCGTTGTTCCCGACGTTGTGGTGCTGCCATGCCGCATTACCGTTCATGCTGGAGCAGGGCAGCGGTGCAATCGTCAACGTCTCGTCGATCGCCACCCGCAGCGTCAACCGCGTGCCGTATGGCGCGGCGAAGGGCGGAGTGAATGCGCTGACCGCCTGCCTGGCGTTCGAAACCGCCGGGCGCGGGGTGCGGGTCAATGCCACTGCACCTGGCGGCACCGAAGCGCCGCCACGCCGCGTGCCCCGCAACACGGCCGAGCAAAGTGCCGAGGAAAAAATCTGGTATCAGCAGATCGTCGACCAGACCCTCGACAGCAGTTTGATGAAACGATATGGCACGCTGGATGAACAGGCCGGGGCTATTCTGTTTCTGGCCAGCGATGAAGCGTCGTATATCACCGGCATGATCATGCCGGTGGGTGGCGGCGATCAGGGCTGACGCCGTGCTGGACTACAAACGACGCTGAAACGCTTTGACGATCCTGAGCGTGGCGTCGCTGGTGTTGAGATTCTGCACTGAATCAAGCGGGAACCAGATGCAGTCGAAGATCTCGTTTTGCGGGCGAACTTCATGGGCATTCGGCACCGATGCCTCGAAGACATGGTGGCGGGTGTTGCCGGTTTCCAGTTCCATCAGGTACAGCATGTCGTCGGCGCCGAGCCCGGTTTCTTCCTGTAGCTCGCGCATTGCCGCGCCCGCGGTGGTTTCACCGGGCTCGACCTTGCCGCCGGGCAATGTCCAGCGAGACCTTGGTTTGCGCACCAGCAGTATGTGTCGATCCAGCTCGCAAATGACGGTTGCGCGTACTTTCATGTGTTACCTGAATACTGGTTGTCATCAAACTGTCATGAAACTGCAATATTCGAGCCTGCTCCCGTTTCACCGGTATCTGGCTGTTTGGAGCGGTTGAGGCGCCTGAAAGTGCCGGAATCCTGACACGACGTCTGGTCGTCATATTCGCGAGGTGTGGGTGTAAGGTAGGTGCGTTAGCCTTGGATATCATTGCCGAGATGGAGGTGACCATGAGTGTTCCGATGCTGAACAAAATGCACATGAACGGTTATGACGTACTCAGCGTGAACAACGGCCCCTGGCGGGTCTGCACCAAAGGTGACCGGCTGGGGTCATTTGGCAGCCGGGAGGAAGCACTGGCGTTTGCGGCGTCTCTTCCGGGGTACAAGTCGCGGTCGAGCAGGCAAGCCAGCAACCAGTAAGCGCATTGACGCTACGTTAAAGCCCCGGCATGCCGGGGCTTTTTGTTGTGTCTGTGCGGTTGGATAGCGGTCATTGGGTCTTGTTGCGGGTAATGATTTTGGCCTTCACTTCTTCGGCATAACCAGACAGCCGTTGTTCATCACCCTGAAACAAGTCGCACAGCCTCCTGACCGCTTCTGCATCGACGTCGTTGCCAGTCAGGCGCAACTGCTCTGCGATGCGTAAAAGCTCGACCGCCGACCAGCGCAGATCCGAGGCCAAGCCTTGCAGATCGCGCCGAAAAGCCTGTTCCGATTCGTTAAGCCACATGATGACCTCCTGTAACTCTGTGCTTCGAAATTTTAGACCCATTTGTGCTATGGGGCATTGTGTTCTTCCGGAGCCGCAACGCGTCCTTTGGTCGGGAAATTTGCGCGATCGGCAAAATTCGCTGTCGTAGTGAAGTACCGATTTTTCGGCAGGGCGGGGTCAGTTCAAAAATGACGACAACCGATGACTTCAAGGCGCGTGCCCATGAGCTGATCGCCGATCTGGATGCGGCCACCAGTGAAATGATGAATCTCATTTCCGAGCATCAGCTCAGTGGGCCGGAATGGGAGCGTGTCAGCCAATGGCAACACGAGGCCTTTGAACGATGGATGAATTGCTTGAACGAGCGGACATGCGCGGACCCCGGTGATCACAACGCCAGTCGCTAAAGTGCGATGCGGTTCATGGATGTCCGCGCGGTAGCAGGCTACATTTTATTTTTTCAGGATTTAAGGAAGCTTCATGCAGAGTCGGATGTTGATGGGGGGAGCCGTTTTGGCGTTGCTGGCGGGTTGCTCGTTGCCGGCGTCCCTGGTGCCAGGCGAGCCGAATTACAACAAGCAGAGTGACAAGATACCCAAGGACGTAGCAGCGTGCGTCTTGCCAGCATGGCAAAAGGAGATTTCCAAGACGACTCAGGCATCGATTTCCAACGGCTACCGGATCACAGCGCCGAGCATCATCACGGCCGATGAAGTGCTGGATATCGTGAAGTACAAGGACGGCAGCCGGGTTTCGCTTTACCAGGGGCCGCCCTGGGCCAAGTCAGGCGCGATGCGCCAGGCAGTGCGTGACTGCCTGTAGGCTTCAGTCGGAGATTTCGGTGACCTGGATAAGCTGATCGTCGCTTGTCTGGGCGCCGCCGGTGCCTTTCTTTTCCCGGCGATCATTCATCCAGTTGTCGACCTTTTCGCTGAATTCAGCCGGGGCTTTGCGTCCGACCTTGCGGGCAATGTCCAGAATGGTTTGCTGGTCCAGCGCCTCTTCCATGCGCTTCTGCGCCGTCAACATCGCGCCATGCACCGAGCAGTGGCCGTCCAGCGCCCACGCGGGGGCTTCGCCTTCGAACAGCGCGCATCTGCCGCGAATCTCCCGGCATTCGAAAATAGCCTTGCGCCCGTCGATGGCGTTGACGATATCCAGCAGGGTGATTTCGTCGGCAGGGCGGGCCAGCTTGAACCCTCCACGCACGCCTTCGGTGGCGACCACCAGTTTTGCCTTGGCCAGTTTGGTGAAGATTTTCGCCAGATAGTCCAGAGGCACGCCTTGCAACTCTGCCAGGTCGCGCACGCTCGCTTCGCGGGAGTCGCCGCCATTGCCCACCAGGAAAATCAGGCAGTGGATGCCGTACTCGACACCCGCGCTGTAAAGAGACATATCGATCTCCGACTAATGTTGTCGCAAATATTACCAGCTGATCGTTAGCTGGACAATCAATGCGCAGATTTTTCGTTTTCGTGCTGAGGCCTTTAGAAATGCCGGTTTACGGGGGTTCCTGATGAGTATCGATTTGATCGATGCGAACCATTGAAAAAAATCTGTTGCGGCTTTTAACTCGGATCAATAGAGTCGCCGTTGTCAGATCTGGAGCGAACAGCGTCTTTCAACAAAAAAGCGCGCAACGACGCACTGATCCTTCAACAAAATTCAATGCCCCTGGAGTGACAAATGAAACAGCACATTTTGGTAATCGGCGCAGGTTTCGGTGGCATGTGGACCGCTTTGAGCGCCACGCGTCTGTTCGACATTCACGGCCACAGCGACTACGACGTGACGGTGCTGGCGCCTCAGGCCGAGTTGCGCGTTCGTCCACGTTTCTACGAGCCGAATGCCCACCAACTGGCCGCTCCAATTGGCAAGCTGTTCGATGACGTCGGCGTGAAGTTCATCAAGGGCGCTGCCGAGACCATCGACGTTGCGCAAAAAAGCGTTGGCTACATCGATGCCTCGGGCAATAAACAAGTCTGCATCTACGACAAACTCGTTCTGGCCACCGGTAGTCGCCTCGCACTGCCGAACACTCCCGGCGTGTCTGAACATGCGTTCGACGTCGACCAGATCGAACAGGCCATACGCCTGGAAAACCACCTCAAGGCCCTGGTCAACCAGCCAGAAACCCAGGCACGCAACACCGTCGTGGTGGCCGGCGGAGGCTTCACCGGGATCGAAACGGCGACTGAAATGCCCACTCGTTTGCGCGCCATCCTGGGTGATCGAGCAGATATCAACGTGATCATCGTTGATCGCGGCGACAAGGTTGGCGGCTCCATGGGCCCGCAAATCGCCGAGAAAATCGCTGAAGCCAGTGTTGAAACCGGCGTGAAGTGGCACCTCAAAGCCTCGGTCGTATCCGTCGACGAAAACGGTGTGACCTTGTCCGATGGCCAGCGCATCGACGCCAGGACCGTGGTCTGGACCACCGGTGTACGCGCCAGTTCGCTGACCGAGCAGATCCCGGCCGAACGCGATCACCTTGGCCGTCTGCACGTTGATGCACACCTCAAGGTCATCGGCCAGGACGATATCTACGCGACCGGCGACGTCGCTTACGCGGCCAGCGATGACATCGGCAACTACGCGCTGATGACCTGCCAGCACGCCATCGTGCTGGGCCGTCATGCCGGCAACAACGTGGCTGCGCAGATCCTCGGCGTGGACCCGACGCCATACCGCCAGCCTAAATACGTCACCTGCCTGGATCTGGGTGCGTGGGGTGCGGTGTACACCGAAGGTTGGGATCGCCAGGTGAAACTGACCGGGCAGGAAGGCAAGGAACTGAAGACGCAGATCAACACCGTGTGGATCTATCCGCCGGCAGATCGTGCATCGGCGTGGGCGGCGGCGGATCCGTTGATTCCGATTGCTTGATGCGAGTTGATTAAACGAATCCCGCCCGGATGTGTCCGGGCGGGATTTTTTGCGTGTGCGTCAGGCGAAAAAAAGGCCGCCGCAACCCGACGTTGCGGCGACCCGAGGGTGACTCTTGAATCAATGTGCGCCAGCGGCCTTGTTCAGATCGCTTTCCGCCCATTCGGTGTACACGCACGCGTCCGCCGTAGCCCAGCGCACTTGCACCGGATCACCCGCTTTGAGCGGCATGCCCGCTGCCGAGAGCGCTTTGACGGTCATCGATGTACCGCCAGAAGTCACCACGCTGCAGGTCTGGCTTTCGCCGAGGAACAACACTTCCACGACCTTGGCCGAGACTTCGTTCCAGCCGGCGGCCAGCGGTTGCTGGATCGCTTGCTGCACACTCAGGGCGACGGCTTTTTCCGGGCGCACCATCAGCAACACATCCTGGTCGGTTTTCAGTCCGGCGCTCAGGCGAATCGACAACGCCTGGCCTTCAAAAGTCGCCACGGCGTTGCCTTGGGCCTTGAGTTTGAGGAAGTTCGAGTTGCCGAGGAACGAGGCGACGAAGGCATTCGGCGGGTTCTGGTACAAGTCGTAGCCGCTGCCCAAGCCGACAATCTTGCCGTGGCTGAAAATCGCGATGCGCTGGGACAGGCGCATGGCTTCTTCCTGATCGTGGGTCACGTAGACGATGGTGATGCCCAGGCGCCGATGCAGTTGGCGCAGTTCATCCTGCAAGTCTTCCCGCAGTTTCTTGTCCAGCGCGCCGAGCGGTTCGTCCATCAACAGGATGCGTGGTTCGTAGACCAGCGCCCGCGCAATGGCGACCCGTTGCTGTTGGCCGCCGGAGAGTTGCGATGGGCGACGATGGGCGAACTGCTCCAGTTGCACCAGTTTGAGCATGGCATCGACCCGGCGCTCGCGTTCGGCGGCGGCGAGTTTGCGGATGGCCAGCGGGAACGCGATGTTGTCGCGCACCGACAGGTGCGGAAACAGCGAGTAGCGCTGGAACACCATGCCGATGTCGCGTTTGTGCGGCGGCACGTTCACCAGCGACTGGCCGTTGACCAGGATCTCGCCGCTGCTCGGGGTTTCGAAGCCGGCGAGCATCGACAGCGTGGTGCTTTTGCCGGAGCCGCTGGAACCGAGGAAGGTCAGGAATTCACCGTCCTTGATGTCCAGCGAGATGTTGTCCACGGCGGCAAAGTCGCCGTAGTGCTTGTTCAGGTTACGCAGGCTGACCAGGGGTTTGTCATTTTGCTGCGCGGAATCTTTGATCACTGCACTCATGTCGTACTCCTGGCGCTCAAGCGCTGATTTCGTTGCGCCGGCGCAGAGCGGCGGCGATCACCATGACCAATACCGAGAGGCCGATCAGCAGCGTCGAGGCGA